>Ga0105252_10001292_pt1 | contig 11411 bp, 11 predicted proteins | sample EasRivMeERMZT100_FD_89675 | JGI IMG/M metagenome (GOLD analysis project Ga0105252, IMG submission 89675) | Soil microbial communities from meander-bound floodplain in the East River, Colorado, USA - East River MetaG ERMZT100 | ecosystem: Environmental > Terrestrial > Soil > Floodplain | place... | reverse complement strand
GTTCTCGATCCTCTACGACGGCTGTCTCGAGCGGCTGCAGCGCCTGGGCGCCGGGCTGATCCGCGCCTACCTCGGCGAGGCCGTGCCGCGCGCCGACTGCATCGTGCGCTTCCATGCCCTGCTGGGTGAATCGCTCGCCTTCCGCTTCGCGCGCGAGACCATCCTGCGCCGCACCGGCTGGAAGGAAATCGGCGCGCCCGAGGAAGCTCGCATCCAGTCCATCGTGACCGAGCACGCGGAGCTCGTGCTGCGCGGGCTGAGGCGCAAGACACGCAGGTAACCTCTAGGAGGAGGAGCCGTGAACCGCCATCGCATCGTCGTACTTCTGCTCGCCCTGTGCGCGCAGGCATTCGCCGCGGCGCAGGCCGCGGCACAGACCTTTCCGAGCAAGCCGATCCGCATGATCGTTCCCTATGCGCCGGGAGGCGCGACCGACGTGCTGGCGCGTCCGATCGCGCAGCGCCTGAGCGAGCAGGTCGGCCAGCCGGTGGTCGTCGAGAACCGTCCCGGCGCCAACGCCACCATCGGCGCCGACCACGTCGCCAAGTCGGCGCCGGACGGGTACACCTTCTTCCTGGGCAGCATCGTGCACTACATGGTGCCCTTCTTCAGCAAGAACGTGCCCTACGATCCGGTGAAGGACTTCACGCCGCTCGCGCTGGTGGCGGTGGTGCCGAACATCCTCGCCGTCAATCCCTCGCTGCCGATCCACTCGGTGAAGGACCTCATCGACTACGCCAAGAAAAGCGGCGTCAAGATGCACTACGGCACGACCGGCACCGGCTCGACGCACCACCTGGGCGGCATCTTCCTCGCGCAGACCGCGGGCATCCCTCTCGAGCACGTTCCCTACAAAGGCGGCAACCCGGCGATCCAGGACGTCCTGTCGGGTTCGATTCCGCTGGTGATCCTCACGGCGACGACCGTGATGCCGCAGGTGAAGAACGGCAAGCTGCGCGCGCTCGGCCTGATCGAGAACCGGCGCTTCGACGTGGTGCCCGGGGTGCCGACCATCGGCGAGAGCTTGCCGGGCTACGCCGTGCCGGACACCTGGTTCGGCGTGCTGGGCCCGGCGGGGATGCCGCGCCCGGTCGTGGAGCGGCTGAACGCCGAGCTGCGCAAGGCGGTGCAGGCCGCGGATGTGCGCCAGCGCATCGAGAACATCGGCATGGTGCCGACCGGGACGGCGGGCGTCGACGAAATCGCGGCCAACGTCAGGAGCGAGGTCGAGACCATCCGCAAGATCGTGACCGCCGCGGACATCAAGCCCGAATGAAGCTCGCAACCTTCCAGGACGGCAGCGCATCGCCTGCCGTCGGCGCGGTCGAGGGCGACGTCATCGTCGATCTGTCGGGGCATTTCCCGAACATGCTGGCGCTCATCGACGGCGGCGATGCGGCGCTCGAGCTCGCAAGAAAGGCAGCGAAGCGATCGGCCGTCAAGAAGAAGCTGTCGGAGGTCAAGCTGCTGTCGCCGGTGCCCGAGCCGCGCCAGATCCGCGATTTCAACAATTTCGAGCAGCACATCCGCGACGCGCCCTGGGGCGTGGCCAAGCTGCGCGCGCGCCTCGCCGGGCAGCCGGAGCCCGATCGGAGCAAGGCGCCCGCGGTCGGCGAGATCACCTTCAAGCAGCCGATCTTCTACCTCAGCAACCGCTTCAACGTCGTCGGACACGAGGCCGAGGTGCAGTGGCCGGGCTATTCCGAGTGGCTCGACTTCGAGCTCGAGTTCGGCGTGTTCCTCGGCCGCAAAGGCAAGAACATTGCAAAGGAGCGCGCCGCCGAGCACATCTTCGGCTATGCCGTGTTCAACGACTTCTCGGCGCGCGACCGCCAGGTGCGCGAGATGGAGGGCTGGATGGGGCCGACCAAGGGCAAGAGCTTCGACACCGGCAACGCCATCGGCCCCTGGATCGTCACGAAGGACGAGATCCCCGACCCGCAGGCGCTCGCCGTCAGCCTGCGCGTCAACGGCGAGGTCTGGGCAAAGAACACCACCGCCGGCATGATCCACAGCTTCGAGGACATGATCAGCTTCGTCTCGCAGGACGAGACCCTGCACCCGGGCGAGTTCTTCGGCTCGGGCACCATCGGCGGCTGCTGCGGCCTCGAGTGCGATCGCTGGCTGAAGGACGGCGACGTAGTGGAGGCGGAAGTGGAGAGAATCGGAGTGCTGCGAAACCGCGTGGTGCGCCGCAAGCGCTGACTAGGTCGAAACGCTTTCTACGAGGGCGAGGAGGCCTTTCAACAGCGCGTTGGGCGACGGCGGGCAGCCGGGAATGTGCAGATCGACCGGAAGCACGGCCGAGACTCCGCCGACACAGGCAGCGCTGCCGGCAAAGACGCCGCCATTGCGCGCGCAGTCTCCGACCGCCACGACCCACTTCGGATCGGGCGTAGCCTGGTAGGTGCGCTCGAGCGCTTCGCGCATGTTGACCGTGACCGGGCCGGTCACCAGCAGCACGTCGGCATGGCGCGGAGAGGCGACGAAGCGCAGGCCGAATCGCTCCAGGTCGTAGAGCACGTTGTTGAGCGCATGGATCTCGAGCTCGCAGCCGTTGCACGAGCCCGCATCGACCTCGCGAATCGACAGCGTGCGCCCCAGCCGTGCCTGAGAGGCCCGATTCACGCGCGCGGCAAGCTCGGCCAGCGCAGCCTCGTCGGGCGGTGGCGCGGGCTCGGTCAGCGGCCCGCGGACCAGGTTTCTCAGCAATATTCTAGAGATCATGGCCTGAATAGGAGCAGTTGAAGGACTTGTTGCAGAGCGGGAAGTCGGCCACGATGTTGCCTTCGATCGCGGCCTCGAGCAGCGGCCACTGGAACCACGACGGGTCGCGCAGATGGCAGCGCTCGACCCGGCCGTCGGCGCCGAGCCGGATCCACGCAAAGATGTCGCCGCGGAAGCCTTCGACGAGCGCCGTGCCTTCCCCTTGCGCGGGCGCGATCGGGGAAAATACCGGCCCCGGCGGCAAGCGCTCGAGGATCTGTTCGAGCAGCGCGAGGCTCTGCTCCACCTCCTGCATCCGAATCCACACCCGCGCGTTGACGTCGCCCGCCTGCACCATGGGCACCTCGAACTCGAGCTCGTCGTAGGGCGCGTAGCCCGGTGTGCGCCGCGCGTCGAACTGACGGCCCGACGCGCGCCCGACATAGCCGCCGGCGGCGTACTGCTGCGCGAGCGCGGGCGAAAGGATTCCGGTGTCGACCGTGCGGTCCTTGAGCGAGGCGGTGTTCTCGTACAGGTCGACGAGCTCGGGGAAGCGCCTGGCGACGAGGGCGAGCAGCGCGCGCACCTCCCGCTCGCCCTGCGCCGCGAGGTCGGAGCGCATTCCGCCGGGAACGACGCAATCCATCATCAGGCGATGGCCGAAGCACGCATTCGACGCGCGCAGGACCTGCTCGCGCAGCAGGCCGCAGCTCGCATGCATGATGCTGAACGACGCGTCGTTGCAGACCGCGCCGATGTCGCCGAAGTGATTCGCCAGCCGCTCGAGCTCGCCCGCCAACGCCCTCAGCCAGAGCGCGCGCGGCGGGACCTGCGCGCCGAGCGCGGACTCGACGGCCATCGAAAAGGCCAGCGCGTACGCGACGGTGCTGTCGCCCGAAACGCGGCCGGCCAGCGCCGCGGCGCGCTCGAGCGGCGCGCCCGCCATGAGCGCGTCGATTCCCTTGTGCACGTAGCCCAGGCGCTCCTCCAGCCGCACCACGGTCTCGCCGTTGGCGGTGAAGCGGAAGTGACCCGGCTCGATGATCCCGGCGTGCACCGGGCCCACGGGGATCTGGTGCAGGCTTTCGCCTTCGGCGGGCAGGAATGCGTAGGCGCCGGCGTGACGCAGCCAGGGCCGGGTATCCGGCGCGCCTTCGGGCTCCAGGCCTGCGAGGTCGCGCAGCGCGCGCTCGAGCCGGATCGCCGGCGGATGCGCGCGGCCGACCGAGGGGAAGCGGTTCTCTTCACACATCAAATCGAGCAAATGAATTTTGCTTTTTGTGTCGATAAGAGCCATGTGCGCGCGGCCCGGTTCTCCCCACAAGCTGACGAGCGAGCACTCGCCGGTGCGCAATCGTTCGATGGCTTGCGTCCAGTTCATGTCAGTTCAGGAGGGTGGCGACGTGCTGGAACCAGGAAACCAGCGCCGGCGGCAGCCAGATTCCCGCCGCGAGCACGAGGACGAGGTGCAGCGCGACCGGCAGGAACGAGGCCTTCGCGGGATCGCGGCGGCCGTCCGGATCGCCGAACGCCAGGCCATTCAGGCGCAACAGCAGCGCGCCCAGCGCGACCAGCAGGGATAGCCCCAGGATGACGGCGAGCGCCGGCTCGCGCGCGAACGTGGAAGTGACGATCAGGAACTCGGTCATGAAGAGTCCCATCGGCGGCAGGCCGGCGATCGCCACCACGCCCAGGGAGAGGCTCCAGCCGAGCACCGGGTGCGACGCGGTGAGTCCCCGGATGTCGGCCATGCGCTGGGTGCCCTTGACCTGCGCGATATGGCCGACGCAGAAGAAGATCGCGGATTTCGTCAGGCTGTGCAGCGTCATGTGCAGCAGTCCGGCGAAGTTGGCGAGCGTGCCGCCCATGCCGAAAGCGAAGGTCACGATCCCCATGTGCTCGATCGACGAGTAGGCGAACAGCCGCTTGATGTCCTGGCGGCGGTACAGCATGAAGGACGCGAACACCACCGAGGCGAGGCCGAGCGTCACCATCAGCGGGCCGGGCGCGAGCGCCGCCGGATTCGCCGACATGATGCTCTTGAAGCGCAGCACCGCGAACAACGCGACGTTGAGAAGCAGCCCGGACAGCACCGCCGAGATCGGCGTAGGGCCTTCGGCGTGCGCGTCGGGTAGCCAGGCGTGCAGCGGCACGAGCCCGACCTTGGTGCCGTAGCCAAGGAGCAGGAACACGAACGAGAGGTTGAGCAGCGCGGGATCGAACTGCGCCGCGTGCTCCACGAGCACGTTCCACGCCATCGCGTCCAGTCCTTCGCCCACCACCGAGCGGGCCGCGAGGTACACGAGGATCGTGCCGAAGAGCGCGAGCGCGATGCCGACGCTGCCCAGCAGGAAATACTTCCACGCCGCCTCGAGCGCGGCGGGCGTGCGATAGATCCCCACCATCAGCACCGTGGTCAGCGTCGCCAGCTCCACCGCCACCCACATCAGCCCGACGTTGTTGGACAGCAGGGCGAGGTTCATGCCGAACATGAGCACCTGGTACATGGCGTGGTAGAAGCGCAGGTAGGCGGGCGTCAGCTGGCCGGTCTCGAGCTCGTGCGCGATGTAGCTGCCGCTGAAGACGCTGGTGGTGAACCCGACCAGCGTGCTGAGGACGATGAACACCACGTTCAGGTCGTCGACGATGAGGAAGGGCCCCGGCGCAGGACGCTCGACCAGCAGGACGAGCGCGCAGGCGAGCGTCAGGAACGAGACCGAGGCATTGAGCCGCGCGCTGACGCGGTCATCCGGCAGAAGCGCGAGCACGCCAGCCCCGAGCGCGGGAATCACGAGGATCGCGGCCAGCACCAGGGAGCCCCCGGTCATGGCTGCTCGCCCCGGTGCTCGTGCAGCAGGTGGATGTCGACCGTCTCGAAGCGCTCGCGGATGCGGAAGAGAAAAATGCCGATCACGATCAGGGCGACGAGGATCGAGAAGGCGACGCTGATTTCCACCACCAGCGGCATGCCCTTGGCGCCGGTCGCGGCCAGGATCAGCCCGTTCTCGATCGACATGAAGCCGATCACCTGGCTCACGGCGTTGCGGCGGGCGATCATCATCAGGAGGCCGAGCAGGATCACCGACAGCGCGAACGCGAGGTCTTCGCGGGCGAGCGTTCCGGCCTGCTCCGTGATCGGCAGCATGACCATGATGGACAGCGCGACCAGGCCGATGCCGGCGAGCATCGTGAGCCCGACGCCGACGACCGGCTCGATGGTGCGGTGAATCCCCAGGCGCACCACGATGCGGTGCAGCGCGAGGGGAATCACCACCGCCTTCACGACGAGCGCGATCGCGGCCGTGATGTAGAGGTGCGGGGCGTCCTGGATCGCGGCCTGCCAGGCCACCGAGAGCGAGACGACCAGCGCGTGCAGCGCGAACGTGTTGATCAGCCCGGTCATGCGGTCCTGGTAGAGCAGCATGAAGCTCATCAGCACCAGGCCGCCGGCGAAGAGGTGCGCGACGTCGAACGCGAGCTGGCCGCTCATGCGACGCGCGACACGAAGAGGAGCAGCGTCGCCAGCAGGCCGAGCATCAGGGCGGCGCCGAGGAAATCCGGGACGCGGAATACGCGCATCTTGGCGATCGCGGTCTCGAACACCGCGAGCAGCAAGCCGCCCGCGGCGAGCTTAACCGCGTAGACGGCGAGCCCGAGGAGGTAGGCGGCGAAGCCCTGGCCGGCCACAGCGATCCCCCAGGGCGCGAACGCGCAGGCGATGACCGAGACGTAGAGCAGCAGCTTCACGAACGACGCGGCTTCGATCAGCGCCAGGTGGCGGCCCGAGTACTCCAGGATCATCGCCTCGTGCACCATGGTCAGCTCGAGGTGCGTCGCCGGATTGTCGACCGGGATGCGAGCGTTCTCCGCGATCGCCACCATGACGAGCGCGACCAGCGCCAGCGCGAGCGACACGCGCAGGCCGACGTCCGGGCCCTGCATGAACGCCGCGATCGAGGAGAGCTGGGTGGAGCCGGCCAGGAGGGAGAGCGTAAAGACCACCATCAGCATCGCCGGCTCGGCGAGCGAAGCGATCATCATCTCGCGGCTCGAGCCGATGCCGCCGAAGCTCGTGCCGACGTCGAGCCCCGCCAGCGCCAGCATGAAGCGGGCGCTGCCGAGGAGCGCGACGATGGCGATCACGTCCGCGGCGTAGCTGAAGAGGAGCCCGGTGGCGAACGTGGGTACCAGCGCCGCGGCGACCCAGGTCGTCGCGAACACGAGGTAGGGCGCGACGCGGAACACCCACGACGCGCCGTGCGCCAGCACGACTTCCTTGCGCAGCAGCCGCAACAGATCGCGATAAGGCTGCAGCAGGGGAGGCCCGCGGCGGCCGAGGAGGCGCGCCTTGAGCGTGCGCACGTACCCCGCGAGCAGGGGCGCCAGCGCCAGCACCACGATCATCTGGCCGAGCTGGACGATCGCCTCCAGGATCATTGCCATACGCTGAGCACCATCAGCAGCGCCACCAGCGCGCCGAACACCAGGGTCAGGTAGCCGCGGATCGTCAAGAACTGCAACCGGTTGAGCCGGTCGGCGGCATAGCTCACCAGCCCGGCCGCAGGCAGATACAGCGTGTCCCAGGGGACGTCGCGCAGCCGCACGTGCAAGCGCGCCGGGCGGGCATCGCCCGGCGCGGGGATGTGGACTTCCTCGCTCGCGCGGAACACTACGGTTCCGAATACCCGGCGGATCGGCTGCGAGAAGCTCCCCGCGGTGTACTGCGTCGCCGGGCTGGCGTCGGGAAAGCCGCAGTCCCACGCAGCGGAGCGGCGGCTCGCTGACGACGCCCACCGATGGATCACTTCGGCCCCGAGCCCGGCCGCGAGCGCGATGAACAGGCACAGCAGCAGGCCGTTGTAGGAGCTGCGGCTCTGCGCGACGGGGACGATCGTCAGCCAGTCGAGCTCGTTCTGGCGCGGCAGGTTCGTGCCGGTCAGGGGTTGGATCACCGGGGCGAGCGCGTCGATGAAATAGCCCGGCAGGATGCCCGCCAGCAGGCACAGCGCGGCGAGCGCGAACATGGCCGCCAGCGACCAGCGATCGGTCTCCGCGGCCTCGCCCGCGGCTGGCGTGCGCGCGCGGCCGAGGAAGGTAATGCCGAACGCCTTGACGAAGCACGCCGCCGCGAGCGCGGCCGACAGGGCGAGCAGAGCGCCGACCGCGGGAACGAGGAACTTCAGGAGCCACTGCGGCAATGCCGGGCTGAGGAGGATCGCCTGGAACGTGAGCCATTCCGAGACGAACCCGTTGAACGGCGGCAGCGCGGAGATCGCGGCGCAGCCGACGAGGAAGGCGAAGGCCGTGAGCGGCATGCGGTGGATGAGCCCGCCGAGCCGCTCCATGTCGCGCTCGCCGGTCGCGCCAAGCACCGCGCCGGCGCCGAAGAACAGCAGGCTCTTGAACACCGAGTGGTTGAAGACGTGGAGCAGTGCCGCGGTCAGCGCCAGCGCGGCCGCCGCCGGCATCGCGTTCGCCTCGAACGCGAGCGCGAGCCCCAGGCCGATGAAGATGATGCCGATGTTCTCGACGGTGTGATAGGCGAGCAGGCGCTTGAGGTCGTGCTCCATCAGCGCGTAGAGCACGCCCATGACGGCGGTGACGCCGCCGAGCAGTGGCACGAGGGCGCCCCACCACCAGCTCGGCGGCCCGAGCAGGTCGAACACGATTCGCACGAAGCCGTAGACCGCGACCTTGGTCATGACGCCGCTCATGAGCGCCGAGACATGGCTCGGTGCGGCCGGGTGCGCGAGCGGCAGCCAGACGTGCAGCGGCACGAGGCCCGCCTTGGAGCCCGCGCCGATCAGCGCCAGCACCAGGACCACGCCCGCGACCGTGGCCGCGGGCGGCGCCTGCCGCATGGCCTCGAACGCGTAGCCGCCCGACGGCCCGGCGAGCAGGCCGAACGCGAGCACGAGCGCGAGCGTCCCGAGGCTCGCCATCAGCAGGTAGAGATACCCGGCCGCGGCGTTGCCCGGCCGCCGGTGGTGCGCCATCACCAGCGCCCACGACGAGAGCGACATGAACTCCCAGGCGAAGAGGAAGGTGAACGCGTCCGCGGCGAGCAGCACAAGGTTCATGCCGGCGAGGAAGGCCGGGAAAAAAGGCAGCACGCGCCCGGGCGACTCTTCGTGGCGGCCATAGCCCAGGCCGAACAGGCTCGCCGCGGCGGCGCCGAGATTCACCACCACCAGGAAAAATGCCGCCAGGGGATCGAGCCGGAAATGCGCGCCCAGCCACGGTAGACCGATGGGCAGAGTCAGCGTGCCGCCGAGGGACGCCGGAGCGAGGAGAGACGCAACCGCGGCAAGAAACGCGGCAGTCGTGACGCAGAGCGAGATTCCATATACCAGCGCGGTCGCTGTGCGACGCCGCGCGACGGCGACCGCTGCCGCCCCCGTCCCGAGCAGCGCCGCAACGCACCACAACAGCCCTTCCAGAACCACTCAGCTCCTCTTCTTCAGCCGGATGCCGCGGCCGCCGGTGTCGCTCGCCGCGCCCTCGTTGATCAGCTCGATGCCCATGCGATCCAGGGCCGCGATCAGCTTCATCAACGACTCGACGTTGCCGCGCACGACGCCGTCGCTCGCCTCCATGCGCTGAATCGTGGGCAGCGACAGGCGCGCGGCCTTGGCCAGCGCGCGCCGGTCGACGCCCGCGAGCGCGCGGGCGGCTCGAAGCTGGCGCGACGTGATCATACGTAAAGCATTAGTTAAGATATCGAAAGTATACTAAATGATATCAAATACATCATCACGCAACGACTGTAAATGCGGCGACGAGCGCCCTGCGCAGGGCCCGCCAGTGGCGCGCGTCGCCGCGCGGGAATCTCTGATTGACCTCGATCTGGATGCCGACGTAGCGCCGGCCGAGCTCTTTCCGCAGGGAGTCGACCAGGCTGGGGAAAACCCCTGGATAAGGATCGTTGTACCGCACGCGCAGGGTGGGGCTCAGCTCGAGGATCGCATCGCGCCATCGGCGGCAAAACGCAGCTTCGGCCGGGCGCTCCGGATCGAACAGCAGGCCGATGTCGGTCGTGCGCCGTACGGCGCGCAGTTTCGGCGTGAAGCTGTGGCAGGAGAGATGCAGCACACGGCGACCGCGCTGCGCGGCCTTGTGGACTGCATTCCAGTACGGAAAGTAATAGCGGCGCAAGAGAGCTTCACGCACCCGTTCCGGAAGAGGCAGGTGGAACAGCTGCGGATGACCGAGCGGGCGGTTGAGCTCGACGAGCAGGCGGCTGACCGTGGAGTAGAAGAGCGGCGCGCCGGTCGCGGCGGCGAAGTCGCGCGCGAGGGCGAGGGCCCCGGGGTCGTAGCCGCGATGGGTGTCGAGGAATCTTCTGGAAAACAACTTCGAGAAAGGCAAGGGCGCGCGATTGCCGCCGTGCTCGCAGCTGACGATGAGATAATCCGGGCGAGGGAGGCCCATTGCCCTACTCCGTCGAAGGCAAGCTGGTGGTCGCGATCTCCTCGCGGGCGTTGTTCGACTTCGAGGATGAGAACCGGGTGTTCGAGAAAGATGGCGAGCCGGCATACATCGCTCTGCAGTATGCCCGGCTCGACGTTCCGGCGCGCGAAGGGGTGGCGTTCCCGCTGGTGAAGAAGCTCCTGGCGTTCAACACGCCGGGCCAGAGCCGCGTCGAGGTGGTCGTGCTGTCCAAGAACGATCCGGTTTCGGGACTGCGCGTGTTCCGCTCGGCCAAGGTGGCGGGATTGAACATCGAGCGCGGCGTGTTCACGCGCGGGCGCAGCCCGTACCACTACCTCGATCCCCTGAAGGCGAATCTCTTCCTGTCGGCTAACGAGACCGACGTGATGGGCGCGCTGGATGCCAAGGTCCCGGCGGCGCGCGTCTACCCCGAATCGGCGCAGGCGGCGAGCCGGCACGCCGACGAGGTGCGCATCGCCTTCGACGGCGACGCGGTGCTCTTCTCCGACGAAGCCGAGCGCGTCTATCAGCGCGACGGCCTGGACGCGTTCACGCAGCATGAGACGGCGCGAGCGCTGCAGCCCTTGCCGCCTGGACCGTTCAAGCCCCTGCTCGAGGCTCTGCACCGGTTACAGAGCGAAAAAAATTCTTCAGTGAGGATCAGAACCGCTCTGGTCACGGCCCGGAGCGCCCCGGCGCACGAGCGCGCGGTGCGCACGCTGATGGAATGGAACATCGCGGTCGACGAGGCGATGTTCCTCGGCGGCCTCGACAAGGGCGCGTTCCTCAAGTCCTTCGAGCCCGATTTCTACTTCGACGACCAGCGCGGCCACATTGATTCGGCGCGCGCCTTCGTGGCGGCGGGCCACGTCCCCTTTGGTGTAAGGAACGTCCGCTAACGGCGTAGTACCGGTGACCGGACGCGCCACCGCGTCCAGGCGAGCAGCGCAAGCGCGGCGAGCAGCGCGATCCACAGCGCCGCTGCTGCCGGCTGGATCGCCGGCCACTCCGCCTTTGCCAGCGCATCCCAGCGCTCCACGAGCCATCGGCACGCGGTGAGCGCGATGAACGCGGAGATGACTGCGGTAAGCAGCCGCTCCTTGAGCGGCATTCCTTGGAAGAGAACCGCGAGGAGAGGGATCGAGATGACGATGAAGGCGAGCTGGCCTGCCTCGATGCCGACGTTGAAGGCGAGCAGTGAGAGCAGCAGCTGGTCGCCAGCGAACTGCAGCTGGTTCTTCAGCATGAAGGAGAAGCCGAAACCGTGCACCAGG
>Ga0105252_10001290_pt1 | contig 11426 bp, 10 predicted proteins | sample EasRivMeERMZT100_FD_89675 | JGI IMG/M metagenome (GOLD analysis project Ga0105252, IMG submission 89675) | Soil microbial communities from meander-bound floodplain in the East River, Colorado, USA - East River MetaG ERMZT100 | ecosystem: Environmental > Terrestrial > Soil > Floodplain | place... | reverse complement strand
GTCTCGGTGCCGATGGTGCCGCCGCCGCCGGCGCGGTTGTCCACCACGACCGTCTGGCCGAACGCCTCGCTCAGCTTCTGCGCCAGGCTCCGCGCCATGATGTCCGTGCCGCCGCCCGGCGCAAATGGCACCACCAGCCGGATTGGCCGGGTCGGGTACGGCTGCGCGCGGGCGTTCTCAGCCAGCGCGCAGCCAAGGGAAAAGGCAAAAGTGAAAAGCGAAAGGGAAAGCCAGAATCCCTTTGCCTCTTGCCTTCTTCCTTTTGCTTTGTTCCTCATCCCTCATCCCTCGCAGGGCGCCGTCAAGCTGACTGAAGTTGTTTCGCCCGCGCGCCGGACAGCAATGCCAGCAGTTGCTTGACCGAGCGGCGCTCGATATCAAACGCTGCGCCTGCGATATCGTCAGCCGGCAGCTGAGGGTTGATGCCGCGGAATTTCTCGACCACGCCTTTCGCGTCGACCGGGTTGGCAGGGGAGCCGAGCGGGTCGAGCACGTCCACTCGTACCCACTGGCCCTTGTCCTGGGCCGCGACCCAGGCGGCGAAGCGCGCCGGGTAGAGCTTGTCGAGGGCGGGGTCGTGCTCGCACTCCATGCGCTGGGCGATACCGGTCAGCACGGGATCGGCAATCTTCGCGTCGCTAAACTGCGGCGGCAGCGCGTGGCCTTCCATCAGCGCCGCCGCGACGATATAGCGCAGGCTCATCTGCGCGTTGAGCGCAGTGCTCGGCGCGTAGTCAAAGCCGCATTGCACCTGCACCACCTTTGCCATGCCCAGCCGTACCGGGCGCTTGGCGTCCCAGGTCGCACCCAGGCGGCGGCGCAGCTCGAAGGCGGCGTCCACGTAGGAGTGCGAGCTGCCGCAGCAGGAATACGGCTTGATCGAAGTCGCATCGAGGTGAAAGACCTTGCCGAGATCGCGCGTCAGTGGCGCGGGATCGGAAGCGTCGGAAAACGCCTTCAGCACGCCGCCGTCGTGGAATTCGTAGATTTGCGTGGGGCCGGTGAAGCCGAGCGCGGCCAGCTCCGCGGCCATCACACCGGACTGCGCAGCGCGGCCGGCGTGGAACCGCTTGCTCATGGTGCCGTCGGCATTGAAGGCCCACAACCCCGAGCCCTGGGTGCCGGCGAGTCCCAGCGCCCAGGCGGTCTGCTCGGCGTTCAGCTTTAGCAGCGAGGCGCAAGCGGCGGCCGCGCCGAACGGGCCGCAGACACCGGTCAGGTGCCAGCCGCGCAGCCGCGTGGCGGAAGGGTTGAGGGCGAGGCTGGAGCGGATCATCACTTCGTATCCCGCGGCTATGGCGGTCACCAGTTGCTCGCCGCTCGAGCCCAGCTTTTCCGCCATCGCGATCGCGGCGGGGATCACGACCGCGCCGGGGTGCAGCTTGGCCTGGTGATAATCGTCGAGTTCGAATGCGTGGACCGAGGTGCCGTTCACCAGCGCCGCGTCCGACGCGCGCAGCGACGGCGCCGTTTCACCCCACACGGTCGCTTCGCCTCTGGCGGGCGCGCCCGCCCTGGCCCATTGCAGCAGCATCTTCGCCCACGGCGTGGCGTAGCCGTAGATGCCGCAGCCCACCGAGTCGAGCAGCAGGATACGCACGACTTCCCGGGAGCGCGGCGGAAGATCACTGTACTTCAGGCTGGATACCCAGCGCGCAAGCTCACGCGTCGGCCTCGAAGTCGTCTCGCGTTCGGAGTTCATCATATGGTCCTCCTCGGTAGCGGATGGTGCGGGGTTGCGCGTATTCTAACAACGGGGAGCGGTAAGCAGTGAGCGGTAAGCAGCAGGTTTATTGCCACAACCGTTTCCTGCCTTTGTCCGCTTACCGCTCACTGTTCACCGCTTACGGGAATGAACCATGGACTATGACGTGATAGTGGTCGGCGGCGGCAATGCCGCTTTCGCTGCCGCGGTATCGGCGAAGGAAAACGGCGCGAAGCGCGTGCTGGTGCTGGAAAAAGCGCCGAAGGAGAAACGCGGCGGGAATACGCACTTCAGCGGCGCGGTGTTCCGCTTCATCTACAACCAGGTCGGGGAACTGGACCGGTTCGTCCCGACCGCCGAAAAGGACTATCCGGGCTTTCACAAGGGCGTCCAGCCGTATCCCACCGAAGTGTTCCGTGAGGACCTGCTGCGCGTCACCCAGGGGCGCAGCGATCCCGAACTGGCATCCATACTCATAGAAAATTCCTACGACACCATGTGCTGGCTGCAGGACACGGGCAAGCATCGTTTCGAGCTCGCGGTCTCGGTAATGGGTGTCAAGGTCGGCAACGAGTTCAGATGGCCGCGCGGCGCGATGATACGCACCCACCACGAGGGTGTCGGGCTGTCGAAAACCTGGTTCGAGACCGCGGAGAAGTCGGGCATCGAGATCCGCTACGACACTGGCGCGCAGCGGCTGACGCAGGCGGAGAGCGGGCGCGTGAACGGCGTCGTCGCGCGCGGGCCGGATGGCTTCGTCACCCTGAATGCGAAGGCCGTGGTGCTTGCCTGCGGCGGTTTCGAAACCAACCCGGAATGGCGGCTACGCTACCTCGGAGCGCCGTGGGACCACGCCAAGGTGCGCGGCTCCAACTTCAACTACGGCGACGGACTCCAGATGGCGCTCGACATCGGCGCCATGCCGTGGGGCCACTGGAGCGGCTGCCACGCCACCCCGATCAACGCCGAAGCAGCCGATTACGGCGTGCAGAATCTCACCGACAAGACCAATCGCCTGTCGTATTTCCTGGGCGTGATGCTGAACGTCGAGGGCAGGCGGTGGATAGACGAGGGGGCGGACATTAACTCCTTTACCTATGCCAAGTACGGGGGGCTGATCGTCAAGCAGACGCGCAGCCTCGTCTACCAGATCTTCGATTCCAAGGTATTGAGCCTCCTCGAGCCGCGTTATTCGACCAGCGAGCCATTCAAGTCGGACTCGCTCGAAGGCCTGGTGAAGCAGTTGCAGGTGGATCATGCGCAGGCAATGAAGACGTTGAACGAGTACAACGCCGCGGCCGCCCGCGGCGGCCCGTTCAACCCGGCGGTGCTCGACGGGCTGCACACGGATGGCGTCGAGCCGAGGAAATCCAACTGGGCACTGAAACTCGATGCGCCTCCGTATGTTTCCTATCCCGTGACAGGCGGCATCACCTTCACTTTCGGCGGGCTCAAGGTCAGCAAGGACGCACAGGTGATTGCGACCGACTGGAAGCCTATTCCCGGGCTCTATACCTGCGGGGAAATGGTTGGCGGGCTATTCCATTACAACTACCCGCTCGGCACTGGTCTGATGTCCGGGGCAGTGTTCGGCCGCATCGCCGGACGCAGCGCTGCCAGGGCTTGAATGGCGAGAGTGGTGAATTTGTTTCGCGTTCTTCTTGACGTCCAATTGATGCTCAACGCCGCGCCAGCCAGCTGACTGCCAGCAGGTTCATGGCGTTCATCCAAAACACCGGCGCCGCGCCGAATGCCGTGCCGAGCATGCCCGAGATTACCGGCACAATGATGCGCGCCACGTTGTTGGCGGTGAGCCGCAAGCCCGTCACTTCGCCGGTGCGGCCCGCTGGCGAACGCTCGAACGACAGCGTCATCGATAGCGGCTGGCAGACGCCGAGGACGAGCCCGATCGTGAACGAAGCGGCGATCAACAGCCCGGTGGGCTGGATCCAGGGCAGGGCGGCATAGGCGACCGCCCCGATCAACATCGACGTGCCAAGCAGTCGGGCCGGGCTCGTCCTGCGGAGCAGGGCAGGCAGCAGGAATCGCACGAACAACGCGCCGACGGAATAGACGCCCAGCACGATCCCGATCGTCGACGCCGACAATCCCAGTGCGTGGCCGTGCAGCGGCATGTAGAAGATGAACATTTCCCACGCCGCGACCATCAAGCCGCTCATGACCACGACGCGGCGCAGCGGCGGGTCGCGCAGCAGGCCGAAGATGGTTCGCGACGTGCCATCTGAAGCCGGAACCGGCGGCGACCTGGTGATGCTCCGGTTGAAGGCCAGCACGACTATCGGCACGGGCGCGAGCAGCGCAAAACCCAGGAACGCCGCAGCATGGCCGTGTATATCGATTGCGAATCCGGCGAACATCGGGCCGATGAATGCCGAGGTCGAGTAGCCCATGGCGAGCCAGCTGAAATTACGCGCACGGTCTCCAGGCGCGCCGTGGAAGCCCGCCAGGTTCTGGATCGATACGTTGTAATAGACGAACCCGGTGCCCATCAGGATGGCAACGACTATCAGGCCCGCCAGGGTCTGAAACAGGAATCCGGTCAGCATCGCGGCCACGACCAGCACCGCCCCCATCAGGATCGGCAGCCGTACGCCGGCCCGGTCCGACAGCCGTCCCGAGTGCACGCCCAGGATCAGCGGCGCGACGCCGTAGAGCGCGGCGATCACGCCGATCGTGGTCTGGCTCGCTCCCAGGTCGACCGCAAGGAGCGAAACCACCACCTTGCTGCCGATATAGCAGCTGTGGATGGCGACGCACATCAGTACGATCAGATACATCTGTGATGAGTGATGAGTGATGAGTGAGGGGTGAGGGGTGATTGGCAAGACCGCGACATCCGCCGTCCTACTGGTTCCGGTTCCCCGCGCGCAACAGATACTCGATCGTTTCCCGGGCGTAGGCGTGAGCGCCGGACCACTTGCTGGCGCGCGGACCGGCTACGTTCAGCAGCGAGATGTTGTTGCCCGAGACGAACGCCAGCAACTCCCGCGCCGCCTCCTCGGGACTGAACCGCTCCGCATTCAGCAGTTCGCACGGCTTGCCGTGCTCGACGCAGTACTCCATGGTCAGGCGCGTGCCACCTTCCAGCGCGCCGAAGTAGAGAATGGCCGTGCCGTCGCTGTCGAGCACGTTCCGCAACGTGCGCTTTTCGTAGCCGCTGCCCGGAAGTTCCCGCAGCGGATAGCGCTTCGCTATCGGGCCGTCTTCGGCGACGCGCCCCTCGGGCGCCCATCCGCCGCAGGGGAAGCACGCGTCCAGCGCGGCGTCGAGCACACCCCGGTCAACGCCGGTCTGCCCACCGGAGATGATCTTTCTTAGAGACATGAAACCCGTGATTCGTTGCTCGTTGTTCGTTCCTCGAAAACCGTGTCAGGGCTGCAGCATCTGCCGGCCAGCGGGCAACGAGAAACGAGTAACGAGTAACCAAAGCCCGCCGTGTGAATTACAATACCGCCAGTTTACCTTCAGGCCTGCTTCGCATGTGCGCGGCGGGCGGTAAAGTCCGGTCCGTGAACTATCTTCAGGCATACAACATCGGTGACCTGCAAGCGATCGCGCAGCGGCGGCTGCCGCGCGTTGCATACGAATTCCTGGCGCGCGGCACAGAGGACGAGGTCACGCTGCGCGCCAACCGCGCCGACTTCGAGCGCATCCGCTTCGTGCCGCGCACGCTGGTGAACGTGTCGAAGCGCTCGCAGAAAGTGACGCTGTGGGGCAGGACTTTCGAGTCGCCATTCGGCATCGCGCCGACTGGAGCCTCGGGGCTCTACTGCTACGACGCCGACGTCGCGCTCGGCCGGGCCGCGGCGGCCGCCGGCGTGCCGTACGTGCTGTCCACGGCTTCGTTCGTGCCGATGGAGCGGGTTGCCCGGGACGCCGGCGGCGCCAAGTGGTTCCAGCTCTACATGTCCAAGGACCACGACCTGGCGCGTGGCCTCGTTGCCCGTGCGCTCGACGCCGGTTTCGAGGCGCTGGTGATTACCACCGATGTGGTCGTCGGCGGCAACCGCGAGTACAACCGCCGCAACAATTTCGAAGTGCCGTTCACGCTCAACCTCGCCAACATGGTGGACGGGGCGCTGCACCCGCGCTGGCTCGCCGGCGTCTTCCTGCGCACGCTGCTGGCGTCGGGCGTGCCGCGCTTCCAGAACCTGGATGTCAACAATGGCGGCCGCATCACGTCGCCAACCCTGACCGAATTCCGCACGCGGCGCACGGAGCTGAACTGGGAGGACTTCGCCTGGTTGCGCAAGCTGTGGCCGAAGCAGCTCCTGATCAAGGGCATCATGACGGTGGAAGACGCGCGGCTCGCGGCCCAGCACGGCGCGGACGGCATCTTCGTTTCGAACCACGGCGGCCGCCAGCTCGACGGCGCGCAATCCCCGATCGAGGTGCTGCCGCAGATCGCGGACGCCGTCGGCAAGCAGCTCGCGATCATGCTGGACGGCGGCATCCGGCGCGGCACCGATGTCGTCAAGGCGCTGGCGCTGGGCGCCAGGATGGTGTTTGTGGGGCGCGCGACGCTGTTCGGCGCCGCGGCGGGCGGCGAAGCCGGGGCGCTGCACGCGCTGAAACTGCTCAGGAGCGAGGTGGACCGCGTGATCGGTCTGCTCGGCTGCAACAGCATCGAGCAGCTCGGCCCCCAGTACCTGCGAATGGATGAGGAGCACCGTGGCGGGCGGGGGCCTACGGTGCTGCAAAGGCAAGTGGGCTAGAAACTGCGTGATTCGTGGGTCGTGATTCGACTCGAACCGCGAACGTGTGATTCGTGAACTGTGATATGTGGTTTGACTCACACTACCCCTTCTTCCCCAACTTGGGGGAGAGGGTTGGAGTGAGGGGGCCGAATCACGAATCACGATTCACGAATCACGGTTTTCAAGGAGTGCAGCAATGAAACAGTTGAAGATACCCGCGGTTTTCATGCGCGGCGGCACCAGCAACGCTGTTGTATTTCATGCCAGGGACCTGCCGCGCGACCGCGCGCTGTGGGACGAGATCTTTCTCGCCGCGATCGGCAGCCCGGATCCCTATGGACGGCAGCTCGACGGCATGGGCGGCGGCGTGTCCTCGCTCTCCAAGGTGTGCGTGGTCGGTCCCGCGACCCGGGACGATGCCGATATCGACTACACCTTCGCGCAGGTGCAGGTGAAGGAAGCCAAGGTCGAATACGGCGCCAATTGCGGCAATATGTCTTCCGCGATGGGGCCGTTCGCGGTGGACGAGGGTTTGCTCGAGGTTTCCGGACGGGAGGCGCTGGTGCGCGTCCACAACACCAACACGAAGAAGATCATCTGGTCGCGCTTCCCGGTGGACGACGGACTGTCGGCGGTGGACGGCGACCTCGCCATTCCCGGTGTGGCCGGGACGGGCGCGCCGGTCAAGCTCGAGTTCCGTGAGCCGGGCGGCGCGACGACCGGCAAGCTGCTGCCCACGGGCAACGTCAGTGACACGCTCGACGTGCCGGGCGTCGGCAGGATCCGCGTCTCCATGGTGGATGCCGCCAACGCCTGCGTGTTCGTGCACGCCGCCGACCTCGGCATCAAGGGCACGGAACTGCCGGACGAGATCGACGCCAACCCGGAACTGCTGCGAAAGCTTGCTTCGATACGCATCGCCGCTTCCGTCGCGATGGGCGTGACGAAAACGCCTGAGGAGGCCGCCAGGCGCGCCGCGGTTCCCTTCGTGGGTTTCATATCGAGGCCGCAGGACGCGAAGACGCTGACGGGCGCAACCCTCAAGGCGGCCGGCATGGACCTCACTGGCCGCATGATGTCCAACGGCCAGCCGCACCGCGCGCTGCCGCTGACGTGCACGCTATGCATGGCGGTCGCAGCGCGGCTGGACGGAAGCGTGGTGCAGGAAGCGACGCGGCCGACCGGCAATCCGGAATCGGAAATCCGCATCGCCATGCCCTCCGGCGTGCTGACCGTCGCCGCATCCGTGCGCAAGCTGGAAGGTCAGTGGTACGCGGAGCAGGGCGCCTTCTACCGCACCCAGCGCCGCATGTTCGAAGGCCAAGTCTTGGTACGCGCTTCCCGCGTACCAAGACTTATTGCCGCTCAGTGAGCGGCAAGGCAGAAGCAACGGGGGAAGAAGCAGCGGTCAACGATGAAGGATGAGACGCCTTATCTGAGACGCAGTTACTGCCCCACTTTGATCCCCGCGTCCGCGACTATCTTCTTCCACTTCGGGATGTCGGTAGCGATGGCAGCGGCGAATTCCTCCGGCGTGCTGCCCAGCGGGTCGGCACCTTGCTGCGACATGGCTTGACCGACCTCCGGGGTCTTGAGTATCCGGTTCAGCTCGCCGTTGATCCTGACCAGCAGCGGCTTCGGCATTTTCGGCGGGCCGATCACCCCGTACCAGGCGCTGACGTCGTACCCCTTCACGCCCGACTCGTCTATGGTCGGGACGTCAGGCAGCGCGGAAGAACGCCGGTTGGTCGCGACACCCAGCGCGATGAGTTTTCCGGTCCTGAGAAACGGGATGGACGCCGGTATCGAGGGGAACGCCAGCTTCAGATGTCCTCCCAGCAGATCGATCATCGCCTGTCCCTGCCCCTTGTACGGGACGTGCGACAGAGGGATCCGGGTGATCGCGCTGAGCAGTTCGCCGCACAGGTGGCTGGGCGATCCGACGCCGGATGAGCCGTACGAAAGCTGCCCCGGGCGCGCGCGGGCGTAGGCAATGAAATCGTTGACGGTTTTCACGGGTATCGACGGATGGACCACCATCACGTTCGGCACCATGGCGACCATGCTGATCGCGGTGAAATCACGTATTGGATCGTATGGCAGCTTGGGGTGCATTGCCGGATTGATGGCGAAGCCCGCCGGGATCATCTGGAGGGTGTATCCGTCCGGGGCCGCCTTCGCCGTAAGGTCGGCCGCGATGATCTGGTTCGCGCCGGGACGATTGTCGACCACCACCTGCTGCCGCCAGCTCTCGGCCAGTTTCTGCGCGAAGATGCGCGCCAGTATGTCGGTCGCGCCGCCGGGGACAACGCCCACCAGCATGCGGATCGGCCGGCTGGGATAGTCCTTCTGTGCCTGTGCGCTGCCGGTGGCGCAGAGCAGGGCCAGGGCGAGCGCCGTCAACGCAGGGTGGAAAAATATCGGTTGCGTGGCCATTAGTTCACGCGGCGTTCTTGTTCGACGCTTTTGGCTTTTTCGCCCAGTAGTCCGGTGAAGCTTTGGCCTTGGCCAATGCTTCGGCGTTCTCGAAGCCGGGCGCCATCGACGCGGAAGTCCCGACCATCACCTGGTGGTGCTCGATATTGAGCAGCCGCAACCAGCTCTGCTGCCCCATGGTGAGCGCGATGAAGCAGCCCAGCTCGACCAGCTCGGGTTCGCTGAAGTGCTGGTGCATGCGTCCCCAGAACCTGTCGTCGGTGTCGAGCCGCCAGGTGATCGCCTCGGCGTAGGCGAGCGCGGCCTTCTCGCGCTCGTTGTATTTCGTGGATTTCTCGAAATTGACCAGGTCGTCGGTTTGCGCTTCGTTGAGCTTGCCGCTGAATGCCTTGGTCGAGCGCTGGTTGCCGCAGAATTCGCAGGTGACACCGCGCGAGACGTACAGGCGGCATAGTTCCTTGATCGCGTGATCACACACGCCGGTATGGAAGATGTCGCGCCAGGAATTGGCGAACGCCCAGAACGCGCCCGGTACGTGGGCGCGCACCGCCGAGCTTTCCGGGCGCGGCGTGCCCATCTTCGCGCACCGCTCCATCTCGGCGCGCATCTCGGGCGTCATCTGTTCCAGCGGGACGTAACTGATGCGTTGTTTGCCTGCCATGGTGCCTCCACTTGCGGCGAGCGATTAGGGAATTATACGGGTGATCACGGACAGGTGATGAAGTGACGCAGTGACGAAGTGACGGCGACCTCGGCTATCGAACGCGGCCGCGACCGGTGTTTCGTCACCCCGTCACTTCGTCACCTCGTCACTGGCTTGAGCGCGCCGGCGGGCTTCATGAGCGCCGCCAGCGGTACGGTGAGGAAAATCGCGATGCCGATGATGGCGAACGCGGTTTCGATGCCGTAGTAGTCGCCGACCAGGCCGTAGCCGAGCGGGGCGGCGATGCCGCACAGGGAGCCCAGCGTGTAGAACAGGCCGAAGGCGCGCGGCAGGCGGTCCGGCTCGACGAAGTCGCCAAGGGTGGCGTAGAGCACGGAAGAGGTGCCGTTCAGCACGACGCCGATCAGCGGCAGCAGCAGGAACGAGACAGCGCCGGGCAGGGCGAGTGTTGCGAGAATGCCGCAGCCGGTGGCGACCTCGGTGATGATGATCATGCGCACGATGCCGAAGCGCTCGGCGAGGAAGCCGCAGGCGAGCTTGCCCGCCATGCCGCCGACCAGGATAAGCGGCACCGACAACACGGCCCAGCCGTCCGGCATGCCCTTGGCGATCAGTACGAACGCGATGAAGGTGAGGACGCCGGTGCGCGTGCTCGAATCGAGGATCTCGATCAGGCACAGCGCCGTGAAGCCCCGCCGATCGCGAATGCCCCAGCCCTTTATCTTTCTTGCTGGCGCGGCGGCGGCGCTCGCTGCGGCTTTCGCAGCATGCGTATCGGTGACCGTAACGAAGATCGCAATCGCGGCGAGTATACCTGCCATCCCGAATCCGACGACGGGCGCCTGCCACGAAATTCCCGCGAACAGCAACAGGCTGACGATCCCGCCGAAGGCGAACTTGCCGACGTCGCCGAAGAAGTTGTAGGTGCCGAGCGCGGCGCGGCGGCCCTCCCCCGGGTAGGCATGCGAAATGATGGTGGAGGACAGCGGGTGCTGCACCGCCGAGCCGATCCCCGCGAAGAAGAGAGCGATCAGGATGGCCCAGAACCCGGGCGCGAAACCCAGGGCCAGGAAAGCAATGCCCGCGATCAGCGTGCCGAGCGCGAGCAGGTTGCGCTCGCCGAAGCGCTCCGCGATCAGCCCGGCCGGGATCTGGAACGCCGCCATTGCCACGCGGTGGGCGGAGCGGATCATGCCGACCTGGGCGAGCGACAGGCCGAAAGTCTGCGCCAGCAGCGGCAGCAGCACGTAGGTGACGTCGGAAAACCCGTCGTGCACCGTGTGGGCGGCGCAGCAACTGGCGAGCGTGCGTTTCTGCTTCGTCATGGGCCGGCGGCCGGAGGTGACATTATAGTGAAGAATCTGTGACAATCTTAGCATTATGATTTATGTCATCTACGGTTTCGCCGGCTTGTTCCTCGTGCTGTGCGCGACCATGATGTTCGTGTTTTACCGCGACCGGCATTTCGGAATGTTCATCATGGGGGTGACCTACGGCGCCTCCGCGCTGGTGGCGATCTCGGTACCGCATTGGTGGCCGCTGGTCATGGGATTCGCGCTGGTGTGGTTGCTCAGGCTGATGGGGCTGGAACCCCGCTACGAGCCTGAGAAACGTGAAGAATGACACAGTGGCGAGTAAATGGGTGTCAAAGTGCGCTTGAGATATGGCGCTCTCGTATGCAGAATGCCGGTTTGCAAGCCCGCTCAAGAAGAATGGAGATCCAATGAAACTGAGCAAAATCATTCCCGTCGCAATGGCAATTGCTGTTACCGGCTCCGCAAGTGCGGCTGGAATCGGAGTGCGCGCCGGTACGACCGGCGTCGGCGCCGATATCGGCTGGAACCTCGCGCCGACGCTGAGCGCGCGCATCGGCTACTCGTGGCTCAGCAACTACAGCGTTGAC
>Ga0105252_10001287_pt1 | contig 11437 bp, 8 predicted proteins | sample EasRivMeERMZT100_FD_89675 | JGI IMG/M metagenome (GOLD analysis project Ga0105252, IMG submission 89675) | Soil microbial communities from meander-bound floodplain in the East River, Colorado, USA - East River MetaG ERMZT100 | ecosystem: Environmental > Terrestrial > Soil > Floodplain | place... | reverse complement strand
TGATGAAAAAACAAAGATTATTGTCTTTTTGAAGACATTGACAGACAGGGAATTTTTAAAAAACACATTACTGTCAGAACAGGAAGGTCTTTTAATTTATGATAAGTAGGATCATCGCCTTAATTTTACTTCTTTTATAAAATCCAATTTTTTGTTTATGATAAAAAGAGCCGCCAGTGTGCTGACCCTTGCATTTTTAATGGCATGTAATAATGATGAAAAGACAGGGAAATCCGCGGAAAGCAAAACTGCTGAAGACCATAGCGGTCATTCTATGGTTACAAGCAACAATTATTGCGACAGCGTTAACAATGGTTTGATTACAGAAGATTCATTAAAGGGAAGCCCGCACCGCACAGCGATGGCCACAGTGAACGGTACACACGTCCATATAGAGTATAATTCACCTGGTGTTAAAGGCAGAGCAATTTGGGGAGGATTAGTACCTTATGATAAGGTATGGGCAACCGGCGCTCACACTGCAACCAGCATACAATTCAGCAAAGACGTTACCATCAATAACAAAAAAATTCCTGCCGGCCAGTATGCTTTCTTTACTATACCAGGCAAAGAAAAATGGACGGTTATATTAAATTCCCGTCACGATCAGCACATGGCGGATGAATACAGTGAAAAAGAAGATGTAATGAGAATGGATGTAAAGCCTGAAGAACATGGTATGACACAACGATTGACTTATTCTGTCAATAAAATAGATGATAAATCTGGAGAGATAGTAATGCAGTGGGAAAAAATAGTAATTAAACTGCGTTTCAGCGCAAGCTAATGTTATATAATATTTACTAAAGTAATGCCGGTTTAAGTGTCATGAATTATTAATCATTCTTATGCAACCTTTACTTAAATAAATTACCAAAATAGACACAATTGGGTACAATAATGAAACACATAGAACTATGTGAAAGCCTCTGTTTTCTATGTTGCTAAGTGGTGAAGCAAGTAAAAGAGCTCCCAATAAAATACAAATCATTGTCGGCTTTTCCAATTGGTGTTTACTTAATCCCCACCCGCCTATTCATCTCGGCCCTTGGCATCACCATCATTCTGCCGATTGGTTTTCCATTCCTGTACGTGATAACTTTCATCGCAACGGCATCCCTGGGAACTGTAAGAGGTTCTTTGTATTTAGGATAATAATTATCCGGAAAAGAGTTGTCAAAGCTATAATGAATATCCAGTCCGTCAATCTCCGTGGTCATCTTAATGACGATCTGCGCATCCTTTTTGCTTAATTCAAATGCCGGATCATATATGCTGGGTGCATATTTTACCTGCGCCATATCCAGGCGTTCGAAATGTTTTTCCACTCTTGCTGCAAAATCAGTCCAATTTCTTTTTTCCATTGGCGACCATAGTGCTTCTGCTACAGCAAAACCTCTTGGCCAGGTCATGTATTGCGCATGACGTAAGTTATAAACCTGCTCTGTCCATAGATTGGCTTGCCCGCCTTTGATCAACGATGCGTTCACGCCTTTCGGTACCGGTTCAAACTCGTAAACTTTTTTTAAACGCAAAGTGGCATATACAGGAGGTTCCAGGATTCGATCGCCCTGCATATAATCGATATAAACAAAATCAGTCGGTGTCATCACCACTTCGTGTCCCATCTTTGCTGCTTCTATACCTCCTTTCATACCGCGCCAGCTCATTACTGCCGCACCAGGTGCCAAGCCACCCTGCAATATCTCATCCCACCCGATCATTTTCTTTCCTTTTGATTCGATGATCTTTCCCATTCTTTTTACAAAATAGCTTTGCACTTCATCCAGGTTCTTCAATTTTTCTTTTTTCATAAGTGCTTTTACCGCAGCGCTTTTTTCCCAAAAATTACGGGCAGTTTCATCACCGCCCATATGTATGTATTCAAAAGGAAACAATTGCGCTACTTCTGTGAATACCTTGTCCATGAACTCATAAACTTTTTCATTGGCAGGGCAAAGTGCATTATCGATCAGGCCGTAAAAATGTCCACTGGGAGGCCATACCATAAAAGATTCGCCTGAATTCACAGCATATGTTCCCGGAGTACAGGTTAGCTCAGGGTAAGCAGCAATGGCAGCAAGACTATGCCCCGGCACAGCAATTTCCGGAAGTATACTTACATACCGCTCTTTGGCGTACTGAACAACTTCCTTTATATCCTCCTGTGTATAAAATCCACCGTAGTTGCGCGGTTCACCGGGTTCCGGTTTTGAAAATGTATTAAAAGTCCCGGTTTTATCTACACGCCATGCGCCCACAGAAGTGAGCCGCGGAAAACTTTTTATCTCAATACGCCAGCCCTGGTCATCAGTAAGGTGCCAATGCAGGATATTGAATTTATATTTTACCATCTCATCAATGTATCGCTTGACCTGCTCCTTCGTAAAGAAATGACGTGAAACATCAAGCATTAATCCCCGCCAGCCAAAACGGGGATGGTCTTCAATAGTGACAACGGGAATGCGCCATTCGGCTACCGGCTTTTTTGCCTCTTTGCTTTCTATTTGTTTTGGAAATAACTGCAGTAAAGTTTGAATGCCATAAAATATGCCGGCGGGCTCTTTAGCGGTTAAGGTAATTGCTGCATTGGTTACCTTCAGGTTGTATCCTTCCTTTGGAAGATTAGCATCAGGAGACAGGGACAAGAAGATGGAGCGGACAGAAGCTGAATTGCCTTCGTCGATTGTGACGTTGTTTGCAGCGCCACTTATTTGTTTTGAAAAAAACAAAGCGATTGCTCTCACCTCCTCATTTTTGGGAATGATGATCGATACATCGGAAGGCAACATAAATGCACCCGATCCCACCGATAAAGAGGCAGGCTGGGGAATCAGGGCTATTTCCCCGGTTGCAGATTGCTGACCAGGCAAAACCAAAACAGTAATCACAAGGAGGCTAACAAAAAATAATTGTTTCATATTAATTGAAATAAGGGCTACAAGTTAAGTAATTGAGCACTATGATTCTCTACCTTCATTCGTGCCCCTCGCTAAAGTTTATAAGGATATACCAAATGCTTAGAATCTCTTTGCACAGAAGATATTAAATAAAATCTATATTTATAAGATCACTCATAAAATTTTTGGATACTAAAGGCTTGTATTAGTCAGCACTGCAATATATATTTGGCTTTTGTGCCTGTATAACCGTATGATGAAAGTCACCGTCCCCGCATTAAGAAGTACAATTCTTGTTTTCCCCTTTTTTATCGCTTCGCTGTTTTGCGCAGCACAGCTTCAACCGATATACTCATTTCAAAAAGACGACAGCAGTCTAAAGAAAGCTTATTTTGATCAGTCGGTCAGTAAAAAAAACAGGGCGCTTGCCACACTCGACAAAAAGTATGCAGCGGAATACAAAAGGATTTACGAAGATCAGTTTACGGAAATCGGGAAATTATGGCAAAGTGATCGTTCGGTCACCTCAGCTGGCGCCCATGGTTACTTACAATCAATAGTACAAAAGATCATATCTGTTAATGCCGACCTGTCAAAAACAGACGCAAGGGTTGTGTTTTCCCGCGACTGGTGGCCCAATGCCTATAGCATGGGAGATGGTACTATTGCCATCAACGCAGGGCTGATGGTTTATTTGCACAATGAAGCGGAACTGGTATTTATTGTATGTCACGAAATAGCCCATTATTACCTCGATCATACCAACAAGTCTATTAAACAATATGTCGAAAAGGTAAATAGCGAAGAATTTCAAAATGAATTAAAGAGACTGTCTAAAACTGAGTACGGTGTAAATAATCAATTGGAAGAGCTTACCCGCACATCTGCATTTAGCAGTCGCAGGCACAGCCGGGATAATGAGGCTGCGGCTGACAGGCTGGCTTTCCGCTTTATGAAAAAAACCGGCTACGATTGCGGTGCCATTAAAACCTGCCTGGAGTTGCTGGACAAAGTCGATGATTCATTATTGTATCAATCACCGGATGTCAGGCAGCTATTTAATTTCACCAACTACCCATTCAAGAATAAATGGATACAGAAAGAATCTTCGATCTTCAGCCGGGTAAATGAGACGGACGCTACTGCCGGTAAGGAAAAAGATTCTTTAAAAACTTATCCTGATTGTTCCAAAAGGATTTCATTGCTTCATGATTCCCTTGCAACCACCTCCACCGGGGGAAAAAAATTCCTTGTCTATGAAGAATTGTTTAGCCAGTTGAAAAGAGATTTTTTTATTGAAATGACCGAGCAATGTTACCGCGACAAGAACCTAAGCCGGAATTTATATTATAACCTATTACTGCTCCAGTCCAGGGAAAATACTCCATTGGCGGTATACTCAGTTGCCAGGTGTCTTAATGCGATTTATGATAGCCAGAAAAATCACAAGTTAGGTTCCAGGATAGATACGGAAAGCAAAGGGCACCCCGAAGCGTATAATCTTTTGTTGCGTATGCTTAATCAAATTCGCCTGGATGAGATAGCCAGTGTCAACTATCATTTTTGTAAACGATACGAAACCGAAATGAAGAATTATGCAGGGTTCCGGGAAGAGATGAATAAAACTCAAAACCTGAAAAATTAATTGTAAAATTTTTTTAATCACCCATACTCACAAATTATGAAAAAACATGTATTGGCAGCAGGGCTTATTTTGCTTGTTGCATCCTGCTGCAAGGGCCAGAAATTATCCATTGAAAACGTGTATAAGCTAACACTCCGCAGCTCCGATGCCATCAGGGAGGGCAGCGAGGTAAAGGGATATTATTTCTTTTATATAAGTGATAAGATAGATAAAAGAACAAATGAATACACGTTGCAGATCACTGACAACAATTTGAATAAGCTAAAGGATATCAAGTTCCAGGATTCAAAGGATGTGACCATATTGGAATCGACGTTTAATGGCACTGACCTGATCTTTTTGTTATACGATGATGAGGCAAGAACGTTTGTGTACCAGGTATATGGGGCAGACGGCAAAAAGAAATATGCCTATAGCAGGCAATTGACAAAAAAAGAAGAAAAGTACCTGCAGGCTACCTACCTCGCTGTGGAGGATGAAGAAAATACATACAAAGGGCTATACCCGATAGAAGGCAAAGGTTTTATCTCTAATATGCCAAGCCGCGAAGACAAGGATTATACATTCCAGATCGACTTTTTTTCAACCGAAAAAAAGAAGCAATGGACATACACACCTACCATCGGTGGTAAAAAGTTTGTGGGTGATTACCTCGGTTATTATAATGGGGTTGTTTTTATAGAAGTATTGAAGTACACCGGGATGAGCGATGGAAATCCGGAATCATACGTTATCGGCTTAAACCTGGAAACCGGCAAGCAGGTTTTTGAAAAACCAACAGACCAGGGAAAATACAAATTTTACCCGGCCAGCATGTCCGTAGTGAATAATGGCAAAGCGGTTCTTTTTGGTGAATATTTTAACCCGAACGGTAATATCGTAAAGGACAAATCACTGGGTTTTGCTTTTGTGGGAATTGACGAGAAAGGAAATACTGTCATTGAAAAATACAGTGCCTGGGGCCTGGAACTCTCAAAGTTTATGAATGTAAACGCGAAAGGTAAAATAGAAGATTTCGGTTTTATGTACCTGCATAATATGATCCAAACTGCGGACGGAAGCATTTTTGCCGTGGGTGAAGGCTATAAGAAAGTGGCAAGTGCATTTGGTATTGCCTCCAGGATAGCCACAGCCGGCAGATCAGGTGCAAGTACGGTAAAAGTGAAAGTGACGGACATGGTGTTGATCCGGTTTGACAGGGATTTTAACGTAAAAGATGCAAAGATTTACGATAAGAATCCTAATACCCAGGAGTTGCCGGGTGGTTATGAATTTGCCAGCACCCCATTATTAGGTAAGATGCTGAAGTATACTTTTGGACAGTTTGATTATGCCTATTCACAAACAAATAAGGATTATACTTCCTTTACTATTTGCTATAGTGATTATGAGAGGGGCAAAAATTATAAAGGAGGAACGTTTAATTCGATCAGCTTTAATGAAGGCAAAATAACAACGGACAGAATCAACACGAAGTCCGACGCTACCTGGTCAACGGTGATGCCGGGAAAACAGGGACAGGTTCTTATTCTTGACTATTATAAGAAGGCAAAAAGAATAGATGTGCATTTTGAAAAGTTGAACTAAGAGGGCGAAAGAGAAAAAGAGATAAAAGAGTGTGCCTGGTACAGTCAGGCACACTCTTTTATTTTGTTTGAAACCCAATCCTGTTCCTATTGCATGGGTAAAAAAAAGACGAACTAGCACCTTCGCTGTCACCCCGGGCGCCCGTCCCGGACGCCGATCCGGGAAGACCCGGCGTCTTTTCCTAATGAAAATTGTTACTGAACGCACCGATCTGCGGAATACGGGGCTTCCGTTTACTCTTTTTCTCTCCTGCTTGTCAAAGGATAACTCTTAGCCCGGCATGCGGGAAATGTATTTTTCTATTTGCTTTATCTGGTCCACAATCTGAGGCGTTGTTGGTTTCAGTGCCTTTGATTTGCGAAAAAAATCCTTCGCCGCCCTGAATTCTCTCTTATTCATCATGATGCTGCACATCTGCAAATAGGCCGCAGCTTCGTTTTCTTTATCAGGCAGTCCTTTTTTGATAGCTGAGCGTATATAACTTTCGGCCTGCCTGAGATCATTTTTCTGCATGGACAACATTCCCATTTGAAGCAAGCTGGCGCCCTCGGCTTCTTTCATCGGCATCCCGAGGTCGAGCCCTTTTTTCATCATTTTTTCAGCGCCGTCAAAATCCTGCTTCATCATCGCAATGTTTCCCTTTAGTGTGTAGTAAACAGACCGGATGGGTTTATACAAAAGGTTAGGGAATTTGATGGAGCTCAATACTTTTTCAGCACCATCCATATCACCATTTTCCATGTATTCCTGTATCAGCCGGAGCGGTCCAAAAAAGAAATGCCCGGCAATAAGGATCACGCCAACAAGGTATAGTGGGAAAGCGGGCCAGAAACTGGCTGCGTAGTTAGTATAGATACCCAGGGTGATCAATACGAGGCCAATCTGCAGCCGGTATTTGATAATCAGGTTATAAAATTTCATGCCTTACCATTTGGGGACTGCAAATATAGGAGGAATATAGGACTGAATGGCTGATCGTTTAACCAGCTACCGTGAAGAAAGGAATAACTTTATAACATGTCCAAAAGATTATCGCATATCCCATTTATCAGATCAATCAGCGACTTTTTCAGCATGTATGGTCTCGGGAAACCCTTTCATGCTGATATTATGTGTATGCGACTGGAAGATCAGCCGGATGAAAGACTTATGCATGTACCATTGTACCGGGTCAATTTTTTCAGGGTTATCCATTTTACTAATTCTAACTTGAATTTTTATGCTGCCGACAAGTTGGTCACCGTTTCCGATAACTGTATTTGCTTCAGTTTTCCTGGTAAACTTGAATCATGGACAAGAACCGGAAAACTCTCAGGTTATGTCATTTATTTTTCACCATCCTTTTCTGGTCTAGATGTTACCCAAAAAGGTTTTGATGCTGATTATCCATTTTTCAATTTCAATTCAGAGCCTATGCTTGCGGTGGATGGTGATATGGCAACCAGCCTGAAACTTGATGCTGAATCAATGATAGACGAAATATACGCCGACACACCTGATAAACTGGAAATGATAAGAAAAATGTTGATGGTTTATTTGCATAAGTTAAAAAGAGCTTATCAAAAGCAGGTTAGCAACCTTTCTCCTGACATTAAATTAAATAAGAGCTTGTATAACCGTTTTCGTAAAGAACTGGATAATTATATGCAGCAGTTGGTCATTCAGAAGAGGTCTGCCATGCCAACTGTTGCCAGGACAGCAAAAGAACTGCATGTAAATCCAAATTATCTGAATAGCATCATTAAACAGCTTACCGGTAAAACAGCTTCTGCCCATATTCAGGAAAAGCTTGTATTAGAGGCAAAGGCGTTTCTTGCAAATACGGATTTTCAGGTAACAGATATTGCTGATAAGCTCGGTTTCGAAAACACTCCGTATTTTAACCGCTTCTTTAAGAAGAACACCGGCCATTCTCCTTCAGCATACCGCAACCAATTTGTTAAAACATGAAAAGCTGTAAAAAGTGCAGGATTTCCTATAAATAGTGTTACTCTGAGGGGATTGATGAAAGATATTTTTGGTGAAACATATAATATGAAGAAAATATTCACCCTCAGGTTTATTCCCGTAAACATTGACGCCGCATTGTTACTATTACGTGTATGGCTTGGCATTGGTGTTTTCCTCAGGCACGGTATTGAAAAAATTACCGGTTTCAGCAAAATGGCGGAGCATTTTCCTGATCCCATCGGCATTGGCCCGTCTGCCAGTTTAAGCTTTGCATTGGTTTCTGATGCAATTTGCTCGATCCTGGTGATAATAGGATTGGCAACAAGGTTGTCTGCCTCCATTATTATCATTAACCTGTTAGTCGCTTTCGGTTTCCTTTTCAAATTTGCCATTGACAAGCCTCACTCAGAACTGGCCTTTGTTTACCTCGGCGGTTTTGTTAGTATACTGCTTGCAGGGCCAGGCAAATACAGTGTTGAAAGCAAAATGAAATAATAATTTTTCAGGATATAAACTGTTACGTATGAAAAAAATACTGGTTTCGCTTGTTTTATTTCAACTATTTTTTCTGACAAGCATTGCACAAATAAATCTGCCAATTAAACTATTTCGCTTCGGCAAAGCCGGCTATGAAAAACCGGCCGTAATCACTTCTGATGGAAAAAGACTAAATGTATCTGCCTTTGGTGAAGATTACAATGAAAAATTTTTTGCCACCGATGGTATTGAGCGATTGGAGAAATGGTTGGCGAAAAACAGTTCCAAATGTCCACCTGTGCCAGCCGATGTAAGGATCGGCTCACCGGTAGCAAGACCTTCAAAAATAGTTGCTATAGGGTTGAACTATGCTGAGCACATTAAAGAGGGTGGCGCACCTACTCCACCAGAGCCAGTGATTTTTTTTAAAGCCACTACATCATTAAGCGGCCCTTACGACAGCGTTATCATTCCCAAGAACTCTTTTAAAACAGATTATGAAGCCGAGCTTGCTGTCATTATCGGAAAAAAAGCATCCTATGTTTCTGAAAAAGATGCATTGAATTATATAGCTGGGTATACTGTAATAAATGATTACAGCGAAAGAGAATGGCAACTGGAAAGGGCCGCCGGCCAGTGGGACAAAGGAAAAAGTGCAAACACATTTGCTCCGCTTGGTCCATGGCTGGTAACTCCAAAAGAAATGGGTGACCCGCACAAGTTAAAAATATGGCTGAAAGTAAATGGCGTCACAAGACAGGAGGCAAACACGGGTGATATGATCTTTAAAGTGGCCAGAATTGTGAGTGAAGTGAGCCAGTACATGACTTTATTGCCCGGTGATGTTATCGCTACGGGTACTCCGTCAGGAGTTGGCCTGGGCAGCAAACCTCCAAAATATCTAAAACCCGGCGATATAGTTGAACTCGGTATTGAAAAACTTGGCACCCAAAAACAGGCAGTGGGCACTGCTATGAAATATTTTTTGACTGATGCTGAATATAAGGATTACCAGGAATGGACAGCCCTGGGCATAGGTGGCATACCGCACACATTGGAAGGCTATCGTCGTGTAAAAATGCTGGGTAAGGAAATGAAGAACCCGACAGATGTTGGTCGTTTTTCAGGTGATATTGGTAAAACCGGAGATATAGAAATATTATCAAACTTACCAAAGCGGGATGGCAACAGGCCAATTATTGCCCCATTTGCGGTACCACACCGGCAAATGAACCAGCATAACGATACGATGATAAGAAAAAAGCAAACACAAATTTTTGATGCCACAGTTGGTAATCCTGATTACAACCTAAATTATAAAACAAGCAATTTTGAAGCACATAATCCTGCGATATTTTTAAAGGACACGCTTAACGCTAATGCCACGGTGATACCTAAATCACATGGTGAGGTAGGACATATTCATATCTCTGACGGTTCGATGCATCTTACTCTCAGCCCCAGCGATGCGAAAGAAGTAATTGAAAAAGGATGGGGAGAATTACATGGACTTGCGGGCGATGGCCCGTTGATTAAAACTTACCTGATGATTTATTCGCCACGCAATGATGTGGAACTGGAAATAACAAGGAAAATGGTTGAAGCGGCGGTGAAGTATGCATCACAGCCTGTGAAACTGTAAAATATTTTTCAAGCTTTTCCAATTGTTTATTGATCCTGATTTTGAGAACAGCGGTGAATTTCTTGCTGGGAAAAATATTTGGTTTAAGGTTTCTAAATCTGAATCTCTTTTTATGAAGCAGCTTTTTGTTTCGGGGTCGTTTTTATTTGACCTGCTATTTTTGATCAACTAAGAAAAATGGAGTCGGGACACCCTCAATCGCGGCCTGGGTAACAGGAGGTTGCCAGAAAGAAATAACTTTATAATGTGTCAATTAGGAGAATCAGAAAGCAATGACAGGCAAATAAAATTTACTATTCTTTTTTTCCGGTTTCATGGCAAGTATTTTTTCCACATAACATCAAATACTGGTTGCATTTTTTTAACCTGGAAGCTAATCCGATGTTGGTAACAGACTATTTCGAAAATAATAGAATGGTGAAGCTGGTATTCATCTTCTTTGTTACTTTTTTAGTTATTTCAAAAGAAGCAAGCGCACAAGCCCCCAAATCGGTAGTAAAAGGGACAATACTTGATTCCATTTCCGCTTCACCCCTGGGTTATGCAAGCATCCGCATTTACAGTAGCGACAATAAAAAACTGGTAAACGGCAACCTCGCTACAGATTCAGGATATTTTGCAATTGACCTGGACTATGGTTCCTATTATACAGAGATAGAATTTATGGGATATGAATCTTACCTGTCAGAAGGTTTTTCAATTTCAAAAGACAATCCTGTAAAGGATATGGGAATTATCAGGTTGAAACATAAAGCAGGCACTTTAAGTGAAGTGGTAGTGCATTCAGAAAAAAGTTCCATGCAACTGGCCCTTGATAAGAAGGTTTTTAATGTAGGAGCAGATCTTGCGAATTCAGGCGGGACAGCATCGGATGTTTTGAACAACATTCCATCGGTGCAGGTGGACCCGGAAGGCATCGTGAAACTGAGGGGAAGCAATAACGTCCGCATCTTAATCGACGGCAAACCTTCGGCACTGGTAAGCGTTAAAGGCGGAATTGGCTTACAACAGTTGCAGGCCAGCATGGTGGAAAGAGTCGAGATCATTACCAATCCCTCCGCCCGCTATGAAGCAGAAGGCATGGCCGGCATCATTAATATTATTTTGAAAAAGGACAGGAGGCAGGGTTTTAATGGTACCATTGAGCTGGTGGGCGGTGATCCGCTCAACCTGGGTGCCGCCTTCAATCTTAACTACCGGCACAAAAAGGTCAACTTCTTTGTCAATTATGGCGTT
>Ga0105252_10001286_pt1 | contig 11441 bp, 9 predicted proteins | sample EasRivMeERMZT100_FD_89675 | JGI IMG/M metagenome (GOLD analysis project Ga0105252, IMG submission 89675) | Soil microbial communities from meander-bound floodplain in the East River, Colorado, USA - East River MetaG ERMZT100 | ecosystem: Environmental > Terrestrial > Soil > Floodplain | place... | reverse complement strand
GCTTCCAGCGCGGGGACAGCACCGTCACCGTGTTCAAGGCCTCCAATTTCTGCAACATCTCGGGCGGCGAAGGCGTCGGTCCGGCCGAAATCCTGCGCCAGATCGCGACCAATATGCCGCCCATGTACGGCGGTGGGGATGGAGTTCTGCTGCTGCTCGGGGTGAACCACGCGCGCGCGCTCCACGAGGCGGGACTCACCAAACGAGACATCCAGAACCACCTATGGGAACTGGCGCGGCTGCCCATCAGCTACTTTGCCGAGGGCTTCGCCGCCACGGAGTGCGCGGCGGGCCGGGGCGATGCTCAGACGGTGTGGCGTGCCCGCAGCCCGGAGGAGATCTACATCGCGGTTGCCGGCGGCCCCGGGCCGCAGGACGTTTACATCGGCGCGGGCATGCCGCAGACCCGCGTCATTCGCGGCGCGTGACGGATTTCGAGTGAGTGGCGAGCAGAGAGTGGTGAATAGACCAGGACAATTCCTGCTGGTCAAAAATAAAAAGGGCCAGGCGTCTCGCAGTTCGAGCCTGGTCCCTCTAGCAAAAATCACTCGTGGTAAACCAGGCCAGCCGCCACACCGGCCGCGATGAACTCCACCAGAATTGCCACGAACCAGTAGAACGAAAGCCCCAGCGGGATGGGCAGTATCACGTACCAGCCGAAGCCGTGCATCACGGACAGCATGGCTCCCACGTACAGGCCAAAACGAAATCCCTGTTCCAGGCCGGGCTTGCCTTTCTCGTAACCCTTCGCGTAGATCAACGCGAAGAACGGGGCGAATACCAGGTAGCCCACCCAGAGTATCCACATCATGCTCTGCATTTCCACTTGCGTTCGCCATACCGATGCCGTTTGCTGGTATATGCCCGACAAAAGCATGCCGTGGATGACGAATTCCAACATCATGATCACCACAAATACCGCTGCGCTAGCCAGCAACCACCGTTTCGTATTCATACGCTCCTCCATTCGGATTACCTCGCCCCTGAACTCTGCACTTTTCTGATGTAACGAAAATCAAGTCCTGTTTCCCTTACCGAACCTGCCGCAACATCGAACGTGGCAATTAGGGCCGGGTTCAATTTCTGGAACTGTGAACCCGGCCCCATTTACGCCGACACAGACATCGGCGGATAGGCCTGCTCAATGTCCCAGAGCAGACGAATAGGATCGCCGGGTGACAGCAGTCCCAGACCGGTGGAATCCTTGAAGAGGGGCGTGCCATTCAGTTGACGTGTAATGTCGAACGAACCCCAGTGTGCAGGTCGGCTAGGTTCATTTTGGTGCAAATTGAATGAGCCGCCGTGAGCAGCGGCATTTCGAGTGTGCCGCAAGAACTCCCATAGGGGACCTCGGTCCCGCCATGGTGCGTCTTTCGTAAGCTCGTGAGCCAAGATTAATAAACTTCCAGCAGAGCGCATGACGACCGAAGAAAGGTAGGTAACGTTCGAGACCAGTTCTTGGGCTAGGGTGTCTATATTCACAGCAACCTGACTACCTGTGAACTCTGAGTGAAGCTGAAGCGGTCCAAGCAATTTGCTCAAGTTCTCACGAACTTTCCCAAATTCTTCGTCTGTAGCCGCCTGCCAATTCCCAACCGCGAAGGTTCTTCTCAGCACTTCCTCAAGATGTTCTCCGCCCACTGCACCTCGAAGTGCCAAGTCTTTGAACCCGGCGAGGAGAACGATGTAGTTGACGACCAGTGGATAGAACGGTTTTCCTCGATCAAAGTGATTCGGACTGATGTTCATCGCGGCGACAGCCTTCAGACAGCTAACATCCAATAGTTAGCGGAATTTCCAAATATCATACCCGCCCCGGCGTTAATCGGCGGCAATAACCAAGGGACGAGGGCACGACACCGGTGACTGATAAATCGAGACTGATGAAGTGAGATTGGTGATACGAGACTGATAAGTGGGGCGAATCACGATTCACGCCGTTCTTGTTCTTGGGTCCCCTAAGCGACGCCGAGCAGCGCAGACCGGCCCGGAGGTTTCGGTCGAGGATGGGCGAGCCGCGAAAATGTTTGCTGAAGCGCAGGTAATGAGCGCCTGATGTGTATGCAAGAGAGATGACGGTGCGCGAGTTACTCGACCGCCGGGCCGGGCGAGCAGCGCAGGGTCACCACACGAGCATGCGAGGTGGTGGCGGCGCGCCGGGGCGCCCTTTTTCTTTGGTGACTTGTCTTTTTGGGCGAGCAAAAAGAAAGTCACCGGCACCGGGGCCGCCCCCCGCTATGCGCGACGCAGTCGCGCGAGGGATGAGGGATGAGGGATGAGGGATGAGGGATGAGGGATGAGGGATGAGAATTGGACCCGTTTTCCTTCGTGTCCTTTGTGTCCTTTGTGTCGAGGCTTTTCTTGGCGCCATGGCGTCTTGGCGGCGTGTTCCGGTTTACTTGAACCTGACGGAAACCGCCGGATTCCCCGGCAGCCCCTCGTACCGCACCGTCGCCGTAAGCCCCGGCCGCGGCGCCAGCGGCACGGTGAACGAGCCCAGGCTCAGCATGTCTCCCGGCTGCAGCTTGATGCGCGACTTCTCCAGGTCCTGCACCAGCCACAGCACCGCATTGAGCGGATGGTCGAGGATCGCAGTTCCCCGGCCGCTCGCCAGTTCCTTGCCTCCCTGGTCGGACACGACGACACGCATGTCCGCGAGCGCGGCGGCGAACTCGGGCGTTGCCTGCGCCGGGATGCCCTTCCCCACCACGGCGAGGCGCGCGCCGACGTTGAGCGACACGATCAGCGGCGCCGACAGCTTCTCGCCTTCCGCAACCAGGATATCCGGCAGCTCGATGAACGGCACTACCAGCGACAGCGAGCGCAGCACGTCGAGATGCGTCTTCGCCTTGTGGATGCCGGCATCCTTCACCACCACCATCAGGTCGGCCTCGAACATCGGCCGCGCGCCGAAATCCGCCGGCACCTCCGCGCCGTCGGCAAGCAGCATTTTCTCCAGCAGCACGCCGCGCACCGGGCTCGCGACGCCGAAGCGCTCCTGCGCCGCCCGGCTGGTGAGCCCCGCCTTGTAGCCGACGATGCGGTTCTCGCGCGATTCCAGCCGCTCGACCAGGCGCTGGCGTCCGCACTCGCCATCGCTCATGGAAAGGTCCACGCGCAGTCCGCGCACCGGCTCCTTTGCGTCCATGAAGCGGAGCAGCGTGTTGACCCGCTCGCGGCTCGGGCATGCGGCGCGCGCGTCGCCGTGCCACGACAGCGCGGCCGTCAACGCAACGCCCCACAACATCGTTTTATTTCGACACACACTCATCACTCATCATTCATCATTCATCATTCATCATTGTCTTTCAGCGCCGGTATAATACGCGCTTCCTGAAATCCCTCCATTCATTCCGCGCCGGAAAGCATTGATGCTGCTGTACGCCCTCACGATCTTCACCAGCGCATTCCTGCTGTTCCTGGTCCAGCCGATCATCGCCAAGCAGATTCTTCCGTGGTTCGGAGGTTCGGCGGCGGTGTGGACCACCTGCCTCGTGTTTTTCCAGTTCGTGCTGCTCGCCGGCTACGCGTATTCGGACTGGACCACCCGCTGGCTCGCCCCGCGCCGGCAGATGGCGCTGCACATCGCGCTGCTCGTGCTGAGCCTCGCTTCGCTGCCCATCGTCGCCGACGCCAGCTGGAAGCCGGCCGGCGACGAAGATCCGACCTGGCGCATCCTGGGGCTGCTGGCCTTCACCATCGGCCTGCCCTATTTCCTGCTCTCCACCACCGGGCCGCTGGTGCAGGCATGGTTCGCGCGCACCTTCCCGGCCGGGACCGTGTACCGCCTGTTCGCCCTGTCCAACTTCGGCTCGCTGCTGGCGCTGCTCTCGTACCCGTTCGTGTTCGAGTTCTGGGTCGCGACCAAAGTCCAGGCCTGGGGCTGGAGCGCGGCCTACGCTGCGTTCGTTGCGTTGTGCGCGGCTTCGGCCGTCTACAGCGCCAGGTCTCGGCCGCGGGTTGCGGCAACCGCAACGGCGGACGAGACCACGCCGGAAGGCTCGGCGCCCGCGGGGAGCAGCTACGCGGCGTGGCTGCTGCTCTCGGCGATGGGCTCGTTCATGCTGCTCGCCGTCACCAACCACATCACGCACGACGTGGCCTCGGTGCCGTTCCTGTGGATTCTGCCGCTCACGCTCTATCTCCTCACCTTCATACTGTGCTTCGAGGGGCGCGGCTGGTACCGGCGCTCGATCTTCCTCGGGCCACTGCTGGTGATCGTGGCGGCGATGGCATGGGCGCTGCACGAAGAGCGCGGCATCATGGACATCAAGGAGGCGGTGCCGCTCAACCTGGTCGGCCTGTTCGTGATGTGCATGTTCTTCCACGGCGAACTCGCCGCGATCAAGCCCGCGCCGCGCTACCTCACGCGCTTCTACCTCATGGTTTCGCTGGGCGGAGCGCTCGGCGGTGTCGCAGTGGGTCTCGTTGCCGTCAAGCTTTTCAACACCTATTATGAATTCGGCATCGGTTTGGTGGTGACGCTGCTGATTGCGGCCTTCGCCACCCGCCTCATGCATTCGGTAGTGCCGATGGTGACGCTCGCCGTGGTCGGCTTCACCGGTTTCCACGTCTACCAGTACATCGGATCGCTCACCAGCAACACGCGCGTGATGACGCGCAATTTCTACGGCACCCTGCGGGTGAAGGACACCGGCACGGTGGATGACAAGGGCGCGGTGCGGCGCCTGATGCACGGCGTGATCATGCACGGCGAGCAGTATCTCGACCCGGAAAGGCGCCGCGAGCCGACCACCTACTACGGCGCGACCTCCGGCGTCGCGCGCGCGATCAGGGCATTGGACGGCGCCCCGCTGCGCGTCGGCGTCGTCGGCCTCGGCACCGGCACGCTCGCCACCTACGGGCGCAAGAACGACGTCTACCGTTTCTACGAGATCAACCCGCAGGTGGTGGACGTCGCGAACAGCGAGTTCAGCTTCCTCGGCGACAGCCGCGCGGCGATCGAGACCGTGCTGGGCGACGCGCGGCTCGCGATGGAGCGCGAAGCGCCGCAAAATTACGACGTGCTGGTGATCGACGCGTTCTCCAGCGATTCCATTCCCGTCCACCTCATCACGCGCGAGGCGATGGAGGTCTATTTCCGCCATATGAAACCCCGCGGCGTGGTCGCATTCCACGTCACCAACCGCTTCCTGCACCTGGCGCCGGTGGTGAAGCGCATCGCCGACGAGCAGCAACTGCACATCGCGCTCATCGCCGATGACGCGGAGGAAAGCGATCTCGCCAGTACCGACTGGGTGCTGGTCACGCGCGACCGCGCGCTGCTGGAACGCTCCGCCATCGCGCGGTTCTCCAGTAAAATAGACGAGATTCCGGAGTTGGGCGTGTGGTCGGATGATTTCAATAACCTGTTTCAGATTCTCAAGTAAAGCGTGAATGGTGAATCGTGAATGTTGAATCGACGCGCTTGATTAGCCCTGCGTTCGCGGCATTGTTCCTCGCAGTTTCCCTGTCTGCGCACGGCGCGGAACCCAGGCCGCAGGCGGACGCGCGGGGAATGCCGACGCTGGCGCCGATAGTCAACGAGGTGACACCGGCGGTGGTGAACATTTCCGTCATCAGCCGCTCCGCTCCCGAGGAGAACCCGCTTTTTCGCGACCCGTTCTTCCGCCGCTTTTTCAACCTGCCGGACAAGCCGCAACGGCAGGAGCAGTCCGCGGGTTCGGGCGTGATCGTGGACGCGCGGCGCGGCTACGTCATCACCAACCACCACGTCATCCGCAACGCGGAGCAGGTGCTGGTCACGCTGAAGGACCGCCGCCAGTTCCCGGCGAAACTCGTCGGCACCGACCCCGGCACCGACATTGCGGTGCTCCAGATCGAAGCCGAGGGCCTGTCCGCGATCCGCATCGGCGATTCCGACACCCTGCAGGTCGGCGATTACGTCATCGCCATCGGCAACCCCTTCGGCATCGGGCAGACCGTCACCTCCGGCATCGTCAGCGCGCTCGGCCGCAGCGGCCTCTCCCCCGAGGGCTATGAAGATTTCATCCAGACCGATGCCTCGATCAACCCCGGCAACTCGGGCGGGGCGCTGGTCAACCTGCGCGGCGAGCTGGTCGGCATCAACTCCGCGATCATTGGCCCCGCCGGCGGCAACGTCGGCATCGGCTTCGCGGTACCCTCCAACATGATGCGCGCGGTGTCGAACCAGATCGCGCGCTTCGGCGAGGTCCGCCGCGGGCGCCTCGGCATCGAGATGGCGGAACTTACGCCCGCCCTCGCGAAAAAACTGGGGGTCGCGCTGCAGGAAGGGGTCGTGATTACCAACGTGCAGCCGGGCTCGCCGGCGGAGAAAGCCGGGCTGCGCGCGCGCGACGTGGTAGTCGCGCTGAACGGCCGGCCGATGCGCACGGCCTCCGAACTGCGCGCGCGCCTGGGACTGACGCCCGTGGGTGAAGAAGTCGACCTCCAGGTGCACCGCGGGGGCGAGACGCGCGGCATACGCGCGACCATCGCGCCGCCGCAGGACGCGGCGAGCCTGGAGGGCAAGGCCGTGCCGCAGATGCCGGGGATGAGCGTGGTGGAGATCGAGAAAGGCAGCCTGCTCTATCAGCGCCTCCAGGGCGGCGGGCTCGTGGTATCGGCCGTCGAGGAACGGAGCCGCGCCGCGCAGGCCGGCTTCCGCCCGGGCGACATCGTCTACGCCGTGAACCGGCGCCGCGTGCAGACTCTTGCTGAATTCCAGAAGGCGCTGGGCGGCGCGCAGGGCGGCAGCGCGATATCGCTCTTGCGGGGCGATTTCAATGTCACTCTGATCATCCGGTAGAACCGGACGCATGGCGCCGGTTTACCTCCGCGCGTTCGAACGGACGCGTTCTCGCCGTTCAACGCGCGGAATCGACAATTCATGGGCTCAACGTGGCGCCGCCCGGTGCACGCTCCTTGGACGTGGTGTAGGCTAGGGTTTCCGTACACGTTAACCACAGGGAGACGCCATGACCGGATTGAACCGAGTATTTCCAATTGCGGTTCTCGCAATGGCGATGGCTGCGCCGCCCGGCAACGCCGCCGACATCGACCGCGCCGCGGTGGATTTCACGCCACCGTCTGAAATCAAATGGGTCAGGAATGCAGCCGGAACCAACGAGCAGGCAATCCTCTACGGGCACCCAGCCAAGCCGGGCCCGTACGTGGTGCGCATTAAATGGCTGCCGGGCAACATGAGCCGCCCGCATTTCCATCCGAATGACCGCTTCTTCGTCGTCATATCCGGAACCTGGTGGATGGGGACCGGCGAGACCTTCGATCCGGACAGCACCGTGCCGGCGCCGGCAGGAAGCTACGTCATCCACTACGCGAACAAGGTCCACTACGACGGCGCCAAGGACGAGGAGGCCGTCATTCAGGTGTGGGGCATGGGGCCGGCAACCTCAACACAGGCCTGGAAGAAATAATCATGAAAATCAAAGCTAACAGCATCGAAATCAATTACGAAATCGCGGGCGAAGGCCCGTGGCTCACCATGAGCCATTCTCTTGCCTGCAACCTGCGCATGTGGGACCCGCAGATGGCGGTGCTCACCAAGAAATTCAAGGTGCTGCGCTTCGACACCAGGGGCCACGGGCAATCGAGCGCGCCGGCCGGCGAGTACACGCTGGAGCAGCTCGCCGACGACGTGAAGGGACTCCTCGATGCGCTGAGGATCAATCAGACGCACTGGGTGGGCCTGTCGATGGGAGGCATGATCGGCCAGGCTTTCGCGCTCAAGTACCCGGGAGTGTTCCAGAGCATGGTGCTCGCCGACACCACCAGCCGCCGGCCACCCAATGCCGGGCAGATGTGGAGCGAGCGCATCGCGATAGCGCATGAGAAAGGGATGGATGCGCTGGTCGAGAGCACGCTGGCGCGCTGGTTCACCGAACCGTACCGCAATTCGCGCAAGGACGTGATGGCGCGCATTGGTACGGACATCCGCAAGACCCCGGTCGCCGGCTTCGCCGGCTGCTGCCATGCCATCGCGAAGGTGGATTACCTCGACCGGCTGAAGGAGATCAAGATCCCGGTACTGGTGATGGTCGGCGAACACGACCACGGCACGCCGCCCGAAGCGGCTCGCGTGATCCAGCAGAACCTGCCGGGATCGGAACTGAAGATTCTCCCCTCCGCGGCCCACCTCTCCAACATCGAGCAGGCGGACGAGTTCAACAAGGCAATGACCGGCTTCCTCGACCGCGTTTCCAGGCGGAATTGATTGCGGCCGACAACGCGCCCATCAGCCAATCTGGGACACGCGCCGATCATTAACTGGGAAGTGCTGAATCATCCGCGCCTCGATCAACGCGCGCGTCGCGCGGAGCGGCGTTCGATCCAGTAGCCGTAGCCGCTGCCGCCGAGCATCAGCGCGGAACAGGTAAGGAATACCGGCGCAAAGCCGAACGCGGTGCCGATGCCGCCGAACGCGAGCGGCACCACCAGGTGCGTGAAGTGATTGAAGGTCACGCGCAGACCCGCGCCTTCCGACGCTCGCCCCGACGGCGACAGGCTGTAGATCAGCGACATGGACATCGGCTGCCCGACGCCGCATCCCAGCCCCAGCACGAACGACGCCACCGCCAGCAGGTAGGGGTTCTGGAACAGGGGAAACAGCAGCAGCGCCGCGCCCGCGAAACCGATGGCATGGAGCAGGATCTCGAACTCGCTCCATTTCCGCGCGAGGACCGGCAGCACCACCCGGATCGCAAACACCGCGACGGCGAACATGCTGATGATGACCCCGATCGCCGACGCCGACAGGCCGATCGAGTGCCCGTAGATGGGGAAGAAGAACAGATACAGGTCCCAACCCACGGAGATCAGCCCGCTGGCGATGATGGCGTTGCGCAGCTTCGCAATGCGCAGCAGTGCGAAGGAACTGGATTTCTTCTGTTCGCCGCCCGCCGTGATCGCAGCCTTCGGCAGCATGCCCCCCTTGAACCACAGCAGCACCACGGCGATCGCCGGGCACACCGCCAGCATCAGGTAGGCGGTCTGGTAACCGAAGTAGTCGATTGAAAAGCCGGCGATCAGCGGGCCGAGAAACGAGGCGATCGAAAAGCCGACGGCGAGCAGTGAATAGTTGCGCGAACGGTGTTCCGGCCCGCCAAGAGCGCCGGTGATGCCCTGGGTCGGCACGAAGAAGAACTGGAAGGCGGTTCCCACCACCAGCGCCAGGATGTAAAGCGAAGCCACACCGGGGAAGAAGTACGGCACCAGCAGCGCGGCGGTCACCCCGACCGTGCCCGCCAGCATCGGCACCCGCGGACCGACGCGGTCGACGAGCCTGCCGACGGAGAGTGCGATCAGCATCGGGCACAGCGCCCACAGCGCCATGATGACGCCAACCGAGAAAGCATCCACCCCGAGGCTCAAGGCGTACAGCGGCAGCGCCACTTTGGCGCCGCCAAAGCCGGCGTGGATCAGCACGCAGGTCACTACGATCAGGTGGATCGGCATCGGAATGCGGTGTCGGGAGGAACGGTACGCGCAGGAACAGCGCTGCCGTTCATTGTACCGCGCCGCAGCAATTGACGGACCGTAAGTTCACTATGCGGTCAGCCGGTTCCTATGGATACGCTTGCGCCCGTGCCGCCGGGCCAAGATGTGAACCAGCCCCCGCTGAACATCGTGAATCGTGAATAGTGAATGGTGAATCGACCAAAACCCGCTTGCCGTTGCGGAGCCGCATGATTTCTTCACTCACCACTCACCATTCACCATTCACCATTCACGCCCTTCCTTCCTAGTCAGCCCGGGCGCCCGTCGCCTTCACCACCGGGCCCCACTTAGCCCACTCCGCTTTCATGAATGCGACGAACTCATCCGGCGGCAGGTACGAGGTATCCGCGCCCTGCTGGCCGAAGCGCTGCTTCACGTCCGGCAGGTCGAGGATCTTCTTCAGCTCGGCGCTGATGCGGCTGACGACCGTCTTCGACATGCCCGGTGGTCCGGAGATGCCGTACCAAACCTTGCCGTCCACCTGGGGATAACCGATCTCGCCCAGGCTCGGCAGATCGGGGTAGAGGCCGGTGCGGCTCTTGCCAACCGTGGCGAGCAGCTTGATGCGCCCGGACTGGACGTGCGGATAAATGGACGGCAGCGAGTCGAACGCGAGCTGGACATGGCCGGCCGCGAGATCGACCACGCCCGGCCCGCTGCCCTTGTACGGCACGTGCACGATCGGCGACCCGGTCGCAGCCTTGAACATCTCGCCTACCAGGTGCGGCATGCCGCCGCTGCCCGAGGAATAGAAGTGCAGCGTGTCGGGCTTGGCCCTGGCGAGCGCGATCAACTCCTTCACCGACTTCACCGGCACCGACTGGTGCGCCACCACGAACATCGGCAGGCTCGTCGCCAGCGCGATGTGCGTGAAGCCCTTGAGCGCGTCGTATGGAAGCTTCGTGTACAGCACGGGGCCGACGCCGTGGGTCGTCGAGGACGACCACAAAAGCGTATGGCCATCCGGGCTCGCCTTGGACGTGATGTCGGAGGCGATCGTGCCGCCGGCGCCGCCGCGGTTTTCCGCCACCACGTTCTGGCCCATGGCCTCGGTGAGCTTCTGCCCGACGATACGCGCCGTGAAGTCCGCCGCACCACCCGGCGGCACGCCGATGATGAGCCGTATCGGACGCGACGGGTACGATTGCGCCCAGGCTGGATGCACGAACAAGACGCTCAGCACCGCGGTCATCACTGCAAGCCATGTCTTCACGATGCCACCTCGTTCGCGGGTCATGTACACAATTCGCGTCCTGTTTAATCGGTCTAATTCCGGCTCGTAAATGATACGCGCCCTGCGCGGATCATTGTGGAACAGCCAGATAGTGGACGCTGAAAAGTTGTTCGGCGTCCATCCAGCACTCGACCGGCTCCAGTCCCGCGCCGCGTGCCAGGTCCTGGAACTCGCGTACCGAATACTTGCAGGAATTCTCGGTGTGGATCGTCTCCCCGGCGCGCAGGCGGAACCGGTATCCGCGTATCGTGACCGTCTGTTCCCGCAGGCTCACCAGGTGCATTTCGATGCGCCCAAGGGCCGCATCGTAGAACGCGCTGTGGCGAAACGCGGAAAGTTCGAAATCGGCGCCAAGCTCGCGGTTCATGCGCGCGATCAAGTTGAGATTGAACTCGGCCGTAATGCCCTGCGCGTCGTTGTAGGCGGCGTCGAGCAACGCCGCGTCTTTCTTGAGATCCACACCGATCAACAGCCCGCCGCCGGCGCCGGCGAGGCGGCCGGCGTTGCCGAGAAAGCCGGCGGCCTCCACCGCCGTGAAATTGCCGATGGTCGAGCCGGGAAAATAGACGATGCGGCGGCGCGCGGCGGGGCCGCCGACGTCCGGCAATTCGAACGGGCGGGAAAAGTCGGCGCATACGGCCAGCACCGGCAGTCCCGGAAAATCGCGCGCCAGGCTCGCGGCCGTTTCCCGCAACTGCCCGCTGGCGAT
>Ga0105252_10001282_pt1 | contig 11477 bp, 10 predicted proteins | sample EasRivMeERMZT100_FD_89675 | JGI IMG/M metagenome (GOLD analysis project Ga0105252, IMG submission 89675) | Soil microbial communities from meander-bound floodplain in the East River, Colorado, USA - East River MetaG ERMZT100 | ecosystem: Environmental > Terrestrial > Soil > Floodplain | place... | reverse complement strand
GGCTCTTTAGTCTGGTCGACGAGGCCAAGTGGGCACGCGATGGGAAGTTATACGAACGTCGCGCTGTCCCATTCCTGGGAATGTTCGTCGCGCGATGTCTTGAATACTCTAGCAAGCTTCCGCCAAGCCTACCACCGCTCGTTCCGCTGAAGTGCCATCACACAGGCTTTCGGCCCGAAGATACCCCTCGGGCCGATTTCGTACAGAACTGCGAAGCGATCGCGTGGCTCATTGAGGCGACCGCACAACCGGTGCCTGCCGATCGGGGATCGGGGTCGGCGGAGGGTGGGCGGTCCGCACCGAAGACGAACACTGAAATGGTGCAACCGCCCGGCGGGGCGGCCAATGACGAAGGGGCGAACCCAGCAAAACCGACGCCGGTGCCCAAGCGTCCTTCAGACGATGCATTCAAGGCATGGCGCCTACGCGACCTTACGGGGCTAAAAAGGCAGCAAGATATTGCGGACAGGATGTCCAAAGAGCTTAGGCGCAAGGTCCACCAGGGCGAAGTCAGCCGCTGGCTGAAAGAAGTTGATGAATACAGGAAGGCCGGCGGCATTTTCCCCGATCTTCCAGGCCTGTCCGGTAAGCCGCAATCCGTCGACCCCGCCGTTCTCGAACTGGGTGAACGAGTAGATCACAGGACGCCACGCCAGCGCACGCGTCGGCGCAACGATTCGCATCCCAAGTAATCCATCATTCTTTGCAAACAAAGTATGCGCGCGGAAAACCCTATGAAAATAGAGGTATGCGCGCTATATGCGCGCTCATGCGCGCATAGTTCCCAGGAAAAAGGGGACTATTTGGAGATACTGCGATGCAAACGGCGACAGAGTTTCTAACGGCGGCCGAGCTGGCCGAGCGACTGCGCGTTCAACTCGAAACAATTCGACGATGGACGCGTAACGCCATCGTCCCATCGATCCGGGTGACGGGGAAGGTTGTCCGTTATGACCCCGTCGAAGTCGAGCGGGCATTACGGGAGCGGAGCGAAACCCGGCGCGCATCGGGAGAGAGGACGGGTGCCCGATGACCCTGGCTGCCGCCGGCAATGGCAACGGCGCACGCGACATCGAACGGCTCTTGTTGAAACCGAAAGATGCCGCGAGAGCCCTATCGCTTTCGCCCCGCCTGTTGTGGACCCTCACTCATCGCGGCGAGATCCCCTGTATCAGGATCGGTCGCGCCGTTCGTTACGACCCATGTGACTTAAAGGAAGTAGTCCGAAAGATGAAGGGCGCACCCGGGCAGGTCCGTCCTGAGACAGAGGCCGAGCAAATCGGTGGGGCAGCAGCAAGAAGCCGAAAACCTGCTTGACTTTGGGTGGGCCTTGCCGCTCAGTGTGCCGACGGTCTGCCAATGACAACAGGCGAATGGGAGTAGAAGAATGGCTAGTATCACGCGACAATCGAGCGGTCGCCGACTTATCCAGTTCACCGGGGCCGACGGCGAGCGGAAGACAATTCGGTTGGGCGCCGTTTCGCAGCGCACGGCTGAGGCAGTGAAGGTCCGCGTCGAGCATCTCGTCTCCGCGTCAGTCACCGGGCATGCGCTCGACGATATGACGGCCCACTGGCTCAAGAACCTCGACGAACCGTTTCTCCGGAAACTCGCGACCGTCGGGCTCATCCCGCGCCAAGTCACCGCCGGAGCGCTCCAACAGTTTCTCGACGCCTACATTGCCGGGCGGAGCGACACGAAACCGAACACCCGCCTCGTTTATAGCCACACGCGCCGCTGCATGATCGAGTTCTTCGGGCCCAACCGACCCCTTCGTGACATCACGGCGGGCGATGGTGACGATTGGCGGGTTTGGCTAGGAACAGACCAACGGCTCTCGGAAAACACCGTGCGCCGCCGCTGTGGGATTGCCAAGCAGTTCTTCAAAAACGCCGTCCGCAAAAGGTTGATCGCGACGAATCCATTCGCCGACCTGACCTCGACTGTGAAGGGTAACGCGAAACGCCTTTACTTTATAAGCCGCGAGGATGCTCAGGGGGTTCTCGATGCTTGTCCTGATCCGCAATGGCGGTTGATTTTCGCGCTGAGTCGTTACGGCGGCCTGCGTTGCCCCTCCGAACACATGGCATTGCGATGGGACGACGTCGATTGGGAACGCAACCGCCTGACCGTTCGCAGCCCGAAGACCGAGCACCATCCGAACGGCGCGAGCCGGCAGATTCCGTTGTTCCCCGAGCTGCTACCGCATCTGCGCCAGGCCTTCGAGGAAGCCGACGACGGTGCTGAGTTCGTCGTCTCCCGTTATCGCGATGCCGGCCAGAATCTTCGGACGCAACTCGCCAAGATCATCCGGCGGGCGGGACTCGAAGCTTGGCCCAAGCTATTCCACAACCTACGAGCGACTCGAGAGACAGAACTAGCCGATTCTTTCCCGATCCACGTCGTTTGTTCCTGGAGTGGGAACTCGCAACCGGTAGCCGCCAAGCATTATCTGTCGGTCACAGACGCGCATTTCACCCTGGCGACCGCGGTGCCCTCTGCCAACGGGGTAGCTACCCAGCCCGATCATGCGCTGCAAAATGCGCTGCAGCATCCTGCCGCACAGCCTCGCTTTGAGTCGCACCGGAAAACGGGTCGATCGGCTAAGTCGGCGACGTGCAAAGAGATACGAGACGTTGCGACGAAATGCGAGACCGCCGGCATCGAGCAAATGGGCGATACAGGACTCGAACCTGTGACCTCTCGGGTGTGATCCGAGCGCTCTAACCAACTGAGCCAATCGCCCCCGGAAAAGGCAGTCTATCGACTTGACCGTGAGGCGACAACCTAAGCCTCCGTACGCCCGGGCCAGCGATATCGCGGCTACGGACACGCGGGAACGGTGAACGGGAACGGGAAACCCGAGAACGCGGCCACGCCCGCCGAGATATCCGCCAGATTGGTTGCCTGGTTCGGTGTATTCGGCGTACTCGGAGACTGCGGACCGACCAAGTCGGTGCGCACTGTGTTGGGAGCCGAGGCCACGTTCCCGAATTTGGCGATGGCCGCATTCACATCCGCGAAATTGGGCTGTGATCCACCCCCGAACAGCGAGATCACGTCCCCCCACTTCCCGGTGGCCACCGCGTGCGGCTCAGAGCATCCGGTGCCGTCGGGCAGGCACATCCTCACCTCATAGGTCGATCCGGGAACGATCGCGGTGCCGAACAAGTGCAAATAGCCATTGGTCCAGATTTGGCTATACGGCGTGGCCACGCATTCCAATCGAGCTCCGCGAAGGGACGGGTTGGGAGAGTTGGGGACGTTCACTTCGGGACCGGCCCACCAGACATGACCGACTCGGTTGGGGAACTGAGGCATGTCGAGGATGGTGACGCGAATCGATCGCGGGGCGACCGCGAGCGGTTGAACGGTGAGGTACCGACTCTTGAGACCGCAAACACCACCGGGGCAATCGGCACTCGTGCCGCACGGCCCGCCACCTTGATTCCCGATGTAACAAATGTCGTCGCCGACGCCGGGCGGTTGCTCGCAAATATCTGGGATGCCGTTCCCGTCCTCATCCGGCTCGCCGGCGGAAATGTCGCACTCATCGGGAGTGGAGTTGGCGTTGCAATCCTCGCTGACCTGCATATAAAGGTCGCAGAGGTCTGAGTTCTGGTTGCCGTTGCAGTCCTCCTGGCCACCGATCTCGCATACGTCGATCAGCATGTTTTGGTTACAGTCGGCGGCACCGGAAGCGAGGTCGCAGTCATCGGGAGCGGTGTTTTCATCGCAATCCGATTCGCAGCCGTCGGGGACACCGTTCGGCTGGCAGTCGGACGCTCCCTGGGCGATATCACAGTCGTCCGGGATTTGATTCGCGTCGCAATCGACCTCGCACTCGTCGAGCACGCCGTTCGGTTGGCAATCGGGCGCTCCCCCCGCGATTTGGCAATCATCCGCTACGCTGTCTCCGTCGCAGTCGGTCTCGCATTCGTCGGGAATACCATTCGGCTGGCAATCCGCCGCACCGCCAGCCACTTCGCATTCATCCAGGAGCCCATTCACGTTGCAGTCGTTCGAGGCCAATTGGCAGAGGTCCGCGGTTCCGTCGCAGTTGCAGTCAACGTCGGTTAATGCCAACGAAATGACGTAGGCGGCGCCGCAACCAAATTCGTTTGGGCACTCTTCCGGCGACTGTGGGACTTCCGACGGTGCACCCACGATCGCGGTATGGGCGTTCATGGCGGCCGACCATCCCCATCGACCCGAGGCGAGGAAACCGGGAATCAACTGTTCCTCCTGCCAAGTTGTGCCTGTCCGGCGAAAAACGTAGAGCGCTCCGCACTCATCCCCGGCATCGCAGTCAGCGAGCCAAGCACCGGCAATCGCTCGGTGGCCGGAGATAGCGACGGACCTGCCGAATTCATCTCCCGGTTGCCGATCCGACGCCGTTAGCGACGCCTCCAGCAACCACTTTGCCCCGTCGAATTTGTAAATGTAGGCGGCACCGGTAAAGTTAGAGGCGTAATAAGCTCCGATGATTGCCGCATCGCCCTTAATCCGAATGAGTCCTGAGACATTGAGACCGGTTCCCAGAGTCGCCTCATAAACCCTGTTCGCGCCGTCGTAACGATAGACGTAGCCACGGCGGGTGTCCCCGACGCCCACCGTGTCGCCGTGTGCTGTCACGGATGAGCCAAAATACCATTGAGCCGCCGGAGTAGGTCTGGTGAGCACGGCTTCTTCTGTCCACTGCGCTCCGACGCGTCGAAACACATAGGCCGTGCCGCAATCGGCGCCCGCGGCGCAATCTTCCGTCTCGCGCCCAATCACCAGGCAGTTGCCGTGAATGGCCACGGAAGCCCCGGCAAATGGTTGGGGATTGGAAGGAACGAGTCGGGCTTCTTGTACCCATGACGTACCGTTATGCCCGAAAACATAGGCGGCGCCTTCCGAAGGTGACCCCACAACGATGGTGTTGCCGCTGATGGCTACGCCGCTGGAGCCAAAGCCGGAGTTCTGTGGGCCGGCAGCAAGGACGGCCTCCTCAGTCCACTCTGAGCCGTTGAAACGAAACACGCCGGCCGCCCCATGGGCACCGATAATGGCCAGGGGACCATCCATGGCCACCGAAAGGCCAAACCACATATACTGCGGCGCGGACAGGGTAAGGCGCTGCACGCCGCCGGTGCTGCAATCAACAGGCAGCCCACACTCATCCGGCACGCCGTCCGGCTGGCCGTCCTGACTCGTGCCGTTGGCGATGTCGGTGGCGTCCTCGATGCCGTTGTTGTTGCAATCGACAGCCCTGGCCGCACCGCCCCAAACGGTCGATCAAAGAACGACGGCGATCAGGAGACCAAAAGTCCGCTCTCGCTTCCATGACATCGTCGATTCTCGCGTTACTATTATCTTCAGGGACACGCCGGCACAGTGAAGGGAAAGGCAGCACCGCGGAATGCTTCCACATCATTGGAGACGTCAGCGAAACTGGCCACCTGGTTCGGCACGTTGGGTTGACCGAGGTTGCCGGACCCGAGGAGGTCGGATCTGGGCATGGCCGGTGCGGCGGCCAGGTTGCGAAACTTGTCGACCACCGAAGAAACGTCGGCGAAGTTCGGCTGCGACGCTCCGCCGAACGGCTTCATGATGTCGCCCCATCGACCGGTGGCCACGATATACGGATCGGAGCAATTCGTTCCCGCCGAATCACACAACCGTAACTCATAAGTCGCGTTAGGAACAACGGCGCTTCCGAACAGGTGAAGCGTGCCCGGCGTCCACACCTGGCTATTGGGGTTGAAGGTGCAGCGAAGTCGGGATCCTCGGAGGGAGGGATTCGGCGAATCAGGAATCTCGGCTTCGGGGCCGGCCCACCAGACTTCTCCGACTCGCTGGGGAAACTGCGGCATGGACAAGATGGTTACTCGCACGGACCAAATGCCGTCCGACGGCGCTTCGAAACTGACATAGCGACTCTTAAGTCCGCACGTTTGCCCGGTCAGGCAATCGGCGTCCGTTCCGCAGGGCGTCCCCATGTTTTGTGCGGCGGTGTGGCAGGTGTCGTCGCCAAAATGGAACCCGAAGTCACACTCGTCGGGAACGCCGTTTGCGTTCACGTCCGGCGTACCGCCGGCAATGTCGCAATCATCGGGGACGAAGTTTTCATTGCAGTCCACTTCGGTCGGCACGCATTCGTCCGGTACGCCGTTGCCGTTGCAATCGACGCTGGTCCCCGCGGAAATATCGCAATCGTCGGGGAGGGCGTTGAGATTGCAATCGAAGTCAAACACCTCACACAGGTCCGCGACGGCGTTGCAATTGCAATCGTCATCGAGGGTGACCAACGGAGCGACAAAGGCATCTCCACAGCACCCGGACGCAAACGCCCCCGCCACCATCGTGCCCGAATCCAAACTCAACGACGCGCCGAATTGCCCGTAGGGATGTTCGGTGTGGCCCAGGATGCCGGTCACGATCCAAGAGGCGCCGTCGAATCGGTACCAATAGATGACCCCCGGCCCCAAGTACAAGGTACCGGGTGCGCCAACGACGATATTGTCGTCCTCGATGGCCACCGAGCGCCCGAAGTTTTCGGCCCAAGGCGCCTCGCCAGACGGTGGCAAGATCGTTTCAAGCCAAGCGAAGCCATCAAAGTCAAACACGTATGCCGCCCCGCACTGATTGACATGGTTGCAATTGACCCCGTTGGCAAATTGGGCCCCGACGACGATTCGATTCTGGTCGATCGCGACGGAAGTCCCGAAATAATCATTTCCCTGCCCGTTGGAAGCGGCGAGTTTGGCAATTTCCTGCCATTCCACCCCATCAAACTCAAAGACGTACGCCGCCCCACAGCTGGCAAGAATGCTCGGACATAAAGTCAAAACTGCCCCCACCACCGCCCGGTTCCCATCCAAGGCCACGGATGTGCCAAAATAGTCGAACTCACCTTGATCGGACGCCGTAAGCTCGGCTTCCTGAATCCACGCCGCGCCGTCGTATCGGAAAACGTATGCGGCTCCACAGTTCTCGCCCGCCTCGCAGTCGATGGAAGTGTTACCCACCAGCAAAACGTTTCCGGACATCGCGACCCACCCCGTCGGCGTCAATTCAGCCTCTTGATTCCAATCGCTGCCATCGAAGCGAAAGACCCGAACGGCGTCGCTTCCGGTCAACGCGATCACATTTCCCTCAATCGCCACCGATCCCGCCGCGGCGCCCGAAGGCAGCAGCTTGGCCTCCTCAACCCAATCCGTTCCATTGAACGCGAATACATAAGCCGCCCCGGCTGATGCCGTGTCCGACGCTCGGGCACTTACCACCGCCCGGTTGCCGCTGATGGCCACGGACCACCCAAACTCGTCGCCTGATGCAACGTCAGAGGGCGTCAATATCGTTCGTTCCAACTCCAGACACCCGATGGGCGTACCACACTCGTCCGGAACACCATCCGGCTGGCAATCCTCGCTCGTGCCGTTGCCGATGTCGGTGGCGTCCTCGATGCCGTTGTTGTTGCAATCGACGGCCCTGGCCGCGCCGCCCCAAGCGGCTAACGAAAGAACGGCGGCGATTGGGAAACCAAAACTTCGCACCCGCTTCGGTGACATGGTCGTTTCTCCCACCATTGACCTGCCCGGTATCGAGACCAAACCGAGCATCACGTACGCTCCGGAAGGACTGATAACTAACTAGAGCATACCAAAAGCGAGCGCGAGATAATCGCTTGAAATTCGTGTTACAAACCATTTCGCGGCGTAGTGGACCGGGGGCGATTGAGGCCATCGGTGCTGAAGCGGAACCGCTCGATGTACGTCCGATAATATAGCGCTCTGGGGTTTCGTCGTAGCATCCATCTGGAGCAGCGTCGACGCACGCTACGCACCCACAGTGATCTGCGGCTGTTCGATTGGCGGCTGAACCCGTATGTTCCACTTGGATGATTTGAGTTGATTCCGTCGGTCGCGACTCTATAATGCGCGGCTCGTTCGATCGAAGGGTTTGCTGTGCGGAAGGCGGGTTCAAGATGAAAAAGGACATCCATCCCAAGTACATAGAATGCCGGGTCCACTGCGGATGCGGCAACACCTGGACCACGCGCAGCACGGTCCCCGAAATCAAGATCGAAATCTGCTCCGCCTGCCACCCCTTCTTCCGCGGCGGCAGTGGCCAGAAGTTCGTCGACGCCCTCGGGCGCGTCGATCGCTTCACCAAGAAGTTTGGCTCCGACTACTTCGCGAAGACCGCGACCAAGAAAAAGCCCGCGCCGGCGCGGCCGCGCTGACTTGTCTCACGGCTTCTCGCCTCGTCCCATCGTGTGACCGGCAATGGTCGCCATGCATGTGTCACGCAATGGCACTCCGCGATAAGGCTGCGCGGCATCTTCCGCGCTTTCGTGGCCATGTATTTCGCGTCCATTAACCGTCCGTTCTGAGAATGGGCTCCCGGGCGCGCCAAGCCCTGATCGGCCGAATCCGTCCAAATGCCGATCGGGGGTGGCGTTATGTGGTTAGACGAACAATGAGGGGGCCTCCGCGTCGATTCGGCGTGCCACTGCTCGAGGGTCTCTTGAGCAGTGGTTCGAGCCGACGCGCGGAACGCATAGGGGACAGACGGGCGAATGTGAGCACGCTCATATTAGAAAATGATCAAAATGAGGTCAAAATGATTCAAAAACCATCCAAAATCGATCGAAAAACGTCAAAAAACGATCAAAAATCGACCAAAAATGGATCAAAATCATCAAAAAACGGATCGCCCGTTGGTTCGTCCAACGCAGCCCTCGCGCGCGTTTTGCCCTTGTTTTCTCGGCAAGTGTCATGCATCGACACCAGGTGTCACGATATGGCACACGGCAAGAATCGCACTTTCCCAACGACGCGTTTGGAATTGGCAATGAAGAAACGAAAGTGTCGCTCGCGAGGCGCCTGGGCATGGCGGCGACGGGTGTTCGGTTGGTCCGTGCTCGACGCCGAACGGCCGCCGCTTCGCCGGCTTCGACGCCGACGCGCCCGCATTGGCCCCGTGCGTTCGCTAAACCAATGGCACGTAACGGGTTATGTCGTAGCGAAGGGCCGCTTGCTTCAGGCAATTGCCGACCTATGATTATCGCGCATGTCCGTTGAAGAACCCGTCCCGCATCCGTCCTTGGTGGTCAAGGTGCGTCGTCTCCTTTTCGGGCCGCCGCGCGATATTGAAGATCGAGCGGTCTTTCACCACATTGCTCTCGTTCCCGTCCTGGCCTGGATCGGAATGGGGGCCGACGGACTCTCGTCATCGGCCTATGGCCCCGAAGAAGCGTTTCGCGCCCTCGGCGAACATACCTTCCTAGCCCTTCCGCTGGCCGGGCTGATGATCGCCACCATTTTGATCCTCTGCGCGTGTTATTCGGGAATCATCGAACAGTTTCCGCAGGGCGGCGGCGGCTATGTCGTTTCGACGGCCCTGTTGGGCCGGCATGCCGGGTTGGTCGCGGGATGTGCGTTGTTGATCGACTACGTGCTGACGATCACGGTTTCGACGGCGGCGGCCGGCGCCGCGTTGTTCAGCTTCCTCCCGCCGGAGTGGCATGGGTACAAGATCTTCGTTGTGGTGGTCATCACGTTGGGCTTGGTCACAATGAACATTCGCGGCGTGCGCGAATCGGTGTTGATGTTAACGCCGATTTTTGTGGTGTTCGCCGTAACCCACTTGGTCGCGATCGCGGCGGGGCTTTGGAGCCAGTCGGAGGCACTCAGTCACACCGCGAGCACGTGGCGATCTCAGTTCGACACCGGTTTGAGTAAGCTGGGTCCCTGGGCGCTGCTGCTGGCCTTCATTCACGCGTATTCATTGGGCGGGGGCACGTACACCGGAATCGAGGCAGTCTCCAACGGGCTGTCGATCATGCGCGAGCCGCGTGTTCAGACCGGCAAGCGCACGATGCTCTACCTGGGCTTGTCACTGGCGGTCGCGGCGTCGGGTCTGCTCCTTTGCTACTGGCTCTGGAACATCGCCCCGGACCCCAATCGGACGATGAACGCCGTGCTTTTGGAACGCGTGACCGAACAGTGGCCATTGGGCGGCACGTTTACCGTCATCGCTATTCTGTCGGAAGGGGCCCTCTTGATTATCGCTGCGCAGACGGGCTTCATCGACGGCCCGCGGGTGGTGGGGAACATGGCCGCCGACTTTTGGATGCCCCGAAGCTTCGCGGCATTGTCCGAGCGGCTCACCTACCGCAACGGCATCATTCTCATGGGCGTGGCGTCGCTGGCCGCCCTCTGGTACACGCGCGGAAACATGCACCAGCTCATCGTGATGTACAGCATCAATGTGTTCCTGGCCTTTTCCCTGTCGCTGTCAGGGATGTTGCGATCGGCGGTGCGCGAGGCCCGCGCCGGCCGCGTGCGGAAACGGCGCCTCGCGCTCTATGGCACGGGCGTGGCTTTTTGCGTGACCATTCTGCTGATCATGATCGTGGAAAAGTTCGGCCACGGCGGCTGGCTGACCCTGGCGGCCACGTCGGTGCTCGTCACGCTCTGCATCCTGATCCGTCGGCACTACCAGCAAGTGGCCGTCAAGCTCCAAGGATTGCGGAAGGAGTTGATGGTCGCGCCGGTGACGACCGACGTCGGCGGTCCGGCCATCGACCCGCAACTTCCAACCGCCGGGTTACTCGTGGTCAACTACGACGGCATGGGCGTACACACCATGCTGAACGTGATCCGTGCGTTTCCGGGGCATTTCAAGAATTTTGTGTTCTTGTCGGTTGGGATCATGGATTCCGGCGAGTTCAAGGGTGAACAGGCCGTCGAGGGGTTGCGGCATCGAACGGAGGAAATGCTGGATCAATACGTTCGCTTGGCGCATCGAGACGGAATGCCGGCCGCGCGGCGCTTCGGACTGGGAACCGACGTAGTCAGTGAGGCGGAGGAGCTTTGTCTCAAGGTGGCCGAGGAGTTTCCGAGCATCACCTTCTTCGCCGGGCGACTGGTGTTCGAGCACGAAAACTGGTTCGAGCGGTTGCTACACAACCAAACGTCGATGGCCATTCAAAGACGGCTCCATTGGGCGGGAAAGTTCATGGTGATTTTGCCGGTCCGATTGCGGTAGAAAAACGAAGAATGGTCGAGAGCGGGATGCCGGTTTGGCGTGAAGAATCGTTCGGGGATGTTTGTGCGCTTGAGAATTCTTTCGCCCCGTTGGGGCTTAGCCGTATGTGCCTTCCCTTCCGGGGGCTGACGCCCCCGGCTACAAACTTTCGTTCCTGGCGGGGCTTGCCACGTGTTGCTGCGCAATTCGAGGGTAACCGGAGAGGCGACGCGCACACAGGTGCGACCGCAGGACAAGCTCGGCAGTTGACGGTCAAGGCTTTGGCGGCTATCCTCTGCTTGCAACGGTCAACCGCGAGGATTGAGCGCGGGTTGGCCGGCTCGGCGCCGTTGATCCGTTGCCTAGCGACGGATGCGCCCCCCTGCCGTGGACGATTCACAGGTTAAACATCACTGCGGCCTCTTCGGTGTTTGGGGCCATGAGAACGCGGTCGCTCT
>Ga0105252_10001281_pt1 | contig 11478 bp, 6 predicted proteins | sample EasRivMeERMZT100_FD_89675 | JGI IMG/M metagenome (GOLD analysis project Ga0105252, IMG submission 89675) | Soil microbial communities from meander-bound floodplain in the East River, Colorado, USA - East River MetaG ERMZT100 | ecosystem: Environmental > Terrestrial > Soil > Floodplain | place... | reverse complement strand
GGCGAACCTTCATCAGAATACACCGAGTCACTAAACAGGGGCGGGCTTTAGTGCTCGAGTGTGACCGTCATTTTGCGGCCCTGTGGATGAGCCCTGGACGGGACAACATGTGATCTGTCGTCAGCCTCCGGCTTTGTCTTTATAGCGGTTTCAGAAAATTCTGTGGCCGATGGGTAGGGCCGCGCTGCTGCGCGGCCGGGCGGCGCCGCAGCGTCGCAGCAGCGCCGCCCTACCTGCGACGCCCTGCCGGGCGTTGCGGCAAACCGGCAGGTTTGCCCTACCAAGTAGAAATAAAAAAGCCCGTTCCGGTTGGGAACGGGCTGTCCTGAAAATTTAACAGAATCTAAGGGCCGTGGTAAAGTCGGCCTTCACCCGGCTGGACAATTACGACCTGGTTTCGATTGGCTTGGCCGTTTGCGCTGCCGGGGATTTTTGGCGGGCGCGGCGGAGGCGGAGGTGCAACCAGCGGCGGGGTCGAGGCGGATGTTGTCGGAGGGGAAGTTAGCGGGTTGGCAGTGTCTGGAACGCGATCAATAACAATGGTCACCGAGGGATTCAAACCAGCAGCCTTGCTCGCCTGTTCGATTGGCGATTTCAACTGGGGTATTGCCTGGGAGACCGCCGCAAGAATTTCCTGATTGGCTGCGGGCACGGCCTCGGAAACTCCAATAGCGACAATGCGATAAGAAGCAGGAAGTTCCTTGCAGACAGCCGCGACTATGTTGCCGGCCTGGGATGGCGCGGCGGCGGCAGCGGCTTTGGCGATGGCGCCGGCCTGTTTGGGTTGGAGGGCAGCGGCGGTCGCGGCAGCCACGGGCGCGACAGATGGCACGGCTCGCGCCACCGCGCTGACCACAAATGGAGCCGAGACAGGGCTGCGCTGCACAGCGGCCTGCACGACGGCGATGGCAACGGTCTTCTGTTCCTTTGCTTTGGCTTGGGCAACCAATTTGGCTGCCTGCGCCGGCAGTTCCGGAAGCGGGACATTATCCAGCGCGGTCACTTGTGAAGATTTGTTTGCAAAGGCGGGGAAGCTTACAACCAAGGCAAGCGCCACCGTACCGAAGAGAGTAAGAGCTTTCGTTTTCATTGCGTGCAGGGATTAAATTTCGTCCAACTGGCAGCTTTTGTAGCCAAAGGCACAAGGCGTGTCAAACATTATTTTTATATTTCCTTTCTTGCCACGCGGGCTCTGCCTGATATAGTCGTGCCCTCCATGTTCCAGAGACCCTTTAGAATGACGTGGTGCCGCCTGTCCTGTCTTTTGGCCCTGGGGCTCCTGCTTCCCGGCGGTGCTTCGGGCGCGACCTTCACCGTCCTCAACACCAACAATACCGGCGTCGGCTCTTTGCGGCAGGCCATCATCGACGCCAACGACGCGCCGGGGGCGGATTTGATCAGCTTCCGGATTCCGGGGACAAAGCCATATACCATCATACCGGCGTCGCCGCTGCCCTCGGTGACGGAGGCGGTAACCATTGACGGCACGACCCAGACGAATTTTACCGGCCAACCGATCATTCAGTTGAATGGGATCAGCGCCGGCCCAGACGTGAACGGGCTCTTGATCCTGGGCGGAAACACCGTGGTTCGCGGACTGGTAATCAACCGTTTCACCCTTTCCGGGATCCGCATCGAGGGCAACGGCATGAATGTGGTCGAGGGAAATTACCTGGGAACGGACGTTAACGGCACCAATTTCGCAGGCAACGGTGAGGGCGGGGCCTACATCTTCGAGTCGCCCGGCAATCGGATCGGCGGCACCACCGCGGCGGCGCGAAATATTCTTTCCGGCGGCAATCTGGCGGGAGTCTTTATTGAAGGAGCAGGCTCGATCTCGAACCGGGTGCAGGGGAATTACATCGGCACGGGCGTGTCGGGCACCACGCGACTGGGAAACACAAACGGGGTCGTTATTGCCGACGCGTCCAATAACCTCGTGGGGGGCACAAGCGCCGCCGAGCGCAACGTCATTTCCGCAAACCGGCAGAGCGGTGTCTTTTTACTTGGGGCTGGCGCGACCGGGAACCAGGTTCAGGGGAATTACATCGGGACGGATGTTACGGGGGCCGTGGCATTAAGCAATACTGCGGAGGGTGTGGAGATTTTCGGCGGGGTTGCCAACGTGATTGGCGGCGCCGACGCGGGGGCGCGGAACATCATTTCAGCGAACGGAGGGTACGGGGTATTCGTTACCGAAGGGGCGAGATCGAACGTTGTTGCCGGCAATTACATCGGCACGAGCGTCTCTGGTTCGGCAAACCTGGGCAACCGATTTAGCGGAGTGGGAATTTTCGGCGCATCAAGCAACGTCATCGGAGGGACGAGCGCATCCGCGCGAAACATCATCTCTGGGAACAGGGAGAGTGGCGTTTTTATTGGCGGCACGAATGTGGTTGGGAACGTCGTGCAAGGGAACTTTATCGGCACGACTGCGACCGGCACTGCAGCTCTAAGCAATTTGTTGGACGGTGTCATTCTGACGGATTTCGCGAGCAATAATATCGTCGGCGGAACGGTGCCAGGCGCCGGCAATGTGATTTCAGCCAACCTCCTGAGCGGCGTGTTTCTAATCGACCCCGGGGTGCGGGGCAATCGAGTCCAGGGGAATCTGATCGGGACGGATTCGTCTGGAGGCGCCGACCTGGAAAACGGGAGGATGGGGGTGCGGGTGGAGGCGTCCGCGAACACGATCGGCGGCAGTTCACCCGGCGCTGGAAATGTGATCTCCGGTAATGGTGAGAACGGTATCTATCTCTTCTCCGCGGCCACCAGCAACAACGTGGTCCAGGGCAATTTGATCGGAACTGACGTAACCGGGACCACTGGGCTAGGGAATACGCGAGCGGGGATCGGCATTGAAAATGCACCATCCAATACCATCGGCGGTTCGATCAGCGGCGCGCGCAACGTGATTTCCGGCAACCGCGACATGGGCATTTATTTGCAGGGTGCTGGAGCCACCAGAAACGTCATCCAAGGAAATTTCATCGGCACCGATGTGGCCGGAACAAACGCGCTGGCGAACGGCACGGCCCTCCCGATCGTTGACATAGGTGGCGGCATCGACATTTCAGGCGCTCCCGCCAATTTGATTGGCGGGACTCAACCTGGCGCCGGGAATTTGATTTCGGGAAATATCAGGGATGCCATTGCCATCGGAGACTCGGGGGCGGTGAGCAATGTCATCCAGGGCAATTCCATCGGCACAAAAGTTGACGGCGTGTCGCCGCTGGGCAATGAATGGCACGGCATTGAATTGCGCACGACCGGTGGGGCCATGGGCACCACCATCGGGGGCACGGCGCCTGGGGCGGGCAACCGCATCGCCTTCGCCTACCTTGGAGGACGCGACGGTGTTCGTCTTCGAACCGCCGGGGGGAGCCCCAGCCTCCAGAACAACGGCATCCTTATTCGCGGCAATTCGTTCTTTGGCAATTCCGACGGTCCGGCCAGTTTAGGCATTGACCTGGGAAACGACGGCGTGAACGCCAATGATTCCTGTGACGGGGATTCCGGAGGCAACCAACTACAGAATTATCCCATGCTCTCGTCCGCCACTGCGGGGACTCAAACCGTGATTCAAGGCACGCTCAACGGCAGCGCCAGCACGACGTTCCTGATACAGTTTTATGCCAGCCCGGCGTGCGATCCATCCGGCTACGGCGAGGGCCAAACGTTCGTGGGCGAAACGACTGTGACGACCGCGGCAAGCTGCAATGGAAGCTTCACGGCCACGCTGGCAAACATCGTTCCCGCCGGGTCCGTTATCACAGCCACGGCCACCGATCCCGGCAACAACACTTCTGAGTTCTCGCCCTGCGTTACGGTGACTGGGCCGCCGACCATCACGAGCCAGCCGGTAAGCCGCACCAACCATGTCGGCACCACGGCCACGTTTCGCGTGGCGGCGACAGGCACGCCGCCGTTGAGTTATCAGTGGCAGAGAAACAGCACCAATCTCATCAATGGCGGGAATGTCTCCGGTGTGACAACGACGAACTTGACGTTGACCAACGTTGGTGCGGGCTCCGCCGGCAATTACAGAGTGGTGGTCGCGAATGCGGGCGGGTCTGTTACCAGCCTGGTCGCCACCTTGACCATCCTCCCGCCGCCGGCAATGGACATACAACGATCCGGCAGTTCCATCGCCTTATCCTGGCCCGCGACGGCGGGGGAATTCGCCGCACAGCAAACGACCAACCTGGCGCCGCCGATCGTGTGGAGGCCGGTGACGAATTCCCCGGCTCTTGCCGGTGGGAGATACACCCTCAACATCACGCCCGGAAGCGGGAACGTTTTTTATCGGCTGATTTTCCCGTAGGCAACTCGTTCCAGGCGGACGCACTGGATGATCGAACCGCACCCTTTCCCCTCGCCCCAGCCCTCTCTGCCACGTAGAGAACGGCCCGAACTTTGTGCGCGCATGCTGCTCATGGGGGTCTTGCTTTGCGCGATGGCCGCGCCGGTTTGTGCCCAGGCCACGCGCACGACCATTCTGACCAATGGTCCCACCGCGAATCGAATCAACATCGTGGTGTTGTCGGAAGGTTATCAGGCCACTCAGTTCGGCAAATTCCTCGTGGATGCGACCAACGCTGTGAACCATCTCCTGACTGCGCCGCCCTATCAGGAATACAAGTCCTATTTCAATGCGTTTGCCATTTCGGTTGCTTCGACGAACTCCGGCTCCGACCATCCCGCCCAAGGGGTTTTCAAGAACACCTATTTCAACAGCTCGTATGACAGTTTTGGTATTGCCTCCGTGATCACGATTCCACCCAACGATCGCGACACCAATTACAACAATGGGCAGGGCAAAGTGGTGAGTTTGTTGACCAGCCTGATGCCGGAGTACGACCTGGTCATTCTGCTGGTCAACGATTTGGAGTATGGCGGTTCGGGCGGGGAGATCCTGATTAGTTCGGTGCATGTTTCCGCGCGCGAGATCGTGGCGCACGAATCCGGGCACGCCTTTGCCGGGCTGACCGACGAATACTCCTTCCCGTTCCCCGGCTATACGCCGACGGAGAAGCCGAATGCGACCGCGCAGACCAATCGTTCGCAGATCAAGTGGGCCTTATGGATCGACGACACCACGCCCATCCCGACACCGGAAAGTTCCGCCTATGCGAATCTGGTCGGGCTATTTCAAGGCGCGCAATATCAGAGCAACGGGTGGTATCGTCCCAAGCTCGATTGCAAGATGCGCACGCTGGGCGTTCCCTTTTGCGAGGTGTGTTCCGAAGCGGTGGTCAAATCGATTTACCAGCCGCTGCGTTCGATCGAGGCCATGCTGCCCGCCAGCACGGATCTTTCCATTACCGGCACGGAGGCCCAGCCGTTCACGATCACAACGCTGCAGCCCACAACTCATGACTTGAGCGCGCAGTGGTTCACCAACGGAACGGCTGTCGGTGGCGCAACCAATTTCACGTTTGCGCTTCTTCCCGAAACCCTGGGCAATGGCAACCATGTGTTGCGGGTGGAGGTCCGCGATCGGACGCCACTGGTGCGACACGACCCTGCCAATGTCTTGAGCAACTCCACCGCCTGGACGCTCAACGTGCGGCTCAACGAGCTGCGGTTGATCTCGCCTCAATGGCTGGCCGGAGGAAGATTTTCTTTTTGCGTGACGGGCACGGTGCCGCAGAGCGTCGTCATCCAGGCATCCACAAATCTTTCCACCTGGACGCCGGTCTGGACAAACCCTTTGGCGGGCGGAGGCTTTTGTTTTACGAACCAGGACGCCGCCGATTTTCCGCGCCGATTTTATCGCGCCACGGCGGGTCCATAACGGAGCGTACCAGGTTTAGCTGCAGCCATGCAGTAAAGGAGCGCGGACGTCTCGTCCGCCCCAATAACAGCGGGCCATTGCGCCAAATGCTGTCGCCCAAGGCAACGGACGGTTTGGTGAAGGGTTTCGCTTGAGGCAATCATTGCTGAATAGGGTATCAGGCTGGTCGTTTGTAGATCCGGGCGGACGAGACGTCCGCGCTCCAATGGCATATCGCTTCTTGTTTCCAATTCCTTTCCGAGTTAAACAGGTCTGCCACCATGAAGACCGGAACTGTCGCCGCTTTGGCCTGCTGTTGCTGCGTTCTTGTTCTGTCTCTTGCGGGTGCGGAAGCGCCCGGCGGCCAGCGACGGGCACGTTCCGAGCCATTGGCTCTTAACCGTGGAGACGTCGTCGTTTTCGCCGGCGGCGAAGATGTGGTGGAGTCGCAGCGCAACGGCTATCTGGAAATGCTGCTGTTGCTTAACTTCCCCGCCGCAGAGGTCCGTTATCGCAACATGGGCTGGGAAGGCGACACCGTCTATGAGCAACGGCGGGACTTGAACTTTGGTTCGTGGAGCAATCAACTGCAGCGAGTCGGCGCGACCATTGTCTTCGCCCAATTCGGCCAGAGTGAGTCGCTGCAAGGCAGGGAAAAGCTTCCCCAATTCGTCGCCGCTTACGAACGACTTTTGGATGCCCTCGCGGGAAAAACGCGGCGAGTGGTTCTCCTGTCTCCCACCCCTTTCGAGAAAATGGAACCGCCACTGCGAGACGATCCGGTTCGGACGGAGGACCTGAAACTCTATGTTGAAGCAATTCAAGTCCTGGCCAAAGAACGTGGTTTTCCATTCGTGGATCTTTTCACGCCCTTGCAAAAATCCGCCGGTCGCGAACCACGCCTGACGCGCGATGGCATGCATCTGAGCGCGCACGGTCACTGGCTGGCTGCGCGCGAAACGGCACGCCAACTGGGCCAGTCGCTGGAGGTCGCCAAAGCCAAAATGGATCCGAAGACGGGCGCACTGTCGCCGCCGGATTTTGAACGGTTGCGTCAAACCATCCTGGCGAAAAATCAATTGTGGTTCGATCATTGGCGTCCCATGAACTGGGCTTTTCTGCACGGAGATCGCGTCGAACAACCCAGCAGCCACGACCATCGGAATCCGAAAGTCCGTTGGTTCCCGCAGGAGATGGAAAAGTTCCTGCCGCTCATCGCAACGAAGGAGCGAGAGGCGGAGGAATTAGCCCGCAAACTTTCCACAAACCGGCGATGAAAGCTCCAGGTTCCAGGCTCCAAGCTCCAGAAAAATCCCAAGCTTCACAGTTCCAGCCGGGCTTGCGGACCTGGCGCCTTTTGGAACTGATGGCTTGGATCTTATCTGGAGCTTTGAGCGTTGAGCTTGGAACTTCGACCATCCTTGCCGCGCCCAATGATCCAGCCGCCGAGCTCGCTTCCTTCAAAGTTGCCGACGGCTACGAGGTCAATCTCTTCGCATCCGAGGCTGATGGCATCGCCAACCCGATTCAATGCCGGTTCGATCCCGAAGGCCGATTGTTCGTCGCGTGCAGTTGGATTTATCCGCAGTTGGAACCGGGCCAGAAGGCGGATGACAAAATCATTGTTCTCGAAGACACCGATGCCGACGGGCGCGCTGACAAATCCACCGTATTTGCCGATGGGCTGATCATTCCCACGGGCATCGAGACAGGCGACGGCGGCGTCTATGTGGGCAATGGAACGGAGTTGTTGCACCTCAAAGACACAGACGGCGACGGAAAAGCCGATCAGCGCCGGGTCGTGCTGCGCGGCTTTGGCACAGGCGACTCGCATCAGAACATCAACTCCTTCGCCTGGGGACCTGGCGGCGAGCTGATGTTCAGCCAGGGACTGCACGCATTCTCCCGCGTGGAGACGCCGTGGGGCATCGAGGGGCTCGATCAGGCGGGCATCTGGCGCTTGCGCACCCGGCGGTTGCGATTGGATGCATTCTTCGGAGGCGAAATGGCGCCGCACAATCCGTGGGGATTTGTCTGGGACGATTGGGGACAACTGTTTGTCGTGGCCGGCAATGGGCATGGCATCTTTTATCCATTGCCCGTGATGATCCGGCATCATCGCATTCTGAACTACGATCAGATTTGGGAAAATTATCGCGGGCGCAAACTCTGCGGCGCTGATATCGTCGGCAACAGCCATCTCCCGGAAAATCTTCAAGGCGCGATGATCGCCGGGGGTTTCATGAACAACGCGGTTTATGCGTTGCGCATTCGTGAAGACGGCGCCGGCTTTCGCGTTTCGGATCTGCCGCCGCTGATCCTTTCCACCCACACCAGTTTTCGTCCGGTGGATGTGAAGATAGGGCCGGACGGCGCCATCTACGTGGCGGACTGGTACAACCCGATCATCGGGCATTACCAGGCATCGTTCCGCCATCCGGACCGTGACAAAACGCATGGCCGGATATGGCGAATCACCGCGAAAGGGCGGGCGCTTGTTTCCAAGCCAAAGCTCAAGGGCGTGACGCTGTCGAAGGTGCTCGCCGAACTGAAATCCCCCGAACGATGGAATCGTTATCAGGCCAAACGCGTTTTGGCGGACGCGGACACGAAAGCCGCGATCAGCGCCGTATCGAAATGGATCCAGGAACTCGACCCGCAGGATCCGCATTACGAACGCCACCTTTTGGAAGCCCTGGGCGTGTACGAAGCTCATGAAACCGTCGAAGCGAAGCTGTTGCAACGACTCCTCCAGGCCAGGGATTACCGCGTTCGCGCCTATGCCACGAGCGTCATCGGCCATTGGCAGGACCAGATGCCATTGGATTTACTCGACCAGCCAATCGCTGATCCGCATCCGCGTGTGCGCCTGGCGGCGGTGGTTGCGGCCAGCTATGTGCCCAAAGCCGAAGCGCTCGCCCTGGCCGCCAAGGCCGTGGACAAACCGATGGATTCTTTCCTGGATTACGCGCTCAAGCAAACCGTTTACGTCCTGAAACCGCATTGGCTGCCTGCCTTCACCGCGGGCAAACTGACTTTCGATAATCAACCCAGGCGCCTTGAATTCGTGCTCAAGGCCGATGGCTCGCGCGATACCTTTCAAGCGTTGCTTCGACGCCTGGATGCGCCGGACCTTTCCGCAGAGACGCGCGAAAGTTTCCTGAACATTGTGGCTGAAGTCGGCCAGCCCAATGATTTGGCGAAGTTGTTGGGCCAGGAATGGTTCACCATCCAGGGGCGCTACGACGCCGCTCTGCACGCGAAAGTATTGCCTGCATTGGCGCGCGCCGAACGCCTGCGCAAGACGCGTCCAACCGGGGACCTCAGCCAATCACTTCGGCTTTTACTCGGCCAGCACGACGAGACCTTGCGCGCCGAAGCCTTGCGGCTTGCCGGCGTCTGGAAGGTCGAGGCGTTGCGCCCGGAGGTGACACAGTCTGCCCAATTCACCGGCGCATCGGAAGCTGTGCGGTGCGCCGCGGTCGAGGGTCTCGCGTTGATGGGCGGAGAACAGAGCCGTGAAGCTCTGGCGGCGCTCACTGCTTCGTCCGTGGCATCTTCGATTCAGATCGCCGCCATTTCCGGATTAACAACGCTCGATCTCCCGCGGGCCGCAAATCGGGCCGCCGAATTCCTGGCGCAAGATCAAGACGGCGGGGCTGCGACGAATTTGCTCCCTGCCTTCCTGCAGCGAACCGGAGGAGCCTCGGTGCTGGCGGAAGCCCTCAGTGCCAAACCGCCTTCGAGAGATGCGGCCCGGCTGGCGTTGCGTCTCATGGGCGCGGCGGGCCGGCAGGACGAAAAGCTCGTTGCGGCGCTGAATAGCGCGGCCGGACTCCAGGGAGAGCCCATCCAAATGAGCGACGACGAATTGAAGAAACTGGTCGCCGAAATTCAGACACACGGCGATGCCGCTCGCGGCGCCGCCATCTTCCGTCGTCCGGACCTGAATTGTCTGGCGTGCCACGTTGTTGGAAGCGAAGGCGGCAACATCGGGCCCGATCTGAATGCGATTGGGTCCGGCCAGCCGGTGGACTTCATCATCGGGGCGGTGCTTCAACCCAACAAAGAGGTGAAGGAAAGTTACGAAGCCGTTGAGGTCACGACCAAAGATGGTCAAACCTTTCAGGGTTACAAAGTGCGCGCGGACAAGTCGGAATTTGTTTTGCGCGACGTTCTGCAGAACCGCGAGGTGCGACTGCGTGGGGACAACGTCAAAGAGCAAATCAACCGCGGCTCGCTCATGCCTTCGGGCCTGGTCGATCATTTGACCCGGGCGGAGTTGCGCGACCTGATTCGATATCTTTCGCAACTGGGGAAGCCGAAACCTTGAGCGCGTGCCCACAATCTGTTTGCGTCAGGCTTTTTGTCGGTCAATATCGGCCCATGCACTTTTTCAAATCTTGCCTTTATAGCATCACCGTGGCGTTGGGATTCACGCTCGCCCAGTCCGGCAGCGCGGCTTTGCAACGCATCGACGAACGCGACTTTGGAAAAGCCCAGGATGGCACGCCCGTAAAAATCTTCACCCTGCGCAATGCCAAAGGAATGACGGCAAAAGTCATGAGCTTCGGCGCGACCGTTACCGAACTGCAAGTGCCGGACAAACACGGCGCGGTGACGAACGTCATCCTCGGCGCGGACAATCTCGATCAATACCTTCACGGTTTTCCCGCTGCGGCGGCGGTGATTGGACGCGTGGCCAATCGAATTGCCAAAGCCCGTTTCACACTCGACGGGGTGGAATACAAGCTCGCGGCCAATAACGGGCCAAACCATATTCACGGCGGCAACAAAGGATTCGCCCGGGTCGTGTGGCAAGCAAAGGCGCTGCCGGCGCGCGACCACGAAGCCGCGGTTCAATTCACGTATCTGAGCAAGGACGGCGAGGAGGGCTATCCGGGCAACCTGACAGTCAAAGTCACTTACACACTTACCGATGCCAACGAACTGCGCATTGATTACGAAGCCACAACGGACAAAACCACGCCGATCAATTTGACGAATCATGCTTATTTCAATCTGGCTGGGTTCGGGAGTGTGTTGGACCATGAACTCTGGCTGGCCGCAGATCGATACACGCCAGCCGATGACCAATTGATTCCCACCGGCGAAATGGCGGAGGTCAAAGGAACGCCGCTGGACTTCACCAAACCAACGGCCATCGGGGCGCGCATTGAGCAACTCAAACCGAAGCTCAGCGGCTACGATCACAACTTCGTTCTCAACGACGGCGGCAAATCATTGGCTCTGGCCGGACGTGCCATCGATCCAAAGAGTGGCCGCGTCATGGAGATGCGGACCACCGAGCCGGGCATGCAGCTCTACACGGGCAATCATCTCAACGGCAGGCAGACGGGCGTCGGCGGTGTCGCCTATCCCAAGCATGGCGGCTTCTGTTTGGAGACCCAACATTACCCCGACTCGGTCAATCATCCGGAGTTTCCTTCCACGATTCTCCGGCCAGGAGCCGCGTTCCGAAGCACGACTGCGTTCGCGTTCTCGGCGAAATGAATTTGTCAGGGGTGAAGGTTCGTTAGAGCATTTTAAATAAAACCGTAGCCAAGCGTTTGTTCGGTAGGGCGGCGCTGCGGCGCCGCCTGGCCGCGCAGCAGCGCACTGGTGTCCAGCTATAACTCTCAGAACTGGAAGACCCTCTGGATAACAGTGCGATTGACGCAAGAAGAGTCGTCCTGAGCATT
>Ga0105252_10001279_pt1 | contig 11485 bp, 10 predicted proteins | sample EasRivMeERMZT100_FD_89675 | JGI IMG/M metagenome (GOLD analysis project Ga0105252, IMG submission 89675) | Soil microbial communities from meander-bound floodplain in the East River, Colorado, USA - East River MetaG ERMZT100 | ecosystem: Environmental > Terrestrial > Soil > Floodplain | place... | reverse complement strand
CGCAGATCGTGATGGCGCGGAACAGCGTCTGCAGGAACGGCGCGTTGGCGATCTTGGCCGTAATCGCGGCTGACACCGACGTGGGCGGAGTCACCTCGCCCCAGACCGCGAGAAAGAAAGCGAAGAAGTGCACGACCCACGGATCGACCCCGACCTTGATCATTGGGGGCGCGACCACGAGCGCGGTGATGATGTAGGTCGGCGCCGGGGGCAGCCCGGTCCCGAGCAGAGCGCCGAAGAAGAAGGCGACGAGCGCCATGGCAGCCAGGTTGATGCCGGCCATCTGGATGAGAATCCCGCCGATCTTGGTTGGCACCCCGGTGATGACGAGGGCGCCCGTCATGATCGAAAGCGTCGCCAGCAGCAGGGTGAGGTCGGCAGTCATACTCGAGAAATAATCGACGAAGCGTCCGAGCGGGGCGATGAGCGCGCGCCCCGTCCACCCCCGTTCCCGCACCACCATCGCCACGTGGGCGAGGAGGAGGGCGGACCCCACGGCGACGAAGACGTAGAGCGCGGCGAACATGGGCGCGAGGTGAAACACCCCCATGATGCCGATCAGGCCGGCGACGACGGAGATGAAGGCCGCAAGGTTCGCCCAGTCCATTGCGCCCATGCGCTGCGCCGCGGCCACGTTGAGGCGCGCGCGGTAGCGCGTGGAGAGCAGATAGACCGAGACGCTGACGCCGATGTAATAGATGATCGCCGGCGCGTAGCCGCGCGCGACGACGTCGAAATAGCTGCGGCCGAGAAACTCCGCCATGAGAAATGCCGCGATGCCCATCACCGGGGGCATGAGCTGCCCGCCCAGCGAGGATGCGGTCTCGATCGCGGCGGCGACCACCCGCGGCATGCCGGCGCCGATCATGGCGGGAATGGTCGCGGAACCGACCGTGATCGCGTTGGCCGCGCCGCTGCCGCTCACGGTGCCGACCGCCATCGAGCCGAACACCGCTGATTGCGGCAAGGCGTGCGGCGAGCGCACGGCGACGCTCTTGGAGCCCTTCAGGATCGATTCCACGCATCCGAACGCGCGCAGCGCGGCGAGGACGAGAATGAACGAGCCGATCAGGGTGAGCGCGAGTTGCGGCAGGTTGGAGAAGATGCCGGTGGACATCTCGACGCTCATCGCGGTGACGATGCGCTCCCAGCTGAGCCCCGGATGAAAGAACATCCCCGAAACCACGCGGCCGTATACCGCGTAAAGGATCAGCAGGACGTTGAGGATGAAGAGCGCCGGGTGGCGTACGCGCGTGTACTCCATGATCAGGACCGCCATCAGCGCGCCCATGGTGAGATCGGTCGCACTCCAGATGCCGGCGCGCACGGTGCCGATCTCCTCGTATTCGACGTGCATGTAGACGGCGACCGCGATCGAGACGGCGATATAGACCGCGGCGAGCACGTGCTGCAGAACCGGCGGAAGGCGCGGATAGAACTCGTCCTTGCGGAGCGCTTCCAGCGTGTACAGGATGAAGGTCACCGGTACCAGCGTAAGCGCGAGCAGGGCCGGCCCGCCTTCACTGGTCCAGTAATAGACGAAGAGATAGCCGAAAAAGAAGACCGCCGTCAGGTAGTAGAGCCACTCGACGGCGAGGCGCGGCCGGGACACGGGAGCGGAGGCCGCGCCGTTATTGCGTTATTTCGCGACGCGGGCGTCCCACTTCGCGTCCCACACACCCTTCTCGCGCATGTATCGCGCGAGTCCCGGGTGGATCGGCAGGAGGTCCGCGGCGGACGTGACCCCGAGCTTCTGGAACCCGGGCATGTCCTTGGCGATCTGCGCGTAGCTCGAGTCGGCCTTGGCCAGTTCGGCGACGTTCTTCTCGATGATCGTGAGCATCCGGTAGACATCGTTCTCGGGCACTTCGAGGCCGACGTGGAAGCCGTAGTAGAACGGCAGCAGCACGACCTTGTCGGTGTGCACGTTCCGCTTGAACACCTCGGGCTTCAGCTCGAGGACCGCGAACCCCGCCTTCTTGAGCGCGGCGAGCTCCGCGGCGCTGGGATTGACCGCGGCCCAGTCGGTCGCGAGCGACGCCTCGGCGATCCAGGGCGGCACAGCGGACTCCCCGGTGGTGTAGAGCCCGAACCCGTCGATGCCGCCGCCCTGGAGCAGCGACCCGGCGGCGGACAGGTCCACCTGGCGGTAGGTGTACTTAATCCCGAGCGCGTCGAACGCCCGCTCCAGCTGGGCGCGCGTGTCCCAGGGCGGCATGCCCGTAAAAAGAGCCTTGCCGGTGAGATCCCGCCAGCTCTTGTACTTGCCCTTGTCGCGCGCGTGCACGGCGAGGCCCATGTCCGTGGTGTAGGTCCAGAAGGACTGCACCGGCTGGCGCTTCATGCTCGCCTTGAAGCCCGCGAAGCGTCTGGTGTCGTTGCGGAGTTCGTAGAAGGCGATGTCGGAGCCGTAGTAGCCCTCGAACTGGCCCATGGCGTAGCCCTTCACGGTCACGACCGCGCCCGGCGTCGGCTGCACCGTGATACGGTAATTCGGCATCTCCCGGTTCAGCAGCTCGGCAAGAACGACGAGTGCCTTGTGTCCGGCCGATCCGACCGCAGACGTGCCCCAGGGAATTTCCTTCACCTGCGACCACGCGACAGCGCCCCAGGCCGCGATCAGGCCTGCGACGAGTGCGATCAACGTACGCTTGAACATGGCTGAGCCCTCCTTTGACGGTGACGGAAGGTTCTGGTGACCTTCCTGCCGGCCAATTGTGTATTACAACCGGGAGTGTGACAAGTGACGGGGCAGGGGCTTCTAGAAGGACGAACCGGGTTGCTTCAGGAACTCCACCTCCTCGGGCGTCGAGGCGCGCCCCAGCATCCGGTTGCGGTGGGGAAAGCGGCCGAAGCGCTCGACAATGTCGCGGTGGTGGCCCGCGTAATCGGCAAAGCTGGCGTACTCCTTGCGCCAGGCCGGCGCGACCTCGGTGGCGAGCCGCTCGAACAGGCGGGTGCCCATGCGCTGGAGCTTAACGTCCTCAGCGTGCTCGAACGGCAGGTAGAAGAACGCGCGTTGCGCGGGAATCAGCTCGCGGTCCACTCCGTGTTCGACGCCGGATACGGCAAGCCGCTGCGCGGCCGGGTCGTGCGCGAACGCGGCCGCGATGCCGCGGTGAATATGGCGCGAGAACTGGTCGAGCACGACGATGAGCGCGATCCGCCCGAGCGGCGTCGCTGCCCACTCCGTTTCGAGCTCGCCGTGCGCCGCGCGCCGGTGCAGCTTGCCGAAGCGCTTGCGGATGGCGGGGTCGTGCTGGCGCCCATCGCTGAACCACATTCTCTGCCGGGTGCGATCGAGCGCGCCGTCCGGGCCGCAGGCGCCGAACCAGAATTCCAGGACTTGCTCCAACTCGGTCACGGGTCACCGGTCACGGCTTGTCGGATGTGTCGGGCTTGCGATTCAACAGCGCGCCCAGGTTCTCGAACGGCCGGTAGGTGGCCTGGGATGCCGTCCCGTCTCCAGCCGGCTGCGGATCGCGTCCGGCAGTGTCGAGGTAGCGCCGGTGCTCGGCCTCGTGGCAATAGGTGCACAGCAGCTCCCAGTTGCTGCCGTCGGGCGGATTGTTGTCGTGATTGCCGTCCCGGTGATGGACCTCGAGCAGCTGCAGGTTTGCGTGCGTGAACGGCCGCGCGCACCGGCCACAGACCCAGGGGTACAGCTTGAGGGCTTGCTCCCGGTAACCTTTCTCCCGGCTCTCACGCGCGCGCCGGGCCTCCGCCACAACGCGGTCCAGCCGGCCGGCATCCGGCGGCGATTTCCTGGTAGCCACGGTTCCGGTTCCTCGACCGGTTCATATTAGTCCAAAAAAAAGCCCCGCCACTGCGGCGGGGCCTTCTCGCGCGGGAACGGACGATCAGCAGCCGGCCGTGCACCTGCCGGCGCCGTCGAACGACATCGTCCTGCCGCTCAGGGGCACATGCGTCGGGATACCGACCCGCTTCATGAACTGCTCGGTCTTGCTGCCCGGCACCAGCTTGCCGCCCTTGGTCGCCACCTCGTTGACGTGGGTCGCGATCACTGCGTTCGGCTTGACCAGCTCGGCGATGACGAAAGCTGATTCATCCGGGCCGGTGGTAAACGGGAAGCCGCCGATGTTCATCACCGCCAGATTCGCCTTGTAGTAGCGCCGTACGGTGACGTCCTGCTCGGCCGTGATCCCGGTGTCGCCGGAGAGGTAGGCCACGAGCCCGTTGGAGAACCGCAGGACGTAGCCTACCGGCGGGCCGACGTCAACGTTCAAGCCCTGCCCCCGCAGCAAGTCGGCGAGAGGCTTGTCGAGAAACTCCGGGCCCACGCCGTTGGTATGAGTGGCGGGAACGGTTGCGACGCTGACACCGCCGATCTTTCCCAGGGCGCCGAAACGCACGAGCTGGACCTGCTTCGGATCGCCACCCGCGGCCTTGACCTTGGCAGCGAGGAACGTGTGCATGTCGCTGCCGGCGAAGATCCTTGCCTTCTTGGCGGCGGCGATCATCGTGGTGGTCGAGTTGGGCGTCACGTTGACCGAAAAATCCGGATTGCCGCAGGTGCCCGCATTGGCGGACGGCTGATGCCCTGGCCCCAGATGGTCTCCGTGAACATGGGAGAGCAGCACGGCATCGATCTTGCCCAACCGCGGGTCGTTCGGCCCGCGCACGGTGAAACCGGCGTCATACAGGATCCGCGTGCCGTCGGGATCCTCGAAAATCATCGCGCGGTCCCTCACGCATAGCTCGCCGTCGTGGCTGCCGAGCGAGGTGATTTTCACCACGCCCGTGCCGGCCGGTTGCGACATTGGGCCGACGCACCCGGCGCTTAGCGCTGCAACTGCCAAACCAACAGTCAGTTTCCTCATTACAGTCTCCTCCTTACTGGATGAAATCATGACCTCATCACTGCATTATTTCACTACCTTGACTTCGGTGGTGACGGAGTTCGCGATGAAGCACTCCCTGTGCGCCTTGTCGTGGAGCCAGTCAAGATCCTCCGCGGTCGGCTGCTTCGTTCCTCCGTAGGCGATCCTTGGATGCAGCTCCACGCGCGTCATCGCCAGCTTGCCCTGCGCGTTCTTTTCGAGATGGCCGACCGCGGGATCCTCGTAGCTCTCGACGACGAATCCCTTGTTCGCGGCGAGCGCGAGGAAGGTCAGCATGTGGCAGCTCGACAGCGCCGCGACCAGCGCGGCCTCCGGGTCCACCCGGCTCGGGTTGCCGAAATAGGCGGTGGTTGCCGACGCCGGGACATCGTTGCCATTCACGCTCCAGACATGGTCGCGGCTGTAGGTCTTGTAGGTGAAGTCCTTCCCGCCGCGGGACCACCTGACAGTTGCTTTGTGCTCGGACATGCTCAGAATCCTACTGCCTGGCCATCGGTGCGGCGCTCGGACGCGGCGAGGTAGCCGTCGTCCATCCGGTAGATCAGCTGCGCGCGCCCGAAATCGGTGCTCCAGCGGTCGGCCTGCGCCATCCGGTGGCCGCGGGACTTAAGGTCGTCAATGACCGCGGCAGGTACGCCGTGCTCGATGTTGATGTCGAGGTTCTCGCCCACGCGCCAGCGCGACGCGTCCGCCGCCGCCTGCGGGTTCTGCCGGTAGTCGGCGAATCGCACCATCACCTGTGTGTGTCCCTGCGCCTGCATCGAGCCGCCCATCACGCCAAAGCTCATCTCGGGCCTCCCGTCGCGCGTGATGAAGGCAGGAATGATGGTATGGAACGGCCGCTTGCGCGGGCCGACGATGTTGGCGTGGCCGGGACGCAGCACGAAGCCGTAGCCGCGGTTCTGCAGGCTGATGCCATCGACCACGATGCCCGAGCCGAATCCCTGGTAGTTCGACTGGATGAAGGACACCATCATGCCGGAAGCGTCCGCGGCCGTGAGATAGACGGTGCCGCCGCGGCCGTGCACGCCGTGCTGCGGTTGCTTCGCCTTCTTCATGTCGATCAGGCGCGAGCGGCTCCGCAGGTATTCGCGGTCGAGCAGCCCGGAATTCTTCACGCGCATGGTGGCGGGGTCCGAGACGTACTCGTAGGCGTCGGCGAACGCGAGCTTCATCGCCTCGATCTGGAGGTGCAGGCTGTCGGCGGAGTCCACCGGGATCGCGCCCAGGTCGAAACCCTCGAGAATGCCCAGCGCGATCTGCGCGGCGATGCCCTGCGTGTTGGGCGGAATTTCGTGCAGCGTGCAGCCGCGGTAGTCGTGCGCGAGGGGCTCGACCCAGTCGGCCGAGTGCGCCGCGAGGTCTTCCACGGTCATTACTCCGCCGTGCTTGCGGGCGTGCTCCGCCATGCGCTGCGCAAGATCGCCCCTGTAGAAAGCCTCGCCGCGGGTTTCGGCGATGCGCCGCAGAGTCCTGGCGTGCGCGGGGGCGGTGAACTTCTCGCCCGCTTCCGGCGCGCGCCCGCGCGGCATGAAGTGCTCGGCGAAGCCCGGGACATCCTTCAATTGCGGCACCTGGGCCGCCCACAGCCGGGAGATCGTCGGCGAGACCATGTAGCCGTCGGTCGCGTAGCGGATCGCGGGCTCGAAGAGATCCGCGAACGGGAGCTTCCCGTAGCGCTCCGACAGCGCGACCCAAGCCGAAACCGCGCCCGGGACCGTGATGGCATCCCAGCCGCGCGTCGGCATCTCCGACCTTCCCTTGAAACGCTCGGGATTCCACGCCGCGGGCGAGCGGCCGGAGGCGTTGAGCCCCTGGAGCTGCTTGCCGTCCCACAGGATGCAGAACGCGTCGCTGCCGATGCCGTTGCTGGTCGGCTCCACCACCGTCAAGGTGATCGCCGCCGCGAGCGCGGCGTCCACCGCGTTGCCGCCTTTCTGCATCATGGAGAGACCGGCCTGCGCGGCAAGTGGCTGCGACGTCGCGACGACGTTCCGCGCCAGCACCGGCATGCGCTGCGACGGGTAGGGGAATTGCCAGTCGAACGATTTCATTGCGGCTCGATTCCCGCCTCCTTCGCCACCTTGCGCCACCTCGCGATCTCGGACTTGATGGTCGCTGCGTGCTCATCCGGCGTGCTGCCGATGGGCTCGGCGCCCTGGGTGACGAGGGACTTGCTGTTGGCGGGGTCGCGAATCGCAGTGACGAGAGCGCCATTCAGCCGGTCGACGACGGGGCGCGGCATGCCGGCCGGTCCGACGAACCCGAAGAGGCTTTGCACGACAAAGCCGGGCACGCCGGATTCCACCATCGTGGGGACGTTCTTGGCCGATGCCGCGCGCGCGGCGCCGGTTTGCGCGATGAGCCGCAGCTTGCCGGCGGCGACATGCGGCACCAGCAGTGGCATGCTCGCGAACTGCAGCTGAACCTGCCCGGCGATGAGATCGATCACGGCGGGGCCGGCGCCCTTGTAGGGAACATGCACGAGCTTGATCCCGGCGGAGGAGTTGAGAAGTTCCCCCGCGAGGTGCCCGATCGTGCCCGGGCCCGATGTGGAATAGAAGATTTCCCCCGGGCGCGTCTTGGAAAGCGCGATCAGCTGCTTCACGTTCTGAACCGGCAGCGATGGGTGCACCGCGAGCCCGGAAGGAACGTCCACGATGATGCCGAGCCCGGTGAAGTCCCGCTGGGTGTCGTAGGGAATCTTCTTCATAAGGGCGGGATTGATCATGAAGCTTGCGGCGACCCACCCCGTCACGTAGCCGTCGGGCGCGCTGCGCGCGATGACCTCGCCCCCGATGGTCGCCCCCGCCCCGGGACGGTAATCCATGACCACCGGCTGTCCCAGCACCTCGCTCATCTTCGGCTGCAGGAGCCGGAAGAAGATATCGCTGTTGCCACCGGGCGAGGCCGGATTGATGACGCGCACGGGCTTGCTCGGAAACGTCTGCGCGGTCGCCGAGCCGGCGGCGGCGAACAGGGCAGCGGTGAGCAGGGGAATCGATAACAGCGGCGAAACTCTCATTCCTTGTCCTCGGGATGAATGCGTTCGATGCGTGTGGCGGGGGTGCGGCCTCGCGGGCGATGATACTACAATGCGGATAGAATCCGTGCTGTCCCACGCCGCATTGGAGGAGCGCATGGCCGCCACCCGCATGTCCATCATGGGCACCCGGCACGTCATTTCCGCCGGGCATTACCTTGCCGCGCACGCCGGGTTCCAGGTCCTGGAAGCGGGCGGCAATGCAATCGACGCCGGTGTCGCCGCGGGCATCGCGATCGGTGTGCTGCAGACCGACAAGGTCAACTTCGGCGGCGTCGCGCCGCAGATCATCTACACCGCGAAGAACAAGCAGGTGCATTGCATCGACGGGTTGGGCGTCTGGCCGAAGGCCATCACGCCGGACTACTTCCTCAGGAAGCACGGCGGCAAGATACCCAAAGGCGTCGAACGGTGCGTGGTGCCCGCCGCGCCGGACGCCTGGCTCACGGCGCTCGAGCACTTCGGGACCATGAGCTTCGGCGAGGTCGCCGCCAGCGCTATCCGCTTTGCGCGCGACGGCTTCCCGATGCATCCGATGATGTCGGATTTCATCAAGGAGAACCAGCAGACTTATCGCGGCTGGCCGGCGAGCCGCAAGGTGTTCCTGCCCGGGGGCCGGCCGCCGGCGGTGGGCGAAGTGTTCGTGCAGCCCGACCTCGGCCGCACGATGCAGTACATGGCGGATGAGGAGAAGAAGGTCTTGCGGCGCAGAGGCCGGAAGGCAGGCCTCGGCGCGGCACGCGATGCCTTCTACAAGGGCGACATCGCGCGCGTCGTCACGAAGTTCATCGAGAGAGAAGGCGGCCCGATGCGCTACGAGGATTTCGCGGGCTTCCGCGCCAAGTTCGAGCCCACGGTGCGCTCGCGCTTCGAAGGCGTCGAGCTGCACGCCTGCGGGCCGTGGTCGCAGGGCCCGGTGTTGCCGATGGCATTGAACATCTTGAAGGGCTTCGACCTCAAGGCGATGGGGCACAACTCGCCGCAGTACATCCACGTCGTGACCGAGGCGCTCAAGCTCGCCTACGCCGACCGCCACCATCACTTCGGCGACCCGCGCTTCGTCAAGGTGCCGATCAAGGGCCTGATGTCGGACCGCTATGCCGAGCACCGGCGCTCGCTGGTGAGCCTGGAAAAAGCATGGCCGGAGATGCCGCCCGCCGGCGATCCGGATACGCTCGCGCAGCTGCGACACCGCTGCGTGCCCGCGCCGGAGTCCGACGACGCGCCGGGGCCCGGCGATACGTCGTACCTGTGCGCGATCGACCGGCACGGTAATGCCTTCTCGTGCACGCCGAGCGACGGCTCGGACAAGACGCCCATCATTCCTGGAGTGGGGATTCTCTGCTCCGGACGCGGCACGCAGTCCTGGTCCGATCCCGATCACCCCAGCTCGGTCGCGCCCGGCAAGCGGCCGCGGCTGACGCCCAATCCCGCGCTCGCGTTCAGGAACGGGCGGGTCTACATGCCGTTCGGCACGCCGGGGGGCGATGTGCAATGCCAGGCCATGCTGCAGGTGTTTCTCAACATCAACGTGTTCGGTATGTCCCCCCAGGCCGCGGTCGAGGCGCCGCGCTTCGCCGGCTACAGCTACCCCGGCTCGTTCGAGCCTCATCCGTATTACCCGGGGCGGCTCCATCTCGAATCGAGCATCGCCCGGGAGGCCGGGGATGATCTTCGGGAGCTTGGGCATAAGGTCTACGAGTGGGATGACATGACGTGGCTCGCCGGGGCGGTATGCACGATCGTCGCCGACCACGACAACGGGGTGCTGCACGGGGGTGCGGACCCGCGTCGTCCCGCGTACGTGCTTGGATGGTGACCGGTGACCAGTGACCGGTGACCGGAGCGTTCTCCCCCGGCTCTTGATAGCGGCGTTGGCGTGGCTTGCGCCGGCGGTGTTTGCCGCCAGCATTGGGGTTGACGTGGGGCATTACTTTGCGAAGCCGGGCGTCATCAGCGCGCGCGGTGTCACCGAGTTCGAATACAACCGGCAGCTCTCGCGGGAAGTTGCTGACGCGCTCCAGCTTTCCGGCCACAAGGTTCTCCTGATCGGCGCCGACGGCCTCGCGGAGAACCTCGGCAGCCGGGCGCCGCGCGCCGCAGGGATGGACCTATTCATCTCGATCCACCACGACTCGGTGCAGCCGCGCTTCCTCTCGATCTGGGAGGTGGACGGCGAACAGCTGCTCTACAGCGATCGCTTCTCGGGGTTCTCGCTGTTCGTCTCGCGCCTGAACGGGTACACCGAACAGAGCCTCAAGTGCGCGTCCGCGATCGGCGCTGCGATGCGTAAGGCGGGCTTCATTCCCTCGCGCTATCACGCCGACCCGATCGTGGGCGAGAACCGGCCGTTTGCCGACGAGGCGAACGGCGTGCATTATTTCGACAACCTGGCGGTGCTGAAGACGGCGAGCATCCCCGCGCTGCTGTTCGAGGCGGGCGTGATCGTCAATCGTGACGAGGAGCTGCGCATGCGCGATCCTGCGGTTCGGAAACGGATCGTCGAGTCCATAATGGCGGGGGCGGGCGCCTGCCTGAAATGACTCGTTTCGTCCTCCCTGCTTGTGCCTTCCTGCTGTGCTGCGCCCTCGCAGCGCCCGCCGGCGCGCAGCCGTATCCCGCGCGGCCGGTGCGCCTGATCGTGGGTTTCCCGCCGGGTGGCGCCGCGGACATCCTCGGGCGCCATGCGGCGCAGGCTCTGACCGAGGGACTCGGCCAGCAGGTCGTGGTGGACAATCGCGGCGGCGCGGGCGGGCTGATCGCCACCGAGACCGCCGCGCGGGCCGGCCCCGACGGCTACACGCTGCTCTTCACCTCGATTCCGCACGTCATCAACCCGCACCTATATCGCAAGGTGTCGTACGATGCCCTGAAGGATTTCGTGCCCGTGGTCCAGTTCGTGGCGGTGCCGCTGATGATGGCGTCCCATCCCGGGCTGCCGGTGAAGTCGGTGAAGGAGCTGATTGCCCATGCGAAGTCCGCGCCTGCACCGCTGCACTACGGCTCCGGGGGAAGCGGCTCCTCCAGCCATCTCGCGATGGAGCTTTTCGGCAGCATGACGGGCGTGCCCCTCACGCACGTTCCGTACAAGGGCGTCGGCCCGATGATGACGGACCTGCTGGCGGGCCAGGTGCGGCTCACCATCTCCAGCGCCGTCCCGCTGTCGCCGCAGGTAAAGGCCGGCAAGCTGCGCGGGCTCGCGATCACGAGCCCCCGGCGCTCGCCATCGTTCCCCGAGCTCCCGGCAATCGCGGAGACCGTCCCGGGCTACGAAGTGGTCAACTGGTTCGGCATACTTGCGCCAGCGGGCACGCCGCGCGCGGTGGTAGTGCGAATCAACAAGGAATTGAACGCCGCGCTTGCCGCGCCCTCATTGCGGGAGCGGCTGTCGGTCCAGGGCGCGGATTCCGTCGGCGGCACGCCGGAGGAATTCGGCCGCGTGATCCAGACTGATTTCGCAAAGTGGGCGAGGGTGGTCAAGAATTCCGGCGCGAAGCCGGACTAGCCCTGTGGGGAGAGGAAGTCCGCACGTTCTGATTGCCGGAGCCGGCATCGGCGGCCTGACGGCCGCCCTCGCCCT
>Ga0105252_10001274_pt1 | contig 11539 bp, 5 predicted proteins | sample EasRivMeERMZT100_FD_89675 | JGI IMG/M metagenome (GOLD analysis project Ga0105252, IMG submission 89675) | Soil microbial communities from meander-bound floodplain in the East River, Colorado, USA - East River MetaG ERMZT100 | ecosystem: Environmental > Terrestrial > Soil > Floodplain | place... | reverse complement strand
CTGCGGCCGTCGAGGTGGCTCTGCTCGAAGCCGTGCCCAAGCTCGACGAGGTGACGGTGACGGCCAGTCGTTACGACCTCATCAGCGATGTGCAGCCATCGGCGAGCTACTTCTCGCGCGACGACATCGAGAATTTGGCCGATCTTGGCGACGACACCCTGCGTGCGGCCCACCGGTTGCCTGGCATCGCAGCCAGCGAGTTCTCCGCCCGCTCGCACGTGCGCGGCGGCGCTACGGACGAGATGACCGTGATGCTGGATGGCATGGAGCTCATCGAGCCGTTTCACCTGCGCGACTATGCGAGCGTCTTCAGCGCCATCGATCAGCGCATCGTGTCCGGCTTGCAAATCTACTCCGGCGGATACCCGGCCGCCTACGGGGACGCGCTGAGCGGCCTCATGCTCATAGAGCCGCGCGAGCCGACCGAGCTCGCTCACGAGATCGGCGTCAGCCTGCTGCATACGGCCGTGCTGTCGAGCGGCACCTTCGCCGACGGGCGCGGCTCGTGGCTCGCTTCGGCTCGGCGCAGCAACCTCGGCGAGATCATTCACAACGAGCGCGGCGAGCCGACGTATCACGACGTGTTCGCGCGCGTCGGCATGGACGTGGGAGCCAAGCATCGGCTCACCGTGAACAGCATGGGTTTCGACGACGATATCGTGATGACCCCGGTCACCACGGTAGAGGAGCGCGAGGAAGGCCGCGGCGAAGTGGACAGCCGTCAGTTCTGGATCGTGCTCGACAGCGACTGGACCGCGGCGTTATCGAGCCGGACATGGCTCTATGCGAACGAGTTCAGCTCCCTGCGCCGCGAGATCGTCGTCGATCCGGCCGAGTTGAGGGGCACCGTGCACGATGGGCGCGACCTCGAGGCGGAGGGTATCAAGCAAGAATGGCGCTTCGAGCCTTCCGATCGGCAGCTGCTCACCTGGGGGTTCCAAGCCGAGGATTTCGATGCGCTCTACCAGTACGCGAGTGCCATCGAGCGCTTCGGTCTGTTGGCGACGCTCGGCGGAACGGCGCCGCCCGCGCGCGCCGTAGCGCTGACCGCGACCGGCGACCGGCAGAGCGCCTATTTCGGCGACCGCATTCGCTTCAGCGAGCGCTTGCTCGCCGAGCTCGGCGTGCGCTGGGACCGGCAGACGTATTCCCCGGGCGGCAGCGACGATCAGTTCAGCCCGCGCTCGAGCTTGCTGTATCGGCTCGGCTCGCGGACCGATCTGCGGTTGAGCTACGGGCGATTTTTTCAAGCGGATCGGTTGCTCGACCTGCAAGTGGAGGACGGCGTCAGCGAGTTCGGCCGCGCCCAGAACGCATCGCACTCGATCATCGGTGTCGACCACCGGTTCAGTGGCGCGCTCGGGCTGCGCGTCGAAGCGTTTCGCAAATGGACCCACGATGCCCGGCCTCGTTTCGAGAATCTGTTCGATCCGCTCGTGCTGGTGGCAGAGCTTCGGGCGAGCCGCGTCGGTGTCACGCCCGAGCGCGGCGAGGCACGCGGTGTCGAGGTGGTCCTCGATGGCGGCGGCTCGGTGCCGTGGTGGCTCGGGTACTCCGTCTCGGAGGTCGACGACGTGATCGCGGGCGAGCGCGTGCCACGCAGCTGGGATCAGCGCATCGCGTTGGATGCCGGCGTCAACTGGGACGTCGGTCTGTGGAGCCTGAGCGCCGCGGCCAGCTTGCACAGCGGTTGGCCCGCCACGGAAGTGACGGTGGCGCAGGTCGACGGGCAACCGGTCGCGGTGGCGGGCGTACGCAACGCGCTGCGCTTGCGGCCGTTGCGCCGCATCGATTTTCGCGCGAGCCGCGACTTGGCCGGTGTCCACATCGGCACGTTCCGGTTGTTCACCGAGCTCACGAACATCACCAACCGGCGCAATCCGTGCTGTTTGGTTTATGAAGAGGTGACGACCGCCGACGGCGCGTCTACGTTGTCGCAGAGCGAGCGCGCCGGCTTGCCACTGACTTTGAACGTGGGCCTGTTATGGGAGTTTTGAGCGGCCGCGGCTCGCGCCGCGGCCGGCTCGATGGAGCTACTTCGCGAGCGGATCGGGTCGCACCTGGAAGTGCACCACGAGCGGCTTCGTGCCTTTGCCGCCCTCTTTGAGCCACGGCGTCCTGTCCCCGCTCGGCACCCAGAGCCCGCGGCCCTTCCAGCCGGCGTTCGGATCGTCGATGCGGCCTTCGAAGCCCTTCGAGTAGAAGCCGAGCGGGTAGGGAATGCGCAGCGTCACGAACTCGTTGTTGACGAGCGCGTGGACACCGTCGAAGAGATTGGCCGTCGACATCGGCGTGTTGGCGCCGAGACCCGACGTGTTGTGCTGGTCGACCCAGCTGTAATAGCTCGACTCGGCGCTTTGCTCCGGCGCGCCGACGAAGCCCGGGCCGGGATAGCGGTGGAACGTCCAGCCTTCGGGGCAGTGATCGCCCGTGGCCGTGGGGCCGTTCAACGGGCCCTTGCACTTGCGCCGATCGAAGGCGCCCAGGTGGCCGCTGCCCAGTGACACCCAGACCACGCCGTTGCGGTCGATGTCGGCGCCGCGCGCGCCGAAGCCCGGCAGTGGCACGTTGAAGACCTCGGCTAACGCCGTGGCCGGCGGATTGGCACCCGGATTCAAGCGCACCACGGCGCCCGGGAAGCCGATCGTCGAGCCCCAGATCGAGCCGTCGGCCGGGTTAGGCATCACGGCGTAAAAGCCGCTGTTGACGCGCTTGTCCTTGGTGGGGTCGACGGCTTGGTCCGGCTCCACGTAGGCGTCGCGCTTGCCGTTGCCGTTCGTGTCGAGCACGAGCGCCGTCCAACCCTGAGAACGCGCAGCGTCGCCGGTCTCGAGGAACATCTTGGTGTTCAACCAGCCCACGACGGGGCCGCCGCCGCTGGTCCAGAGCGTGTCGTTCGCGTCCTCGGCAAACTGCAGGTGATGCGTGGAGTAACACGTGTCGACGAACGTGTACTTCTCCGTCTTCGGATCGTACATGGAGAGCTGCCGGCCCGAGCGCGGCAACGGAAACAATTTCCCCGACGGGTGATCCGAGTCCGCCTTGCAGTACGCCGGCGCGTTGTCCGGGGCGCGAACGACGGCCGTGTACCAAACGCGGCCCTGCGCATCCAGCATCGGATTGTGCGCGTTCGCTTTGCTGTCCCAGATCGCCTCGCTGCCCCAGTAAGCGGACGGCTGTGTTGCCGGAGTCTCGTGTGTGCTCGGCGTGCTGGCGTCGCGCACGGGCGCGTGCAGTGAGGTCGCCGTGTTGGTTTTCGGGTCGAGAATGGGGAATTCGTCGGTGCTGAGCTCCGGTGCGCCGTAGAGTTTGCCGTAACCGTTGACCGTGGGTTTGCGACGGTCCGTCCCGGAGAGGTCGTGCATGTAGGCCTTGTCGGTCGACCAGTCGCGGACGGTGGCAACGATGTTGCGCTCGAGCCCGCGAGGCCGCTGCGGAGTGGCTTGCGGCAATTCACCGCGTGCGACGCGCTCGGTCCAGTCGCCGAGGTACTTGGGCGGTACGCCGCCGAGCTGGTTCATGGCCGAAGCCAGCATTTGGCTGCCGGCTTGTCCCGATTGAATGCGTCGCACCCACGCTTCGTGATGGCTCGGCAGGCTCTCGAAAGCCGGCGGCAGCCGGCGTGTCGCGAGCTGACCGATCTGATGGCAGCCGATGCAGGAGAGGTTCTTGACCGAGGCGAGGTATTGGTTGACGCCGCCGGGCAGGGCGCTGACCTCGCTCGCCGTCGGCACCTTCATCATCGAGTACCAATAGATGGCCGGGTAGACGATCGCGGCCGCGGCCGGAGAGGGGGCGGCGTGTCCCGTGAGCGTCAGCGTGCTGCCCGGGCGAGCCGCGGTTTTGCCCGAGTCGACGAGGCCGTAACCGCGCACCCAGACTTGATAGTCGGCCGGCGGCAGATCGGGCACGACGAAACGTCCGGCGTCGTCGGTGACGACGATCTTCGCGTAGCGCGTGGCGAAATCCTCCGTCTCGGCGATGACCCAAACACCCGCCTCGGGGCCGCTTGGCCCGAGCACGACACCGCCGATGTCGTCGTTGTCGATCGCCACGGTTGGCGCTTGCGCGTAAGCCTCAGAGCCGCCAATCGCCACCAGTGTCGCGAAGCACGCGACGGTGCGTCGAAAGATCGCCATACGTTGTTCTCCCCCAATGGATCCGCCGCTGCCCGATGGCAGTGTGACGTTCAACTATCCACCTCGGAGTGCTGGTGTCAACTGTGAGCGCCGACCGCGCTCGGCGGCGCCTGCGGACCCGGCCCGGGGTCCTCAGCAGCCCCGGCCCCCACGCGCTCCACGAGAGCCAGCAACACGAGCAGATTCAGCAGCGTGGACGTCACGAGCCCGCCGAGCACGGTGATCGCCATCGGCGCCTCGATCTCGTAACCAGCCCGACCGAGCCCGAACGCGAGCGGTGCTAAGCCGAGCGCGGTGACCAGCGCCGTCATGAGAATCGGCACGAGCCGCTCCGCTGCGCCGCGCAACGCGGTGGCGCGGTTCCAAGGCAGGCGGTCGACGTCCAGCAAGTGCTCATAGTGCGCGAGCAGCAAGATGGCGTTTCGTGAGCTCACGCCGAACACGGTCACGAGCCCGACGAGCGTGCCGAGCGACAAGCCGATGCCCGTGATGCCGACCGCGGCGATGCTGCCGAGCAGGCTGAACGGCAGATTCGCGACCACCAGCCACGGATACGCGTGCCGACGAAAGCAGAGGAACAGGAGCAGCACGACGGCGACGAGCGCGAACGCGGCGTACAGCACGATCTCGAGGCGCGCCTGCCGCTCGGCTTCGGCTTCGCCCGCAAAGCGCACGAATAGGCCGGCCGGCAACGGCTCCAGTGCGGCGATACGCGCACGCGCGTCGGCGACGGTTCCCTGCAGGTCTCGGCCCTCGACGTTGAACGTCACCGTGACGCGGCGTTGCCCGTCGAGGTGGCGCACCTGCGAGCGGCCGACGGCGGGCGCCACGTCCGCGAGCTGCGCGACGCGCACCGGGCCGAACGGGCTCTGCACGACGAGCCGGCCGATCGTCTCGACCCGATTACGCATGGCCTCTGGAAGGATCACGACCACGTCGACGGCACGCGCGCCCGCGAACGTTTGACCCACCTTGAGCCCGGCGAAGGCGGTCTGCAGCACGTCGAGCAAATCTCGTCGCGTGAGCCCGTAGGCGGCAAGCGCTTCGGGCCGCGGCCGCACGAGAAGCTCGGGTGTCGAGCTCTGGCGTTCGTACTGCAAATCGACGACGCCCGGCACGGCGCCGAGGGCGGCGGCGATACGCGCGCCGGTGCGATCGAGCACGTCCAAGTCTTCGCCGAACACGTTGACGACGACGGCCGCGGTCTCGCCGGTCAAGCTCTCGCTGAACCGGTCGCCGAGGAACGTGACGACCTCGGTGCGCAGACCCGGATAACTCTCGACGATGTCGCGGATCGCCGTTTGCGCCGCGCTCTGGTCGATCCCGGGCTCGGCTTCGAGCTCGACGTGAAACTCGCTGCGGTTCGGGCCCCAGGTGTCCTCGCCGAGCTCAGCCCGGCCGACCTGCTGCGCGACGGTTGCGACGTAAGGCAGTGCTAAGAGCTCCGCGCTGATCCGCCGGCCGATGCCGAGCATCTCCTCGAACGATGTGCCAGGCAGTGCGCTGCTCGCCTGCACCACGAAATGCCCTTCCTCGAAGTCGGGCATGAACTGTCCGCCGAGCGACGGCAACCACAGCAGCGTCGCCGCGATGGCGACCAGGAGCAGGGCCGTAACCAAAGCGAAACGCTCGCTGATCCAGACCACGGCGTGTGCTTGCGCGCGCTTGAGCGCGGCGATCCATGCGGGCTCCGTATGCACGTTGCGCGACGCGAGCAACAGCGCGGCGAGCGCCGGCGTCACCGTCAGCGCGACGACGAGCGACGCGAGCACGGCGGCAATGAACGCCAGCGCCAGCGGCCCGATGAACAGGCCTTGCACGCCCGAGATGAAGTACACGGGCACGAACAGCACGACGACCGCGAGCGTCGCGAACACCACGGGCGAGCGGATCTCGAGCGATGCGTCGCACACGACCTCTAGCCGTGGCAACGGACTCGCGAGCGCGGCGTTCTCGCGCAGCCGCCGCAGGATGTTCTCGATGTCGATGATCGCGTCGTCGACGAGTACGCCGATCGCCACCGCAAAGCCGCCCAGCGTCATCGTGTTCAGCGTAAAGCCGAAGTAGCCGAGCACGAGCGTCGCTGCAATGAGCGACAAAGGAATGGTCAGGAACGAGATCAGCGCCGCGCGCACGTCGCGGAGAAACGCGAATAGAATGACGAGCACGAGCGCAACCGCGACAATGAGCCCGTCGCGCAGGTTGTCGAGCGCGCGCACGATGAAGTTCGCCGGCCGGTGCACCGCCGGATATACGGTAATGCCGTCGGCCGTCAGCTGCGGCACGATATCCGCCAGTGCCGCGTCGAGCGCACGCGTCACGTCCATGGTGTTTGCGCCGAACTGGCTCGAGAGCGTGAGCAGCACGCCGTCGCGGCCTTGCACGACTGCGTCGCCGGCGCGCAGAGCGGCGCCCGTTTCGACGTGCGCGAGGTCGCCGATCGTGAGCGGTACGCCGTTGCGCACGGTAACCACGGCGGCCGCGAGGGTCGCCGGATCCGGCGACGGCACCGGCGACTCGATCAGCACGCGTTGCGCCGCGAGATCGATGAACCCGGCGCCGCGCAAGGCGAGGGCGGCGCGCGCGGCCTCGGCGAGGTCGTTGGCGTCGAGACCATAGGCCTCGAGCTTCGCGAGATCCGGCGCGATCTGGAGCTGACGCACGTCGCCGCCGTACACGTTGACGCGCGCGACGCCGGGCACGGCGAGCAGCTGCGGCTTCAAGCTCCAGTCCGCGAGATCGCGCAAGGCGAAGCCGTCGAGCCGGTCGGACACGAGCCCGATCTTGAGCACGTCCATCGTGCTCGATGTGAGCGGCGAGAGCTTCGGCGGCGCAGTATCCGCCGGCAACAGCGTGGTGACGCTCGCGAGCCGCTCGGCCACGTCCTGATGTGCGCGTCGGGGATCCGCCCCGGAGCGAAAGTCGAGCGACACGACCGACAGGCCCGGGATTGATTCAGAGCGCAACGCCGCAAGCCCCGGAGCGCCGTTCACCGCCGCCTCGATTGGCCGCGTGATCAGCGTCTCGACTTGATCGGGCGTGAGCCCGGGTGCCTCGGTTTGAATCGACACTTGCGCGGGCACGAATTCCGGGAACACGTCGATCGGTGTTTGCCACGCCTGCCAGGAGCCGAGCACGAGAAACGCGACCGCCAGAATCGCCACGATGCCCCGACGTCGTACGCACCAGGAAATGAGCCCGAACATCTTGCGGTCAGTCTTCCTCGGCGCCGCCGCCGAGCTCGCGCGCGAGCAACAGGCCGGCGCCCGCCACGACGACGCGCTCCCCCGCCGTGAAGCCGTTCGCCTGGAAGTAGCCCCGTGGAAGCGGCCGGCCGAGATCCACGCGCCGGCGCACGAGCTCCTGGTTCTGGGTCTGCACGTAGCACCACGCTTCGCCGCCCGCGAGCACTACGGCGGTCAGCGGCACGACCGCGCCGGCCGACGTCGCACCGATCGCCACGCTGGCGGTGAGGCGCTCGCCGTAGCCGAGATCGGACGGTGAGGTGAGCAGCGCGAGCACGGTCGGTCCCGGCACGCGCGGATCGGCGGGGCCGGCCCAGGTCTCCGTGGCGACCCAGCTCGCGGTGTCCGCGGCGCCGACTCTGCGCAGCGCGAGGCCGGTCGGTTGCGCGCCGGCGAGACCGGACGGGAAGCTCGCGCTCACCAGCAGCGTGGCACCCGCGGACAACGCCGCGAGCAGGGGCTCGCGGCGCGCGGGGTCGAGCCACGGGGCTCGCGCGCCGAACGCCAACGTGGCGCGCGCGCGGGCCACGCGCAGCTGCGCGTCGTCGGCGGCCGCTTGCCGCTCGGCCGCCTCGAGAGTTTCCGCGGAAACTGCCGTATCACTGTTGAATAGGTCGCGTGCCCGTTTGAGCGCTGTTTGGCTCGTGCGTGCGTCCGCTTCGGTTTTGCCGAGCTCGGCCATCGCGGCGACCACCGTCTGGGCATCGACGACGTAGGCCGGCCCGTCGATGTTCGGTTGGAGCTCCGCGCTCTCGATTTCGCCGAGCGCGACGCCGAGCTTCTCCCGCTCCGCGGCGCTCAACGCAACACCGAGCGGGGCTTCGCCGTGCTCGGCGCCGTCGGCCGGAGCTTCGTCCTGCGGCGACTCGCGATCGCAGGCCCCTAGCGACAGCAAGAGGAGCACGCACGTCGCGCGGCGACCGCCGCGCGCCGTCATTGCGCCGACCCCACGAGCAGCTCGTCCATGACACCCGCGGGCTCGATGACCGAAGGCGGAAACAGCGGGCGCTCGACGCCGTTCTCGAGCGCCGTCACGGCATCGAGCACGGCGCGACGCGCAGCAAGCGCGTTGCGCTTGAGCCCGGCGAGGGCGAGTTGCCCGGCCAACACCTCGCCGCGATTCGCGCCGCCGGCCGCCCGTTGTTGCTCGAGTGAGGCGACGGCGTCGGTGGCATCGCGTTCGGCTTGCTCGGCCGCAGCGAGCGCGCTGCGCGACGACTGATACTGCGAAAAGCCGATGTCGATGGCAGCGAGCGCGGTCGATTGCACGTCATCGAACTTCGCCGCTGAAAGGGCGCGCGCCGCGATCGCTTGCGCGATCGCGGCGCTGGCGTTGTGAAACAGCGGCACGGGCAGATCGAGGCCCAGCGTGATCTTGTGATCGACCTGGTCGACCAAGTACCCCGGTGCGAGCGTGATATCGGGATACTGCGACGCGACGGCCGCCTGCAGGTCCTGCTCGGCGATCTCGTACTCCGCGAGCGCGCGTCGCACGTCGAGGCGATTGACGAGGGCGAGGTCGCGCGCGCGGTTCACGTCTTCAGCCGCGATAGTCGGCAGATTCGCGAACGGCGGCAGCGCCGGCGGCGCTTTCTCGAGCTCTCGCGGGGCCACGCCGATCGCGGCGGCGAGCGTCGCGGCAGCCTTCGTGGCCGCCGCGCTGTCGAGCTCGCGGCGGCTCTCGCTTTCGTTGACCGCTTGCACGGCTGCGAGCCGCTCCGGTGTCGTCGCCGCGCCGAACGCGAGCCGTGTCTCCACCCACGAGAGAAAGGCGCGCGTGAGCCGTGCTTCCTCGCCGTCGAGTGCGACCAGCTCGTGCGCGAGCGCTAAGTCGAGCCACGCAGCGCGAACCTCGGCGCGTGCGGCCCAAAGCGCCTCGCCAAATCGCCACTCGAGCGCCTGCTCGCGCGCCAGCGCGCGCTGCTCACGAATCTCGCGCTTGCCGCCGGTCTCGAACGTGAGCGCGAGCGCTGCGCCGATCACCCACGGATCGGAGACGTCGGGATCGATCACTTTCTCCGTGGTCGTCGAGACCGTGGGATTCCGTCGCTGGCCGTCGAAGCCGCTTGCGGCGCGCGCCGCATCGACCTCGGAGCGCGCGACCGCGAGATCGGTGCGCAGCGTCCACGCCGCGAGCGTGAGCTGGTCGAGCGACCAAGAATTCGCCGCCGTAAGCGGCACTTCGTGACGCGCGAGCGCAGCGTGCACGGCGGGAGCGTCGAGGGAGCGCGCGGCGATGCGCTCACCGTTCGCGACCGCATCGAGCGGCGCCGGCGGTACGTGCTGGCACGCGGCACAAGCAACGGCCACCGAAGTGCCGATGGCGAAGCGCAGGTCTGCAAACCGTCGTCGATTCATGCGCGAGTGCAATGGCCACGCCCATCTCTACCGGTCTCTGTCGATGATACACCGCGACTGCGCGACTAATGTCAGTCGACACGTTTCAGGGAGACACGTGCCGAGGTCGCCGCAGCATCCGTCGGCAAGCGCGTCGTCGACCGATTATCGGGGCCAATCCGGTCCTACTGGCGGAACCCATTCATAGGCGTCCGCTCGACCCTGGCGTGCTCACGAGACCGGTTCTGGCCGTCCTGCCGTCCAACCGTAGTTGCGCGTTATTCGCAAGGGTTTTCCGTTCGCTTCGTGACTCGACGCTGGCGCACCGATCGGCACGCACGCTGAAGGAAACTGATCTTGACGGCCTCGACCAACGATCTGCAACGACCCGCGCGGCCGTCATTCCTGCCCTTCTCCCGCCCGTCGATCACGGCGGCCGACGTCGCGGCCGTGACCGCGGTGCTCGAGTCCGGCTGGATCACCACCGGCAAGAAATGCGCTGAGCTCGAGGAGCGCTTCGCGGCCGTCACTCGTTGCCGCCACGCCGTCGCCCTGACGTCGGCCACGGCCGGTATGCACTTGCTGCTGCAGGCGCACGACGTCGGGCCTGGCGATGAGGTCATAACGCCGTCGATGACCTGGGTCTCGACGATCAATCTCATCGTGCTGCGCGGCGCGACGCCCGTGTTCGTCGATGTGGACGCACACACGCTGATGACCACCGCCGACCGAGTCGAGGCCGCGCTCACCGAGCGCACCAAGCTCATCGTGCCGGTCCACTTCGCGGGCGCAGCGCTCGACCTCGATCCGCTGCGCGCCGTTGCGGATCGCCACGGCGTACCGCTGATCGAGGACGCGGCCCACGCTGCGGGTACCGAGTACGCCGGTCAGCCCATCGGCGGCGACGGCACGGCCGTGTTCTCGTTCCATCCGATCAAGAATCTGACAACGGGCGAAGGCGGCATGATCTGCACCGACGTGGACTCGCTCGCGGCGCGCGTTCGCCGGCTGCGGTTTCACGGGCTCGGCGCCGACTCGTATCAACGCGAGACGCAGGGACGGGCGCCGCAGGCGGAAGTGTTGGAGCCTGGCTTCAAGTACAACCTGCCGGACATGAACGCGGCCCTCGGTGTGAGTCAGCTCGCGCGACTCGACGAAATGAATCGCCAGCGCGCGGTTTTGGCCGCGCGCTACCGTGAGCTGCTCGGCGACGTCGACGGCGTGCTGCCGCTGGTCCTGCCGAGCTACCCGATGCGGCACGCGTGGCATTTGTTCGTCGTGCGCATCGATCCGCAGCGCGCCCGTATCGATCGCGACGTCTTCATGGCACGGATGAAGGCTCGCGGCATCGGCACTGGGCTGCACTTCCGCGCTGCACATTTGCACAAGTATTACCGCACGCACCATCAGCCGCGCGTGCCGCTGCCGAATACGGAGTGGAACTCGGCGCGCGTCTGCTCGCTGCCGCTGTTCCCGGACATGGCGCTCGGTGACGTCGACTACGTGGTCGACACCATTCGCACCGTTCTGCATGAGGCAAAGAGATGAGGGAACGTTGCGTATCGATGGTCATTCCCGTTTTCAACGAGGCGGGCAATCTGTCGGAGCTCATTGCGCGGTGCCTGAAAGTGGGTCAGGCGCTCCAGTCCCAATTCGAGTTGATCCTCGTCGATGACGGTAGCAAGGACGACTCGGCGCGTCTGATCCGCGCGGCCGCGGAGCGGATTGGGTCGCGCGTCGTGGCCGTGGTGCTCAATCGCAATTACGGCCAGCATGCGGCCGTGATGGCGGGGCTCGCGCAGGCGCGCGGCGACGTCG
>Ga0105252_10001270_pt1 | contig 11583 bp, 16 predicted proteins | sample EasRivMeERMZT100_FD_89675 | JGI IMG/M metagenome (GOLD analysis project Ga0105252, IMG submission 89675) | Soil microbial communities from meander-bound floodplain in the East River, Colorado, USA - East River MetaG ERMZT100 | ecosystem: Environmental > Terrestrial > Soil > Floodplain | place... | reverse complement strand
TGTCGATCGTGTGCGATTTGCCTCAGCCGGTGGATATGTTCACGAAGGACACGAACTTGAGCGCCGCCATAAAGGGGATATCATTAGAGTTGGCGGGAAACCTAAGGAAGCATTCAAAATTTTTGAATCGTCTACACTTAGGAAACGTGTTGGAGGCAGAGACCTTTATCCTGATCTTGGACCCGGTGGCATTTACCGAATTACCAATATCGGCGAGGTTGTATCTGACAGTGACGAAAACAAAACTGCGCTAGCTATGTTCAACACATGGCGCGGCTGGCCCCTCACAGCCCCCGACGTGGTGGAACGAGAGATTTTGCAAAAATGTGAAGAATACCTCGACAGACTGCTAGGTTATCTGACACGAAACAACGAGCATCAAGCAACATGGCTGAAAAAATGGATCGCATGGATTATACAGTATCCCGGTATAAAACAACAAGTAGCCCCCGTTATTATCGGAGGCCAAGGGGTAGGCAAGTCGTTCCTGGGAAACAACTTTATGCAGTCCTTATTACATGGCCTGTGGGGGTCTGCGTCACCCAAGCTTCTGGATGGCGTGTTCAGTATCGAGCCTTTCGTTGACAAGATGTTTGTGTTCATAGACGAAGCACGGTTCAAGGGGGATTCCAGCACCGAGGAAATTAAGAAGCTGATACGTAACATCGACGTATCTGGTGCCGAGAAGTACAAATCCGCTCGCAATTACCGAATCCACGCGCGCATGATGTTTGCTAGCAACAGGCTAGACATGAACATAGGCCAGAACAACGTGCAAGACCGTGCTCTTTTCTACATTAAGGCATACGATAAAGACTTCCTCAACCTCAGCGAAAATGAGTTCCGACAGTGGGCGGCTGATTTGAAGCCTTGGTTCATTGAACTGGACACGTTTATAAAAAGTCGCAAAGTAATGCAGCACTATATGTATTACTTCTCCACTATGCCGGTTAACAAGATCGAAGTTGAGTCAATAAACTACTCGAGTAGCAATGATTCTGATATCATCGCGTCGAACATGTCTTGGTCGCGCCGCGTTGCGAAATACATCATTGAAGATGGTCGCATCCACGAGGACCTCGATATTTCATTCCCGTGGTCCCCGGCTGACCTTAATCGTAGGGTGGTCGAGGTATGTCGTGAACTGGGAATGCAGCCAATCAACGGCATCCGCGTAATGACCGAGTTCAAGGAAGCCGGACTGTTAGAGACGTATGTAGAGGATGGCCGCAATTACCTGCGGTTCACCGATCGAATAGCCACTATCCATGAGAAGTTTGGGACTGCCATTTCGGTGGTTATGGAACCTAGATTCCAATTCAAGGACACCGATTACGGAAAGAATGATTGCACAGTGAAAGATCGCCCGCTATGGAAGGGCAAGAGGGAAACGATATACGGGAAGTTCTGAATACCGGGAATGAGAAAGTATACTTGACAGCCCGGTCGCCACGTGGTACACTACATCATCGCTAACCAGTAAGGAGTAAACGCGATGACTGAAGTAACTGAGGAAGTCAAGGAAGTAAAGGCAACCAAGTCGATCGTCCCGGCTCGTTACGCCGGCCGATACAAGGCAGGCGGTTCGGATCCGCTCGCGCTGTTCATCAATGAGCAGTGCAAGGGCAAGGAAGGATTCGAATACGAGGCGTTCTTCGAACTGGCGCTCAAAAATGGCGTCTCGCAGGAACAGGTCGACAAATACCGTGGTCAGGTCGCCGAGAAGCGGCACGGTTCGCAGGGTCGCGCAAGAATGACGATCCGCAACATGATCGCAACGAATGTCCGCAAGACCGGTAACGCAATCGGTCTTGACGGCTCAGAGACTCCGATCGAATTGGCGAAGCCGGTTCTCTCGGGGGCAGCTGCCAAAGCCCGAGAGGGCAAGGACAGCGAGGCCGCAGCCAGCGAGTTCTAAGGATCCCCCTCACTCGTTCGGTACGGTAATGCCGGGGAGCGCGTAGAGTCGCTCCCCGGATCTTTATGGAGGACAAAGTGAAATTAGTCGAGGATTTCGAAAAAGCTGTTCGCGACCACGAAATGATGGGCGCGCAAGACCCTAGGGATCACCGAGCTATAGAAACTAATTACGAGCTAACCAAAGAAAGACTCATTCGGGCACTGAACAAAAGCAGCATTGCTTCAGCGTTGTACAGGAACTCTCAGGGCAAGGCTCCAGTATGAGCGAAATGGCTGATGTCTACAACGACATAAAACGCAGAAGGCGAGACCGAAAGAGGAAGTTCGGGAAGGAATGTCCCGAATGTAAACGATTACGCCCCAATACGAATGCGACTATTCTACTGCCAGGGCAGATATGCAAGGTTGACGGGTATAAGGATTCCCGTGTTATAAGGTATACTTGACAGGGGCCGCGCGCCGTGGTATACTAGTCTGACGGTCAAAAGACCGGGCGTAGAACACGGAGCAAGTAAATGAAGCCGATTACACTGGAACGAATCAACCACGTGTGTGCACAGCTTATTGCGGTTGCTGGTGCGGTCCGCGAGGACACCGACGCGATCCTCGCTCTACACAACCACGTAGAGTTGATTAGGCACTACAATCACCTCAGATTGGCGACTGCCGAGATCAAGGAAGCGCGTGAAGCGCTGGCCGACATGGAAGAGCGGCTGTCCCGCGAATCCATCCCCGATATTTTCCGCGAGCACGGCATCAAGACCACCACCATCGAAGGTGTGGGTCGAGTTACGGTGTCGTACCGGTTCAGCTGCTCGATGCTGGACAAGGAAATGGGACTAAACTGGCTGCGCGAAACGAAGAACGAAGGCATCATCATCGAGACGGTGAACGCCAGCACGCTCGCTGCGTTCGCCAAGACGATGCTGGAAGAAAAGGGTGAGGAACTACCCACCACGATCTTCAAGACCGGCACCAGCCCTTACACGAGCATTACAAAGGTCAAGTGACATGGGCAAATTTACTTACGGTTACGATGCCGACTACGATCACGACGAGTACGGCGAAGAGCGCGTGCACGGCGTTCCGCACAAGGTCAAGCTGAAGCGGTGGGAAGTAGTGGACAAAGATGGCAACGCCCATCTGGTCGAGGCACACTACGCGTTCAACAACGGAGAAGAAGGGCTAGTATTTCGGTGTCGCGTGAAGCCATCTGACGAGTATACGAGCGTCGTTGCTGCATGGGGCCACGGATTCTGGGCATTCTACAAGGAGATACGCAATGTCGAATGAAGTCACGATCAAAGACGACCAACTGCCTGATTATCTGCGCAATCACACGCAGAAGGAGCGGCTCGGCAACCTCGACGAAAGCGATCGTATAGTCCCGCGATTGCAACTCCTACAGGCCATTTCGCCGGAGGTGACCGAATATGATAACGCCAAGGCCGGGTGTTTTTGGCACAATCTCGCCGCCGAAAATCTGGGTGACAAGGTTAAGGCTATTCCCATCATCGTCCGCAAATCAGTCATTCTCTGGGCACCGCGCGGCGACGAGCGCGGCATCCTCGCCCGTTCCATGGACTGCGTGCATTGGGATAATCCCAACATGGACTTCCAGGTTAAGCTGAAGGGCGTGGCTAAGCCTGTCCTATGGTCCACGGGCGCGAACGTGAAGGACAGCGGACTGTTGGAATTCGGATCATCTGTTCCGGGCGACAGCAACTCGAACCCCGCCGCGAGCCTTACCTACAACACCATGTGGTATCTGGTCGAGTTCCCGGAGTACTCGCCCGTGGTGGTGATCAACACTCGATCCAGCCTGAAACCGACGCAGCAACTCTATAACCGCATCGAAATGAGGCCAGTGTCCCATTACGCGCAGTTGTGGGAACTAGGGGTGTCGCAGGAGAAGGGGGCCGAGGGGCCGTATTTCAACTACACCTATCGCGCCTCTGGCTACCCGACCGAGGAGGCGATGGAATCCGCCCACCGGCTCTACAACCGGTTTAAGGAAATGGAGTGGATGGCCAACGACGAGACGGATAAGGAATCCGCCCCGCCGCGCGGCAACGGTGACAAGGCGTATAACGAAGATATGGCCAAAAAGTTCTGAGTAGCCATCGGGGGAGAGAAAGGTCACGCGTCCTCTCCCCCTCACCCTTTCGGAGGACTAAATGATTGACCCAGAACTTGCGCTCAGAATTGTACGTGAAGCGCCTATCATGGCGTTCGACACGGAAACCACTGGCCTCACCGTCACGGATAAAGTCGTCGGGTGGGTCATCACCGATAAACAGAATTCGCTATACGTCCCCGTTCGGCACGAGGGCGGAGGTAATATTCCCAACGCCGAAGAGTGGGAGAGGGAACTTGCCAAGGCGTTTGTTGAACGGTCTGTTTGTGGGCTTCGCACTGTCGGCCATCATTTGGGCTTTGATCTTCGCATTGCTTTACGGCACGGGGTTACTGTCGGAAATCCGATGGAAGACACCATGGTCAACGAAGCCCTCATCAACGACCTCACAGTCGGATATGGACTCGATAATTGTGCCGAAAGGCGCGGACTCCCGGCCAAAAAAGGAGCCGCAATGTATGCGGAACTGGCCCGCCGTTTCGGGGGACTGCCTGATCACAAAACCATGAAGCACTTTTATAAGATGCCCGGCGACGATCCGATCGTAGTGGATTACGCCACGGGCGATGGTGTTACGACGCTGGCTCTCTGGGAATCGCAGCAACCAGAACTGGATGAGAAATCCCTGCGGAAAGTACACCGTCTGGAGTGCGATCTGCTGCCGTATCTGGCTAGGATGCACCATCGCGGTCTGCGCATCGACATGGAGTACGGTTCTCAAGTCAACGGCATTTTGGAGGAATCGATCAAGGAAAAGTCCAAGGTGTTTAGTGCGGGGTTCAACGCCCGATCGCCCAAGGAAGTGGAATCATTGTACCGCGCCAACGGATACGAAGATCATAATTTTGACCACACCGATCGAGGGGCTATCTCCTTCACCGAAAAGTGGCTGGAGACAAACGAAATCGGGGAGGCTATCCTTTCGGTGCGGAGATTGGAGAAGGCACGTGACTCTTTCATTGCCCCACTCGTCGATACGCATAACGTTGCAGGCCGGGTTCATCCAATACTCAACCAATCCAAGTCCGACGACTATGGTGTTGCAGGAGCTAGACTTTCCTGTTCTGATCCAAATCTCCAGGCATTCCCCAAACGCAATATGGATGTGGGAAGAGTTGTACGGAGACTTGTCGTCCCTGATACAGGCTTGCTCCTTGAAGAAGCCGACGCGCGGCAACAAGAGCCGCGACTATTTACTCACTATTCCGAGGATGAAGCACTACTTCATGGATACCGGACCGGAGAGTTTGATATCCACGATCGTGCAAACCTCGTTTTGGGCCTCAATGATCGTGACCGTGCCAAACGGCTCGGAATGGGGATGCTCACTATGATGTCAGCGAAGACGCTGGCGAACCACATGCGATGCGAAATAAAAGAAGCGGAGGTGCTCCATGGTAAATTTCTTCACGATGCTTTCCCGTCGATACGCGAATTCCAGAACACAGCGGTTTCCAAGTTTAGGAAATTGGGGTACGTTAGATCTATTCTTGGCCGCATTGCTCATTGCGACAGTCCTAAGTTTGGTTATCGCGCCGTAAGCCGAATTATACAGAACTCTGGCGGTGATCACATAAAGACGTGCATGCTGCGAGCCAATCAATACGAAGATGCTTACCCTGATCGCATTCAGATGCTGCTGTCCATCCACGACTCCATGATATGGCAGCGTGATCCCGGACACCCGAACACGGAGCTGGTAAAGGCGTTGGAACACGTGGCCGATGAATTCGATTTGCTGGTGCCGATCCCATTCGACGTGGGCAGCGGTTTAGATTGGGCGCGAGCCTCTTACGGCAAGAAGCTAGACCGGTACGAAGCTACCCTTGACAGCGGCGTGGCCGCGTGATATGATGGAGTATGGCAGTGCGCGACGAACAAACACACGAATTCGAAGCTAAAATCCGTTGGACCGGTGCAAACCAATGGATGATCGAAACCACCCTTCCGCTGTACGGAGAATGTTACAAATACTGGTTGCCGAAGAAATGTACGGTCGACCACAACGAAAGTGACAGCGAGGGGAACTGGATGTTCAAAGTAACGGATTGGTGGCACCGAAAAGTGATGTTAGGTGATTTCCAAGTGGAGGACCGATGAAAAAACAAGTGTGTGAAGGATGTAAGCATTATCATAACTTACATGGCCACAAAGGTGAATGCCGCCTACGACCACCTGTTTTACTAGTTCATGCGGGCGATATAACATCAGAATGGCCCGAAGTATATCCAAATGATTGGTGCGGCGAATTCGCCGTGCCAGAATACCAGTATCGGGGGGATTGATGAATTTAGGGCGAATTAGCGAAGCCTCTGTCAAGGCTGCAATGGTAAAATCGGTTCGAAAAGCGGGCGGCTACGCTCGCCGTGTCGAGGACCAATACCTCGTCGGCATGCCCGACACCATTCTCATCCCCGTTGGACTCCCAACATTCTTCGCCGAGGTGAAGATTGTGCGTGGAAACCAACTAGCCCCATCGCCACGACAGTACATCGAAATGATGAGGATAGATAACACGTGGGCTTCGATGAAACCACGCCACGCTATCGCCATCCTGATTGGGTGGAAGGACGGGTATTACTACTTCCACGAGACAGCGCAACTCGCGAAGCTTACTAACTGCTTTTCGGTGACGAACGGTCAAATGGACTTCAACGAGCAACTTATTCAGTTTTACCACGGGAGACTTAGCAAGTGACAAATACCTACAAGAAAGCCCAGGAAGTACTGGCTCGGGCGGCAAAAGCAGTGGATCGGAATACCCTGGTCCACGGCGATACTAAGCGTTCATTTGATTTCATAGCTCAAATGTGGTCGACTTATATCGGTCACGCGATGGCTCAGCGAAAGCAAGTGGCCCTAACTGGATTCGACGTAGCTAACATGATGATTATTGTCAAACAGGCACGTTCCATCTACGGTCAATCGGTGGACAACCAGATAGACATAGCTGGTTACGCCGCGATCGCCGCCATGTTAAACCCTGTGGAGCAATTAGGCGATGAACTGGAGAAGGCGCTGGGTCGTAGCCATGAAGGAGAAGAAAGTGAAACGAAGTCTGTTTGAAAGCGTCGGCGTTCATTGTATCGTCGACGGTCAATTTGGTTCCACGGGCAAAGGGGCGCTAGCCTATTGGCTCGCCAAACTAGCGATGAAAAACGGGTATCAATTCCAAGGGGCCATTTATTCAGGTGGTCCCAACAGCGGGCATACGTTTTATCATGAGGACGAGAAGCACGTCCTAAAACAGCTGCCATCGTTCGCCGTCGCCACGACGTTGATGGGCGGACAATGTTCTGCCTACCTTTCGGCGGGGGCGGTTATCAATCCAGAGATTCTATTCGCGGAGGCCGAAAAGTACCCGAACGTGAAAATATACATTCATCCTAACGCGGCGATCGTGGACGAATGGGCTAAGAAGGCAGAGGCGGGCACCAATGCGCCGGGGGTGGCAAGCACTATGTCTGGAACAGGCGGCGCTCTAATATTAAAGATAGCGCGGAGCGACGAAGCAATATGGGGCAGCAGATCAATGAGCCACCCCAAGAACATAACCACCTTGAAGCACAACTTGCACCCCGAAGCTGAGTTGTACTTCATGGAAGTGTCGCAGGGGTTCAGTCTCGGGATAAACTCCGAGTTCTATCCGTACGTGACTAGCCGTGAGTGCACAGTCATGCAGGGCCTAGCGGACGCTCGTATTCCAGCCCGCCACCTTGCCCGCACTTATATGACGATACGCACGTTCCCGATACGAGTGGGCGGGAACAGCGGCGGTTGGTATGACGACCAGCTGGAACTGGACTGGGAAGATTTGGGCATCGAGCCGGAATTGACCACGGTTACGCAGCGGCAAAGGCGGATAGCGACATTCTCGTTCCACCAGTTCACAGACGCGCTGCGGGCAAACGATCCCGACTTCGTGTTTGTTAATTTTCTCAACTATCTAGGTTCATCGGAGAAACAAGATGAGTTCATCTTTCGGATCAAGGATAAGCGCGATGAAACGGACAAGTGGTTCGAAGTCATCGGGGGGTACGGGCCGAAAGTCGAAGACATCTTCTATATCGGTTGAAATACCGACGTCGCTCGCGCTGCTTGAAGAAAGGCTGCGCGAGTTTTTTCAGGGAATGATATACAAGCTCGAGATGAATGCGCACAAGCGCACCCCTGAAATATCCGACGTGCCGAGCATGACCGAAATGTTACGGGTAGAATTGAGAGAATTTGTGGACCAGTTCGAGGAAAACAGGGACGACGTAAACACTCTTATCGAATTGTTCGATACGTCCAACTTCGCGTTCCTCATATTCGTGGCGCTGCGCAATCAGGGCGCTGCCGATTGGCGCAACACACCAGAAAAGGAAATCGACTAATGGAACCGCGATACTTGGGGGACGGCGTTTACGCGTCAGTCAAAAATGGTATGATCATGTTAACCACAGGTGACCACGACGAAGTTAGATGCGAACAGATAATTTGGTTGGAGCCTGAGGTTGCCGTTGAGCTAGGAAAATATATCCAAGAAACCATGGCGGAGTACAAGTGGAAATGACTGAGCTAAAAGTGGTCGTTGTTCCAAAAGAACTATATTACCACGAGGTAGCATATGTTCGCGGATTAGAAGCTGAAATCGAACGGCTGCGTAAAGAAACACAGCATTTGCGCGAGGCACTAGAACGACGCGGCGAAATTTTATACGGACAAGAGGGGGATTAAAACATGACTGAGCTACTAGAAGTACAAAAGGCGGCGCTCGCCGCGTCAGACGGCAAGCGCGGTTTTGGTTACTTCATGGAAATGGGGCTAGGCAAGACGCTAGTTAGCTACCTGGACTTTCTGCGCGAGGTCGATCGGGGCGAGGCTCAGCGAAAAGTGGTCGTATGTCCCAATTCGTTCAAGGGCGGATGGCGCGATGAAGCTACTAAGTTTGATCTTACTGTTCACCCTTATGTTTATAATAGCGGTGACCATTATGGAAATATGGCTTTCTTGAAAATGTCATTTAATCGACCCCCGGTCCTCATTGTTAACTACGAGGCGATACGGCAGGAGAACACGAAGCAATACATACAACAGTTCATCAAAAACCGGCTGTCATGGATTACTTTCGACGAAAGTATACAGCTGAAATCGCATAATAGCATCCAAACCCAAGAAGGCATCGTGATGGCTAAGAGCTTTGGGTTCAAGCGAATCCTGACCGGAAAGCCTATGACTCAAGGGCCGCAAGACTTGTGGGGGCAGATGCGTGCGATCGGCCAGCTAGACGGTCGCAACTACTATGCTTTCAAGACTGCTTTCTGCCGGATGGGCGGGTTCAAAAATAAGCAGGTGATCGGTGCGCAAAACGAGGACATACTAGCTGATTTGATCAACCCGCACGTGTTCCGTGCGACTAAAGCGGATTGGACCGATCTCCCGCCCAAGCTCTACTCGCAGAGGGAGTATGAACTCTCGGCAAACATGCGGGCTATGTACAAGCAAATGGAAAACGACTTTGTCCTGTGGTTGGAGGACGGCACAAATGTATCGGTCGACGCGGCCATTACAAAATACATCAAACTCGCGCAGATCAGCAGCGGGTTTATCATTCGAGAAGACGGTTCCGTGGAAGAGTTGGTTGCGCCCGTATCTAACCCCAGGATTCGACTCCTGAAAGAGATCATCGAACGAGAAGTTATCGGCAAGGTTGTCATCCCGTACTTCCATCGGTACACTCTCAAAATTTTGAGCGAAGTACTCCGGGAAAGTGACCCAGCAATCATCCAAGGGGGTATGACCGAGGATGAAATACGATTCCAGAAGGATAAATTCAACAAGGACCCTAAATGTAGGATTATCCTCGCGCAGATAAGTGCTGCCAAGTACGGACACACCCTGATTGGAGGACCGGAGCCGGAAAACCGTTGCTCCACAATGATCTTCTTTGAGAACACTTACAGCGCTGACAATCGAAGTCAGGTCGAAGACCGGATTCACCGTCATGGGCAAACGTCCGACAATGTGCTGTACATTGATATGTTCGGAACCCCACTAGATTATCATGTTAACCGAGCACTGCAGCGAAAAGAGAGTATATTCCAAACAGTGTTCGCGCAGATTAATAGGAGCCGCGCCCGCGTTTAGGCCCTTTTCTCGGCCCGACCGTTAACTCAAGGGGTTTACCTTTCTTCTTAGCTAGAACCTCTTTCATCTTCTGGATGTTGGCTGCGTCGGCTTTGTTCACCACGGATTCGGCTATCCTAGGAGCTATACGCTCTTGCGACGGCTCCTTAGGTAGAGCTTTCGGCTTGATCCGTGCTTCCTTCTTAGATTCTTGCTCCTTAACCCTAGCTCGCAGCCGGTCTTGTTTTGCCGCTCTCTGCGCTGCGAGGAATTTCGGATCGGTGCCTGTCTTTTTGGGTTCCTTAGCCCCTATTTCCATCTTTATCTTACCAGACGGATTCGGAGCGGCGAGCGGTCCCGTTGGACGCAACGGTGGAGTTGCAACTGCAGGCAGTTCCACCGGCTCCGGAGTTGCCATATACTCTTCCATAACCGATCTAGGCTTAGGTGGAATTGCAGCCGCCGTTGGCGTATCTGTTACCTGCTGTACTTTCGGTGGAGGATTCGGGTCCTTTACTGGCTCAAATGCCCGCTTCGACGGAGGCCGTGAATTTATTAGATCCCTCAAATCCCTTAGATCCGTCTTGGTCATTTTGTTGCGGGCTATTTTAGCTAATCCAGAAGCGCCTTTCAACCCCACACCGACGCCTATTCTCGCTGCGATGACTTTTTGGCCCATATTGATAGCTTGATCAAGCCCCTGCTTCCCAGCTAACATGCCGCCGCCTAGACCGAAAGAAGTGAGCTGACCGGGTTCTACTCCCCATTTGAAATTCTTGTCAGCCAGTCCTTCTACTCTGCTGCGAATGGGTCCCTGTCCGCGCGTAAGGATGCCTTGCAACCGTGTCTTTTCGTCTGCGGACATTCCTCCTTCGTATTTCTCAAAAAATTTATTACCCTCTTCGCGCATGATTTGGGCTTTGGCTTTATCGGGGTTCTCGGCATGGAGCCTGTCGATCTTAGCCAACAAGCTGTCGATCGCCATGCTCCCACTACCGCCCGTTGGGGCGTCGGGGAACACTTTTTTATACGCCTCAACTACTGGACGAGTAACTGGTTTCGCTGCTACTTTAGCTGCCCCTCTAACAGCGGGGCTAGCTCCAGTCGCGTATGTAGCTAAATTCATTACTTCGTCGAAGCCCTCAGGACTATTGGGGTTTACTTCGCCTCTGCGCACTCTGTTGGGTAGCGTAAACGCATCCCACGCGCCTTGCACCATGCCGGGAACAGCCCATTGCGTTTCCCCGGTATCTACCATTCTGGTCCCGGTTTCATCGGCCTTCCACTCGTGTTGAAGAGGAAGTATAGTGTCAGTTCGCCAACCCTCTTGTGGTGGAGCCTGATAGCCTTGTAGCTCCGAAGCGTACGGGCTATCTGGAACAGGCGGCAACGGTGGATCACCGGGTATTTGTGCAGGA
>Ga0105252_10001264_pt1 | contig 11665 bp, 18 predicted proteins | sample EasRivMeERMZT100_FD_89675 | JGI IMG/M metagenome (GOLD analysis project Ga0105252, IMG submission 89675) | Soil microbial communities from meander-bound floodplain in the East River, Colorado, USA - East River MetaG ERMZT100 | ecosystem: Environmental > Terrestrial > Soil > Floodplain | place... | reverse complement strand
TGTCCTCGCCGCGGGGGCTACGTTTACAGGGTCTGTATCTGCTGGAGCTTCATCTGTCCATAATTGGACGGGGCGCTCGGTAATGTCCTCTCCTGCAGATGGGCAGTTGAACTTGACGAACACAGCGGGTACTGCTGGTGCGGGGTTTGACTTTGCTATGGACGCGATTTTGAAGGTTCGTACTCGTGCGCAGTCCGCGTATGCGACGGTCGACGCGTTGGGGTACAGCGTGAGCGGTGCAGCGGGTGTTTCGTTTGGGCCTGCCGCGGTTGCTTCGATTACGGTAGTCAACGGGATCGTGACGGCCATCTCATGAAACAGCAACTGGCACAGTGGTTTCGACGCCTCGCGGATAAGCTCGATCCGCCAGCCGTTCCGCAGCCCGATCTTCCTCCTGCTGTCGATATCAGTTTTGTCAGGGCGAGCGCCATCGTGAAAGAGATGGACGTGCTTTACGGGCAGTACAGAGGCAACTTTCGAAGGCGACGTGCGTTCGATCTTCTCAAGAAGGAGTTTCCTCTTCTCCCGGATCGGAAGATCAACTTCCTCATTGAGGCTGTGTTGGATAAGTAGAGCCTTTTTCACTTCAGGAGACTAGGTCAATGGAAATGATGATGATCTTGTGGTTCGTTCTTCTCTCGGGCAGTGCTGGTTACATCGAGCCGATGTACGTGACGCCGGCCTCGTGCGGTTTACCCGTGACCGTTGCTTCGCTTCAAGCCGATCGCGAAGTCAATCCGCGCGTAGCGCGCTGGGCTGATTGCTCGGTGGATGTGCGTGAGAGAGTCGCTGATCTGCCTGACGGCGTTTACGAGTTCGCCGCGACTGGGATCGGTTACTACGTCCCACCCGATCCGCACACGTCTGACACGTTTGTCGTCTCGCCGGACTTCGAGGAACAGCCTCAGGTGGCCCCGACCGACAATTTCGAGTATCAAGTATCCGCGCCTGACCTTGCCACCGCTCAGGGGTATCGGCATGAGCTGGAGTTGGATGCGACGTTACAGCCTGCGGCTCTTGCGCATAGTTGCACTGGTGCTGCGAGCCCTTTCACGTGCCGTTCTCCGATCCCAGCTATCACGCCGACGCAGCATACGGCGCGGGTGCGTATGGTGAACGTGCTCACGACAGGAAGCCGGGTTGAGGGTCTGTGGTCCTCGCTGCTTACGTTCACGATGAGCGCAGTACCCGGCACGCCTGTCAATCTTCGCATCGTCGGCGTGCCCCCTGTATCTCCTGAGGACTAAGGCCGCGATGGCTCTGCTCTTGATTATGGGACGTAACAACACTCACGCCGACCTGGAAAAGGACCTGCGGGGGTGTTACAAGCGTGGTGACGTTGTCGAGGTATTCGACGACGTCAAGCACGATGGTGATCTCGTGCGGAACCCGATCATGCCACCGTTCATTCTGGTCCGCGTGACCGACGTCACCAAGGCTCAGCTTGATAGGTTAATATCTCCTCAGGTGGAGGATTTCTTTGATCTCGACGGTACGATCCGTTCTCGACTCGTCCGGCGGCGACGGCATTTGTTAGAAGTCGATGCAGCAGCACTCCCCAACTCGATCCGCAATCAGATTCGTGACAACCGCTACGTGTCGGTGACGTGGTCACAGGTGAGGAACTTTCTTCGCAACAAAGAGACGGGCGCGACCGAAGGCACGACTCCATAAATCATGTTTGTTGACCCCAATTCGTCGGCCGGTGGTGATGGCACAACAGATGCGCTCTCAGGAGCGAATCGTGCCTTTGTATCTCTGAATGCGTGGGAGGCGGCATCGCAGGCCGACCTCACAGGCACAGGTGTACATACCGTCACCTGCAAGGCGAATGGGGCCACCAAAGTCGATGCCACGGCGGTTACGATCACCGGGTGGACAACGACGAGCAGCGATTACATCCATGTCGAAGTGGACGCTGCCTACCGGCATGCAGGTCTCTACACCACCGGGAAGTATCATCTTCAAGTCGCCGTAAACTTCGGTACAGTGCTCACGATTAACGAGGCTTACACGCGCCTCACCGGCTTGCAAGTCAAAAACACGCACGCGAACACTGACAATACCATTCTTGTCAACACCGGAGTGGCCTCGGGTGGCAGCGACGGATGCCTGTTCGACCGTGTCATCGCTACGCACTCTGGAACCGCCTCCAATCGCGTCTGTGTCCAGCAGTGGGGTAGTATCGTCACGTATCGCAACTGCCTCGCCTACGGTGCAGACGGGCCGAATTTCATCCTAACCTTCGCTGGTGGCGGAGCGGCGAACGGGACCTTCCACAACTGCCTCGCGGCTGGCGGTACTTATGGGTTCCGTAGTGGATCGTCGTCGAACGTCTTGAACGCGACCAATTGCTACGCAGGCGGTACTACGACGGCGGACTTCTCGCGGAACAGCGCTTCTGGTTCGTACACGACTTGCCGTAATGAAGATGGGTCCGACAGCCAAACAACGTGCGCCTACTCGACGAGTGCGGGCGGGTACTTCACAAACATCACTGCTGGTTCGGAGGACTTCACGATCGGGGCTTCATCTGAGTTGATCAACATAGGCACGGATTTGTCAGGTACGTTTACTGTGGATATTGCAGGGGCTACTCGTACCGGAACATGGGAAGTTGGCCCGTTCAACTTTGCAGCGGGTGGTGCTTCAGCTTTTCCTCACCACTACTACCAGATGATGAGAAGGTAAATGGACGGTTTTCTTAAACAGTCAACTGCGGGGCAGGTACGATGGATTGGCCCGTTTGTTGATGATACGGATTTCAAGACCGCGGAGACTGCGCTGACTGTCGCCAATACCGACATTAAGGTGTCGAAGAATGGCGCCGCCAGTGCTAGCAAGAACTCCGGTGGGGGTACTCACGACGTTAACGGTATGTATGCCGTGACGTGGGATGCTACTGACTCTGCGACAGTTGGGGAGTTGAAGTATTCGGTGAAGGTTGCCGGTGCTCTTCAAGTGTTCGGGTCTTATGTGGTTTTGGAAGAAGCGGTGTATGACGCCTTGTTTGGAGCGTCAGCTCTTGGATACATCGCAAACGCCCCCGTTAACGTTGCACAATTCGGTGGGAGTAATGGAGCGTTCGCTGGGGGACGTCCGGAAGTGAATACGTCACACGTGTCTGGGACAGTCCAGACTGCGGGTGATGTTATTGCGGATACTAACGACATCCAAGCACGGTTGCCTGCCGCGCTCACCGCTGACGGGAATATCAAAGCGGATACGCTTCGGGTAGGAGGAACACTCCAAACCGCTGGTGATCTTGTCGCTTTGATCAACGCGGTTGATAACTTCGTCGATAACGAACTTAGCGATATTTCTACTCTTCTCACGTCGACGGGAGTTGTTCTGACTGTAGCACAAACGAACGTCATACGTGATGCGATTTTCGCACGTGCGTTCTCCGCTGCGTATGGATCGCATACCTTCGACGAACTCACGAAGATGATGTCTGCGGTACTTCTCGGAGTGATGTCGGGGCTTGATACGGGTTCGATTGTCGTTCGGAACCTTGCAGACAGCGCGAATGTTCTCACCGCGACTGGCTCGGCCGAGGGCAATCGTTCCGCAATCACACGGACGCCGTAATGTTCGGGGGACGCTACTTCGGAAAGAGGCATTACGGAAATCGTTACTTCGGTGAAGGATCAGATCCTCCCGTTGGTGGAGGGGAACGGCCAGCGTTTCTCCGGAATAAGCGTCACGGTGCAAGAGTTTATCGACGTAGGTTTGGTTGGATTATCGTTGTTTCAGGAGCTCGCTGGCTGATATCCTGACGCGGATAAGACACTACGCAGCGACGTAGTATATACGGAGTACACATGTCAAGCAGAACGACTCGACCGTTGTCTGGTGCGACAGGATGGGCTGGTGAAAGAGGCCTTGCTCGACCGAGTATGCACTTCTTCCAGGATTCGGCAGGGTACCATTGGTACGCCTGGACCGATACGAATGGTCAACTCCGTATCGCGGAGGCGGCCACTGTTGAAGCGGCGGGTTTCAACTTCAATACGGGAGGCTCCGTAGTCAATCAAGCCGCTTCGTTGACGGCGGGTGCGGGAGTTTCAGCCGCCGAGACGTACAACGCGAAGGTATCGCGGGAAGGAAACCTCGCGATCACGCGTATCGTCGTGGATTTGACCGGTCTGGCCGCTTCGACGACTGACCTCGATATCATCGGCAATCCAGCCGGTGCGACAAGCGCGCATTTCGGGCAGATTACCTCCGCGATCAATGGCGTGATCTTCGGTGGGCAGATGACTTGCCTCGAACTGCCTGCGGCTGCGGTGACGGATATCGATCTCTATTCCGCAACGGTCAGTACCGGTGCGCAGGATGGAGGCATCGCTGCCTTGGTAGAGACCGCTCTTGTCACTGCAGCCGCAGCGTGGACGAACGGGATGGTCAAGGGCTTGACTGGCGTTCCTCCGGCAAACGACTACCTCTACATCGTCGGCGGCGCTGCCGGCGTTACTGGCACATACACCGGAGGAAAGTTCCTCATCGAACTCTTCGGCATCATTCCGTAGTGCGGTTCGCACCGTAGCGGCCGCATGTCAGGAGGGAATTCGTCTAACTCCTGGCGGAAGGGATGGAGAGGCGAGACAGTCCACCTCGCCTTTCCACCTTAGTTAGGGGAGTGATATGTTGACCACGATTGCATACGTTGAAGGTCAGATGTGCCGTTTTGAGGTGTTGAAGAATCGTGAAGTTGTGTTGATGGTGTACGAGGAGATGCCTGAGCGTTCGTTGCTTACGCCCCCTTCGCCACCACCATTCAACCCGATTCGCTTACCCATTCAGGGACCGAGTGTCTCACCGGAGAATTAGATGGCAGTTACGAGAGATTCCCGTCATATCAGAATGACGGCCGGAGCCGACGCTATTACGGGGAGGTTCTTGCTTACGAAGATGGATCTTGTCGTGGCAGCCGGAACGATCGGTCAAGCGTACAAGGTCAGCGACACCGATGGAAATATCATCGGTGAAGGGGTCGTCGAAGCTGCGACTCAGGTGATCGACGTGCTTCGGGGGATGGAGCCGAAGTGGGTTGACGGGATCGTCTGGACGACAGCACCGGCCGCAGGATCGCCGTATCTTCTCATTGGGTTCAAGTGAGCGATTCCCAGTCTGCGAACCGCCGGGTGGGTGAGGAGTGGTACACATGCGATATGTGTGGCACGCATTATCCTCGCTCGAAGGTGATGATGCAGAATGGGAGAGTTCGTTGTTTGGGGTCTGGAACGAAGAAGTGCTGGGAAGAACCTGGCGCTGACGCGTATCGTCGGGACCTGGAAGTGAATTACGAACGGAATCCTGAGCCCCTTCCTAACATAGACGAGGATCTGTAGTGGCGAGAAGGACGTTTACGGATATCGACGCGAACCTGCTCCTGCGGGTCGGTAATCGTGGTGACGTGACCGCGACGTTGAGGGGACAGTGGATTAACGACGCCCTTCTCCGTTGTGCGAATGAGTATGAACATCCGGAGTTGCAGAAAATTGGGGATGAGACCCTGCTCGCGACGACGGATACTTTTACGCCTACGGTGAATACTGACATCTGGTGGCCGGAACTCGTGAAGGATGCGACGACGGGCAGGATCATCCGTCCTGGTGATAAGGAGCGTATCGAGAACGTTCTCACCAAGTCGACGGGGACTCCTGCGAGGTGTTATTGGTGGGGGAATAAGTTCTACTTCGACACGAAGCCAGCGACGAATTTGACTATTCGATTGTGGTATAAGAGGCAGCCTTCGGAGTGGTCGTCAGCGTCGTCGGAGCTCAATAAGATTTACGACGTCATCCTCGAACTCTACTCCACGGAGAATGCGTTGAACTTCCTCAGGGAGTACGACAAAGCGGAACTCTCCGCACGTGAGGCAAAGGCTTACGCCGCGGACATGCATCTCCCGACGGCGAAGGCGAGAATGAATGATTATCTCAACGGCTTCGTGGCTGATGATAGAAGGAGAAGGTAATGCTTAGCATAGTTCGGAAAGTAAGTGAGGAGCATCCAGAGCTGTTGCCGACAAACCTCGGCCACACGTGCTACCGGCATACGGTGCTCCTCGTCGAGAAGCTCCGGCACCTAGGATACGACGCACACCTGATGTGCAAGAGTCCTGGTGAAGGACAGTACGTCCCGCCGGAGTTCGCACAACGTACTGTGACCGGGCTCGACGGCAAGGAGTACCCTTGCTCAGGTGTGTCACACGACGCCATCTGGTGCGACGGAAAGCAGTACGATACGATCGGTTCTGCGAACGAGCACGATCGGCCGATTTACCGTCGAAGGGGCGATCCGAACTGGTCCTTCAGTCCTGATGATGGACCTCAGATCACGGCGTCGCCAGCATGGGAGGCGATTCCGAAGCACTTGTGGCGGAATAACAATCCTCCGTTTAAGGATGATGTGGTGATTCCACATCCTGGACCAACGCCGCACTCGCCGTCATCGAAGGTTTTGCCGAAGGGCGAAGCTTTCGTCGCACTCAAGGAACTCGACGCGTTCTATCGCTCCGATGATGGCCTGAAGCGTCCCGAAGGTATCGGCGGCGATATGGAGGCGATTGCGCAGTGGTTCTATCAGCTCGTGATCGAGGGTGTGGCTCTCGACGACGTGAAAGCGCAAATCCGTGGCTCGCACGAGTGGAAGGAAAAACACAAATGAATCTGATCATTCTACTCTTGATCCTGCTGATACTCTTCGGAGGTGGCGGGTTCTACGCAGCGGGCCCCCGTGGTATCGGCGGCGGCCTCGGCCTGGTGCTGCTCATCATCGTGATCCTGTATTTCACAGGCAATCTCCGATGAACCCGCTCGTCAAAACACTTCTCGTGATCGGGTTGCGTCACGTCGCGCCCATGCTTGGAGGTGCAGGCCTGCTCTCCGAGAACGACTACGGCCAGATCGCGTCATGGCTGATCCTCGGTGGATCGTTCGCATATCACGTCTACCAACGTCACCAAGGTAAAAAAGTGATCGGCGCGGAGATCAACCAGCAGGTCGAGGAGAAGGTCGCAGCCATCACCGAGAGCGGGACGTTCAAAGTGCCATGAGCGAGAAGAAAACCCTCTCCGAGCAAGCTAAGGCGATGGTGGTTCCCCACTCGTTTAGGGTGGGGGCTACTCTCGTGAAGGAAGGGGCCGGTGTCCGTGCTGAGGGTGGGATCTCATACGATCGCACTGCGAAGAATCTCTGGGGAGTCAGTGCTTACGCGAAGGCGTATTGGGAAGACAAGCCCCTCGTACCGTTGGATAAGTTTGGCTACGTCATCGGCCTCGACGTGAAGAAGGAATTCAAGTAATGCCGCATACCAACGCCTGGAATAATTCGACGCCTCTCGGCTCGGAGTTCGCTTCGTCGATCGATAATCACATGCGAACGATGAAGCTGGATGTCGATGAGAGGATGTCCGTCTGCTTCGTTTGGAATGACGATCAGACGTTTGACGGGTATCCGAAGACGTTGCCGTTCAGGGCGTCGAACGATACCTCACTGATCTCCACCTCCGCGGCGAACAGCCTGACGGGATCGAACGCTTCGAATATGTTCGACCTCGCACAGACGTGGAATACGACGGGAGCACCGACCGCGATTAAGGTGAACATCACGGACACCGCGTCTGACGCAACGTCTAAGCTGTTCGACTTCCAGGTGGGAGCCTCTTCCAAGGGTTCCTTGACCAAGGCAGGTCTGCTGACCGCGGTCACTGGTGCGTTCGGTGCCACCACCTTTGCGGGGAATGTTGTCCCGACAACGGATGCCGCACGGAACTTCGGAAGCGGAGCTGCGCGGTGGGCAACAGGGTACTTCGTTGATCTCCAAATCGCGACGATGACCACGACGGGGAACGTTGCGGTCGGTGGAACGTTCACTGTTACGGGAGCGTCGACGTTTAATGGGGCAGTTACGTTCAATGCGTCGGTGTCCGGTGGTATCACTACTACCGATATGACGCTCTCCGGGAATCTTACGGTCGCCGGGACGTCCGCGTTGAATGGTGCTGTTGATATTGCAGGCGAGTTGACGATCGGGTCGGGGAATGTCAGTCTCGTCGATTCTACCGGAAAGATCACTGCGATCTCGTCGACGTACTTCGCGAACCTCTCGGGAGTGAGTCTTACGGGGGTTGGTCTACTCGGTTCTGCGAACGCCTGGACGTCGACTCAGTCTTTCGTAGGATACGACGAAGAAGACACTGCCATCTCGATCTCAGGTGCGACGCTTACCGTGAACATGGCTCTAGGGTCGTCGTTCACGTTTACGTTGGACAATACTATCACGACGATGACGATTTCGAACATCCCTGCGAGCGGGAAGTTCGCGTCATTCGTGCTTCGTGTACTGGCGAACGGTTCAGCGCAAACTTGGGATTGGTTCGCGAATACGGTGAAGTGGGCGGGAGGTACTGCTCCTACTCGTACGACGACAAGTGGTAGGTTGGACGTCTTCTACTTCCACACGGTTAACGGCGGGACGACCTGGTTCGGGTCGACTGTCGGACAGAACTGGACCCCGTAATGCTGGGGATGAAACCTACAGGCTTGCCTGCTCCGATTATCACGTGGACGGGTACGACGTCTGGCTCGCAAGCGTTGTTGTCGAGTCCGAACGTACCTTTCGCGACGGTCGGGACGTATACGTTCACGGTGAATCGGACGTGCATGTTCGACCTCGAAGCGGTGGGTGCAGGGTGGGCAGGTGGCGACGGAACGTATAACAACTTTGTCGCGCCGGACGGTGCAGGTGGTGGTGGTGGTGGTGCCGATGGCACTGCTTCGTACACCTTCATCCCGAATGTCACATACGAGATTCGTGTTCCAGATCGAAGCTCTGGTCTCTCTGCCTTCATCAAGGTGCAAAGCGGGGCGATGATCATCGAGATGGGATCTGCTAACGGTGTCAACGGCGGCACTGTTGGTACAGGCTCAGGCCGGAATGGTGGAAACGCTGGTGCCGGAGGCATTGGTGAATCTGTCGCACCTCGCGGAGAGGGTGGCACGACTAATGGCGGTACGGGTGGTGGCGGCGGTGGAGGCACCTGTGGTTCTCTTGAACTTGGCGGTGGTGGTGATGGTGGTGGCATGTCTAATGGCACAGCAAATCACGGTTCCCCTCCCGGTCAAGGTGATACTGGTGGCGACGGTGCTGCAGTTACTTGTGCTGGCATCTCAGCGGGTTTTGGCGGCGGAGGTGGTTGGAGTGCGAATGATCCTGGGCCGAACGGAGGTCCGGGACGTGTAGGTGGACAAGGTGCGGTTGAGATGAATTTCACGGGGTAGTACTATGGGCTCAGTCACGCAGTTCAGGAGTATCAAAAACATGGTCACGAAAGTCATCACGATTCCGAAGGTGGAAGTTTTCAACAACCTCTATGCCGCGTTCATAGGCGGAGGCAACGCGGCAGGGAACAAGAAGAAGGAACTTGGTTCGCCCGGTTCGGTGGCCCGGACTGAGCGGAGGATCAAGGCGAAGCTGCACGAGATCAGTGATGACAACAAGGAAGCGCGGGAGAAGGACGCTACGCTGCCGCCGAGGAAGCTCAAGGGCGAATCTGCGAAGCTCGTTCTCACCGCGGACGAGTACAAGATGCTGACGACGTACGTCGACTGCGTCGAGTGGCTGACGTCGGGATGCGACGACGTAGCTGATTTGTACGATGCCCTTGACGGGGCGTCAACGGAAGAAGTGGCGTAGTTCACATCCCCCTGGCAGGACCGGATAATGACGGAAGATTCTAACTCGGAAGGAATCAGCGCGATTCGAAAGCGGCTACACGATATCTCTGGGGATATTGGAACGCTCTCGAATCGCCTGAACCTCGTCGAGCTGGAGTATAGGTATATGAAAGACGACGTGGCGGAGATTAAGAAGGGCATGGCTACAGGAGTACAGATGGAGTATCTCACGGAACGGATTAAAGAGGTCCGGTCCGTGATTGTCTTTGTCGGTGGGCCAATCATTCTCGCCATGCTCTACGCCATCCTCAGAAGCGTCATCGCTCAACCATAATGGACACCAAACGCCGCAGTCGTCAGGTGATGTATCCGCAGACAAGAACTGTGCCGATACAGCCTACTGGAGGCATGTGGCGTTATACGGAGGAGGGAGAGTTTCCACCTAACTCTTCTCCGGATATGCTAAACTGTTTCGTTTACGAGGGAAGACTCTGTAAGCGACCAGGGTACTCCGTCTTCCCGACAGGGATGTCTTCTCTCGGCGGGCAAATCATGGGGATCTACGCCACGCAGGATGATGAGTATAACACTCATCTGATCGCGTGTACGGCTGCGGGAGTGCAGAAGTACGACTTCGCGTTGAACCTATGGGCTGCGCTGACTGGTCCTGCGATGGCTGGGGGAGATACGCAGTGGTTTACGTTCGAGACCTCTCAGAACTCCATCGTCTTCTGTCAAGGCGTGGATAAGATTCTACGGCATGATATCTCTACGGTGGCAACGACTTACGCAGTCCTGAATGCCAATGCCCCTATCACCCGATATCTCACTCGTTTCGCAGACCGATTATTCGCCGCGTACACCGTTGAGACTGGTGTTACTAAGCCCTTCCGCATCCGTAGACCAGTCGCCAGTGACCACACCGATTGGACGGGGGCGGGATCAGGATTCTCCGATCAGACTGAGTACCCGTATCAACTACGGGGGATCAGGAAGCTTGGGGAAGGGATGATCGCGTATACGGAGCGGTCGATTCACATGGCCGAGAGAACAGGGCAGGTCCTTGCTCCGTATACACTTCGGGTCAAGACGGAGGGTGTTGGGCTTTATGCCGAAAGAACCTTGAAGCCGTTGCCGGGTAGCACCGGCCATATCTTCATGGGGAATGATGATATCTATAATTGGAATGGCGTTCAGGAGAGGGGTGTCGCGTTGCCCATCCGGGATTACATTTTCAATCAGGTGACGCCGTCAGCGATCCGGGCGAATTTCTCTGAGGTGATGAGCGACACGAAGGAGTATCTTCTTTTCGCGTGTCAGGGAGGATCAACGACTCCGAATGCAGTGTGGGTGTTTAACTACGGGAGAGACATTTGGTATCCATGGTCCATTTCTGGCCCGACTTGCGCCACGCTTTGTAGGAATGATGATACGACGACTATAGACGACCTCGTCGGGACGATCGACGCGCAGAACTGGGAGTATGATTCACGCCTTCTAGCGTCCGCGTATCCGATGCTGATTACTGGGCATACGGATGGGAAGGTCTATCGTTGGGGGCAACAGTACTCTGGGGATAATGGAGCTGCGATTAATTGTTATTGGACTTCACGGGACTTGGAGTCTGATGACATAACGACGGAAGTTCCTCCGAGTAGGGTTACGTTGAAGTCCCTCGGGATAAAGTATAAGGATACCGGTGCTAATTGCACTGTGCAGCTTTACTTCTCTACTAACGGCGGAGGTTCATGGGTTGGACCGTACTCGCTCTCGCTGAATACGACTGGTACTCCAGGAGGCAATATCGATGCCATCTTCGACGATTACCAGGTGACAGGGGATCGTGTTCGTTTCAAATTCGTGAATAATACTTCCGATGAGTCTTTTCAGATCATCGAGTTCAATCCCGTGTTGGAGTTGCGGGAGCCGATCCAGACGTGAAGTTTAATGTATCGTTCAATCCGTTTTCTCCTGAGAAGT
>Ga0105252_10001259_pt1 | contig 11720 bp, 14 predicted proteins | sample EasRivMeERMZT100_FD_89675 | JGI IMG/M metagenome (GOLD analysis project Ga0105252, IMG submission 89675) | Soil microbial communities from meander-bound floodplain in the East River, Colorado, USA - East River MetaG ERMZT100 | ecosystem: Environmental > Terrestrial > Soil > Floodplain | place... | reverse complement strand
TTCTGATAGACAACTCGATCTTGTTTATCGATCACCACCGTGACGTTATTCGTCGAGTGCAAATCGATCCCTCCGTACAGTTTCATCTTCTTCTCCTCCTTTGAGTTGTGGGGTTGGCTCATCGCCAACCTTAGTGCCTCTCGAAGAAGCCGGCTAGATGATTATCAGACTTGGGGTCAGGCATAGCACTCATTACATTCTTTCCATGAAGTGTGGGGCTCGACTTTTACGACTCGACTTCGTTTTCGTAGCGGCTTCCTGTTTACGCCCGCTTAGAAAAGTCCCTAAAGTGAAATCCGGAGCCATGCGGTCCGTTAGACCAGCTCCACCCGGATATGGCGACCGAGAACCTGCGCGGCACGCGCCAGTGTTTCAAGCGTGACGCCGCTATGGGAGGGGTCGAGCAGACGGTCGAGCTGGCTGCGGCTGGTTTTCATGCGGCGTGCCATCTGTAACTTGGTCATGCGCCGAGTCTTCATCGCCTCTTCCAGTTGCCACGCTATGACGCGCTTTACCGCGACCGCTTCCACTTCGTTGAAGACGCCCGCGTCCTTCAAGAAATCATCGAACGAAGAACCAATTCGACCTTTCTTGCGACTCTTCATTTTGCAATCTCCTTCAGCCGCTCGCGCGCGAGCGACAAATCCTTATCCGGCGTTTTCCGGGTTTTCTTTATGAACCCGTGCAGCAGAACCATCCGGCTCCCTACGATCCCGAAGAGCACACGCGCGATGCGGTTGTTTCCGAGCGTGCTGCGTACTTCCCAAAGTCCGTGCCCTAACGGGGTGCATACCGGCATACCGACGGGCCAACCGTATTCGATAGTGGCGATATCTTCTCCAATCACCTTGCGGTCTTCGGCTTCCAACGCTCTAAGCCATTCCCTTACCGGCTCCCGACTGGCGCCGGTCTGATAAAAGGCAGCGGGAATTTTCTTGAGTTGCGTTGTCGGCTCAATTCCGCGGCTGAACTCTAACTGCGCGGAGCATTGTACCATGAGCGGTACACCCACAAAAGAACCATGTGTGCCGGGTCGGGCCGGGCATTAGGAGGTAGGGGGATGTACAGGATCAGGCTTCGGGTCAGGCATATGACTCATTACATTCTTTCCGCGAAGTGTGGGTCTCGACTTTTACGACTCGACTTTGTTTTCGAAGCGGCTTCCTATTTACGCCCGCTTAGAAAAGATTCGTTGGAATGGGGCGATAAATCTTTTTTCCTCTGACCAATCTACGATAGCAAATATCACTCGCCGGGAAAAAGATCGGGGGTCAGACTTTCACTTCATGACTATCTTGAAAAATTTTACAGCGGTTCAAAGTTCAAGCATAGATTGGCAGCGGCGCTAACTCGCTTTCCTCATTTCCTCGGCGAGAATCTTGTTGACGAGGGACTGATAAGGCAATCCTTTTTTCTCCGCGGTTTTGCTCAGCCATCTCAAAACCCTGGCGTCCAAACGAATCGCGATGAGCCGTCTCGGCTCATCGCCAACGGTGGGCCGGCCGACCCGGCGCATGGGCGAGAGCTGTTTGTCGGAAAGCTTCGGAATATCGGAAAAGTCAATTTTCTTGGATTTGGTATTTTTTTCTTTAATCTGGAAATGCTCAAGGATAACGATTAATGGCATTTGCGTTTGGGGTCTTTTATTTCTTGACTACCTTAAAGTGTGCGTTAAACGGGTGACCCCCGGCTTATGCCCGCGTAGCGTCGTCCTCCAGCCGCATCATTGTAAGGGACCAGTGCCCGAGACGGATAGCCGCATCACGCCCGCTTATCGCGTGACATGCTTCAGGACGAAATGCCTTCTTTCCCCTTCACTCTAGATGAAGTTAGTTCCGTACAGGGGCCCACCGCTTCAAGTGACAAAATATGTCATCGTCGGTAAAATTAGACGGTAGTCAGGGCGGCAAGGAACTTGCACAACACCGTTCTTAGACCTTTTAGAAATCGGAGCAACCGCCGCGATGGACAATAATAAGTTTCTGCCATTACTGAACATCAACTGGGAACTGATCGAAATATGCAAGTGGCTAAGGGAGAATCCGAACACTACTCTGCAGTCAAGGATCGTCCCGCTCACAGACGAGCTAACGCGGCTCGTGTTAGAGTTGAGCGTGGAGTGACTCCCGCGCCGCTTCACCCCACGCCCATTCTTGGATCGGGGTTAAAGGTCTCTGCCCTCAGGAAGCACGCCGCCTTCTGATGAATCGTCGGACCAGAACGAAACCCATGCCCGGTATGCCAATGAGCAAGACCGCTAGAACCACGACGAACTGGGTGTAGGTGAACGTAGGCTCGGACCACATAACAACTTGACGGTCGGAACAGCCCGGGTCGGACCAAAGTAAGTTCTTGATTTAACGATTCAACATTGCATAGAAAGCATCGTTTAAGAGCTTAGCGGTGGCTTTTTAAAGTCGAAAAGCGATCTCTAAGGAAAAACGATGCCGCGCGCCAACACTGAACAACTGCGGCCCGTTCCAAACGTTCCACCGCTTCGCTCACCAACAACTGCGGCCCATTCCCGACGTTCCACCGCTACGCTTTGTTCCAGCCGTTCCAGTCGTTCAAAACGTTCAATCACTGCGTTCCGTTCAAAGGCTTACGCCAGTTCAAGGGTTCAAAGGTTCAAGCGTTCAAGGACGGATTCGGACGGGGGACTTCCACGTTTCGAGAATTCTCGAAACGTCGAAACGAGCGCTGACTTCTAAATTGAGGAGCGATTGCAGGATTGACTAAAGTGTGACGGCAGGAATGGTCAAGGTCCGCTGAGGCTTTTCGTGGCGCTCAAAGATACCGTGATATACGGAGTCCGTCTTTTTCAGGATATCCGGCGTAAAATACTTCTCGCCGCACTGGCGGCAAACGCCGGCGGGAACGTTGCTCACCACCATCAGATGTTTTTGACGGCGATAATCGTATTCGATGGTTTCCTCGACCACTTCTCCTCCGCAATAGCTGCACTCCGCGTAACGGTTCATGATCGGCCTCCCCTGGTTCTCGGATCAGCCCACTTCGGCACCGTCGGTGTATAGACGGTGATGAGTCTGAGCATTTTTTGAGTTTCACCCTTCATTGTCGCCCATCCCCGGACCGCATGGAGTGGTCGACTCCCGACAAAACCCAACACCAAGCAGCTTTCCCCTCGTGGATCATCAGGATACTCTTCCAGCAATTCTCCATGCTCGATGACTGCCGATTCGATCTGTATTAGATCCAGATCCTCTTCCAACCTTTCCTGTTGGGCATGGAAGCTAACTTCGTATTGCCCAGATCGAAGGAGCCGCTGGATCTCGTTTAGATCCATGATGCATTCTACGTAATGGGTACGAAGACATCAATCGGTTTGTTTTGAGGTTTAGGGCCGAGGATCGAGCTTAGCTCGCTATTCAATTTCTCAATCTGCGCTTTGATGTCAGCAGCCCGTTGCAATTGTTCCCTGGGTAGATCAAATATATCCATGCGCGAAGTAGACACTCGAAGCCGTTGTGGAAATCAAGCGACGGTAAGATCAATCAGGCGTGATCGTCAATTACTAAGCTCTAGCTCAGCTCCAACCATCGGTAACAAGAAATTATGATCAAGAACAATATTCTTCATCACAGCATTCCGAGCCCACCACAGACGGCCAAACGCCACATCGACCCCGAGTGTGAGATAACCCGCGACAGGGCCTAGACACACGCCATCAGGCAGACTATCCGGCCGAAATGCGAGAACGCCCTCTAAAATTGGCCCCGAAGCGCTCCCCAGTAAAAGCTGCAAAAACCAGTATCCTCCGGTGACGAGAACCGGAGAGTCACATCGCACCGGCTCGCAGTTCTTGTCTAATTCTCCCTGCGCATCGAGTGAGATAACCCACGTGCCCCAACCGTCACCGCTCGCCCTTCCGGTAAACGTAATGTCAGTAGTTGTGTAGCTGCCTCCGTCACCGGGCGTGCAATTTTTGGTTGTCGTACCCGGCCAGATCTCGCGGCCGTTCAAATCAAAATCAAAATCCCTCGCAAGTGCGGGCGAAGCAATGAGCGTCGATATTAAAAGCACAGTCAGCACAGTGGATAATTTATTTTTCATGGACTCGCTCCTTCTTAACTGATTTTTCGTAAGCGTGCCGATGCGCACGATCCGTCTAACACGCTCGCGACGCGCGGGTCAATGAAATTTTGTTTGTTGTGGAAAAACAAAATTCGCAAGTGTGAAAATATTAAACTTCTCGGATAAATTCGATCATCGATGTAAAATTTGCGACTCGTTCGCCAATGCTCCGAGTATCCGGCGTATGCGTTAGAGGTCCATCTGCGCAATTCTTATCTGACCGGGCGCCGTCGCAATCCTCTTGTCGACGGGACGTTATTTCTACGCAGCTCATTAGCGGCAGAACTCGTCTCTGATCGAGACCTTGGGAATTTTCTTTCGAGCGGAAAGCGGCACGAGTAGTTCGGTAGAAGATTGAACCGATATAAATAGTTATGAAGGCTCACGAACGAAATTACGAGCCTAACCCGCAGGGTCCAGTTGCCGGGAGGATGCGAAAAAACCTTTTTTGGAGGACATCAGAAATGCTAATCGAAACAACAAGACCAAAGCGTTACAAAGACTTCATCATCATCGGACTAGCTATCGAGGCGCCGAGACTAGAATTATGGAAGTGCAAAGGCATAATCTATAGCCGCGATTCACGAAAAGAACTCAAGCGATTGGACAAATTAAGACAAGCGGCGTTTCGCAATAAGGGAGGCGCTCAAGATGCGGGTCTTAGAATGTGCCACTATTGGATCGACAATTATCGGTCTGAGTTGGACCGATTACTGAGATCGCCATCGAAGCCGATCGCAAACCGAATAATGGTTATGTCTCGATCGTGGCGTACTGGCCGGAACAGTGACGCATGCAATGTTTGATGCGGAGAAAGTAAAGAACTCCGGCATGCGAAGGGTCCTAAACAAAAAACCGAGTTCAATCGACGGTAGTGTGGGGTCAATTTTAGGGGCACCGAGCTTCAATTCAATTTTCAATTACCAGTTTTATCAATCTATTGGATGACGTATGCCGTTGTTCGATGACCATTCGACTTGCAAAAAATGCCATTGTGCAGCTCAGAAATGCTGAACCGAATTTCGGTCACGGACAATTCGCGGACATAAGGATAAAAGTTCCCGTAGATACTTACGCTTGCCACGGACCAATTGACTTCAAATCAAGTGCGCGGATTGACCAAACCGAAGCAACGGCGCTATAGCAGGCATTATGTGCAATCGCGTTCGAGTATCATTCGAGTTCCGTGAAACCAAGAACAACGGAATCTCTTCAACGACCTGCCGGGCGTTGTTGGAAGGTCCACTGCAATAGTTCTTTATTCCCCAAATTCAAGCACGCAAATGCTTGTTTTTTTCTTGTCTACGAACGCGTCAGAGAAATCCGCAAAAAATAACGGCTAAGAAGCAATATTGTGTCCAACTTACTTAGCTGGTAGCAGAGTAAGTGAGAGAGGTGATGCTATGAGCCGCAAAGCATATTTCGCCGTGACGGGAAGCATCTTTCTGGTCATTGCGATTCTTCATCTGTTTAGGATCATTTTTGGTTGGAGTCCCGTCGTCGAAGGCTGGGCCGTCCCCGTGTGGTTAAGCTGGGTCGCCTTGGTTGTAGCCGGCTGGCTGGGATATGAAGGACTGAGGTTTGCAGGGAAAGCCGACTAAATAACTATGTGTAATCGCGCAAGAGCAGATTTTGAGTTCCGGGAAACCAAGGTTCGCTGGAATCTTTTCAACGATCTAGCGAGTTCAGGCTGTCCCACAACATCGCGCCAGACCGTGGAGACAGTCTCACGGTCGTTAACAGCGAGCCCGGCAATGAAGGCCGCTGATGTACTGGCCGTTGATTCCGTCTTTCGCTAAGGGAATGAAACTCGAATACAGCACCAGTAACGCCACGGCAGAGTGTCTGCTGCAAAGCGCCGTCTACAAGCGCCTGGTGAACAAACGCCGCTGCCTCATCCCCATCAACGGCTTTTACGAATGGCGGGGAGCAAAGCCGCCGAAGACTCCCTTCTATATTTACCTGAAAAGCGAAGAACCATTCGGCCTCGCTGGCTTGTGGGACACCTGGAAAAAGCCCGACGGGAGCCTGCTCGAATCCTTCACTATCATCACGACGGAACCGAACGAGCTGATACGCACCATTCACAGGCGCATGCCCGTGATTCTCCACCGTGAGGACGAAGAACGATGGCTTGATTGCTCGGCGACTCCCTTCGACAAGGTGCAGTCATTACTCAAACCGTTTCCGGCTGATTTGATGGCAGCGCACGAGGTTTCAAAGCGGATGAACAATCCCAAGTATGATGTGCCCGACTGTATCACGCCCGTGGAAGGATAAGCGGCGATGATGCAGCAACACAACGGATATTTGATTTCAGGAAGCGCGGTTCCTGGCCCACCGTATACGACGTACTGGAACCCAAGCGGTGACGTTCTGTCTCAGCGTGTCAACGGCTCCGTCGTGGAGTTGGTGCGGTTCACGCTACACAGCTTCGACCTTGACGACGAGGACGTGGCTGCATGGTTCGGGCTGGAGCTTGCGCGGATCGTGGCGGATGAGTATGTAACTCCGAATGAATCCTGAGCGATCCTTCAGATAGATAAACGGCCATATATTTAAACTACAATTATCCCGTTTGCGGCAGTCAACTAGGAATTGCTCTCACTCGGGTGGCAGGTGCTTCTAACGCGACTTCAGTCTAATCGTATCATCTGCTGTTCTACCCCGTAGATCGTCACGTGGGGTGCAGAAGTGCAAACAAGTAGACTTGGTTTTTCGCACCTGCGCAAAAAATGCCGAAACGATGCCCAGAAAAACTAAAGAAATAGATATAGTTCTCTGACACACTTGCGGCACCCCTTATGCACTAGCAAGTCATTGGCTAAGAGGTCTCACCATCGGGGTTTCACTTAGAGGGCCGAGAAATGAAATGCTATCCGCAACGGCAACGCTCGCTCTGCATTTTGCAACAGTGCAAGAACAAGAATATGAGCCGTTGGCGCGCCGTGATAGGGATAACGCTCCTCGGTGTCTTTCTTTCAGCATCAGCGCAGGCAGCGGTCTTTGCCGTGAACAGCGCATCGGATGTCGTCGACGCCAACCCAGGAAACGGCATTTGCGAGACCGCTCTTGGAAACGGCGTCTGCACCTTGCGGGCGGCGATCCAAGAGACCAACGCTCTGGCCGGGGCCGACGAAATCATCCTACCGCCGAACACTTACGTGCTGACCCAAGTCACTGAACTGACTATTCTTGGCAACCTCACTATCACCGGTGGTGAAGCGGCGACCACTATCATCGACGGCAATAGAATCGTACGCCCGGAGACAGGTGTCTTGGCCGTTTACTCCGGGGACCCTTACTCCGGAATCACGGTGAACATAAACGGAGTCAGTATTCGCAATGGAGGAAGAAGAAAGGGAGGCTGCCACGTCTTCGGAAGCGTGGTGATCTGCGGCAGTTACGCGGCCGGCGGCGGCATCTACAAAGAGGGCGGCACATTGACTTTGACTCTTACGAATAGCTCGGTGAACGAGAACAGTGCTTCCCAAGGCGCGGGCATCGCTACCGCCGGTACCACCACGATTCTTACCAACAGCATGGTGAGCGGCAACAGCGCCACCGAAGGCGGCGGCGCTATCAGACGGCCAGCGGTGAACGAAGAGAAAAGTTTTATGCGCGGTTCACATGGCGCCTGAGGCGCAAGCCGCGCTGCGAGCCGTTGGGCGGCGACCTGGCGGCAGCCAAGACACGGGGGTGCGTCCGAAGCCGGCAGGTCGCGCAAGAGGTAAAACTGCGCGGCGATTACAGACGCGAGCAAAGGGGAGAAAGCGATAGGAATAAATTAAAAGGAGGGCAGCTTCTATGAAAAGGACGGTAGCTACAATTGCGGAGATTTATTTCATGCTCATTTTTATTGTTCCCCAGGCGCATGCTCTGAGAGCAGTCTTGGCACAGATTACGTCGGAAGAGGTTCAGGTGATCGGGATTCAAGCCGCAAGAGACGCCAACATCACTTGGGAGGGAAATATTGTAACCTCGGCGAATCGAGCCGGGACTTTTCGGTTCAGCACGCCGGACCTGCCTCCAACCTGTGTCGGGACGCTGAGCGACGGCATCAACACGATCCAGGTCGTGGTAAAGTTCTGCGAGCCCGTGGTGGGGACTACGGGGTCGCCATTCGTCAAAGCTACGGGGGTGTCACCATACTACATCATTCATGCCGGCGACGACGCCGATTTGCAGCTTGGCATACCTCGGCGTTATCAGGATTTGGGCCTGACGATTCTTGATCTCGATACCAGGCTTGAGTGGGAGAAGAAGTGCTCAAGCTGCGGGGGGAATCATGATGTCATTAACAGGTACGATTGGTATAGCGGTATCTGGACATGGCTTGATGCCGTCAACGCGGAGAACGGTGGTGTCGGCTATGCAGGGCACAACGACTGGCGAATACCGAACATAAACGAGCTTCTGACACTCGTGAACTACGGCATGATTAGCTTGAGTGCCGACACGGCGTTCAATAACGGGACGAACAGCTTCACCGCGCAGAACTACTGGTCCTCTACGTCCTACGCCTTGTCTCCTTCCAACTTGGCATGGGTCGTGGACTTCCACGGCGGATGGACACTGCTGGACCTTAAGAACATCACCGACGCCGTTCGTGCCGTCCGCGGCGGCTCATGACGATTGAGTCCACGGGGCGACACGACAGGGTTCCGCTGCAACTTCCACAAGAATAGATGAGCGGAGCGAGCGGAGCAGGGGAGGATTGACGACAGAAAAGGAGGCCACGATGAAACAGAAAAAGCCAACTTCCGCGCGCTGGGAAGAGCAGGCAATTAAAGCGGCTAAGTTGTACGAAATTCCCGCGGCTGAACTCAAGCGAGAGATCAAACGTGCGCTCACTCGCATCGTGGCGGAAAAGATTGCGCAGAATGAAATCGAGGAGCGGCAAAAATCCAGGCCAACGGCGGAGGGGGCCGAGGTTTCGCATATTCACGAAAGCCACTACGGGAAGTATTGATCCAACAAAAAATGAGAAGCAGGTGACCAGGTAGATGGGGAATTATTGCGCACCTACACCATCGTCACCACCGAGCCCAACGAAATTCTCGCGCCGATTCACAACCGCATGCCCGTAATGCTCAGCGACCGTGACGCGCTCGAATGGGTTCGCGGCGACGGCGAGGAAATCGCCCATGCACTTTCGTCGCTGAAGCCCTTTCCGGCGGAGTTGATGGACGGCTATGACGTTTCCAAGCTGGTGAACAATCCGCAAAACGATTCACCCGAGTGCATTGCGCCTAACGACGCATTAGAACCACCATGCAGCAACACAACGGCTATTGGATTTCAGGAAGTGCGGTCCCAGGCCCACCCTACACGACGTATTGGAACCCAAGCGGTGACGTTCCGTTTCAACGTGCCAACGGCTCCGTCGTGGAGTTGGTGCGGTTCACGCTTCACACCTTCGAGTTTGACGACGAGGACGTGGCTGCATGGTTCGGGCTGGAACTTGCTCGGCTAGTGGTCGATACTTGCTATCCCGAACTAATGCGCAAGCAACAAGATGTCGAGCAACGCACCAAAAAGCCTTCACCTCGACGTTAACGGCTGGCGGAATCGTTCGGGCTGGAACTTACCAGGATCGTGGTGGATGAGTGTTTGGGCTGAGACGGATAACGGACGGGGTGCAATCACGTTGTAGGAGAATAGGACTAAACCGATTCGCGGTGGATGGGAGGGCGCTGTTATTGAAGCATTTTAGGTAATCGACTCGCCGTTGCTTTATCGTCGATCTTTTCTTTGACTCGGTCCGTGTGTGTAGTGATAGCCTCCTGTCCGCTTCAAGAGGTCGGCTAATCGATCGCCTTATTCCTCTATGCAGCCTCACCCTCGACCGGCATCGGCAGAGGGCAGAGGGGTCAAGTCCGCTTTTAGCTTTTACGATCACGTCTCAAATCCTCAGGTAGGAGACAATCTACCGCGCCAACTTGATCTTATACCCTGATCAGAATGTGATCAGGAACCTCCAATCAGAGCCCATGAAATTTTTTTAGTAAGAACCGCCGAAGTGGATTACAATTGGTGAGGTAGTGAGTAGTGAGTAGTGAGTAGTGAGTAGTGAGTAGTGAGTAGTGAGTAGTGAGTAGTGAGGGTCAAATCTTTACCTAAGGCGTAAGGGGTCAGTAATTTCGGGGGACGCTACACTAAATTTCCACGCCATCAGCTAACCCCCACCAGGAGACGGCCCGATGGGTGTAGGAAAACGCGTTTCTTTTTGAAGTATGCGATACGATTTTTCGGATCCGTTTTTGAGTCTCGAAACAGTCGGGATTGAACTGAATCCTTCAGAGCAGTCTTATGTGAGATCGAACTGACGCGCCGACCGGTTCGATCCTGAACCGAAATATAATTGCTTGACTGGCCTTCCCCGTGTGATATTTGTAGGCGCGTATCAAGCCTCCCGCAACATTGAGCAGCCTTCTGGCATGATCTGAGGCCAAACGTAGGAACGCGAGACGTTCCTGGGAGGGGGATATGAACATCAGAGTTTAGAGCCGGCCGCTCCGGCGATTTATCGCTGGAGTGTGCTGGCTTTTTTTGCTCGCGTTCTGACATGTAATCACCGAGCTGCGCGGAATTACGCCCCGCAGAAATTCAGCGGAGGGTGATTAGCTATGAAGATCGATGTGCATACCCATCGTTTCTCTGCAGGCTGAGTTCACCGCGCGGGAGCCGAATATGGGTCGGGTAGCGTTGGGTCACAGCCTACGGCGGCTCACTTAATAGTTATGTCAGCAGACATAGGAGGCAAAAATGAAAGCAGTTAAAGGTATCGTAGTTGCGGTGGCGTTGACGACGGGGGCGCTTACGGCACTATCTGCCCGCGCGGGGTCCGCTGGTGAGGCGCCCGGATTCATTTCCGCCGAGGCTTCCAAGCTCAAATGGACCGACGCTCCGTCTGTCGGACCTGGCGCGAAAATCGCCGTAATCGAGGGCGATCTCAAATCCTCCGAGCCGTTTACTTTTCGCCTCAAGGTTCCTGCCAACTCGAAAATCGCCGTCCACACGCATCCGACGGCCGAGCGCGTAACCGTCCTCTCGGGAACTTTGTACTTTGCGGTCGGAGATAAATTCGACGCCGGCAAGGGCAAGGCGTATAAACCCGGCGACGCTTTCGTTGTCCCTTCCGGGATGGCGATGTACGCATACACCAAAACGGGGGAAACGATTGTCCAAGTCCACGGGACCGGGCCGTGGGGGATTAGCTACAACAATCCGGAGGACGCCCCGGGAAAGAAGAAATAGTGCTGAGGAAGAAAAGGGGATAGGGCTACTTTTCCGTTCTCAGGTCAACCAGTCGTATGTTAGCAGCGCTTCGTGCCGGGAATTTCATATACTGAAACACGTTCAAATCGTTCAAGCCGTTCAATCGCTGCGCTACGTTCAAGCCGTCGAAGTCAATCAAGACTCGTCTGCGGAAAGCTTCTTCGTGAGTGTTTGAATAGTAAGAGCATTCGGAAAAGCAGATAGCAAATTGAAACGGCGGTGATGTTTGGACTCGGGAGGACATTTCGTCCCCGTGGGCGACCGCGGTGTGGAAAGAAAAGGGTCCCCTTTACTTTTTTCCGGCCTATTGCAAAGCCAGCAGCCGCACGTAGCCGGGGATCGGC
>Ga0105252_10001254_pt1 | contig 11744 bp, 10 predicted proteins | sample EasRivMeERMZT100_FD_89675 | JGI IMG/M metagenome (GOLD analysis project Ga0105252, IMG submission 89675) | Soil microbial communities from meander-bound floodplain in the East River, Colorado, USA - East River MetaG ERMZT100 | ecosystem: Environmental > Terrestrial > Soil > Floodplain | place... | reverse complement strand
CGTTCCTGGCGAGAAACGGGTCGTTACCGGCGCGTAGGAGTTTGTCGGACTCCGATCGGACAAACTGTCCTTGGATTGAACAATCTACGACCCCAAGGCCGAAAGGTTGCCAGGGTCAGGTTCGCCCGGGCAGTACTTCCTGATACACCGACAGCGTGCCGCGCGCCATGGCGTCAAGGGTGAATACGCTGAAAGCGCGGGCCCTCCCCTGCTCGCCCAGCCGCGCGCGCAGAGCGGGTTCCCGCATGAGCCTCGCGAGCGCCGCGGCCAGTGCGGCGGGATCGGCGGGCGGCACCACCAGGCCGGTGACGCCGTCCTGGTTCACCCAGGTGACACCGTTGTTAAGCTCGCAGCACACCACCGCCTTGCCGCTCGCCATGGCCTCGATCTGCACGATGCCGAAGCCCTCCGCGGGCTCCACGGAGGGAAGGCAGAACACGTCACAGGCGTGGTAGTACGCGGGCAGGTCCGCCTCCGGAATACGCCCGACGAAATGCACCCGGCCAGCCACCCCGGCCTCCCGCGCGATCCGCGCCAGATCCTGCGTCAGCGGCCCCTGGCCTCCCAGCACCAGCACCGCCTCCGGCATGCCGGCAAGGGCGCGGATCAGGAACTCAAAGCCCTTGTAGTAAACGTGTCGACCGAGGGCGAACACAAGGAAGCTGCCGCCACAGCGGAGCCGCAGCTCGTCGGCAAGCGCCGGACGCTCGCGAAAGCGCGACAGGTCGAATCCGTAAGGCACGACATGAAACACGTCGCGGTCACGCACCGCCGGCAGCTGTTCCGAGGAACTGATATGCGCGGGAGTGGCGGCAATGATGGCATCGGCCGAGCGCACCAGCCGGTCGAGGAACGGCCGGTAGAGGGCGAGCAGCCGCTGCTGTCGAATGATGTCGCTGTGCCAGGAAATGACGCGCTTCACGCTCCGTGGCAGCAGGGCCATGGATAGGTGCGCCATCGGATCGGCCGGAAACTGCAGATGCACCAGGTCGAAGGGCGCGCGGCGGTGGCGCGTCAGCGCATGCCACGGCATCGTCGGGCATACCGGCGTGTCGGCGACATTCGCCCACGGCCGCGCGTACACCGTTTCGCCGACCACCTGCAAGTCGGGTGCGCCGCCGCGCATGGCGACGATGTTGGTGTAGTGCACTTCGCGCTGCAGGCCGCGCGCCAGTTCGAATACGTAGCGCTCGAGGCCGCCAAAGTTGTCGTCGGCGTAGCGGCCGAAGGTGAGGGCGCGTATCACCGCTGACCTGTGGATTGCAGCGCCTTGCGATACACCGCCAACGTATTCCCGGCGCAGGCGCGCCAGGTAAACTTCGCTGCCTGCGCCAACCCCAGTTCGCTGCGGCGGCGCACCTCGGCTTCGTCCTCGATCAGCCGCAGCATCGCCTCCCGCAATGCGTCGCCGTCGCGCGGTTCCACCATGATCCCCGCATCTCCCGCCACCTCAGGCAGCGAAGCCTGATTGGACGCAATGACGGGAATGCCGCTTGCCATCGCTTCCAGAACCGGCAAACCGAAGCCCTCGTAGAGCGACGGGTAAACGAGCATACGGGCCCCTGAGTAAAGCATTGGCAGAATTTCCGCCGGAACGTATCCCAACCAACGCACTTCGCCTCGATCCTCGTACTTATTGATACGGGCTTGAAGCTCCCCGGCCAGCCAGCCCTTCATTCCGGCGATTACCAGCGGTGTGGATTTCCTGACTGCCTCGGGCAACCCGGCATAGGCGTCGATCGCTTGAATCAGATTCTTGCGTGGCTCCAGCGTGCCCACGGCCAGGATATACTTCTTCGCACTCAGGCCCAGACGCGCGAGCACGGGGCCCAGTTCCTCGGCGGAGCGCGGCACATAGTTCTTTCCGATCCCCAGATGAATCGCGTGCACCTTTGCGGGATCGACGCCGAAATGACTCACAACCTCGCCTTTCACAAACCGCGAATCGACAATGATTTGTGATGCCGTTTCGACGGACCGCGGGAGAAATTTGTTCATGGCCCTGACTCGATCCACCGGGTGCGTTTCCGGATAACGGACATGCGACAGATCGTGCACGGTAATCACGATGGGGCCATCGAAGCGAAAAGACAGATAATTGGGCTCGTGATACAGGTCGGGACGATACTTCGCCACTCCCTTCCGAAATCTCCATTGCTGAACTAACCGGCTGACCTCGTACGGACGCGGGACGAGCGTCTTTATCAAGCGCTTGAGAGGGGAAATTGCCGGCAAGGAAGCCTCACTCAGGATCCGCGACCACCCCGCGTAGTAAAAAAACCGGGCTTCTACCTGCCCGGTCTGAAGTAGGGTTTCCGCAAGATTGCGGGTATAGGTGGCGATCCCGGTTCCTGGATACAGCAATGCTGTCGCATTTATCGCAAGCTTGATCATGGTGGTTATCGTGCTCGTCGTGAAAGTATCCGGCGAAGCAGGTTGACTATGGACAGGATAACTCTGAGAACTCCAGGGCGTGCCGCGATGCACTCCAACAGCAGGATTTTCACCTTCCAGTAACCGAAGTGGGGCAGCTCGGCACGTATTCTGGCCCAGTCCGAGTCGTCCTTCGTCACCGACCTCAGCCAGAGCCAAGTCCGCCAACCGTGTTCGCGGTTGACCACCTCCTTGAAGCGCCGCTGGAGCTGCGGAGCACCGGAGAAAACGGATTCCGCGATCATGCGAAATCCACGCAAATCTATGAGATGCCGTCCGACGAGCCCCAGGCTGAGGAAGCTGTCATTTCCTCCGCGGCACAACACGAGCGGCGCGCCGAGATACTTCATCTCCCCGCCGAAGACGCGCATCGAAAACAGACGGTGAGCGAGCGCGTAGTTCGTCCCCATCATGGCCGGCTCCTGCGCGACCTGCAGCAAACTCTTGCGCCTGACTATGATCGTGCTCATGTAGCTGAAAAGCGCGCCGATTGACATCGCGCGCTCCAGATAACTTGACACAGCGGCATTGTCCGAAAGCTTGAACTCCGCATCCGCAGGCCCGCCCGACAGCCATGACTGCGGTTTCCCGGGCCGGAGATCGATGTCGCAGAGAACGCGATTACACAAATACACGTCGCGGCCCGAGTCCAGCTCGCGATGGATACGCTTGAGCGCGCCGTCGGCCAGGGCGTCGTCGGCCGACAACAGCCAGCAGTATTCGCCTTTCGCCAGTTCAACTGATTTGGCAAGGTCGGCATCGATTCCACCCTTGACCGGCTGAAAGTGATAACGCAAATATGGGCAATCGGCCTGGTATCGCTCGACAACTTCCCGCGTGTTGTCCGTCGAGCCGCCGTCGAATATCAATACTTCGGTTCCGTGAACATATTGACTACGGATGCTAACGAGGGCGTCCGCGAGAAACCTGCCGAAATTATGCGTCGGGATGCAAATCGAGAGGCGCATTGTCGTCATCGAGCGCTTCGGCTGCCGAGCGATTCTCGATACAGAATTATGTGTTCGCGGGCGATCCGCTCCCACGCTTCCGTGATAGCCCCGGATGAAGGGGGAATGCGGTGGCCGGCATGCTGGCGCAAGGCTGCTCGCATAGCCGGGATATCGTCGGGCGCGCAAAAAAAGGTGTTGGTTTCGGCGTCATAGCCTTGGCGTTCCCTGGCTGTCGCTATGACGAAAACGCCCAGCGTGCGCACTCCCGCGACTGAAGTGTTCCACGACCCCACGCCATCTCGAAACGGGAATATCACGGCGTCCGCGCTGGCCGCCAAATCCGAGGCGTTCTTCTCGGTCAAATATCCCGTAAATGTCGTCGCACGCCGCCACTTCGGCGCAGCGGCCAGGTCAGCAAGAGCGCGATGATACGAGCTTCCCGCAGGATCCATGTGTCCAGCGATGACCAGCTGGTCCCGCTCCGGGTCTGCAATTTCGAACATCTGTTCCACGCCCTTGTGCGGGTACATGAACCCGAAGTAAACAACAAGGTTTCTTCCCGCGGGCGCGTAGCGCTCCCTAATCCGCTGCCTCTCAATGTCCGTCAGTTCGCACGGCTCCATCACCGGGGCGTTCGGGATGTACTGCGGTCGTGCCTGCCCCAGCAGCTTCTTGAACCAGCGGGCCATGCTCGCCTCGTAATTGGGGCGGACCACAATAACGCGTGTTGCCATTGCAGCTATTGCAACTCGCAGCCAATGCGCACGCGGCATGAATTCGTGCCACGTCTGTACAACAGGTATGCCGGCCATCCGCAACATTGCGGGGATCAGCCATGGTGCTGACCGGTCGCCATAGGCCTGGGTGGGGTACTGCACGTGGACGATATCCGGCTTCCATTTGCGGATCGTGCGTGTGAGTCTGCCGAGATCGCCCCATCCCCATCGGCATGGAAGCGTTACCACCTCCAGTCCGGAGCCCGAGTTGGAGTTTATAGCGCCCTCGCCCGTCAAGACACCAACTTCCAGGCTATTGGTCCGGACGAGCGCGGCGGCCAAGGCCGCCGTATAGGAGCCGACACCGCAAGGCATCGGCGGGTAGGAGCCTGTGACAAGGAGAATCCGCATTTGCACGATCGCCTATTGCTTCTGCAGCACCATCCAGGCAAACGTGTAGTCGCGGTTGAAGCAGGAAATCGGTTTGTCGCCCATGGCGAAATTCATCGGACCAAAGGGCTTCATGCCCTTGCTTCCCGCCGTGGCGATGAAATGCTCTATCTCAAGCCTGGAAAAGATCGTCCAGCTCATGCCGAAGATGTCCTGGCCGTCGGTCGAGATCTTCTCGGGCCAGTAGTCGAAGGAAGCGATGAAGAATCCCCCGGCTTTCAGCAAACGGGCCATCTCTGTGGCGAGTTTCTCGCCGTCGAAGCCGTGCTCAATGACCGAGATCGCAGTGATCGCGGCGAAGGAATCATCCGCATAGGGCGCGCGCAGGAAGTTGCCGATCCGGTAATCGATCCTGTCCGCCAGAGGCATCTTCGCAAGATTCGGATTCAGGTCGAGTGCCGACACTCGCTGGTAGCCCATGCGACACAGGACCGGTGGAATCTCCGATGCGTAGGCACCAATGTCGAGCACCGGAGCTTCTTTGGCGACATGCTGCTCGATGAACTCCGCGGTCTTCAGTACATCCCAGCTCTTCAGGTCGTCGCCGACCATGATGCCCGGCATCGGGAAATGGCGCGAAAGCCAGGTTCTCCATGCCGAAGGCAGAAACGAGAGGCCGCGCAGGCGAAGGGTGCGCCGCCCTTGCCTGACCTGCTGCCTGGACTGCAGGACTTCCAAGGTCATGGTCCGTTCCTAAGTAAACCGAATTTCACCGCCTGCAAAGTGACCCAACCCCTGGGCGCACGTCCGGCAAGTCCCGCGGCTGCCAATGCGACCATCGTAGTGACCGCCAGAAATCCAATCATTACTATTGCGTCGTCACCACCGGGACGCAGCACCAGGGCCAGTCCTCCCACGGCAAGCGCCGCTCCTGCCGACGGCAGCACGTCCTTCATTATCCATGCGCCGGCATGGCCCTTGAGCAAATGCGCATGGGTAAGCGGTATCCCGACCAAAACGTAGATTGCGTTAAGGGCCAGCCAGGCTGCGGCCGCCCCGGTCGCACCAAACTGCAGGGTCAAGAACACGATCACCGGAACAAAGAGGATCAGCTTCAATACAACGAGCCTTAACGCCAGAGATGTGCGGCCGGTCGCAAGCTGCAGCGCATACGGGACGTTCATCAACCCATTGAGCGCTGTCCCCCAAACCAGGATACTCGCGATCGGCGCCGCATTTCGGGCGATCTCCGCATCCTGGATCCATAATCGCAGGATCGGCTCCGAGAACAGACAGATCACCGTGGCCAACGGAAACACCAGCGCCGAAATGTATTGCGCACTTGAATGGTAAAGACTGGCCTGGCCATAGTGATCGTCTTGGGCATGCAAAAGGGTCATTCTTGGAAAGACGCTGCTGAAGAGAGGAGTGATAACGAAGTAGAGGGCGTTGGCTAGCGCGAGCGCGAGGATGTAGTGGCCGTATGACTGCAGCGACAGCATGTTGATGAGCAGCCACTTGTCAAGCTGCATCAGCACGATCCCGCCGATCGTTATTGCCGACATCCCGGCAGCGAACTTCCATAGTTCCCTCAACAGCCGAGCCTGGAACAGCGAGGGACCCGCAGGCAGCACTCGAAGCGCCATCCAGCCGGCGACGACCCAGTTGAGGAGTCCGGCAAACAGATACCACAGGAAAAACGTTCGGATGTCAGCCGATACCAGCCAGAGAACCAGGACCGCGCCCAGCGAGGTCGCCGTGACCATCACGATGCGCAGTACGTTCACCTGCACCTGCCGCTCCATGCCCATGAGGGTTCCGGTAAACAGATTGGTCCCCCACATCACCGGGATAAGCGCGCCCATCAGCATCACCGCGCTCTCCACGGCGTGGCGATCGAGTTTCTCCGCATGGATGACGTGCGAAGCGAAAAGCGGTGCCGCAAGTACGATCGCAAGACCGATCAGCGTCGACAGCGCGAGATAGGCGATGCAGACGGTCTTCACCAGGCTGCGCGCATCGGCCAGGCCGCCGGTCAATGCCCGACGCTTGGCGATCTCGCGCGTGAGCGTGGCCCCCAAACCGAGGTCTAGAACCTGCACGGTCAACTGCAGCGCGAAGAAAAAGCCCATCAGGCCGTAGGCCTCGATGCCAAGCAGCTTGATGTACAAAGGGACCACCAGCAGCTGAGTGAGAAACACCCATGCCTGCCCCGCCAGGTTGGCGGCGAAGTTGGAGCGGACGCTGCTCAATTTTCCGGCGCCAAGCGGGCGTCAGCCGGCAGACCAGAGCGTTTCGCTGCTGTCCGCGGAAACGATCTCGAGCGACGGCAATGGAAAGATGAACCGCCCGCCACTGCGCAGAAACTCCTGCTCTCGCCGCAGAATGCCTGCCTTGAAGTGCCAGGGGAACACGATGAAGTAATCCGGCTTCATGGCGCGCGCCTGCGGTTCCGAGACGATCGGGATCTTCGAGCCGGGAGTGAAAGCGCCGAACTTGTCCTCGTTGACTTCCGCAATGCAGGAAACCAGATCGGGCCCGATCCCGCAATGCTGGATTAGAACGTTGCCCTTGGTGGAGGCCCCGTAGCCCAGCACTTTCTTGCCGTCGCGCTTCAGGCTTCGGAGCAATTCGAGCAGGCGGCCCCGGTGAGTATCGACGCGCGCCGCGAAGCGACTGTAGGTTTCGATGTCGTCGAGGCCGCGTGCGCGCTCATCCGCCAGAGTGGTCTCCACCAACTTGCTCGCTTCCGGGTAGCGTGATCCCTGCTTCGCCGCCGTAACCGAAAAGCTCCCGCCATTCACGTCGTTGAACTCGAGGTCGACGATCTTCAGCCCCGCCTGGTCCGTCATGCGCTTGATCTGCTTCAGCGCGTAGTACTCCAGGTGCTCATGGCACACGGTGTCGTAGGAGCTGGTGTCGAGCATGAACGGCAGGTAGCTCTGCTCGAACACCCAGACGCCCTGGTCGTCGAGGACCTCGGCGACGTCGCGCACGAAATTCATCGGCCGCTCGAGGTCGTAGAACATCGCGATCGAAGTCAGCACCGTGGCGCGCCGTCCCGGGTAGCGCTGGCGGACGAGTTCGGCGCGGAAAAAATCCGGGATCAGCTTGATGTGCGCGGGATAGTAGCGCGCGAACTTCGGCCCCGAAGGATCGATGCCGACGAGGTCCAGGCCCCTCGCCGGATAGGATTGCAGAAGGGTGCTGTCGTTAGCGCCCACGTCGATCACCAGGTCGCCGTCGCGCAAGTCGACCAGGGACTGGATCCTGGCCACCTTCTGCTGCAAGTGGCGCACCATCGACTGGTTCAGCCCGGAGCGATAGCCGTAGGTCTCGCCATAGAGCTGGCCAAGGTCGTAGTTGTGGCGCAACTGGACCAATCCACACTCGCCGCACTTGCAGAGCTGCAGCGGGCCGGCCGGTATCTCTTCGTCACGCGACTTCGGGAACACGCCGGTGAGTGCGTGGTTGCCCAGATCCAGCACCCGGGTTAGATTCTTGCCGGCGCACAGCCGGCAATCGGTGATTTCTCGATAAAGCATTAGAAGCGGGGAACAGGAAATAGGTAATGGGAAATAGTAAAAACCATGACTTCTCTCTGCTCCCTCCTATTCACCATTCACTATTCACCATTTACTGGCCTTCAGGCACGGCCGCACTGGTCTTCGACGCGTACGATGTCGTCCCCCCCACGTGCTCCCCGCTTTGCACCTCGATCAGAATCAGCTCGAACTCGCCGGGTTCTCCAACATGCGGCCGTCACGCCTCTTTGCTCACGCGCCGCATGTCAGCGTCGACCATCATCGCCATGAGTTGCTCGATCGATGTCCTGGCCTGCCACCCCAACCTGGCCTTCGCCTTGGCCGGGTTGCCAAGGAGCACGTCCACTTCCGCCGGACGGAAAAACTTCGGATCGACCACCACGCAGTCCTCGTAATTCAGGCCGACATGCGAAAACGCGATCCGGCACATGTCCCGCACCGTGGTGCTGCGGCCGGTGGCGATGACGTAGTTGTCGGGCGCGCTCTGCTGCAGCATGAGCCACATGGGCTCGACATAGTCGCCGGCAAAGCCCCAGTCCCGTTTGGCGTCGATGTTGCCCAGACGCAATTCCTTCTGCTTGCCGAGCTTGATGCGCGCCACTGCGTCGGTCACCTTGCGCGTCACGAACTCGATGGCGCGCAGCGGTGACTCGTGATTAAACAGGATTCCGCTCGAGGCGTGCAGGTTGTAGCTCTCGCGGTAATTGATCGTGATCCAGTGGCCGAAGAGCTTGGCTACACCGTACGGGCTGCGCGGATAGAACGGCGTCGACTCGTCCTGGCACTCGGCCTGGACCTTGCCGAACATCTCACTGGTGGAGGCCTGGTAGAAGCGGATCTTCGGGTTCGCCAGGCGCAGCGCCTCCAGCGCGACGCCGACGGAAAACCCGGTGGCTTGCGCGGTCAGCAGCGGCTGATTCCACGACGAGACGACGAAGCTCTGCGCCGCCAGGTTGTAATACTCGTCCGGTTTCGCTGTTTCGATCGCGCGCAGGATCGAAGAGAGATCGAGGATGTCGCCGTCCGCGAGCCGCACCTCGTTCACGATGCCGAGTTCCCGCAGCCGCCAGAGCGTATCGGTGGCGCGTCGCGCAACCAGCCCCGTGACGCTGTAGCCCTTCGTCAACAGGAACTTGGCGAGGTAGGCCCCGTCCTGGCCGGTGATGCCGGTGATCAGTGCGTTCTTAGCCATGCCGAAATTTCAACTCCCAGTAAGCTAGCACATCGCGCAACGATTCGGTTAGCGTGATGCGGGGGTTCCAACCGGTGCATTTCGCGAGTTTTTCGAATGAACCGCGGTTACGCTTGCGCTCGACCGCTCGCAACCGGGCGTTGTCAACGATGATCCTGCACTCCACTTCGGCCAGCCGGATCAACTCTTCAAGGATTTCGCGAATGCTGTATTCCCGCCCCGAGCACACGTTGTAGGCTTCGCCACTTTCACCCCGCTCCATCAGCGCGAGATAGGCCTGCACCACGTCGCGAACGTCGGTGAAGTCGCGCGTCACGTCTATGGCGCCGACCTTCAACACCGGCTCCCGCCGGCCCAGCTTGATCTCGGTTACCTGCTTCGCGAAGTCGGGCACGACGAAATGCTCCGCCTGGCCGGGGCCGAGGTGATTGAATGGGCGGCTCATCACGATTTCGAAACCCTGGTCCTGGGTCCATTGATAGCAAAGCAGCTCGGCGGCCGCCTTGCTCACCCCGTAAGGCGTGCGCGGCCGGAGCGGGCACGATTCGACTACCGGCAAATCCTCATCACGCACCGCGCCGTACTCCTCAGCGCTTCCGACATACAGCATACGGCCGCGGAATCCGCCGGCCTTCAGCGCCTGCAGCAAATTGAGCGTCCCGAAGAAGTTCACCTCGTACGTCGCCCGCGGATCTTTCACGGACGCCGGGACGAAACTCTGCGCAGCCAGATGCAACACATAGTCGGGCCGTGTCTCCTCGATTGCCTGCTGGAGCGTCGCGGGTTCCCTCAACTCGATCGCCCCGCGCGCCTCGACCAGTTGGAAACGTCCGTCGCGTAAGCTCTCCACCGCCTGCTTCACATGCCGGCCAACAAATCCATCCAGTCCTGTAACCATCAAGCGTTTCATGCGGTCGATCGTGGGAATTTTCCGGGGAGTATTTGGCGACGGAGTTTAACCTACTTGATTGGCCAGGCGCGGCAATCCGGTGGTCCAGGAATCTGCTGCTTTTCGCTGGCGTTCCTGTGATGCTTCACACCTTGCACCGATCCCCGGTCGGGCAGTACCGACCAGCGGCCGGCTATCGGGGCGCGATGTTAAATACGACCATACACTATCACCACCCATCTGCTAGAATTTTAACCTTATTCAACAAGACGTTAACGCTACACCGCCACGCGGGCAGTTACCATGACCGGATCCGGGAAGCGAATCGACGTGCTGCTGGTGAATCCCGGCAGCCGCATGGCCGTGTACCAGGAGCTGGGCGACCGCTATTCGGCGATCGAGCCGCCGTCGCTGGCGGGGCTGTTCGCGACCTTCCTGAGGAAGCATGGCCTGACGGTGGCGATCGTGGACGCGCCAGCGCAAAACCTGAGCCCCGCCGGCGTCGCCGAAACCATCCGCGACAACTTCGAACCGGCGCTCATCGTGATGGTGGTATACGGCTTCCAGCCCTCCGCCTCCACGCAGAACATGACCGCCGCCAGCGAAACCTGCGCCGCCATCAAGGCGGTGCGCGGCGATTGGCGCATCATGATGACCGGCACCCATCCGGCGGCGCTGCCCGAGCGCACCCTGCTCGAGGAGAAGATCGATTTCGTCTGCGACCGCGAGGGGCCGGACACGATCCTGCTCACGGCGCAGGCTCTGAAAGCCCGCTCCGCCGATTTCTCGAAGATACCGAGCCTGTGGTACCGCGAGGGAAGCGCGATCCGCTCGAATGCGCCGGGCGAGCTGATGGACGATCTCGACGGCAACATGCCGGGCGTGGCGTGGGATCTCCTGCCGATGAAGCAGTACCGTGCCCACAACTGGCACGCCTTTGAGAACATCGGCGAGCGCTCGCCTTATGTGTCGATCCACACCTCGCTCGGCTGTCCCTATAAATGCACTTTCTGCTGTATAAACGCGCCGTTCGGCAAGTCCTCGTATCGCATGTGGTCGCCGGAGACCGTGATCAAGGAGATCGACCTGCTGGTGGATAAGCACGGCGTGAAGAACATCAAGTTCGTGGACGAGATGTTCGTGCTGAACCGCAACCACGTGCTGGGCATCTGCGATCGCATTATTGAGCGTGGCCACGACCTCAACATCTGGGCCTACGCGCGGGTGGACACGGTGAAGGACGAGTTCCTCGACAAGCTCGCCCGCGCCGGATTCCGCTGGCTCGCACTCGGCATCGAATCGGCCAGCAAGCACGTGCGCGACGGCGTGGAGAAGGGCCGCTTCGGCTCGACCGACATCCTCAAGGTGGTCAGAAAAATCCAGGCCGCCGGCATCAATGTCATCGGCAACTACATCTTCGGGCTGCCCGATGACACCCACGAGTCCATGCAGGAGACGCTGGACCTCGCGCTGGAGGCGAATTGCGAGTTCGCCAACTTCTATTGCGCGCAAGCCTACCCCGGCTCCAAGCTCTACACCATGGCGGTGGAAAAGAAGTGGCAGCTTCCGGGATCCTGGATCGGCTACTCGCAGCACAGCTACGAAACCCTGCCGTTGCGCACGGATACG
>Ga0105252_10001251_pt1 | contig 11754 bp, 14 predicted proteins | sample EasRivMeERMZT100_FD_89675 | JGI IMG/M metagenome (GOLD analysis project Ga0105252, IMG submission 89675) | Soil microbial communities from meander-bound floodplain in the East River, Colorado, USA - East River MetaG ERMZT100 | ecosystem: Environmental > Terrestrial > Soil > Floodplain | place... | reverse complement strand
CATCCTACATGAGAATAAATATGCTTCAACAATTAGCAACAATGCAGGCAGATAAAATATTGAGGGTAAATGTTGACGGAATTTACTACATAGAACATGATTTCGAACTTAAACACACATTTAGAGATGGTTTTAAAGATGGCAAAATTCATGTTCCTCAAAATAAAGCATCATCTTGTTATTTTGTCAGTGATGCAACTGAATATAAAAATAAATTTGAAAAGATATTGAATATTCCATATGTTCCTGGTGCCAGAATTGAGTTGGGTTATGGATCTGGAGGAACAGGCAAATCAGAATACTACTTAAAGAATAGACCCGATCTTGTAGATTCTCAATTTACAACAATATGTAAAAGACTATTAACAGAGAAAAATAATGAATATGGTTGTAAAACTATAACAATAGCTAAATTATTAAGTGGTGCTTGGCAGAAGTATTTAAAAGTTTATCCTTCAAATATACTTGTTGATGAGTGTACAATGATGACTAATCTTCAAAAGGAAAAGTTAATTACTGATTTCCCTTATTCTCACATTATATTTATGGGTGATATTGATGCGCAAAATATCATCTATCAAATTCCATGTATTGAGGGCCAAAGATTTAACATTGATAAAATAGAATACATGAAGGAGTTTACAACAAATTATAGATGTAAATGTGACATATTGAGGAAATTATTAATGGATGTTAGAAATCTTATTAAATTAGTTCATGTGTCTAATGATAAAGACAATGTGGATATTGCATTTGGTAAACTAAAGGAACAGTTCATTAAGTTAAATATGATTAGGAGTATTGATGAAACAAAGACAATGTACACATTAAATGATTATATTATTACTCCACTTAATAAATATGCAGACTTTTGGACAAATGAGTTTAAAGGGAAGTTTGAACAAGAAAAGTATTATGTTACAAAGAACAATCAATTTCATGATAATGGTAATATTATTATAGCTGATAAGGATAAGAAGCCAGTCTCATCAATTATAAAACATGCCTATACAATCCACTCAATCCAAGGAGTAACAGCAAGAACACAGTTATTTATTGATATGCGAAATATGTTCGGTGGCCTAGAAATGTTATATACAGCTTTATCAAGAGCACAATATTTAAATAATATCTATATAATATATTGAATGGATCTAGAAATAATAAAAGATAAAGAGATAGTTGTACCATTGAGGCCCACATTTTTGGATTTTGGTTTTACAATTGAATTATCTGAAGAGGATATTAATACCGATGCAAGTTTAAACGCACCAAGTTTATAACAGTAAAATAATTCTATATAGTATATATTAACAATGGCAAATATCAATGAAGATGATAAATTATTTGTTCATGATAATAAATATGATGATGAACACACATATAAAGGTCCGGGTGATTGTTTTTTTTGTTATATGAAGCATTCAGAAGGTAAATCAAATAAAGAAGAAGAATCAATGATATTATATTATAAATATAGAATGAAAAAATTAGAGGAAGAAAAATTAAAACAGACCATCGAAAAAATAGAAGGAGAGGTTCGGGACATAAAAACAAATAAAATGACCTTATTAATTGGTAATGGACGAGACGAAATACGACGCATAAAAAAAATGTTAAATGATGAGATACAACATTGTCAGACAAAAGATACGATTTTTAATAGAACTTTTGTACGAGTATGTGGATATATAATATTTCTATTGAATGGATATTTAGAAAGAGGAATAATAAATAATGTTGTTATATTCTCAATTATTGATGTTGATTATAATGCATATAAGAAAAGAGTAATAGAAGGAATGAATGAATGGGATATGTATTATAACACATTTAAATGGCAAACCTTTGATTTACCTTATGAGCCAAAACATACATTTTATTGTAATGATATAAGATTACATAATTTGGATGATAATAAATTAATCGATGAATTGAAAGACAGATATCAAAATCATTATAATTGGTGTGATTTATATAAACATTTTGATAAAGATTATAAAGGACAAATGAAACTTTAAGAATCATATTCTCTAATAAAATATCTGTATATTAATGTTTTTGGGAATATCCAATTACGCTTATATATACTTATTTCCCTTTCACTGTCAATATAGCGAATATATAATTTAGGATTCTCATATTCTTCTGTATTGCACACAACTTTATTTAAATAGTCTAAAGCCTCTATCTCTGTTAGAAAGCTTTTATGTATTACACACTGATGCGTCAATGCATCTAACTCCACAACTGCGAAACCACTTTCAGACATTATAATATTATACTATACAATAATTATTAAAATTAATTTACAATGATACAAGTTCAAAGATACACTCCCAACCAACTTGAGCAGGAGCAAAAATTGAAAGGCCACTCACTGTGACTGCCATGGTCACGAGATCACCCGGAACTAATGCTTCATCTGCTTGGGCAGTTAATGAGCTCTCCACTCGACTAGATCCAGCGCTTACAATTGCCTGGGATGTTCCTACACCAACGCCATTATTTGATAATTGAAATGTATACGTGAGAGATGGATTAGTTGAAAAATAGGCCCATGCTCTAAAATATTTATATCTTAATGTAAAATTTACTGTGCTCTGCCTTTGATTTGCTGCAACTGATGTGAATGTGCAGCCCCCTGATATACAGCTGTGATATGTTGCTGCGCCTCCTGTAAATTGTGATGTATCTATTGAATTGCCACAATAAGAATATGTATTATATAGACCTTTAGTCAATAAACCTGTACTATCGACAGTTACTAAATTACCTTGTGCTGCCGCTGTATATGCATTTGTGAATATACCTTGAGCGTACATTGTTTGTTGATTGTCCCCTATATATATGGTGTCCGAGCCGCCTGAAAAATTTCCACCAATTACAATATTATTATCCCCGGCCACTAATGATGATGATGCTCCTGAGCCTATTAAAATATTGTCTGTGCCAGTGGCATTTATGCCCGCTGCAGATCCTATAAATGTATTATTTGATGTAGTTGTCAAAGATGCGCCCGCTGATTGCCCGGCCAAGAAATTATTTGTGCCTGATGTGAGGAGATTACCAGAATTGCGGCCTAGGCATGTATTTGCAGCTCCTGCAATTGATGGACCTGCTCCTACTCCGGCCGTTAATGATGTGCTATTTGGTTGGGTGATAAAGTCATTTCCAGATAATTGAATATTTCCAGATGTATCAACAGTTAAAACAGAATTCTTTAATAGTGAACTATTTACCCATAAAGCTATTGCGTCGGCCGTTACTGCTCCCGTTGCTCCTAAACCTGCCCCTGTCGGACCTGTTGCACCTAATCCAGTTGGGCCAGTAAATCCTGTTGCTCCAGTTGGGCCAGTTGGACCTGTATCCCCTAAACCGGTTGGACCTGTCTGTCCTGTTTCTCCTATTGCACCAGTTGCACCAGTTGCACCCATTGGTCCAGTTATTCCAGATGTGGCCCCTGTAGGTCCGGTCATACCATTTGCTGCTAAATAATCTAACGCGGAAGCTACTTGAACAGGTGGAGTTATTCCATAATCTGATGGAACTGAGGGACTATATCCCACTTGGGTGGCTTGCTTTACATAATTAATGGTAGTACTAGCTTCTTCTGCGGGGCTGGCAAATGAAATATTGGCATCATCACAATTAATAATGACACCCCCTATAAATCCAACTGAATTGACTAAAATATTATTAAATCTGCAATCTCCAATTAAGTCAATAGTCAATACATTTACCAAACTAGAATGATTTATTGTTATTGTATTTCCAGGTGCACAACTATTAATATTAACATTCATATCTTTATCGTAAAGATGACTAATCTGTATATCTGCTTGCCCTCCTAATAAACTAAAACAACATTTTTCTAATCTTGCATCCATATCAATTAATTGAAAATTCGATGCAATTTCACATTCTTTGCAGAATAATTTAGCTGGTTCAACTGAGGCGACTGATCCTCCTGACCCTATTAATCCCCCAGGAAGAGTACATTCATTGAATATGACTAGAGGATTATCATGATTACTAAAATCTAAATCAACAAGATTACTCACAACACAATTGTTTATTGATGATTGGTTATATAAAAATGGGCTAGCTGATTCCCATTCACTACTATTAATATTTAGGCCACCAATAACTGATTTAGGACTCAATGCATCACCACATATGAATGTACTTGGTTTCATTGTAAAAGTATCTGTAAATTGACCCGAAATATGAACTGTTAAACCACTTTTATCAACTGGCCATAAAGAAAGGGCATCAGGTGTAATATTACTCAAAGGGCTTGAAATGAAACCGTTTCTTCCTTCTGCTATTGTATCACCAGTTACATTATTAACATAAATATTTGTTGTGTCATTATTTAATGATAAATTAGTCAATATTAGATTTCCATTATAATAAAGTTGATGGTCATCCTGTAAAACATATAATACATCCGTGTCTAATGGTACAAATGGGGGATTTTCAATTGGATCAAATAATAATTTGTCAGTGCCTGAATATCTTACCCAATAATTACTGTTTCGTTGAGTATTTGAAAATGTTTGATTACTCATTATATATTATATTATTATTATAAATCAAATGAAAATAATTCTAATTCATCACTCTGGATTGAATTAATTTGTTTCCTCATATATTCTCTGACTATTTTGACAGGTGGCTTTTTGTCAATTATATATTTTAAATTTATTATCTTTTTCTCGTCATTTTCAACCTTAATTATTTCGGTTACATGTGAAGGTGTATTAAATACCCTTTTTACGTCATATGTACCTGGATTATATGCATTTGGGTTAGCTGGTTGCTTTAAGTTCAATAACATTTGATTATAGCTATTCATATAATATAATTAATATATATATTATATTTAATATGTCCAATTATAAAAGAATAAGTTTATATGACTCAGAAACAAAAAAAGTAACAACGGTAGTAATTCGATTAAGAGATTTTAAAAATATGGAAGATTTAGAAATATATGCGAAAAAATTGAGGGAACAACAGAAAATCAAAAATCAAAATTTTAAAGACCAAAAATACGAGACATCAATATCTAAATTAATGAATACAGATTTCCAACCCAATCCAGTTGATGTTATAATTGAAAAGAAAATATTCGATAATTTGGATAATTTTGTATTAACAAAGGAAAGTGGAAATACGTGTGTAATATTTGGGTCATCGCAAACAGGAAAAACAACATTAATGACAAAAACTATCTATCCACAATATTATGAAAATAATAAAGAATTTATAACAACTTTATTTTCAGGTAATCCGCAAATTGATGCCTACAAGAATTATAAAACTTTATTAATTGGGGACGGATTTTATGCAAAAAGTGAGCGGTATATCAAGATGCACAAGGTTATCAACATGAAGACGAATAATCACTATAGATTTCTTGAACTATTTGATGATATATTAGAAATGAAATATAGTAGAATATTAAATAATTTAATTTTAAGTTATAGAAATAGTAATATATCTAGCGTGATTTGCCTTCAATATATCAAGTTACTCTCTAAACAAAATAGGGCCAATGTTAATAATATTATATTATTTAGATCACATACAGAGGAAGCAATAAAAGATATAATAGATACTTATTTGAAACAATATTTTAGAAAAATAGGATTACAAACATATCCAGAAATGTATCATTTTTACATTGAAGCAACAAAGGATTATGGATTTATTTATATTTGTACTAAGTTAAATAGGGTGACATTTCATAGATTAAAATATTAATAAATAAATATTTAATTTATCATATATATAATATATAGAAAAATGGTAAACGCATATATACTGTATAGACAAAGTCAAAGTGGTAAAGGATTATCACAAAAACAAATAACAGAAGCATATCATAAACAAAAAAATTTACCAAAGAAAGAACCATTTGTAAAAATTACAAAAGAACAATTTGGTAAAAATGTAGAAAGAGTTGCAAAAAGGGAAATTATAAAAATGGAAATTGACGAAATAAATAAAAAAATAGTAGAATGTAAAAAAAGGGAAGAGGATGCTAAGAAGGTAATGAATAATTGTAAAAGAGAGCAAATGGACTTAAAAAATGCAAAAGCTAGAAAAACCAGAACTGATAAGGATTATAAACCTAAAAAGAGAGTTAGAAAAGCCAAAGTTTAAATATTTATTTATTTTAATAAAATTTATAAATGTTATTATGCTTCAATTCGTAGCAAAATACCCCAATTGAACCCCTTTTTTTTAGTCGGATTCACATAATATAAATCACCCCATTGATCCTTAATTTCAAAATCAATTATCGCTATAGAATCCGTTGGATTAAATGAAAAAGATATTACATTTTCAAGGTCATAATTTAACTTATTTGGTTTATTTGAAAAATCAGGTATTGTGATATCCTCAAAAAGTCTAACAATGATATTGCCATTATATCCTGTTGAAGCATTTTGAATTTTCCCATATTTAGTCAATGTCTGCGAACATACATCAATATAAGAGGTATACCCAAAACACACTGGGCCAACCTGTTTTGAATTTGATGGCGTATCATCTTCAGGTAAATTATAAACATAAGTTCCTTTTTTCACTGCAATACAATTTTTGTCAAAATAATATGTTCCATTGGCACACACAAGATTAAAATATGTAGGGAATAAATTAACAGGTGTATAAGAAAAAACATTACCAGTTGCAGCTGAATTCAATGCAATAATCAATGCATCCATCATTTTGACCTGCGACGCGTCTTCTGTTATTGGATCATTATAATATCCTTCTGGAATTGTGACAGTATGAAAAGCATTAGTTAAGGATGACCAAAATGTTATAACATTATTTCTAGCATTAATGCAAGGTGTTGATGATAATAAACTAAATTTCACAACTTGGACTCTCACAACTCCATTAAATAATTTTGATGCATTGTCTCCTAATTGTTTCACAGTTGAAATTAATATTTTTTCCTTTGTCAATTCTAGTGTGCATTCACTACTCTCAATATAAAGAAATGCCGCATTTGATGGCCTCACGCAAACCATTTGAGGATCAACATTTAATTTTTTATATGCATCTATGGGAACAGGCGGCAAAAAAACATTCTCCTTATTTAAATTCATTATATTATAAATTTAGATAAAATTTTACATTATGCTTCAATTATTAATTCCATTACCCAATCAAATGTATCATTATTATTAGCTGCTGAAGTAGGTTGATATAATATTTGGCCATTATCATCATACAAAGTCATATCAATTAAATTTATACTATCACCAGGATTATATGAAAAAGAAACATTATCATTATTAACTGAATAAATTGTATGTGGCAATGTTGGATCATCAATATAAATTCTATAAATAATATTAGAATCATATCCCGTTGTTCTATTTTTTAATTTCTGATATTTTGTCAATGAATTAGATACAAAATCGATAAATTGAGTATAAAATAATGACATTGTTCCCACAAATTTACTATTACTAAATCCATCAATTGGTAATGCATATAAAGAGCTTCCAAATTTAACAGCTGTACATTCTGGATCTACATAATAATCACCTCCAGCAGAATCTAATAAATAACAATCAGGCCTCAAATTTACAGCAGAAAATGAAAAAGTTAATCCACTTGTGCCAGTGAAAAAATTCCACCCATCAATAATAGCCTGCATAACATCTTGAGTTGAATCATAAAAACCAATGGGAATAAACACAGAAAATGCCGTATTTGTGACACTACTAAAAAAAGTTAATTGGTTATTTCTTTCATTAATATTTGGAATTGTATATTTTAGATTTACATTTGAAAACTTAATTCTCGAAGCATTATGAATTAATACATTTGCATTATCCGATGGACTCTTAATTGTTGACACTAACATATCAACTTTGCTAGTTTCCAATTTACAATCTGCAGCCCTTAAATATATTTTTGCTGAATTTATTGATCTAATAGAAACATATTGTGGCTCTAGATTCATATTTTTATATAAATCGGACTGTATGGGTCTCAACAAGACGTTATCAATATTAAACATATATATATATTTGATATATTAAATTTATATTATACTTCAATGGCAAACTCCTTATTTTTATTTGGTCTTATTCTTCTAACTCTTGGTACTTTTGGTTTCATGGCTATTTTTTTCTTTGTTTTCGCAATCCTTTTTTCAATAGTCTTTAATGATTCTTCACCTTTATTTGATTTTGTAATTCCATAAACATCCTTTTTGAATTGTCTTTCATCTTTTAAATATTGTGGTATTTCCTTCTTTTTAGCTTTTCCAGGTAAAAATAAACTAACTGGCATCTTTTTATCAGTCGTTTTAAATATATTTTCACCTTCATCACCTATAATATTAGGAGTATTATCAGGAAGAAATAAATTCAATGGCATACGTTCGCTTGTTGTTCTAAATATATTCGATGTAGGAGTTTCAAAACCATGTCTCGTTGTATCACCATATTGAGCATTAGCTCTCGAAGGCCGTTCCATCAGCCGATTTGAAGATAAAGAACTCAACGTATTATCAACAAATCTCTCTGTATTAAAACCACCTCTACTTAATGATGTTTGTAAATCTAATAATGTATTAGCAAAAATAGGCTTGGCTTTAGAAATTAAATTTTGTGCTCCCTTTTTTATTGATTCAGCTCCATAAGATTGCAATATTTTACTAAATGATTTCATTATATATTTAAATGATATTATTATTATGAAAAACCTCCAGTATTTCCATACATTGAATTAGAAGTTCGATAAGGTGTTGTTGTTTGTCCAGTATATGAATAATTTATATATGAATTAGGTACCTTAATTACGCCTATTTTGGGTATTTCTGGTTTATAATGTAATCTAAATCCAATAGGTTGTTTATTAGGTTCAACAGGTTGATATGGTATAGATTCATTATTTTTTAATTGTTGTTCTGTCATAAATACTTTTTTTAGGGGAATCGTATTCGGAGTATAATTATATTTTTTTACTCCGACTCTCCTTTGTAATAATCCACCAACCATTTTTTCTTCATCATCACTTGGTAAAAATGAACCAAATAAACTTTTTCCCGCATATGCACCAGCAGCACCTGCCAACTCTTTTCCAACTCCTTCAATACCCAATTGTTCGGCCAATGATTCCCCTCCAGCTTCTCCTAATAATTCTGCCCCACCTTCTAATAATGGTAATAAAAAAGCCATTTATATAATATAGTAAAATATAATTTATTAATATATAATATATGTCAAACCAAGTTTTCAGTAATTCACAGCATAAATTCTATGCAGGAAAAGCGCCTAACTTTTATAATGTATTAAATGATATTGTGATTGCCCCTAATGTTTTAAACACAATAATTTTTAATGCCCCCCCCCATGTTAATGAACCTGGATTTAGAAATAGTATTCAAGATCCTAAAAATGCATTTGAAATTGATGGTAGTAATGGTAATATAATATGTTTGAGCGAGGGTATGTATTCCGTAACAATGAAATTTGTATGGTCAAATCAAACAACTCCAAATAATCCTTGTAAATTATCAGCTTTTATGACACTCACAACAAATAACTTCAATATGGTTGATATAATAATGGATGGATTTACACAAAGATTTGATCCCGCAGGAGGAGATGTGGTATGGTTTGGATCATTTACACATATTTTATTTCTTGAAAAAAATGATCACATTAATATTAAGGTACAAAGTTTAATGAATCTTGCTGAAAATGTTGTATTAACAAATGGTGGCACTGAATTAATTGCACAAAGAATTTATTAAAATAAAATATATAGAATAATAATATAGTATTATGGAAACCGCTTATTTAACAAATAAACACGCACTTTTATCTGGAGGTGGATCAATGTTACAAGATAATTATTATTCTGTTTTAAATAGTACATCTTCACTTGTCGAAACAACATATAATTACGAAAATCTTATTGCTCTTCCATCAGTTCAATTTGGTTCAAGTACATCTTTTCAAATTCAAAATTTTAATTTTATTGGGAGACTAATGTTACATGTCCGACTTCCTCAACTATTGGCAAACATGTATTTGGCACGCGGATGGGGGTATGCCATCATTAATAACATAAGTTGGACCATGGGCAGCAGCTCAACATCACAAATAACCCTTCAAGGTGATTCAATATTACAGTTGGCAATGGCACAAATTCCAGATCCTGAAAAAAGAGACGAAGTTCTCCAATTGGCTGGAGAAGAATATTTAACTCCCCCTGCGGCTCCATTTGGCGAAGATGTCCCATTTATTGATGCATATATTCTATTACCGACCCCATTTAGCACATGGTGTGATAAATTGCCTTATGATTCTAACCTATTATCGCAACCAGTAAGTATTAATATTCAATTTAATGGATCAGCATCAATTTATGGAGGTATAGGAGGGCCAAGACCAACACAATTTGTTCTCGCTGAAGTTTTGGTACATAGTGGTGAATTAAGTAATAAAGCATTATCATTGAGATCTAAAATGGTTGCCGATCCTTCCTTAATTTCACCTTATCCATTCACACATACACAAAATTTTATTACCCCATCATTTTCAGGAGTAAAGGGAAGTACAACCTTACAAGGATGTAGTGTCCAGCTAACATCATTTACCAATTCAGATATTACTGGTATAATAATGTGGTGCGTCGCAGATTCAAGTAAAAGTCCACTCAATAATAATACTCCAAATCCTTACAATTTGGAAGAAATGTCTAATATTCTTGTGACATATAACGGTAGAAATATATTTAATATTCCATATAAGGCATATAAATTTTTAGGGATGCTTGGAGACCAAGGACCATCTTATTTTGACCATTCTATTGTTGATGCAGGAAATAATGGGATTATTCCATCTGATCCCAAAAAATGTTACCCTATCTATTTGGATTTTGCAAGATTGAGAGCAACTTGTATGCTAAATGGAACGCAACATATGTTTAATACTATGCGTCTCAGTAATCAGTCCCTATACGTTCGTTTTAACACGCCTCTAGACGCAGTACAATACCGTTTATACTGTACTTACTGCTATAATGGTTGTATAGAAACCCAGAACGGAATTTCTTCGGTATACATAGATTAAATTACCTCCTTCCGCATTTTTCATCATTATATTATATAATCATATACCATAATGACAATTATTTATCTAATTTATCCGTTCAGCCAAATGTTCTACAGCTTCATCATTCATTTCAAAATCAATATCAGTCAATATTAAATATGCAAGAGTATTTAAAAATTTTGGATCATCACGAATAATTTTTCTTTTATGAATGCCCTTTCTATATCTTGCCTGATAATCTAAATATTTATCTTTATTTTTTTCCCTATATTTTTTTTGGTAAGCTATTCTCACAATTCTATTTTCATTATTATACTTATTTTGATAAGCCAATAATTTTGCTTTGTTTTTTTGATAATATGTCAAATTATTTTCCATCCTATATATTATTACTATATAAAATAATTTGGCAAAAAAAGCGCACAATAATTCCGCGTGAGAAATACCCCAAACTCACGCAAATAAAAAATCACAATATTAATTCCACATTATTAATTTCCAAGCCAATTTTTTTATCCAAGCCCGTGTAATCAAAATATATCACAAAATTATGCAGGTTTTTTGTACTATCTCGCGAAATATTTGCATGGAGATTTATGGAAGCTACGCAAAAATTTATCATGCCCACGGCGTCAGAATAAATAAAATTCGT
>Ga0105252_10001248_pt1 | contig 11797 bp, 8 predicted proteins | sample EasRivMeERMZT100_FD_89675 | JGI IMG/M metagenome (GOLD analysis project Ga0105252, IMG submission 89675) | Soil microbial communities from meander-bound floodplain in the East River, Colorado, USA - East River MetaG ERMZT100 | ecosystem: Environmental > Terrestrial > Soil > Floodplain | place... | reverse complement strand
TTCGTCCGCCGCGTAGGACATGAGGCCACCAGCCTCCACACCTTCTCTGCCACTGTGCACCGACGGTAATCGGCTCTTTAACGCAAAGTCCGCGATCCGCTTACGGTTAGCACGCATGACCGAACCCGCACCGGTCACGTAGAGTCCATCCGGACGCTCCTTTGCCAGCCCTGCGAATACCTTCTCGAAATCGTCAGCGCTAGGTACCTCCCAAGGTCGAACGGTCAACTTCAGCGCGCGCGCCGCCACTGGGAGATCCTCTTTCACCTCGCGTGTGGTGCCAGGAGTGGCCGGATTGTAGAGAACCGCGAAGCGGGCAGCTTTGGGAACGGCTTCTTTGAGCAGCTCCAGCCGCTTACCGCCTAGTTCTGTGGTAAGGATTGTAAAGCCGGTAACGTTGCCGCCGGGATGGGCAAGGCTTTGAACATGGCCTGCCCTAACAGGATCGGATCCTTGGCCCGTCAGAACGATGGGAATCGTCTTAGTCGCATTCATGGCCGCCCGGATCACCGTGTCCCCTCCTGCCGCCAAGATGATATCGACCTTCAGACGTACCAGCTCGGCCGCAAGCTCAGACTGCCGGTCGCGCGTCCCCCTTGCATATCGGTACTCGATAATTATGTTCTCCCCCTCTATGTAGCCACGCTCGCGCAGAGCCAGCCGAACTGCCTCCGCACGAGCGGCCTCAGTAGCTGGATCGACCGCCGATAGATACCCTATCCGCCAGATTTTCTTCGGCTGCTGCGCCCGAGCTGGAAAGGGAAGCGCCAAGAGCATCGAGCAAAAAGCTCGCCGAGTGATTTTTTTGCGCATGGAGTTTTGCTCTCACCCTTCCCTGTCCCAAAGGGCGAGGGGAAAGATTTCGCTATTAACTTATCCGCCGGCAACAGGTTTGTTGGGCGCAGATCGTCGTCATACCTTCGCTTTTCTCTTTCTCGAGGTTTTTTCCAAGCCGCCGTTTGTCCGGGCGAGTTTCTTTTCCAATTCCGCACGACCGATCGTTTTTTGTCTGCGTCGTTTTTCTATGAGCGTCCAGAACTTGCCGCTACTTCCTAACTGCAATTGCTCCTCGTCCATCCCTTCGACGCCCACCACCAGGGCAACGGGTTTACCTTTGCGCGTCAAGACAACCCGTTCCCGTCGCGCATCCTTGATGCACAGTTCTAACGTGGCATGCTCAAGACCAATGGTTTTCATATTATTTCCTCCGTCGTTTTGTGCGGCGGCTTATGGCGGATCGCACGAACCATGACCAGGGATGCCTGTTCATCTACATCATAGAAAACGCGATATTCGCCGATACGTAATTCCCAAACTGGGTCCATTTGTTCCCATGGTGGAACTAGGCCGTGCAAGGGCTTCCTGTTTTTCGTGCTCTTGCTCGGTTCGTATCTTAACTGTTTCTCAAGCCGATCCAAAATTCGCTTTCGGTCATAGGCACGTAAGCCGGCTAAATCGTCACTAATGTCGCCAGCGTATTCGACTCAATACATTTTAGTAGACAAAAAAATTATTCCCGATTTCTGACCTCTGATCACTGACCTCTGTCATTTAATCAGCCTGTTCGCCCGTGCCAACAGATTCGGGTCAATCTTTACGCCGATCTGTTTCGCCGTCTTGAATTCCACTACCAGCTCGAACCTCATCGGCTATTCCACCGGCAGGTCGGCTTTGACCTGCGTCAATCGCTCGTTATCTTCCTTGCTGATCATATTCGACTCTCGCTTTCGTGATTGGTAACCTACATTCTCCGCTCAAAATAACTAAGTCCGTTGCAGGCTGCTACTCAGCAGCCGAGGAACGAAAATCGCAATCATCGATCCTCAATCCTCCATCCTCGATCATAATCACGGCTTCCGCCCGCTTTTCGCCAACGCCTGATTGACGACTCTTTGCATCGGCTCGGAGTCCATCCACTCGGCCTTCCAGGTCACCATATACTTGGCGCCCTCTTTACGCCGCGCCATGGGCCTGAGATCGCTCTTGGGAATATCGATACGCAGCGAGTCATTGACGCCGCCGTCTTTTTGAATGGCAATTTGCCCCTCGCGTGACAACAGCCAGTTGATAAACACTTTCGCCGCGTTCGGGTGCGGCGAGCGCTCCAACCACGCCACGGTAAACGCGCCCGGCTCCAAATTGCCGCCTTCCTTCCAAGCGCCGGTGTCGATAACATTGACCGGTAAGCCTTGGGCTTTCGCTTGCAGAACATCATCGCCGTTGCCGAAGAGCAATAATGAGAACCGCTTCTGCGCCAGCCAATTGATCGCTTGCGTGTAGTCGCGCGACACCATCACCACTTGTTCGGCAAACAGCCGGCGCAAAAATTCCGCGCCCAGTTGCGGGTGGTAATACAGCGCACGCGCGCCACTGCGGCCGTAGCCGCCATAGCGCGGGTCCATGACGACGATCTTGGCGCGCCATTTTTCGTTTAACAGGTCCCCGTATGAGCCCAACTCCGCCGGCGCGATCAAGTCACTATTATGCGCCACCATGTTGACCGAGACGCTGCCCACGGAAACAAAAATATACTTGCCCTCGGCATCGATATACTGATGCTTTCCCGACCACCACTTCGACTCGTCTTTGACCTCAGGGAGAATGAAAGCGGCGGCCAGCGGCTGCAACGCTTTGGCTTGATAGAGAGCATACGGCGAGGTGTTGCCGATGCGCGCTACGTCGGCAAGATACTTGCCGCCACGCCGCTCACTCATGATGCGCACCAGCAGCTCGTTGCCTTTACCCTGCGCGACTTTGACTTTGATACGCGGAAATTTTTTCTCGAACTCGCTGAGAAATCCGATTTCGCCAAGTGAATAGTAGGAAATTTCGCCTTCCTGCTCCGCCGCTTTGATTGTGCGCTCCCACTCGGTTTCCCAAGCGGCGGCGCCGTGCAAGTTTTCGCAAAACGCCAGAAAGAGAACGCCGATGGCACAGCCGATAATGACCACAATGTTTTTTGTTGTATTCACAAACCTGTCATTTCGGTCCGTCATTCCGGGCAAGCTGGCGATAGCCGGCGCGACCCGGAATCCAGGCGTGGCAGGGTCTGGATTCCGGCTTTCGCCGGAATGACGACAGAGAACTTTTTGCCTTTGGGTTGGTGTCCCCTCTTAACTTCTACCGTTACTTACTCTTAATGATCTCTTTGAACAGTTTGTTCACCGGCTCCTGATTGCTCCGTTCCGGCGTATCCATGACGATATATTTGGTTCCGGCGACTCGCCGTTGCGTCGCCGGCACGGCGTCCTTGGCGATATCGACGCGCATCGATTCGACCAGCAGATCGGCGGAGTTCATGATTTTTTGAAACGCCGTCTGGCCGTCCCGCGAGAGCAACCAATTGATGAAAACCCGCGCTGCATTGGGATGGGGCGCCTGATTCATCAGCGCCACCGAGCCGTTGCTGCCAGAGGAAATCGCCGGGGTTTCCTTCCAGCGAAAAACATCGAACTCGCCGACCGGCAGTCCTTGCGCCGTCACCGATTCAATGTTGCCGCAAAATAGGCACAGGGCGAATTTCCCCACCGCGAGCCAATCCAATGCTTGGCGGTCGTCGCGGCTGAAGGTCACGTCCATTTCCGTGAAAAGCCGCGTCAGAAAAGCCGGGCCGAGCTCCGGAATATTGTAGATCACCCGGCCGCCGACCCGCTGGCGCCCCGGCTGGCGCGGATCGAGAGCGACGATCTTGCCGCGCCATTTTGAGTGAGTCATGTCCCAATAGGACTTGAACTCCTTCGGATCGACCAGATTCTTATTATAGAAGAGGTTGGGCAGATCGGTATTGCCGAGGAAAACAAAGATGTGACTCCCTTCGGGGTCCATGTAGTGGTGCTTGCCGTCCCACCATTTGGTTTGATCGGCCACCTCGGGCAGGATCAACGCCGGCTTGATCGGATCGAGCGCCTTGGCCGGATAGAGCACGCCAAACGGCGTGGTCGGTCCACAGATGCAAAGGTCCCAGAGAAATTTTCCCGCGCGCCGTTCCGCCATTAGCCGCGGCTCGGTCTCCGCCGCCGATGTGCTCGCAGTCACCAGTTGAATGTCGGGAAAGGCCTTTTCAAAAACCCTGATCGCGGTTTCGATATTTTCTCGGTGATAGAGAAATACCCCGACTCTGCCTTCCTTCTTGGCCGCGGCGACGGTTTTCGCCCACTCGGCCTCCGATGAGGCGGCGGCATGGAGCTTCGAATCGATTGCAATACCGGAAAGTAGCGTCAGCAGCGCGACAATAAACTTGAGACGCAATGAGGTCATGGAAACACGCGACAGGTCACTTCGACGCGCGAACAATCTGAGATATGAGATTTGCCATTTGAGATGCGCTTCGACGCGCGGCTTGCACTAATATTCCCGCGACCAGAGCGTCATGCCCTCTGGCTTGAGCTCCAGAGAAACCTTATCGCCGGACTTGAGCCCTTGGGACACGGGTGAAACCAAAACCCGCGTTTCAGATCCGAGGGTAACCGTATACTCATAGCGATCGCCGAGAAACAGTACCGTCTCCACCCTCGCCTCGACGAAATTGTCGCGGCCTTCCTGCCGGACCGCCGACAGGTTGACCTGTTCCGGGCGGATCGCTACCATCACGCCTTGTCCCACGGCGGGAAATCCGTTGGCCGCCGAAATCACGTTGCTTCGCGGCAAAACGAGTTGCGCCGTCGCGGCCCCTTGGACCTCCACGTTCACTTGCTGATCCGAGAGCCCGCAGACCTTGCCCGGCAGTAAAAAGGTCTTGCCGAGGAAGTCGCGCACGAAGGGCGTGGCGGGTTTGAAGTAAACCTCTTCCGGCGTGCCGACCTGTTCGAGCACGCCGAACTTCATGATCGCGATGCGATCGGATAAGCTTAATGCTTCGATCTGGTCATGGGTAACGAAAATGACCGTGATGTGCACCCGCTGCTGTAGCGACTTTAATTCGCGGCGCATCTCTTCGCGCAGTTGCGCGTCCAAATTGCTCAGCGGCTCGTCGAGCAGCAAGACTTTCGGCGAGAACACCAACGCGCGTGCCAGCGCGACGCGCTGTTGCTGCCCCCCGCTCAACGCCGGCGCCGGCCGCTCTTCCAGGCCGGCCAAACCGACGAGTCCCAGAACGTCCGCGACTTTCTTCTCGGCGGCCCGCCCTTTGATGCCGCGCAGCTTAAGAGGATAGGAAACGTTTTCGAAGACGGTCATATGCGGCCACAACGCATAGGACTGAAAAACCATGCCCATGTTGCGCTTTTCCGGCTTGATGAAAAGATTTTTCTCCGGCGACACCAGGCACTGATCGCCAAGATAGATCGCCCCGCTGTCCGGCTTTTCCAACCCGCCGACCATGCGCAGCGTCGTCGTCTTGCCGCAGCCGCTGGAGCCCAGCAGCGTGAAGAATTCGCCTTCGGCGATTTCCAAGTTGATCCGATTGACCGCGGCTACATCACCGAAAGTTTTGTACAGGTTTTGTATGCGTAGAAAACTCACTTGCTCTTTTCCTTACTCGTCCAATTATGCGCGATGACTCCCGTCGTCGAGGATGACCACCTTCGATCCCTTCGACTCCGCTCAGGACAGGCTTCCATCCTCGATCCTCGACGAGCCACGCCGCACTCGCTTAGACTTGTCGTCAGTCCGCCCGGATGCCGACCTTCAGGCCGAACGACCGCGCCACCATCGCCACGCCCAAAGTCATCAGCATAATGAAAATAACCGTGATACTGGCGACTTCACGGTAGCCCGCCGCCACCTGGTCTAAAGCCAACAGCGACAAAGTGCGGGTCTCCGAAGTCGCCAAGAGAATGATGCTGGAGGTTTGCTGCGACGCGAACATGAACTTGAGCACGGCTACCAGCACCATGGTTTGCGCCATCAACGGAAATACAACCTTGAAATAGGTTCTCCAGAAGCCCGCGCCGGACATGCGCGACGCCTCTTCCAGCTCGTTGCCCAGTTGAACGAAGTTGGCTTTCAAGATCTGCGTCGACAGCGTGATGCCGCTTAAGACGGACGCGATGACAAGCAGAAAAAGCGTGCCGTAAAAGGGCCGGAAAAACGGCGTGCCAAGAAACATCCATAATAGCCCCAAGCCGGAAAGTACTCCGGGGATCGCCGAGGGCAACCAGCAAATCGAATCGAGAATCCCCCGGCCGGGAAATTTAGTGCGCACCAAAACATAGCCCACCAGCGAAAAGAAAAACGCGCCGAAGATCGCCGCGCTGAAGGCGATGATCAACGTGTTCTGCAGTCCCTGAAGAATACGCGGATCGCTGAGCGCCATTCTCCAGTATTCCACAGTCCAAGTTTTCGGCAGGTTAAAAAAACCGAAACGGGTCATGAAGCTGCCGCCGAACACGCTCAGGATCGGCACGACGTCCAACAGAAACACCATGAAGCCGACGAACAACGTAGCCGGGATGCGCCAGACTCCGAGATCGACAATTTTTGGTTTGAACTGACCGGTCACCGTGGTGAATTGGCGGCGCGCGATTAGTTTTCTTTGAATCGGTATGAACGCGACGAGAAAAATCAGTATCACACTGCCGAGAGCCGCTGCTTGATTGACCAGCGGCGGTTCCTGGCGCGCCAGATCGACGATCTTGGTGGCGTAGACATAAAAACCCCAGGGCACGCCGAGCAGCAATTCAGTTTCAAAGCTGCTGAAAATCCGGATCACGCTAAGCAAGAAGACCACGATGATCACCGGCGTCATCGCCGGAATGGTAATTCGTAACAGCGTCGTGAAAGGACTGGCGCCGGACATCCGGCTCGCCTCCTCCATCGAGGCGTCCATGCGCCGGAACGCCGGCGTCAACAACATCACTTTGGTGGAGATAGCGTTGGCCATGACATGGGCCCAGATGATGCCCCAGAAAGAATAGATGTCGAAATTAAGGCCGCTCAGAAATGGCACGCTGCGCAGCCAATTGTTGATCAGACCCGTGCTCGGATCGAGCATCAGCATCCAACCGAAGGTCGTCGCCAAGTTAGGCAGGATAAAAGAAATCCAAAAACCGAACTCAAAGATATTGGCGCCATAGATATTAGTTCGCGCTAATAACCAAGAGATAAAGATTCCCGAGGGCAGGGCGATGATCTGCAGGACGATACCGATCTTGACGCTGTTCCAGAGCGAGCGCCAAATGCCGGGTTCGGCGAAGGCTTGGCGCCACGCGCCCAAACCGTAGACTTCGGGCTCGGCGATGGTCGCGGTGTTGAAACTGTTGATCACGATCAGCGTCAAAGGATAGAGCACGTAGAAACCCATGAAGCCGATCAGCACGGCCATGATCGCCGTCCCGCCATCCAGCGGCGGCAACCAGGTTCGCACGAGCGTTCCCGAGCTAAAGGTCTCTGTCTTTGCCATAGCGTATGACCCTCAAATGGTCAGCGAGTTTTTATCGCGGGCAATCGTGGAGTGCAAGAGGAATTGGCTTCGTCGAGAAAGGTTTTAACTTGGCCATGGGGCAATTAGCGTGGTCGATAACTAATAGGGGCTCGGCACCTGATACGACAAGCCGACCTCCCGCCCATCGCGGCTCAATTGAATGATCGCCAAACAAATCTCCAAGGTCGCCTTACCCCATTTGCCGTCGTGCGGCACCGGCCGGTTCTCAATGACAGCTTGGTAAAAATCCTCCAGCTCGAGTTTGAGGGGACCATCCCGTAATCGAAGTGTTCCAGACGTTCCAGTAGTTCCACTGGTTTCATACCCCTCCTTCGTCCTCTCCCGTCCGTTCATCCTGAGCTTGTCGAAGGACGCGGGCGAGGCAAGAGATGGAGTTTGAACGAATGAACGGTTACTTTCCAGCACGCTCCGCTTGGTCGAGAATCGGGCTGTACTTCGTCGCGCCGCCCTGACGGCGCGGGCCGGCGCGAAAACTGCCGCTGTTGAGCTTAGCGTCTTCCAAGCGCAGCTTGATCGAAACATTTTTCGCCGGATCGCGGAACACATTGATCGGATCCTGCGCGGCCTGAACCTTTTCCATCTGCTCTTTCAGCTGGCGCCGATAAAGTATGATGCCTTTGTCGGACAGGCCCAGCGCTTCTTTGGTCCGGTCCGCCACCCCGCCCTGAGTCATCCAAGCGATCATGTCTTCGCCACTGTTGTTATCCAAGAGTGACCAATCGGGCTCTCCCGTCGCGTCGAGCGTGGGCACGGGAACTTTATAGAATGGAATGACTTCCTGCGGTGGCTGACCTGGGGAACGCTGATAACAGGTGTACCACAGGTGCAGCGTATTGATATCGTCGAGCGGCACGCGGATCTGGAAAGTCGGCCGCTGCGTGCTGCCGCTCAGGAGAATATTCGGAAACAGCACCGGATGGCCGACCTGCCAGTCTTCATTTTCTTCGGTCTCGCCTTCGAGCATGCGGGTCTTGATGATGCCATGCTCAAACTCGCGGAAGTTGATCATTTTGTGGCTCACCGGCTGACCCTTGAACTCAGACCGTCCCAAGCGCTCTTGAACGTAATTGAAAAAATGCTGATGCAGCCACTCGACATGCACCGGGTCGAGGGAGTTCTCCATGATCTGCAACCAATTGCACGGCACGATGGCCGCGCCGATGTCGCGCAGCACGCCGTCGCGCACGAACACTTCCCAGCGCGGCAGCAACGGCGCCGGCTGCGGACCCAGGTAAGCGAAGATCAGTCCGCCCAGCTCTTCGACCGGATAGGCCGGCATGCGGACGCGATCTTTGAACGTGCTGATGGGATCTTCGGCGGTTTCATAGGGTTGCTCCAGACATTTTCCATCGCGACCGTACAGCCAGCCATGATAGGGACAGCGCAAGCCCTCTTTCTCCGGAATACCGAGCACCATCGACATGCGCCGGTGCGCGCATTGCGGACCGATCAGACCTGGACGGCCTTGTTTGTCACGATAGAGCACCAAGTCCTCGCCCAAGAGCCGCACCGCCTTGGTCGGCCGCTCGATTAGTTCAGATGACGCCGCTACCGGATACCAATAGCGCCGCAACAATTCCCCCATCGGCGTGCCGCGTCCCACCTGGGTCAGCTGTTTATTTTCCGCTTCGCTCAACATGACTCACCTCTATATTTTATCCAAACTTTCGACAAAGATTTTTTTGCACCCTTTGCGTATTTTGCGGCGAAACTCCGTTTCCTATTTCTTCCCTGCCTCAGCCTGCGCTTCATTGATAACCTTGGCGATGGGCTTCATGTCAAAGAAGTCCGGATTCCACTGAGGCACATAGTTTACCCCAGGGTTCAGCCGGTTGCGCGGCGGGATATCCTCTTTGGGAATATCAATTCTGAGAGAACCCTCAGCGCCGGCATCGAGAAACTTCCCGGCGGTTTTCTGAAAATCGCTCTGCCCTTCGCGGGAGAGAAACCAGTTGAGAAAAACCTTCGCCGCGTTGGGATGGGGCGCCTGATTCATCAGCACCATCGTCTTGGCCCGGGTTTCGACACCGACGCCTTCTTTGAACTGCGCCGGCTCCACCAAATCCACCGGCAGGCCCTGCGCCTTCGCTTCGCTAATCGACTGATGGCGGCACAGACAAAGCGAAAACTTGCCCGCCGCCAACCAATCTTCTCCTTGCGGGTAGCGAGCATAGAGGGTCGGCGCCATTTCACTGAAGAGACGGCGCAAGAACGACGCACCAAGCTCCGGGTTGTGATAGAAAAATCGGTCCCGCGTTGCGGCAAAGCCACCGGCTTTGGGATCGAAGACGACGATCTTCCCTTTCCATTTCGGGTCAAGCAGGTCCCAATAGGATTTAAACGTGCTCGGATTGACCAACTTGGCGTTGTAGCCCACCAGGAATAACGGCGCGCCGACGTAAACTAGAATATATTTCCCCTCAGGATCGATGAAGTGCTGCTTACCCTGCCACCACTTCGACTCGTCTTTGACCTCGGGCAGGATATACGCGGAAGCGATCGGATCGAGGGCTTTGCCCTGATAAAGCGTGTACGGTGAGGTATTGCCGAGGTTGCCCACGTCGGCAAGAAACTTTCCCGCCCGCCGTTCGGCCATGATGCGCGAGACATGCTCGCCGCCACGCGCGCTGACCACCGAAATTTTGATCTTGGGAAATTTTTTCTGAAAACCGGTATTGGAAATCGCCTCGCCGATCTCGGATAAACTATATAAAACCAGTTGTCCTTCTTGCTCGGCCGCCTTGACCGCCTTGTCCCACTCCGCCTTCCAGTCCTCGACTGGTTGGGCGGCATGCGCCGCCCGAAGCCCAACACCGCCGAGAGTCAAGCACCAACAAAGCAGCAAAGCTAACCTGGCAAAGCTCATATGAATTTGTGAGGATAATATATCATGTTCATTTTGTTTTGTTCATCACGGTAGTCGCGCGCAATGAGAAAATCCAACTCACCACGAAGGGTACGAAGAGCACGAAGTTCGGAGATTTGGTCATCCGAACCCTTTGTGTCCTTCTTGGTGAAAACGTCTTCACAGTAAACCTGGAACAACCATTTACCAAATAACCCGCGATCTTCGCTAGTGCAACTGCCTCGCCCCGGTCAACCCTGAAGGCCCTACTTTGTCAACTCGATCACCAAGTCGCGAATGCCTGTTCGGTCCCACACTTCTGGTCCCCACAAGCGGATGTACTTGGCGCCCTTCTGACGTTGCAGCGGCGCCGGCAAATGCTCTTTCGGAATATCGTCGCGCAACGAGTTTTGGTTAGGCTCGTCCGGTCCTGTTTTTTGGACAGTCATTTGTCCCTCGCGGGAGAGAAACCAGTTGAGCAGCACTTTGGCCGCGTTGGGATGCGGCGCTTTATTGACCAGCGCGACCATGGTTCCACCGGCTTCCAGTCCGACACCGTCTTTCTTGAATGCATGAGCGTCGAGCACATCCACCGGCAAACCCTGTTTCTTGGCCTCCTCAACCTCGGTCGCCTTGGCCGTCAAGGCGATTGGAAATTTGCCCGAAGCGATCCAATCGGTTTGCTGCCGCTCATCGCGAATAAAGGTGAGCCCCGCCACGGTAAAAAGCTTCTTGATATACTCCGGTCCGAGCTGAGGATTTTGATAAAGAAAAAGCAGCGGACTTCCACCCCCGGGCTCTCTTGGGTCCTTGATGGTAATCTTGCCTTTCCACTTGGGCTCGAGCAGATCCCCATAGCTGCGCAACGACTGCGGATCGACCAATTTTTGGTTGTACCCCAACAGGTGCAACGGCACCGCCGCGTAGGCAAAAACATATTGGTTCTCGACATCGTTGAAGTGATGTTTACCTTCGAGCCATTTCGAAGTGTCTTTGACTTCGGGGAGGATAAAGGCGGGAGTGATCGGATCGAGCGCCTTGGCCTTGTACAGCGTTGTCGTTGTCCCACCGCCGAGCCTGACCACGTCGGCGAGGAATTTTCCTGCTCTCCTCTCGGCCAAAATGCGCTGCTGGATTTGCGCCGCGCCACCGGGAACTAAGACGACTTTGATCTTCGGATATTTTTTCTGGAAGGCCTGCCATTCGGTATCGCCGGATATCTTGTAAACAACCACCTGCCCTTCCTGCTCCGCCGCTTTGACGGTGCGCTCCCACTCTGTCTCCCAGCTGAGGTCAGCCGCGACCCCATTGCCGGGTGAAAAAATGATCAGCAGCGCAAGTAGAGAAATGGCCTGAATCGGAATGGTCTTGTCAATCATGGCAGCTCCTGTTAAGCGAATGAGCGAGATTCGCTCCGAATGGCTGTTAGATTCGATCTTGGGCCTTTCGCTAGTATTACTGTGTCATTAATGTTGATTCCATCTGCCGCAGCTGGGGCATCGATCGAGTTGTCGGATGATGATGTTGGAGGCGAGCAGACAACGCAGGGTCGCGATGGAATCGGGCACGTG
>Ga0105252_10001247_pt1 | contig 11804 bp, 9 predicted proteins | sample EasRivMeERMZT100_FD_89675 | JGI IMG/M metagenome (GOLD analysis project Ga0105252, IMG submission 89675) | Soil microbial communities from meander-bound floodplain in the East River, Colorado, USA - East River MetaG ERMZT100 | ecosystem: Environmental > Terrestrial > Soil > Floodplain | place... | reverse complement strand
TTCTTTTCGTCGCGCTTTGCTTGGGCGGATTGCTGCGGCGTTTCGTCCGGCTTCTTGTAGTCGCCGATGACGCCTTTCAGGGGACAGACTGCGAATGCCGGACATTTCTTGCATCCGGCTACGATGGCGACGGGACATAGGGTCATTTCGCTTCTCCTTCAAAGATCGGCGGCCAGTTCCCGCGTGAGCTGCGCCGCGGGCACTTCCTTGCATCCGCCGGCATTCTGGCCGCACCAAAGCGGGGAAAAATCGCCGGCGCCTTCGCTCTCGGCTCTGGCGCGCAAGGGGGCGATAGCCGAGGTGGCGAGAGGAAACTCGGGCGCTGCGCCGCTGAGCGGGCCAAGCTCCCTCATCAGATGGTTCACGATTCCGCGGGCGGGTCGGCCCGTGAAAAGGTTGGTGAGCGCGGTGTGGCGCGCGGCCTCGCTCTTCAGGGCCGCGCGATGCACCGCGCTCGTGGTGGCTTCCGGGCAGAGCAAATAAGCCGTTCCAATCTGCACGCCGGCCGCACCGAGCGCCATGGCCGCCGCGACGCCTTGCGCATCGGCGATGCCACCGGCGGCGATGACCGGGAGCTTCACCGCGCCCACGATCTGCGGCAACAGCGCGAACGTGCCGACCTGGGTGCTCAGATCGTCCGACAGGAAAATTCCACGATGTCCGCCGGCCTCGAACCCTTGCGCGATGACGGCATCGACCCCGTGCGCTTCGAGCCAGAGCGCTTCCTCGACGGTGGTCGCCGAAGCAATCACCTTTGGGCGCCATGCTCTTACGCGCGCCAGCAATTCCGTTGATGGCAGACCGAAATGAAAGCTCACCACGGGCGGCTTGAATTCGCTCAGCGCGTCGGCGGCTTCGGCGGTGAAGGGTGAGCGTCCCGGTCCGGCGGGAATGCTCTTCGGGTCGATTCCGTACTTCTTGTAGAAGGGCGAAAGTGCCGCCCGCCAGCCCGCTTCGCGCTCGGCATCCGGCGTTGGAGGCGTGTGGCAAAAAAAGTTCACGTTGAAAGGCTTGGAGGTTTGCGCCTTGATCTTCGCGAGCTCGGCGCGCATGGCGTCGAGGCCGAGCATGGCGCAAGGCAGCGAGCCGAGGCCGCCTGCATTGGATACCGCTACCGCCAGCGCGCTGCCTTGCACGCCCGCCATGGGCGCCTGGATGATCGGGAGGTCGATGCCGAGGAACTGGGGCAGCTTCATCGTTTGATGCGAGCGGATAGAAAAGATCGGCCTGGTCGCAGCGACTCACTTCGCCTTCAACAGCCATTTGACGGCGTAGACGACGGGCGCCAGAGCCCACCGCGTGGCGGTTTTCAAGGGCTCGTGTTCCCGGATCGCGTCGGCGAGCGGCGGCGACAGTCTGTAATAGAGTTTCACCAAGGCGCGGCCGAAGGGATGCGGGAGGAGAGTGTCGTCCCTGAACTTCCGCAAGAGCGCGACGTCCTCCGCCTTGTCGCTGCCGTATGCCGCGGTGGCGATGAAGCAGCTGACGCCCGCGCCCTCGACGTCGGTCAGGATTCCGGTTGCATTCAGCGCGATCGTCACCGGATTCTCGTCAGGGTCGTTGGAGGGTATGTCGAAGCTGTCGGTGAAGGAACCAGGCATCGCGGACGAAAACCTCACCGTGAGGATGCAGCTCTGGGTGATCGCGAGCGTCATGCTGGAACATCCGTCGCTCATGATCGAGAAGGGGACCGCGAGCGGGTTCGCAAGACCTATCGTTCCGACGACCAGCGCTCCCGGGCCGGTGTTGGTGATCGTGATCGTCCGATCGGAGACGTTACCGACGGGGGTGGTCCCGAAATCGTGGCTCGTCAGAGAGACCGAGACGTCGGGCAGCGGCACCAGCTCATAAGCGCCGATGTCGCAGACGGCAGTGCCGTTGCCGTCGCCGTCCAGCGGGCGCATCTCTCCTCGCGCGTCGAGAATCGGGCAGGGGATGTTGTCGCCGCCCTCGATCGCCGGGCTTCCCGCGAGCAGCGCGTGGGTGCGGCTGGGGCCGCCGTTGTCCTGGAGCGGTCCGAGGAGCGGATCGGCGTTGGTCAGGTCCGAGGCGACGGCGAAGGCGCACGTCGCGTCGCCGAACAGGTTGTGGCCTTCCGAAACGAAGGTTCCGCCGAAGTTGTTGCATGCGCCCGCGGTGTTGCCGGACAGAATCGTGTTGACCAGCGTGGCCGTTCCAGAATTGGTGATCGCAAATCCAGTGTTCGCGGTGATCGTCCCGTTCGTCAGATGCGTGTTCACGCCGTTCGCGGCGGTGTTGTAAATACCATCGCCCGTGTTGCCGCTGATGGTCGCGTTGATGAGGACGGCCGAACCCTGTTGTATGATGCCGCCGCCCGAGCCCGCAGTGGCGGTATTACCAGAAAACAGGCTGTGCGTTATCGTCGCGGCGCCGTTGTTGAACAGGCCGCCGCCGTGAATGGCGGCTGTGTTGCCGGTGACGCTGCTGCGCGTCATCACCATGCCGCCGCCGTTGTCGATGCCGCCGGCGTTATCGACAACGGCTGAGTTGCCACTGACGTTGCTGTCGTTGATATGGAGTGAGCCGTTGCCGTTCGTCGCAATGCCGCCTCCGGTCCCGCCTGTGTTGCCGCTGACGACGACACCGTCAAGGGTAAGCATCGATCCTTCGGTAAAAATCCAGATGCCGCCGCCGTTCTTGATGGCGGACGCGGCGGTGTTGCCGTTGCGGATCGTCACGCCGGCGATCGTGACCGTAGCGTCGAAGAAAGAGATGCCGACCTGAAAAACGCGATCCAGGCCGCCGCCGTCGATGATGGTGGTGACCGCCCCGGCGCCGGTGATCGTCAGGTTGCTCGAGATGTCCAGGTCGCCCGTGGCGGACGCATCCTCATCGACGCCGGCGATGCTCAAGGTATACGTGCCGGCAGGCAGGACGATGGTGTCGGCGCCCGCGAAGGCGTTCGCTTCCTGTATCGCGGCCCGCAGCGTGCATACGCCGTTGCCCGGGACCGTCTCGCAAAACCCGTCGCCCGGAACGGCGTCCACCGCGTCCGCGGTCGAATTCACCGTGAAGGTCGCCGCCGCATGAGCGGTTGCGGGAAACCCGCACTGCAATGCCACGACGGCGAGTCCGAGACCGACCAGGCGCACCGCCCGCCCGGGGACCGCGGCGGTGACGCCACACGTGTTCGACAGGCAGTGGCCCGTTGAACAAATGGAACCGGTTCTCATGAGGTTTCTCGCGCCGTCACACTACTCCCAATCGCAAGACTGGGGCAATACGCGTGCTCGACCTCCATCAGGGCTCTTTTCTTGTCTCGGCTTCCGCGAGCTTGGGGCGCCAATCGCCGCGGCGCGAGATCTGGGCGAAGGCGGACAAGGCCAGCAGCCCGGCGCTTACCGCCAGCAGCACCCCTGCGATGGGGCGCTGCAGGAAGATCATCCAGCCGCCGTCGGACATGATGAGCGACTGGCGCAGCGACATTTCGAAGATCGGCGCGATGACCAGGCCTAGCACCAGCGGCGCCGGGTCGAACCCGAACTTCTTCAGGCCGTAGCCGACGACGCCCATGATCAGCATGATCCAGACGTCGACGATCGAGTTGTTGACCTCGTACACGCCGATGACGCAGAACATGATGATGAGCGGATACAGATACGCATAGGGTATGCGCAGGAGGTTCACGAACACGCCGACCAGCGGCAGGTTGAGCGCGAGCAGCATCAGATTGCCGACGTACATCGAGGCCACGAAGCCCCAGAACACGCTGGGATGATCGTTCACCAGCGTCGGTCCCGGCGGCACGCCGTGGATCAGCAGCGCCGCCATGAGCACCGCGGTCACCGGCCCGGTCGGGATGCCGAGCGCCAGCATCGGCACGAAGGAGCCGGTCGAAGCCGCGTTGTTGGCCGATTCGGGTCCGGCGACGCCGGCGACAGCGCCCTTGCCGAACTCCTCGGGTGTCTTCGACATGCGCTTTTCCAGCGCGTAGGACATGAAGCTGGAGATGATGTGGGCCGAGCCCGGAATGATACCGATGACGAAACCGAGCGCCGAGCCGCGCGCGATCGGCAACGCGGACTGACGCCATTCCTCGCGGCTCGGCCAGAGCTCACGGAACCTGGGGCGGATCACCTCGGCGGTCACCTGCCGGCTCGGCGTGGACAGGATCTCGCCCAGCCCGAACAGGCCTACCGCGACCGGCACGATGCCGATGCCGTCGCCAAGCTCGGGAATGTCGAATGAATAGCGGAAGTGGCCGGTCATCACGTCGATGCCGATGGTGCCGAGCAGCAGCCCCAGGGCGGCCATCAGCAGAGTGCGGACGAGCGAGCCGGTCGACATGTAGGCGAGGAAGATGAGCCCGAGCGCCAGGAGCGCGGTGTATTCGGGCGGACCGAATCCCAGCGCGAAGTCCGCGAGCGGCGGCGCCACCAGCGTGAGCAGCAGAACGCCGAAGGTGCCGGCGACGAACGAGCCGACCGCGGCGATGCACAGCGCGGCGCCGGCGCGGCCCTTCTTCGCCATGGCGTTGCCGTCGATGCAGGTCATCACCGACGCGGCCTCGCCCGGGATGCGCAGCAGGATCGAGGTGGTCGAGCCGCCGTATTGCGAGCCGTAATAGATGCCGGCCAGCATTACGATCGCCTTGGTGGCATCCAGGCCGAAGGTCAGCGGCAGCAGGATGCTGATGCCGGCGAGCGGGCCGATCCCGGGCAGCATGCCCACCAGCGTCCCGACCAGGCAGCCGATGAAGGCGTACCACAGCACGGCGGGCTGCAGCGCGACCGAGAACCCGAGCCAGAGACTGTCGAGCGTTTCCAGGCGTCAGAACCAGAGCAGGCCGCGCTCGAGAGGCGCCTTCAGCGCCTTGCCGAACAGCCAGTAGGCGAACAGCGTCAGCCCGATGCTGTATCCGGCCGCGATCAGCGCGTTACGCCGCTCGACCAGGACGAGCAGAGCGAAAACCAGGAGTGCCATGGAAATCAGGAAGCCGAGCGGCCGGTAGGCAACGACCGCGCCTGTGGTGATCAGCACGACCCCTGCAGCATGGCCGCGGTCGCTCCAGTCGATCGCCGCAAATTCCTGGCTCTGCGCCGCGCCGACGACGATGAGCGCGGCAAACAGCATCATCAGCCCCGTAAGGAGCTTCGGCATCATGCCGGCCCCCGGCGCCGAGAGGCGGCCAAACGGCAGGTCGCCGCTTGCCGCGAACACCCCGACGCCGAGCGCGATGAAGGCCGCGCCCGCGACGTGATCGGACTGGAGGCGGAAGATCAGCCTTCGACCTTGCCGATCTGGCGCACCGCGTCTTCCACGCGCCTGGCATCGGTGTCCCAGAACGCCTTGAACTCCGGCTGGTCCAGGTAGGCGACGTCCTGTCCGAGATTCTTCATGGCGCCTCTGAACTGGTCCGTCGCCGCCGCCTTCTTCGAGGCGTCGCGCCAGGTCGAGATGACGGACGCGGGCGTGCCCTTGGGCGCGAACAGTCCGACCCAGAGATAGAACTCGACGTCGTAGCCGAGCTCTTTCATCGTCGGCACGTCGGGCAGCGCGGGCGCGCGCTGTCCGCCGAAGCAGGCGAGCGGCCGCAATTTTCCGGCCTTCATCTGTGCGTTCGCGGCGGCGATCGAGGACACGAGCACCTGCGAATTGTTGCCGAGAATGGCGGTGAGCGCGGGTCCGCCGCCCGCGGTCGGCAGGTGCTTCATCTGGATCCCGGCCGCCTTCATGAACAAGGCAGTCGGCAGGTGGAGGGCGCCGTAGAGGCCCGACGAGCTGAAGATGAGCTGGCTTGGTCGCTTCTTCGTGTCCTCGACGAATTCCTTGAGCGTCTTGTACGGCTGCTTGTCGTTGACCACCAGCACCATCGGATCGGCGATGAAGCGCGCAATCGGGATGAAATCGTCTCGGGTGAACTTCACCGGCCGGCCGAAGAGCTTATCGACCTCGGCGAAACCCGAAATCGATACGATGTGCATCAGCAGCGTGTAGCCGTCAGGCTTGGCGTTGGCGGCGAACTGGCCGCCGACCTGACCTGCCGCGCCGGCCTTGGTTTCGATCACCACCGGCTGCTTGAGAATCGGCTCCAACACCGCGGCGAGCGGGCGCGCCACGACGTCGACGGCGCCGCCGGGCGGGAACGGGTTGACGAACGTCACCGGCCGCGATGGATAGGTGTCCTGCGCGAACGATGCCCTGCTGGCGAATGCGGCGGCCACCGCCGCCGAGCCTGCGACGAATCTGCGTCTGTCCATGTTTTCCTCCTCCTTGGCCCGATGATACAGAGCGCCAAAGCAGCGGGTCAACTTGGCGTTCGACGGTAGTAAGATCGGGCGGCATGAGGGAAATCAGGGATTGCCTGCCTCCCGACCGGAATCCGCGCCGGCCCGGCTTCGTGCTGCCCCGCGGGTCCATCGACACGCACGTCCACGTGTTCGAACCGGGCTACGCCCTTTCCCCGGGCCGCGGATACAACCCGCCTACCTCGACGCTCGCCGACTTGAAGCACCTGCACGCCACGCTCGGCATCGACCGCGTGGTGTTCACGCAGCCTTCGGTCTACGGCACCGACAATGCGGCGATCCTGGATGCCATGGCGGCGCTCAATGCGCAGACGCCCCACCGGGCGCGCGCCGTCGTGGCGCTGGGCATGGATGTCACCGAAAAGCAGCTCGCCGCGCTCGATGCGTCCGGCGTGCGCGGCGTGCGGCTCAACTTCGACAACAAGGGCGGCATGCCGATAGCGACCGCCCAGATCCCCGATCTTGCCGCCCGGATCAGACCGTTCGGCTGGCACATCGAGTTCCTGTTTCCCGGCAAGGACATGGTCGAGCTGATGCCGGTCTTCGCCGCGCTCGCGGTGCCGATGTCGATCGCGCATTTCGCCTATCAGCCGGCGACCGCCGGGGTCGCGGCGGCCGGCTTCCGGGCGCTCATCGAGCTCGCGCGGCGCGGCAATACCTGGATCAAGATCTCCGGCGCCAACCGCGTAGCCGCGACCGATCTGCCGCCTTACGACGACGTGAAGCCGATGGCGCGTGCCCTGATCGAGGCTGCGCCCGAGCGCATCATGTGGGGATCCGACTGGCCGCATCCGAACAAGTACGTCGCCAACCCCAACGACGCGGATCTCGTCGATGCCTTCGGCGACTGGGTGGGCGACGACAGGATGCGCCGCAAGATCATGGTCGACACGCCCGCGGCGTTCTACAGCTTTGCAGCGCCCGGGGTCAGGCCTTAGGGGACTCCGTCTGCCGCCCGACCCTCGTTGCGGCGTTTCCTCAGTGCGAGTCGCCGGTCAGGGGCAGCCGCGCCTCGAGCCCCGAGGACACCAGGCTCTTCTCGATCGCCTCCGCAATCGCGCGCGCCCCGGCGCCATGGCGCTGCGCGGCGTCGCGCTGACCCTGCGCCGCAAACAGGCGAGCCAGCCCGGCTTGCGCTTCCATCCGGAGCCGCACCCGGCCGATATCCTCGGCCAGCTCTGCGGCGCGCAACAACTCGGCCTGTGCCGGCGCGTAGGCTTTCTCCGCGAGCCATGCCTCGCCGTGCCAGCGGCGCGCGCTCGCTTCGAGTTCGCGCAGGCCGTTTGACTGCGCGAGCGCGAGCAGTTCATCCGCGAAGGTGCGGCAGCGGCTCGCGTCGCCCTGGCCGAGTGCGACCGCGGCCAATCCCTCGAGACACCTCGTCATCAGGTAGCGCTCGCAGCTGCGGCGCGCCTGCTCGAGCGCGTCCTGCAGCGCCGGCGCGACGTCCCTGTGACCGAGCCGTGACCGCGCGATCGCGCGGTGCGCCTCGATGGCAATGCGCCAGAAATCGATGCCGGTTTCGCGGCTGAGCGCGAGGCCGCGCTCCATGTGCTGGAGCGCTTGCTCGTTCAGGCCGAGGTCGAGCAGGAGGTGGCCGATGAAATCATAGGCGATGAACTGATAGCGCACCTGCTTCAGGCTCTCGAGCCAGCGCAGGGTGTTCATCATGCCGGTCCACGCCGCGCCGTAGTTCCCGGTGCAGGCACGCACGTGGTCGAGTCCGAGAAGCGTGGGACCCATATGCCACTGCAGGTCTGCCGCATGCGCGATCTCGAGCGCCCCATTGAAGTTCGCCAGGGCACGCGGGTAGTCCCCGAGCCCTTTGGTTCCGGTGCAGGCATGCCCGATCATCATCAGATTCTCGGATTCGTAGCTCTTGTCGCCGATGCCGCGCGCGAGCTCGAGCGACCGGGTGTAGCACCGGATCGCCGCGGCAGGCTCGGCGTTCGCAAAGTGCGCTTCGCCGCGCCCGTGGTAGGCCTGCACCGCAACGAGATCGACAAGTCCGGTGCGCTCGCAAATTTCGACCGCTTCCTGGTGAAACGCTATGGCCTGGTCGTTCAGCCCGGTGCTCCAGGCGACCGTGCCGAGGTGATAGAGGGTGTCGGCCGCGTGATGCTCGTCGTTCATCGCGCGGGATTCCGCCAGGGCCGCGTTGAGACATGCCGTCGCCTCGTCGTAGGCATCGGCGCGCCGGTACGCCATGCCGAGCTGAATCAGCGCGTCGCGCGCCTTGTCGCGTTCGCCCGCCGCACGCGCCGCGTCGATGACGCGGCGGATGTCCGCCACGGCGCCCTCGGTCTGCCCGGCCTGTGCGCGCGCCGCACCGCGGCGCTCGTAGAGCGCGCGGCGTTCGCGCTCGTCCGCCGCCTCCGGGTGAGATTCGCAGAGCGCGACCGCGCGGTCCATCCAGTGCAAGGCGTCGCGCATCGCGAACAGCGCCTGGGAGCGCTCGCCGGCCAGGACGAGGTACTCGAGCGCCTTCCCCCAGACGTGAGCGCGCTCGTAGTGCTCCGCGAGCCGGGCGTCGCGCTCGTGCGCTTCGCCTTCGCCGCGGCGCTCCAGGACTTCAGCCACCGACCGATGCAGCAGCATGCGCCGGGCCCCGCCGATGTCGCGGTAGACCACCTCGCGGACCTTGTCGTGGCTGAAGTCGTATACGCCGCCCTCGGACTCCTCGCGCAGCAAACGGCGCTTCACGAGCGCCTCCAGCGCGTCGAGCAGCCGCCCTTCGGGCTCGCGCGTCACGTCGAGCAGGGTGTCGAAATCGAAGCGCCGGCCGAGGACGGCGGCGGTTTCGAGCGTCGGGCGGATCTCCTGCGGCACATGCGTGATGCGGGCGCGCACGGCGGCGCGCAAGGCATCCGGAAGCATTGCCGGCTCCCCGGTCGCATCGGCCCCCGGGGGGATCTCGCCCTCGCTCAGCGACTGCAGGATCGACATGAGGAAGAACGGATTGCCCTCGGTTTCGCGATGCAGGCGCTCGGCCAATCCGGGAGCGGCGAGCCGCGCATCGCCGAGCGCCGCGACCAGGCTTTCGGCATCGCCCGGCCCCAATCGCGCGAGCGGCACGCGGCGCGCGCCGGCCTCGCGGTGCAAGCTCTCGACCAGCCGCGCCAGCCGCTCGTCGCTGTCGAGATCGTCGTCGCGGACCGCGTAGATCACCAGCGCCGGTCGTTCGGCGGCATGGCGGACGAGGGAGTGGAGCACCTGCGCGCTCGCGTCGTCCGCCCACTGAATATCGTCCACCATGAGAATGAGCGGCCGACCGTCCCCGGTTGCTTCGAGCAGCTGCCCCACCGCGCGCGAAAGGCGGGCCTGGCGCGCCTCGGGAAAGTCGCGCGACAGCTGCGGCAGATCCGGAAAGCGTTCGGCCACCGCGGGAACCAGCGCGGCGAGCTCGGCGAGCGACACGGGCGTCATTTTGCGCAGTGCGGCAGGTGACGCCCGGTCGAGCGCGCGCGTGACCAGGTCGATCACGGGCTGATAGGGCATGGCCCGATCGATCTCGTAGCAATTGGTCGCGAGCGTGGACAGGCCCTGGGCTTCCGCGTAGCGCGCGACCTCGCGCATCAACCGGCTCTTGCCGATGCCGGGCTCGCCTTCGATCAGGACAGCCTGGCCGGCGCCGGTCGTCAACCGCGCAACGAGTCCGATCAGCAGCCCGAATTCGACGCCTCGGCCGACAAAGGGCGCGGTTTCGTTTGCGGAGCGAATTGCGGGATCCGGTGCGGATTGGGGCGCAACGCTGCTCGCGGCCACACCGAGCGGTGCGGCCGCGAGCGGCAGACGACCGGCCGCCTGCACCGCGCGAGCCGTATCGAGGAAGGCGCGCCGCTCCTGCTCCGGGATGGCGAGCGCCGCGGCGAGCCGGTCGGCGAGATGCCGCGAGGGCCTGCGCTCATCGGCTTCGATCTTCCTGATCGTGAAGTCCGAGCAGCTGACCCGCCTGGCGAGCGCCTCCTGTGTGAGGTCCAGCGCCTTGCGGCGGCGCCGCAGCCAATAGCCGAAAGAATGCGCCCGGTCCTGCACGTTGTCTGAACCCCCGTTGTCTCAACGTGCCTGATTCTAGCGGCACTGTCCCGGCTTTTGTCCCGCATCTTGTCCCGCTTTGCGGGACCCCGCGCGCTCTCGGGTGGAGTGAAATAGCGGCACGCAGATCGGCAAGGCCAAAACCGGATCCGACGATGCGTAACAGTAACACCGCTGCTGAACCAAGACACATTCCCAACTTTCAGGAGAAAAGCCATGTCCGCAGTCCTTTCCATCCCCCAAGCCACCGTCGACCTCGCCGCCGTGAAGGCCAAGCAACAAGCTGCCTGGTCCGCCGGCGACTATGCCGTCGTCGGCACCACGCTGCAGATTGTCGGCGAGTCGCTTTGCGAGGCGCTCGACCTGCGTGCCGGCGAGCGCGTGCTCGACGTCGCCGCAGGCAACGGCAATGCGACACTTGCCGCCGCGCGCCGCTGGTGCGACGTGGTCTCGACCGACTACGTTCCGGCGCTTCTCGAGCGCGGGCGCGCCCGGGCGGGCGCAGAAGGCCTGCCGGTGGAGTTCGAGCAGGCGGACGCCGAGAATCTGCAGTACGCCGACGAGAGTTTCGATGTGGTTCTGTCCACCTTCGGCGTGATGTTTACCCCCGACCAGCAGAAAGCCGCAGCAGAAATGGCGCGGGTCTGCAAACAGGGGGGCCGGATCGGACTGGCGAACTGGACCCCTTCCAGCTTCATCGGCGAGGTCTTCAAGCTGCTGGGCCGTTACCTGCCCCCGCCGGCCGGCGTGAAGTCGCCCGCGCTGTGGGGCACGGAGGAGCGCCTGCGCGAGCTCTTCAGCGGTCGGCTGGACTCGATCGCGATCGAGAAGAAGGAATTTGTCTTTCGCTACCGCAGCGCGACCCACTGGCTCGAGGTCTTCCGCACCTACTACGGCCCGATGCAGAAGGCGTTCGGCGCGCTCGATTCCGCCAGGCAGGAATCGCTCGCCGCGGACCTGATCGCCCTGGCCGAACGGTTCAACCGCGCGACCGATGGTTCGCTGGTGGCCCCAAGCCAGTACCTCGAGGTGGTCCTTAAGCGCAGTCAGGTGTTGTGAGCGGCTGCGCAGACACTCACGAACCACAAAAGGAGTAGACGAAATGAGCACTACGCTATACGAAAGGCTGGGGGGCGCGAACGGCATTGCCGGACTCGTTGACGACGTCATGGCCGCCCACCTGGCGAATCCCATCGTCAAGACCCGATTCGAGAACATCAAGGACCTGGATCGCGCCAAGAAGATGGCGCGGGAGTTCTTCTGTGCCGGCTCGGGCGGCCCGGAAACCTACACCGGCAGAGACATGCTCACCACACACAAGGGCATGAACATCAGTGAACAGGAATATCTGGCGGTGACCGACGATATCGTCGGTGCGATGGAGAAACACAAACTGAGCGAGGACACGAAGAAGGACGTGATCGCGATTCTCTATTCGCTCAAGGGCAACATCATCCGCGTATAGGCAGCCCACTCGCCGGCGGGCAGCTCGAGGTGGTC
>Ga0105252_10001238_pt1 | contig 11862 bp, 15 predicted proteins | sample EasRivMeERMZT100_FD_89675 | JGI IMG/M metagenome (GOLD analysis project Ga0105252, IMG submission 89675) | Soil microbial communities from meander-bound floodplain in the East River, Colorado, USA - East River MetaG ERMZT100 | ecosystem: Environmental > Terrestrial > Soil > Floodplain | place... | reverse complement strand
GTCATTGACGATGAAGGTACTTGTGCTTCGTCGCACTGTAACGGGAACCTAGACAGTAACGGCGTCCCGCATGGGCATAGAAGCTAATGCGCTGGCTCAGAGACATACCGGGCTTTGAAGGTAAGTATGCCGTAGATATGGGCGGTAACGTCTATAGCTATCGTAAAGGTACATATCTTAAACCCGGCATGGCTTCTGGCGGCTACCTAACAGTATCCTTGGGCCGACGTAGAAGTAGGTGTGTACATGAACTTATACTTACTACTTTTGTCGGCCCAAGACCCTCTCCAAAACACGTATCAAGGCATTTAGATGGTGATAAGCTACACAACTGTATATTCAATCTAGAGTGGGCTACATACTCTCGCAACGCACTAGATAAAAAATACTTAAACGAACACGGCCCTAATCTATCTATACAGCAAGTATTAGAAATAAAAGACTTAGTAGCAGGACAACACCCCATTATGCGTATAGCTGAACAGTACGGCGTGTCAAAGTCAACAGTACATGCCATAATGTCCGGACAAAACCATAAGGACGTACAGTGAGAGTTCATGTGGATTTTGAAAGTAGGTCTATAGTTGACCTCCGTACTCGGGGGTCCACTATCTACGCGCAGCATTGGAGTACAAATCCTTTAATGCTTGCCTTCATCTGTGAGGAAACAGGGTGGGAGACAGTATACGACTTCATGGGCGAAGATACGGCGCTACAGAACAGCACGTATCCGAGCCGATCAGAAGACGATATGCTACTGAACTACTACAGGCCAATATGCCCGCCTAATATCTTGTACGCCATAGAGCAGGGTGCGACGTTCGTGGCGCACAATGCCCGGTTCGAGCAGGATATATGGTACTGGATATGCCATAAGCGTTGGGGCTGGCCTATGCCTTTAAAGTGGTCCTGTACGGCTGCTAGGGCGGCCTATTGGGGCCTACGGCGCTCGCTGGAAGGCGCGGGGTCCGACCTAGAACTTCCCATCCAGAAGCTTGCCGTAGAGGGCAAGGAGTTTATCAATACGTTCTGCTGCCCCCGCAAGTACAAGGGTGCGAAAAAGAACGGTATCGTTACACAGCTATGGGCAGAGCCTCACGAACTACCTTTTAGGTGGAATGACGGCAAGATATACTGCCTACAGGACGCCAAGACCGAGGCCAGTATTGATGCGCTCCTACCGGACTTACCGGAGTTTGAGCAGCAAGTATGGGACTTGGACTTCAAAATTAACACGCACGGTATCCCGATTGATACGGACAGCGTAGGCAAGGCTATTCACTTCAGCGATCACTACACGCAACATGCGGTGCAACGCTTTAATGCACTTACGGCGCTTAACCCGACACAGCGGGACCGGGTACTGGAGTATCTTAACCAGCGCGAGGAAATGGAGAAGCTGCCCAACCTTCGCACTAAGACATTGAGTAGGATCATACAAGATGACCTCCCCGAAGATTTGCGTGACGTTATCAATATACGGCTCGACAGCGCAAGGGCCTCCGTCAAAAAGCTTGAAAGTATGCGGGCTAACACTTCGACAGACGGTTTTGCTAGGGGACTTTTTGTCTACTATGGTGCCCATACCGGCAGATTTAGCGCAAAGCGGGTTCAGCCTCACAATTTCATCCGAGGCAATGCCAAGATGGCTGAAGCTACGTTCCGGTATCTCAATAGCGAATGTTGGGCCGGAGGGCTAGGCCCTAGCGGTATGCCCGCATGGGTCGAAGACGCCGACATATACTTCCCAAGACCTTTAAAGGCTCTCGCTCACAGTATGCGGGGCTTTATCAAGGCACCCCCCGGCAAGATAATCATATCCGGCGACTACGCTCAAATTGAAGCCCGAGTACTCGCATGGCTCGCTTGCTGTGAGCAGCTATTACACGGCTTCCGTACAGGAGAAGATACCTATGTCCGGTTTGCGGCAGACCATATGTATCGAAGAAGGTATGAAGATTACTTCGACGATGATGGTAAGATTTTACCGAGTATGGCTGATGAGCGACAACGGGCGAAGTCTGCTGTACTCGGCTGTGGCTTTCAACTTGGCGGAACAGGCTTCCGAGAATACTGCGATAACATGGATATCATTTTGTCGGAAGCCGAGGCAGATTATACCGTTAAGGCTTACAGGAACGCTTACCCGGAGATAAGCGACTGGAGTGGCGGCCTATGGACCCGCGCTAATTACTGTGCCATTAAAGCAGTAGAGTGCGAGGGACAAGTCATTCAACTGTGGGGCACAGAAGTAACTTTTCACGTTCACCGGATCGACAGTGAACGGTGGTGGTTACTCTGCACCCTGCCTAGTGGTCGGCATATCGCTTACTACAGGCCAAAGGTACAAGACATTAATCAGTGGGGCAAGCCCGTACTCAGTTTCCGTACCGAATGGATGGGCAAGAGTTACCGTGAACTCACTTACGGCGGGCGACTGGTCGAAAACATGGTACAGGGCATTGCCCGCGATATTATGTGTATAGGCGCTAATAACGCCGATGCAGCGGGCTTTGATATCTTTGCGCTGATACACGATGAAGTACTTGGACTGATCGCAGCGGGACAGATCGAAGAAGCCAAGGCTCTTTTAAAGCAAGCCCTATTGTCGTTGCCAAGCTGGTGCGCGGGACTACCCCTAGACGCCGAGGTTAAGGTGATGGACCGCTATGCAAAATAGTTCAACAGGGGGCTTGACTTACTCGAAACCGGGGCGCACCTTGCTAATGGGCCAAGTCCCGAAGGTCATACTTGTGGTATATAGTAGAACAGTTAGCAGGTTGCGTAGCAATGGAACCGTCGCGTCTTCGCGTCTTAGCGGCTTTGGTAGTGCTTACCTTAGTGGTATCCTGCCTGCTCGTACAGACATTCAATCATTAGTTTCGGTGCGGGGTCGTGGGCTGCGTCACGGCAGTACACCCTGCGTCGAGGGGCGGCGGGTCTTCCTCTTTCCCGTCGCCCCACTTGTATGCTTTAAAGCCAACAGTGGAGTTTAAACCTGTTATGGGAAATGTTGTACCAATCTCAGCAAGAGTACGGGTCGAGGAAGATGCCTTTAAGGGGTATATACCGCCCGAGCATCTGCACCAAGTCTTAGCAGCGGCGCAAACCCGCGTCATCACCTTCCGCTCAGAACGCTCTTTACGGTCCTACCGGCGCATGTTGTATGATGTGAACCGGCAGGGTTCGTTCCGGTATCGGACCATGCGGGACGAACAGTCATCGTTTGGTCTGGTGTTGTGGCGTATGAAATAGGAGGAAGACATGGACCTGATTATACTCATTCTCATCGTCGCCGTTATACTGGCAATCGTAGTGTGGGCCATACAGGCTTACCTGCCATTGCCGGATACGCCCAAACGGCTCATCATCTTCGTCATCATCATACTGGCGGTGCTGTTCGTCATACAGCGCACCGGGCTGATCGCATGAACCCGCGCCTCCCGCCTATGTGGTGCCGCTTGTTTCATAGGGTATGGCGTTGGGCGGGAGGCAGTCACGTATGGAACTGGGAATGCGACTGCGGGAAAACGGGCTGGTATAGCGATGATACTTGAAGCCGAGATTGAACAGAAGCTACGCGAGCGACTGGAGGAGTATGGCTTTAAAGTACTCAAGCTGTACACTCCGGGGCATACCGGGACAATGGATCGTATGATCTTGCGCCCTCGGTATAGCCCCGGACCTCCCATGTTCGTCGAACTAAAGCGCAAAGGCAAGAAGCTACGCCCGCTACAAGCGGCTATCGGCGAAGACTGGAAGCAACGCGGCTGCTTAGTCCTAGCGCCTGTACTGAGTATAGCGGACATGCTGGAGCGAAGCAACGAAATAATCGAAATGGTCATAGCGGACTACCGCTATGCTAAAATGTTTGGAAAGCTATGAGCAATCAATACCGGGGGCTGAAAATAGCCACTATCGTAGTACAGGTATGCAATACGATCATCTGTACCATCGGAACCCTAATCAGTGTTGAGATAGGCGAGCCGTGGTGGGTGCTGTTCTTTCTCGTACTGGGTGCCTTTAACGCAACACTCATATTCTACATAAAGAAACTGCTCTAGTATGCCTGTGTGGATAATATATGCCATGTACGGGCTGTGCGCTCTCGCCTGCACCGCTATGATCGCAATTAACCTATATGCAGGTAGCTATGGTTGGGTAGGGTACTTTTTTACCGCAGCAGTCTGGATGACTAAAGACTGGATCAAGCTTCACCGCAAGATTAAGAAAGCTTTAAAGCAATGATCCCCTTTCGGTTCATTGACGGCGCTCCCATGCGCCCGTACCAGTTACGGACGGCGCACAAGATATTCACCGGCAACAGCGGCGACGGTACAGCCGTGATCGTTGACATGGGGCTAGGCAAGACCATAGCTGTGCTGCACGGCATAGCCGAACTAATCAACTGGCGGCAGCTTGACAAGCCTGTGCTGATCGTAGCGCCCATAGCCGTCTGCAACACAGTTTGGCGGCAAGAGGCGCTAGGGTGGAGTAGCACGACATGGCTGCAATTCAGCCTGCTGCGCGGCTCCGTGTCCTCTCGCCGTCTAGCCCTGTACCGGCCCGCCCATATTTACCTTGTAAACCCGGAACTGCTGGACTGGCTCTACAAGGAACTGCGCGGTTCATGGGATCGCTTTGACATGCTAGTGGTTGATGAATCCAGTATGTTTAAAGCACACAACGGTAAGCGGTTCAAGCTACTCACGAATTACGGCGACCGACACACTGTACGCGATGAAGCTGGCAAAACCGTTAAAGATGAAACAGGCAAGGGTATACTCGTAGGCCCGCACAAGTTCAAGCGGTCAGTCATAATGACCGGCACCCCCGCCCCTACCAGCCTGCTCAACCTGTGGGCGCCTATGTATATTGTTGACCACGGTAAGCGGCTGCACAGCCAGTTTGACACGTATAAGGAACGCTTCTTTTACAAGACAGCACAGGTGGCAGAACATACCTTTAAGTTTGAGGTATCACCCGATGAACTGGAAGTACGCCCCGAATGGATGCCGAAGGATGGAGCGCCGATCAAGATACACGAATTGATCGCAGACGTTACCGTGGAACTGAGCGCAGAAGACTACGGTATGTTGCCGGAAACAATCGGGGACGCCAGCAAGGGCGAGATACCGGAAACCCATATACACAAGATAGACCTCCCCGTACATATCAGGGAGTTTTATGACCGTATGGAGAAAGAGGCTTTAATAGAACTGGGCAAGGACTTTGTAATGGCCGCTAACGGCGGTGCCAAGTCTATGCTCTGTCACCAGATGGCCAACGGCTTCATATACAAGAATGACGACTTTGGGCAGAATGTTACTGAGCATCTGCACGACTACAAGCTGAAGGAACTGGTTGACCTGATCGACCGGATCGACAATAACGTGATAGTCACGTATCACTTTAAAGCAGATAAGGAGCGTATCGTCAACGCGCTCACTGCCGCCAATATAAGCTTTGGTATCCTGACCAGTAAAAACTCGGAAGCGATGCTGAAGCTATGGAACGGCGGGCACTTGCCAGTAATGCTACTGCACCCGCAATCGGCGGGGCACGGGATCAATGCACAGATGGGCGGGCACCATATCATATGGTTCTCACAGATATGGTCGCTGGAACGCTACATGCAGACGAACGCCCGTATCGCCCGATCAGGCCAAAAGAACATAGTAGGCATTCACCATATCGTCGCCCATAAGACGGTAGATGAACTAATGCTTATGATGTACAAGGAAAGAGGGGATACACAGACTAAGTTTAGAGCCGCCCTTCGCAAGTACCAAGACCTACGGGGCTGGAACGTGCGAGACATTGCAGACTTTGAGAAAGAACTAGAGGCAGTATTATGAGAAACTTGTGCAGTCTTGACCAGTACCGTTTTGAAGACGGCGACATGCAGCGGTACGGTCGCTACGGTGGCGAGAAGCTAGGGGTATTCATCGTACCCGGCGAGAACGGCGGCCCGAACCTACAGATTATCGCCGACTGTGGGCAAGGGTGGGAGCATGTATCCATATCCGTTGCTGTGGTAGACGGCAAGGATCGTACCCCCACGTGGGAGGAAATGGACAGGATCAAGCGCCTGTTCTTTAAAGACCATGAGGTTGTAATGCAGCTTCATGTCGGCGTGGAGGATCATGTCAACATTCACCCCTACTGCCTTCACCTGTGGCGGCCTCGTACCCGCTACATTCCAGTACCACCGAAAGACAGGGTATAGCTATGGGCAAGAAACAGCCAAACGCAATCAAGGTAGGCGTACAGAACGGTAAGGTGGTTATGGACTTCGGTATGTCTATCACCTATGCCACCTTGCCGCCACAAGCCGCCGCCGACCTTGCCCGTCTCCTACTGAACAATGCTGTAAAGGCTGCGGCAGTTAGCGGCAAGGTGCTAAACATAGGCGCACCTATGGGCCTTAACAACTAAGGGGTATGGACATGGTTGTACAGGTACTACTAGAGGGCCACAAACAGGTCAACCACTTCTACACGTATAACTGTGTACAGTGCGACAGTCGGCTACGAGCCTGCCCTGCTGACGGAGTATACTACGAAAGCGGTTTTTTACGCGGAGTGAAGGTAATCTGCCCGATCTGCCTAGCGCCGCGCCGGATAGGGTTGAGCCTGTTCAGCGAACGGGGCACTGAGGCCCCGGAGAGGCCCGCTGAGAACGATCCGGCGGCTTCCCGGCACCCGACATAGGGCGAGCCTTCGAGGCCCCTTAGCGGGCCGGACAAAACGAGAACAAACGAAAGAGGAACAATACAGATGCCTAACCTAGAAGCTGCTGCCAGATTTGAGCGTTTCGCGCATATGCGCCTTCAGGGCGGTAGCGACGTTACCTATCGCGCATACGACCTACTGACACCCGATAGGCCCGAAGGGGATTTAACGGCATGGCTGCGTGCAGCCGGTCAGTATGCCCCCCAAGACCAGACAGTTAATGCAGTAGGGATACTGCAACGGCGGTTCCTTACATGGGGCTTCCATATGGTAGAGGCCGATGAGGTACACAAGCTGCTACACGAGTTCTGGGTGTATGACCGGATCAAGCGTAAGGCTAAGAAGAATTGGCCGTTCCGCGACCCCGACGAGGCCCGGAAGCTGTACGCTGAGAATGAAGCTTTAAGGGCTTCCAAGAAGAAGCTAGACGTTGACGGTACAGGATAGACTCACTACGCAATCGTCCAGTATCTCCGTCGTGCCGATCTTACGGATAGAGAGGGTGCCTTGAAAGTCCTGACTACCGAGCAGCACCCGGTCAATCGTCCATGTACGGGTTGCGCTCATAGCGAGCCAAGCGTTCATAACGCCGCTTGTTGGGTTGCCGCTTATGCTCTGCATCCGTACTTCATACAGGCCAGCATTGGCTGGCGTGGTGATCCACGGGAACAGCAGCGTGTCCGCTCCACCGTTGACGGCCTTGTAGGCGTTCCCATTGGGGTTTACTTTAAAGGATGCTATTGCGTGAGCCGGGGTAATGGCAGCGGCGGGAGTGCTTACATCGTTAAGCGTGACTTCCTTTAAAGGCGGTGGCGGCACCCAACCGGGGCGGGCTAGGTACGCCTGCCGGGGTACGCCGTCAAAGGTGACATGGCCGTAGGTATAGCCGCCGTACTGAGGGAAGCCTGCTACGGGTGCAAAGGCATATGCTACCATGTCACGCGTCCTCTAGTTCCGGCTCAGGCTCGCCAAGGTACGGAGGCTCAACCTCGGGTACTGACGGCGGCTCTGGCTCCGGTGCCTCGACCGGCAGCGGCGGCGTTTCAGCCTCGGGTACTGGAGGCGGCTCATATATTTCATCATACACTGGCAATTCATCTACTGGCGGGGGCGGTATTTCTTCCTCTGGCTCCGGCGCGGGCTTTGCCATTAAAGAGGCTGGCACCACACTACGATCAGCGACAGTCCGCCATGATGTACCATCCGAATAACAAAGCTGCTCGCCCCCCGGCGCGTTAGTAATATACGCTATCGCGCCTCTACCAGCCGTAGCAGGACTAGGTACGGTTAGACCCGTATAAAGCGGCAGCCTAAGAGGCGTAGTAATCACCGCGACAGTAGCGTTTAGCGTCAATCGCGCCGCACCCGCCGTCTCTAGGATAAGGTCCGTACCGCCGCCTACCGTTAGCGGTACATACGCAGATGCACCACGGTTATAGCCAATGCAATAGGCTCTGCTAGTGCTAGTATTATAGCTAATCTCGCAGCCGGGGCCAGTTGCAAGGGCCATACTGCCAGTTGATACAATAGTACCTGTTGCCGTTGTATTCCCTACTACCTCAGTCCCTCTCTCGCTAAAGCGAGCGCGTTCGCCCATAGGCTCGGCATACCGAGTACGAATAACAAACTCTGACAGACCGGAAGCCTTTAGTATCGCGTCCAGATATACATGCCCACCATTGGCATCACCACTGTTCATATTGATACGCGCAGTATTGCCGAGTGTTGCCCCCGTCGCACTAACCGTAAACGCGCCCGCGCCAAAACCTACACCACCAGCAAACGCCGGACCACTAATCTTCATATCAGCAGGACTGATCGTAACTACTGGCGTAGTAAGGCCACGGTTCGGGCAAATATAGAGATTGGGGTCAGCGGTTAGTATGCCCATAGACCAGCGATCCGCTATCGCACTATGCGTCCAGCTAAGTATTCCTTTCATACCGCCATTAGGCCGGATATGGCATTCGGCTGTATTGCCACCAACACCCGCGGTATTCAGTGACACTTCGCCGTTAGTAGCGTCATAAGCCCTTAAAGCGTATCCGCCTGTAGTAATAGCAGTTAGCCCCAAGTTATTAGTAATAGCGCCAGTTACAGTAAGCGCACCGCCGACCTGCCAGCCAGTCATAGGTGCTTCGGCCTGTAGCATAAGCAAGCTGCCAGCGGCGTAGCCCGCATAGCCCACGCGAGCGCCGCTTACGGCAGCATAAAACGAAAGTATCCCATTACCGGCTCCGCGCTCCATGCGTACACCGCCAAGTGTAGCGCCATCGCCAGCTACGGTTACACCACCAGCTATACCGACACCGGGATTGGCGGTAACAGTACCAGTTACAGCAAGAGCGCCAGTAACATTTGCACCAATGGCCGTAAGACGGAGACGTTCCGCACCTTGGGCCATAATCCTGATAGCGCCAAAATCTGAATTAATAGCAATATCGCTAGTACCGTCAACCTTACCGAAATAGCCATGCCGAGCGTTCGCGCTGTCCAAAAAGTCCAGCCACATACTTGATGTAACACCGGCAGTATCGCTATCTTTAATACGTAGCTGTGGGCCAAGAGTAGCCTCAAATGCTACTGATCCAGCAACATTAAAGTTACCCGCAACAGTAAGGCCAGCATCATTGACTTCAAGCCGCTTGATACCGTTCGTGGCGATACCGAGAGCATTGGGACTAAGCTGGTATATGCCAGTCGCCGGGGACAACTCGAAAGTTAATCCCGGCGCTCCGGGCGTACCGGCTTCAACAGTATTGATCCTCTGGCCGCCCATGTTCAATGGGCCGGTCATCGGCACTACGCCGTTACGGAGGAAGGTTAGGTTAAAGGCCCCCGCAAAGTTATCGTCTTCCTCGTCGTGCCTGTCGGCGAGTATACGGATACCGTTGTCGCGGTCCTGCTTCCAGTTGTGGCTACGGGTGAAGTTACCGGATACATCGAACGGCATATCAGTATCCCTCTGCTTCAGGCGGCCTAACCTGCTCTAAGCCTATTCCTGTACCGATAGCACTAGCGCGTAGTGCGCGAGTATAGTCTCTTATCCTGTTGTCCGTAGGCCGCTTTAAAAGGTCTATAGCACTGTCAGGGTTCAATAGCGCCTTCTCTATCGCGGTGTCTACAGCCTTTTGATTGTTGAACCGCTCCAATACAAAGCGTATGGTGGACCGCACTTGACCAGTCTGTACAGCAGGGATCGTCATAGACGTACGCTGCTCAGGATCAACTACGCCCGTCTTCTTGGCAAAGTTAACTCCTGCCAGTTCTTTCTGTATAGTTTGCAGGACTTCCCTCTGCGACGGTTCAAGGGCCTCATCGCCGTACTTCAATACACGCTCTATAGCTTCCCGCATCTTGTCACTATCGGGTATAACCTTACCGCCAGCGTCGAGCCTCTTGGCGCCGCCAGCAGCTTTAACATGCTCCGCCATTGCCCTACGCAATCCCGCAAGGGCTTTCGGATCGCCGCTAGTCCGTACCTGATTAGCGAAATACTGAAACTCTTGGCTCCCCGGCTTTTTCAGCATATCCGATACGTGCTGTATTATAGGTACATCGGGATTAGCTGCCTTACCGAGTGGCGTACGTGCAAACAGGTCATTCATAGCCGCTTGGTTCTGTAGCGCCTGAATATCTTTTTTGACGCCGGGGAAGTCCTTTAAAGCTTCATCATAGCCATCAAAGTCATCGACCGTCTTAAACTTACCAGCGTCTACCAGCCGCCGTATTTGCTCCCTCAGTGTTGTCTCAGATGCTTTAGGGCCAATAGCTTTTACCAATCCCTGTATAGCCGAACCGCCTTTTGCACCGGGCTTGACCAACGCCCCCGGCAGTTCTACATCAGGAACAGCAGGCTCACCATACTGCTTTTCTTTAAAGGCTCTCCCCATTGCACCCTGCTCGAAACGCTGGCCCTGTTCTAGCCGCGTAGCTTTCGCCTTGGCGAGCGCCGCTTTCACTTCCGCTGGTAGCTGATCCGCTACATGCCGTTGCAGCAGATCACCTAAGCTACTGGCGAATGCTGCTTGTTTACGCTTACCGCTGAGTTTAGTTTCACTGGCAAAATCCGTAAGCCGACGATCCACGTTCGCTACTGCCGCGCTGTTTATCTTAAAATCATCGCTCATTTCGCCGAACATATCGTCTACTATTTCTTTTAACGCGAAAGGCATCTTACCGCCAGCGTTACTGTAGAAGTCCCGTAGTTTACCTTTAAAGTCCTTTACAAATGACGGCTTGAGCGTCACCGTTACAGGATTTTTCAGTTCCGGCACTTCATACGCTGCATCTGTCCGTGCTTTGGCAGCATCATACTCATTATCAAACAAAGCGCGGGCTACCGTCCCGGTATCCGCCTGATCCGATATAGGACCGACCTGCCCCCGCCGCCGTACGAGTTCTTGCGTACCCGCGTCTATATTCTCTCTACCCAGACGAGCGACTTCATCGGGACTACCGGGACCAAGAGCATTACCAGTGGCACCAGCCCGTATTTGCGCGTTCTGATCCATTATATCAGCTATGGGTTGCGACGTAGCCGATTTTTCCCTCTGCAAGCCTGCTACACCCGTATCCCGCGCCACTTCTGCCGTAGTCGGTGAAACACCCCTAATCGGCAGCGGGCGGTCAGTAAGAGCCCTAGCAGCTTCCTCTGGATTTGTAGCAGCCCTCTTAAAGCGTTCAGAAGCGCGTTCAGTCGCGCCAGCCTTACTAAAATACTTTTGACCGAACCGACCAACCAACTTTCCTGTACTCGGTATTCCCGGTACTAGACCCGCCGCTATGGCCGCTATTGTTTGCTCCGTTTCGCTACCACCCCCCTGCCGTACTACTTCTCCGGCACCGCCGCTAAGAGCGCCGGAACTAATCTGTGCCAGCTTGTTTGCTGCGAACGGAGCAAGCCCTTTAGCGCCTCTTGCCGCTAAACCCGCTGCACCACCTATAGGTATAGCAGCGCCTATAGCGCCTCTACCTATCGCACTCACTAGACGCTCTTTGTTGGTTTCTGGCTTGGTAAGCCTTAAAGCATCTGCTACCCTTTCGGCAGCAGCACCGCCGCTAACATCGGGTAGTTTTTCCCGTAAACGCTCCGGCAGCATAGCCGCTGCTATCTTACCGGGAATAG
>Ga0105252_10001235_pt1 | contig 11882 bp, 17 predicted proteins | sample EasRivMeERMZT100_FD_89675 | JGI IMG/M metagenome (GOLD analysis project Ga0105252, IMG submission 89675) | Soil microbial communities from meander-bound floodplain in the East River, Colorado, USA - East River MetaG ERMZT100 | ecosystem: Environmental > Terrestrial > Soil > Floodplain | place... | reverse complement strand
GTTGATACGTTGGAGCGGGCCGGTATCCCACCAACAAGGCTTATGGCTTATATGCTGATCGGCTACGACCCCGCCGAAACGTGGGATAGGATTTGGCATCGGTTTAACAAGATGGTGGAGCGCGGGATAAGGCCGTATCCGATGGTGTTCAATCGCGAACGTAAAGACCTGACTAGATTCCAGCGTTGGGTGATACGCGGCTTATATCGTATTGTCCCGTGGGCCGAATACGACCCAAGCCACACAACCGCAACACAGGTTGACACGACAGACCAACTAGAGATGTTCGCATGAGGCGCGCCGCCCGTCGTGATGCGTCACCATCCGAGTCGCAGATTCAGTGCGCGTTCGTTTCCTGGTGCCGCTGGAATGAGGCTAAGTATCCCGCGCTCCGTCTCGCGTTCGCCGTGCCAAATGGCGGCTTACGCAACGTGATTACCGCCGTTAGGCTCAAGCGTGAGGGGGCGCGTAAGGGTGTGCCGGATTGGATGCTGCCAGTCCCGCTAATAAAGTGGGGGGATGGCGGGGTAATTAGGGTTGGCAGACAGGCGAGCGGGCTGATGATCGAATTCAAGTCCGACAAAGGGCGTTTGTCGCCAGAGCAGAAAGACTATCACAAGCTCGCCAACACTTACGGCTGGCGCGTCGAAGTCTGCACCAGCGCGGAACAGGCTATCAAAATAGTGGAGGATTATCTCACATGACCGACCGCTCACTAGCGTGGACAGTCTATTCCCTCTCCGGTATCCCGTGGCGCGATTGGGATGCCCATTTCCGCTGTGACCAAGAACGCCCAATATCCACGCGCCCAAGCGACAAGTTGAGCGACGATGCGCGGGCAACGTATCGTGTAATCTTGGCGAGTTATAAGCATGAGCATCATTGATTGCCTTACCCCCCGCACCGTGACCGTTACCGGCGCTCGCGTTGTCAGGCTTGGCATAAACGAGCCGCCGCATGGACGGTATATGCGCAAGACGGCAGAGCAAGCGTGGGACTCATACGACGAGAAGCGCAAGCAGGACAAGCTGCGGAAAAGGAAGGTGCGAGGATGATCTGCTGCCCCATCTGCTTCCGTAGCGCGGAACTGCATAGCGCGAATCGCTATCGTTGCCGCGCCGCTGACTGCAAGCACAGTTTCCCGCTGGAAGCCGCTATATTCCGGGATGCAACGGACACGCCCAAGCCGCACAAGCGCCAGCCACGTAAACGCACACACTCAGGTTCGGGCGTTATAGCGGGGCGGATAGTGATAGGGCGCGGAACAAGGTGGTGGGTATGAATAGCTGGCTCATCCTGCTAGGCGAGAAACGAACGCCCGCTCAGTTGCGGCTATCGGCTAACCGCCGCTCTAGGCAATACCGCGAGCGGAACAAGGTTAAACTGCGGGCGATGGAGCGGGAGCGCACACAGCGGCGTCTTGCCTACTTCCGCGCTCGCAATCCGCAGCGCAGAGAATACATGGCGCGGTATATGCGCGAATACAGGGCGGCTGCGTAGTGGACATACTTTTTATTTCGCCTGATTCCAGCCGCGAGGTTTACCAGGGGCTTGCGGATAAGTATGCCGCTATCGAACCTTCGCCGTGGCTGCTTCTTCTATCGGGCGCACTACGTAAAGACGGTTACTCAGTCGGCATCCTCGACCCGCTGGCCGAAGGCTTAACCGATCACCAAGCGTATATCCGCATCGCCAACGCGCATCCCCGCTATATCTGCTTCGTGGTCTACGGGCAGAATCCGAATAGCGGCACGACGAACATGGCGGGCGCTATCCGGTTGCTTGACTATATCCGCCTGATTGACGCTGCGACGCCGGTTATATTTATCGGCTCGCATCCTTCCGCGCTGCCCGACGAAGTGGCGGCTATCCGTGGCGTCGATTACGTTTGCCCCGGCGATGGTCTAGACGCGCTCCGGCGTATCTTGTCGGGGGAATCCCTAATGCGCGTGGTATGGGGCAAGCCGTGCGATACGTCCGAACTAGACTACGCATGGGACTTGGTAGACCTCTCGCGCTACCGCTGCCATACGTGGCACAACAATTTCGGGCCTGATCGCAGCCCGTTTGCGTCAATCTATACGTCACTCGGCTGCACCTTTAAGTGCGACTTCTGCATGATTAACATGGTGAACAAGTCGCGGCCTGACCAGTTGGACGCATCACAGGCTACGGGTATGCGCTACTTCGCGCCGGAATACGTGCTAGACCAGTTGGAATATCTACAGAGTGTGGGGGTGAAAAATGTTCGTATCTCCGACGAGATGTTCTTCCTTAATAGACGGCACTACCTTCCCATATTGGAAGGTATTATCGCTCGCGGAATCGTGCTCAATATGTGGGCGTATGCAAGGGTCGATACCGTGCGGCCTGAACATCTCATGCTATTTAAACGCGCAGGCGTTAATTGGCTATGTCTCGGTATCGAATCCGCAAACCAAACAATCCGCCGCGAAATAACCAAAGGGAGTTTTGAAGATGTTGACGTTAGGCAAGTTGCGCGTGAAATCCAGGCGGCGGGCATTAACTTACTCGCCAACTTCATCTTTGGTTTGCCGGATGAAAGCGAAGTGGAGATGCAGGAAACTCTCGACTTGGCTTTGGAACTATGCGCCGAACATACGAACTTCTACCCGTGCATGGCTTTACCGGGAAGCCCGCTCTACAGAATGGCAGGGGGTTCCGGGCTACCTGATTCGTTTGGCGGCTACTCCTTCCATTCCTACGAATGCACCCCCCTACACACAAAGCATTATTCAGCAAGCCAAGTCCTTGCGTTCCGCGACCGCGCATGGCTGGCCGTCAGCACCAACCCGCGATACCTCGAAATGATTGCGGCCAAGTTCGGACAAGACCGCGCCGATGCGATACTGGCGCAGACGAAGATACCGTTGAAAAGGAGGCTGCTTGAGTCCTGACGAATTACGCCGCGAGTGCGTTGAATTACTCGTTAAAGCGAATGACGGGCATCCCGGCTCCGTTATGTCGCTAGTTGAAATCGTGCATGAAGTCGTGCAGGACTTGGACCTGACGCGGGACAAGCTGATAATCAGCAAGGGTCACGGTGGCATGGTGCTGTATCCGATACTCCACGAAAGGGGGATGATTAGCGATGAAGATTATGCAAACTTTCGTAAACCCGGTGCGCCTCTTACGATGTTCCCAAATCGGCATATCAAGGGTATTCCCGTATCGTGCGGCAGCTTGGGTAATGGGGTTGGTTATGGGTGCGGTTTTGCTCTGGCTGATCGCAGTTGTCGCGTTGTTGTGATTATCTCCGAGGGCGAGTTATACGAAGGCTCCACTTGGGAAGCCCTGATGTTCGCCCGACACTACAACCTGACGAATCTCCGCGTAATCGTGGACAAGAACGACGCAATCACGCTAGGCACGCCGGAGGAATGTCTATCCATACCGTGGGGCATTCTCTATCACTTCCCGTTCGTTGATGTGCGCGAGACGGTGAAGGGCGCTGGCGTTCCGGCGTGGGAGGGGAAGGTATCGAGCCATTACTGGAGCAAACCCTAATGCAACAGAGAGACGCGTTTCTGACGGAGTTGTATCACGCGGCGGAGAGGGATTCTAATATCGTCCTGCTGAACTGTGATTTTGGGGCAATCGCTCTCGACCAATGGAGGGCCAACCTTCCGGCACAGTTCATACATTGCGGGATTTCGGAAACCAACGCCGTGAACGTAGCTGTGGGAATGGCGCTCTCCGGTAAGCATCCGATTCTGTATGCTATGGCACCTTTCTGGCTTCGCGCCTATGAACAGTTGAAGTTAGCGGCGGTCATGGGTGTGCCGCTAACTCTCGTTGCAGTCGGCGCTGGATTATCCTACGCTGGCAGCGGGCCGACGCACTACGGGCTGGAGGATATTCAGGCTTACCGTGCGTTACCTGGAGTCAAGCTCTACACGGCATCTACCGCCAACCTTGCGGCGGCTATGGCGCGTGACTCGTTGACGAATGCGGGCATGAGCATCTATCGGCTGGAGCGCGGCGAGTTGCCGGAACTCTACGAAGCCGATTGCAAGGTTGAGCAGGGATACCGGCGCTTGGGCGAAGGCAACAGCAATCCCTATCTCGCCTGCGGCTATCTCGTCCACTGGCTACGCGCTCGCGGGCATCCGGTCATTGACGTTTACCGGCTGAACCCCATGAATCCCATGCTCGCCATGCTGCTGGACGAATACGACCATGTATTCACTTTCGAGGAACAATACGGCGGATTCGGCAACGCGATCATTGAAACGCTCGCGCAATACAGCAAGAAAACGCGGGTATTCAAGCGCACGTTGCCGCATCGGGGCATCTACGAGAACGGGACGCGGGATGAGTTGCTGGAGGCGCTACTGTGAACCTAATCACCGGCTCCAACGGCTCCTGCGCTCATTACCTTAAGGTGGAGTTGGGGGAATGGGCGGGCATGGCGCGGCCTGAGTGTGACATGAGGAGTATTGGCGCGGTAGAGGATTTTGTGGCTGACGCGCTGCCGGACGTTATATATCATCTTGCGGCAGATGCTGACGTTCGCGACTCGTTCGACAACCCGCAAGGAGTATTCGATAACAACACCGTCAGCACGATTAATTTGTTTGAGGCTTGCCGCTTTGCACAAATCAAGCCCGTAATCGTCATCTGCTCAACCTCCGAAGTCTACGGCAACCCCGGCGCGTGGCCCATACAGGAAGGCTTCTACACTGACCGACAGACGAATCCATACGCTGTCAGCAAGCGGGCGCAGGAGTCCATAGCCAAGTTCTACGAGGGCTGCTACGGCTTTCCCGTGGTCATTACACGAGCGTTCGGCTACGTGAATCCTAGACGCGCTAACCTGTCGCTTACCTCGTTCGCCAGGCAGATAGTCAAGATCGAGCGCGGCGAACAACAGGAGTTGACTCATGGTAATCTCGATTCGGTCAGAACTTTTTGCGACGTTAGAGACGTTGCCAAAGCCTACGTCAAAGCGGCGGCGCATCCGGGGCAGACGTTCAACATTGGGAGCGAGGAGCCTGTCAGCATCAAGCAATGCCTCGAAATCCTCGTCAGCTACGCGCAAGCGGAAATCCTCACGCGGCAAGACGAGGCGTTGATGCGACCGCTGGACGTGACCAACATCATCCCCGATTGCTCCAAGTTCCGCGCCGCTACCGGATGGGAGCCTAAGATACCGCTGAAAGACTCGCTACGCTGGCTACTGGAACAATGCAGGTCTACCTGAACGAATACAACATACGCATGGAGCGGGCGGCATACCTGCCTATCGCTTCGGGCCTGCTACGCGCATACGCCGAGACGCAGCCTGACCTGAAAGCTAACTACCAGTTCCAGCCGTTCAACTATCACATGGATGCCGCCGCTAACATCATGGCGCGGTATCAGGAACCAGCGGTAGCAGGCTTCTCCGTGTCCATGTGGAACGAGCGGTTAAACCTTGCCGTAGCAGCCGAGGTTAAGCGGCGATGGCCTGACTGCCTGATCGTATTCGGTGGCCCGCAAGTGCCGCAGCATCCTCAAGACTATTTCAATCGTTACCCGTTCGTGGACGTAGCGGTGAGGGCCGAGGGCGAGGAAGCCTTTAGCAAGATACTGGCGCGTAACCTTGAATCCAGAGACTTTACCGGCATACCCGGTATCGCATGGCGGCGCGGGCATGAGTGCGTGCGTAATGAGGAAAACTCGCACCAGCCGAAAGACTTGGATATGTATCCGTCGCCATACCTAGAGGGTCTATTCGACCCCATTATGCAGTCCAACGAATACGAGATGCAGGCGATTATCGAAACGAATCGCGGCTGTCCGTTCCCCTGCTCGTTCTGCTATTGGGGGCAGGGCGGTCTATCCCGCAAGTATCGCTTTCATGGCGTGGAGCGCGTGAAGCTGGAAATAGAGTGGGCGGCTAAGAACAAGATTAAGTATCTGTTCAACGCTGATTCCAACTTCGGGATGCACAAGCGGGATGAGGAAATAGCTACCATCCTGATAGATACCAAGCGGGAGTATGGCTTCCCTGAGAAGTTTAGAACCTGCTTCGGCAAGAACGCTGACGAGCGCATCTACGATATAGCTTCGCGCCTGCATGACGTAGAGTTGGAGAAGGGCATCACGTTAGCCCTGCAAAGCAATAACGCCACCGTGCTAAAGAACATCAACCGGCAGAATATCAAAATGTCTGCCTATCAGTCATTGCAACGCAAGTTCAACGCTCGCGGCGTGCCGGTCTACTCGGAACTGATACTCGGTATGCCGGGGGAAACGCTGGATACCTGGAAGGAAGGCATTGAGGATTTGCTGCAAGCGGGGCTTAAGAATCAGCTATTCGTCTATCTGTGCCAAGTGCTGCCGAATACGGAAATGTCGGAGATTCCTTACCAGTTGAACCACGGCATGAAGCTGCTGCGTATCGAATTGAACGAGATACACGGCGCGGTGCGCTCGGACGACCTAACCACAGAATACGAGGACATTATCGTTGGCACGGCGGTAATGGATGAGGCCATGTGGAAGCGCATGGTGCTGTTTTCATGGGTCACGATGGTGCTGCACTCCATGAAAGTGGGCTTCTTCGTCATGCTCTACCTGCACAAGCAGATGGGGCGGCGCTATACCGACTTCATAGAGTTTGCGTGTTCGTGGGATGGGCCGCTATGGTCGCGTGAGTTGCGCGAGTTTGACGAGCAGATAGCACGCCTGCTGGCCGGTCAAGGGCGCGGACGCATCATGCCCGGTTACGCGCCGATCTATTGGGACGAGGAAGAAGCGAGTTTCCTGCGTATCTCGGAGAACGCTGACGCCTTCTATGCCGAGTTCCGGCAGATGGCAGAAGCCTTTGCGGGTTGCGATTTGGGCGAAGTCGTGCAATACCAGCGCATGAGAATACCGCCCATCGCTGAGACTTCCTACACCTTCAAGCAGAACCTGCCGGAATACTTTGACAAGGTAATGACGGAAGAAGTAACGCTAACAGACGCGCCGCAGACGATGCGCGTATTCGCCAAGTCCAACGCTGACAAAGCGCAGTTTGCGAAAGAGACAATCCTGTGGGGCCGCAAGTCTGGAACCATGCTGACCAAGTATGAAACCAGCTGATCTGCCGCGCTTGCAGTTGCAGCCCGATACGCTGATAGCGGCTCCGTCCGTCATTAGCTATATTGAGCAACCGGCTGGCACGTTGCACCACTACGGGCAAGCACACGCCTTCATCGCCGGCGTGGATAATGTGCGCGTGATCGGCTCAGGCTCCCTCGTCACAGATGAGGGTATCTACGTCCACGGTCTATCCACCGGCAACTATGCCGAGAACATCAGGCTCCAGCTTGATAAGTATGAGGCTGTGCCGGATGGCGGTGAGATTGAGGGCGAACACGTTTTGATATGGGGCGGGGATAACTTCGGGCATTGGATAGTAACTTATATGTTACGGGCTACGCTTCTGTGGCATCGCACCGAGTTGCTATCCAAGTCCATCCTGCTATGGAATGGCGTGCCTAAACGCTTCGTGGAATGGCTTAAGCGCATGGGGCTATCGCGCTTCCGTTATGCGCCGGATGGGGTCAGATGCGAACGTCTGTGGATTCCGTCCGTAGTCTGCTATCGCGGTCACTACGAGGACAGGACTCCGTTTATCAGGCCGCAGGCTATGCACCTATTACGCCGACTGATACTGCAAGACCTGGAGTTACCGCATCCGGTGCGTGAGCGCATCTACATATCGCGGGCTAAGAGCAAGTGGCGAAGGTTTACCAACGAGGACGAGGTTGCGCGGCTTCTGGCTGTCCACAGCATCAAGCGTGTATTCATGGGCGAACTGTCGCTAGAGCGACAGCTAGACCTGGTATCCCGCGCCGAACTGATCGTAGTCCACGCTGGCGGCGACTCCACGATTACCATGTTCGCGCCCGCTGACTGCCGGATAGTGGAGTTATCCATCCCGCAGTTTACCGGCACGTTTGCTTCCCGCTGTTGGGCGCACGTATTGGGTCAACCGTTCTATCGTGTGAACGGTAAGCCGGTTGGCGCTCACGGCAGGCTCCCGATTGACTGTGACTCAACGATGGACTTGGAGGCGCTGATACAGTGCATCAACAGCTTGTAATGAAGGCGTGGCGCGACTGGCTGATTGAGCGCGGCGTATCGCCACAACTGGCAGATGAGTTGATGCGCCGTAAATACGCATGGCTAAGGTATATCGAATGCGCGTTGGAATAATCCAGTCCAACTACATCCCGTGGCGCGGCTACTTTGAGTTCATCGCCAAGTGCGATCAATTCATTCTGCTGGACGACGTGCAATACACGCGGCGAGACTGGCGCAACCGCAACAAGATACGCACGAATCGCGGGGATGTATGGCTCACGATACCGCTAAAACAAACGGGAAACTTTGAAGCCAAGATAAACGAGATGGAAGTATCCGATCCGATATGGGACAGGCGGCACTTCGATACGCTGCGGGCTGGCTACCGCACGGCTAAATGCTGGAAACAATATGAGGACAAACTGGAATGGGCATACATAGACGCACCCAAAGACCTAAGCGGCATAAACCGAAAGTTCTTGGAACTCGGTTGCCAGTGGTTAAATATTGGCACGCCCTTGACGATGGATACTGCCCTTATTGCGGCAGAGGGAAGCAAGACTACGAGACTGCTACAGCTATGCCAAGCGGCGGGAGCATCGCATTACTTATCAGGTCCATCAGCAAAAGGATACCTAGACGTAAACCTGCTAAACGAAAACGGCATCGCCGTTGAGTGGATGCAGTATAGCGATTGGCCCAAGCTGTCGTTCCTTCATGGGGTATTAAATGGACTTGAAACAGGTTAGCGAGCATTACGCCAAGCGCAAGGCGGTCTACGTGCGCGGGGCGCAGGCGGTGGACTGGAAGAACAGGAAAGCGCAGATGGACAGGCTTAACGCGCTACGGCTCCTGTTCGTTGACGATACCGGCTTCACGCTTAACGATTGGGGCTGCGGCTATGGCGAGATGGGATGGCTTGTCAGGAAGGAGTGCGCCCGCTACCACGGCTACGACATACTGCCGCAGGAGTTGGATATTGGCACGTTCCATCTGTCGGACACGGTAACGGAGACTTGCACATACACCGTGGCGAGTGGGCTATTCAACGTGAGGGGCGACCAGTCTGAACAAGCGTGGACAAGTTACGTTCACCGCTGCGTATGCGCCATGAACAAGTATTCACACAAAGGCTTCGCGTTTAACTGCTTGTCAGATCGTGCCGACCGTAAAAGCGATGGACTCTACTACGCCAACGCATACGGTATGGCGCGGCATTGCATGGACTACGGGCGCGTGTCGCTGTTGCAGCACTACTCCGCGTGGGACTTCACAATACTGGTGAACAAATGCTGATATTTGGCAACGGAGAGTTTGCTAAAGTGATGCGGGCGTATACAGGATACAGGCTTACCGTTCACAAACGGTTTATCGTATCTGACGAAATTCCATTTGAGAACGCCGTTCCTACTGACATTATCATTGCCGTTGGCATCAAGCACCGCAAGGCTATTCATGATGCGTGCGTGCGGATTTCGTTTACTCCAATCTCATTCATTCACGAGAAAGCCTATATTCGCGGGCAAGTAGGGCGAGGCTCAATCATCTTTGAATTGAACAACGTGCAGCCGTTCGCCACCATTGGGGAAAACTCCGTGCTGTGGGCGGGCAATCACATCGGGCATCACTCGCGCATCGGCTCGCATTGCTTCATCACTTCCCATGTGTGCATCGGGGGCGGCGCAACGATTGGCGACTCCTGCTTCATCGGCATGAACGCTACCGTGTTCGACCATGTGACGATTGGGAACGATTGTGTGATAGCCGCGGGCGCAGTCGTTGACCGCGACATACCGGCAGGGCATACGCTGTCACGTAAGGGGGTGCTAGTTGCTAACGCTGCCTGATATGTCGGAGTGGGTGCCGGTGCTGTGGGATAACCTCAACAATCTGGATATTGTTTGGATTGATGGCAAGAGTTACCACTTCCCGCGCTACAGTTTCAACACCCAACAATTCCCCAACTGGTCATTTCAATGGGCGAGACTCAAGGACGTTAAAGATGCGCTGGCGGAAACTCGGTAACTGGCTCCCCGTTATACCGGGCTTCACGCACGCGGCAATGCCCTTCTACTTTGAGGGCGAGATATTCTTCTCCCCGCGTGACAATATGCACCGCTCGCATATCTACCGCTGCGGGTTTAATCCTAGAAATGGGCGGCTCGGCGCACCGCGTAAATACCTGGAGCCGGGGCCGCGTGGCTCATTCGATGATTGCGGGGCAATGGTGTCATGGGTGCAGCGTAACGGGCCTAACGTGTTCGTCTATTACATCGGCTGGAATGTTCCCGTAACCGTGCCATTTCGTAACTGCTTGGGGCTTGCCATTGACCGGCACAAGCTATACGGGCCGGTGTGTGACCGCGATCTATACAACCCCTACGGCGTTGGCTCATGCTCGGCGGGGATGGAGTATTACCTGTCCGTATTGGGATGGGAGACGCACGATCTACGCCCGCGCCCTCGTTACCATATCGTGCGAGCGCACCCGCACTCCATCGCTATCACGTTCAAGGATGCCAGCGAATACGCCATAGCGCGGCCCTGCGTGATTGGGGATGAGATGTGGTATTGCTACCGAGGCGACCAATACCGCATCGGGTATGCGACACAAGAGGACGGACACTGGACGCGCAAGGATGAGGAAGCTGGCATAACGGTATCCGAGTCAGGCTTTGATGATACCGCCGTCTGCTACCCGCACGTTTTCGACCACGAAGGGCAGCGGTTCATGTTGTATAACGGATCCGGCTACGGCAAGACCGGCTTTGGACTAGCGGTGATGGAATGAAGCGTTGGGCGCTGGAGATTGAAACGTGGACGACCGGGTTCTATCAACGTCGCTGCTTGAGCATAGAGATAACGCTAGGCGGCTGGAGGCGGCAATGGATACTGCACTGGCGTTAGCCAAAGAAGAAGCGGCAATGAAGTCCATCCGTGAGGAAACGGAGGACGCCTATTACCGCGCCTATCAGTCGGTGCAATTCAATGTTAAACCGGGCGAGCCGTCGCGGGGTCAGTGCGTTGCGTTCCTCGTTCATGCCGCCAGTCTGTTAGCGCACGTTCAACTGGTGCGCGGGGTGCTGCGTAAACAGGATTTCGTTGTCGTGCTAACGGGGAGCGCCGAGCAATTCCGTAACCTGCTGCCCTGCACGGTCATTTGCCTGCCTGAACTGCCCCTGCCGGAACGCTTTGAGGCGCTGCGCTCCGTGCTGAAAGCTAACCAGATCGGCACGCTGATTTGGGTATCGCTGCCGCTTTACGCCCGCCATGCCTTCGGGCTGCGGTTAGCTGAAAAACAAGTGTTTTGGTCGATGAGATTTCATCCGATAGCGCCGGGTGACTTGAACATAACTGCCGGTAATCGCGGGGAAAAGACCCGCACGTTTCACGGCAAAGAGTGGGCCTGCGTTCACGCGCCCTTCAACGTGGAACTAAAGCGCGTTGACAAAATCAGGTGCGAGAATCAGCGAGCGCCCTATTCCTATATCTACGGCACGTTAGCGCGTGAGCAAAAGCTATCCCCCGAATACCTGGAGGCAATCGCGGCTATTCTACACGCACACCCCGAGGCGGGATTCGTCTGGACGGGGCGGCAGGAGCGCCCGCCCGTGCGCCAGTTCTTCCGCTCCAAAGGGCTATCCAACCGCCAATGGTTCGCCGGATGGGTAGACCCTGACGACTTCGTTAATACCCTCGATTGCTTCCTAGAGACCTTCCCGCTAGGAGGGTTAACCACGTTCACCGCTATGGGGCATGGGATACCCGTTGTTGCGATGCGGCAGGAACATTCGCCGGTAGGC
>Ga0105252_10001229_pt1 | contig 11922 bp, 9 predicted proteins | sample EasRivMeERMZT100_FD_89675 | JGI IMG/M metagenome (GOLD analysis project Ga0105252, IMG submission 89675) | Soil microbial communities from meander-bound floodplain in the East River, Colorado, USA - East River MetaG ERMZT100 | ecosystem: Environmental > Terrestrial > Soil > Floodplain | place... | reverse complement strand
TAATCGCGACGCCTGACAACGCAAAAGCGGTTTGATGGGGCACAATCGCCATGAGACGACCAGGACCACTCCATAACAGCACGTCGGAGCCAACAGCCGTCGCGCCAGGGGCTCCCGCCAGCACGGGGGCCACTTGACCCGAGTATATCGAGGCGTTGACAATCCCGCCAAGGCTGGTGAGTTGATGACGAGGCATAGGACTTCTCCATCCAAGATTATAGGGGTGGGCGGCGACACATGTCGTCTCGTACTCACCCCTACGGATGAAGATTAAATCATGGAAAACAGGTATTCGTCAACTAGCCAGGGATTCCCTCCACTATTAAACTCAATTCGGGAACCATATCCAAGGTCTCCCGCAAAATCTGTTGTCGTCCCTGACGAAAGCCACAGACACGATGAAGGAACCCAGCTTGATCAAACGCATGGCAGAGGGTTTTAGCGTCGTACATACTCTGGTGACCATTAAAAAGTAGTGACCAAAGCTTACCCGCTGGGGTCGGACAGGCAGAGGATGGTTCATTAATTTCGTCGAGTTCGGAAAGCCGAGAAACCCCTGACCGACCGTTGACATCATACATATTAATCAGTTTTGAAGCGGAGGGAACCACAACCCGTATACAGCCGTCTTTGCGAATCACTCTCCGGCAGTCGCGCAGCACTTTCAATCCCTGTTCGTAGGTAAAGTGCTCCAGAACATGGTTCATCATGATCAAATCCACAACTCCTGTACCAAACGGGATGCCACCATGAACGAGGTCACAGCGCTGAAATTTGTAACCATGAACCTGAGCAAAGGGCATCATGTCGAGAACATCCATATTCAACCAACCGTGGTGGTGCATTGTGGTAAAGCAACCGAGGTTCAATTTGAGCTTACCATCCCCGATTAATACTTCTTGGGGGAATTGCCCGCGTTCCAGGTCTTCCTTGTCGAGAATTGCAGGGTAAACTTTACCATCCATAAATGGAGGTTCGGGAACATCGAACATCTTCCGCCACCATGCTTGGGGCTTCAATGTGCAATGGGTTTTATCGAAAAAATCATCTTTGTGTCCGAAATCAATTCCATGTAGGTGTCGCTTTCCGACCCGACGCATTTCCTTAATCACAGCGGACAGGTATTCCTCTGGGATATGCTCTAAAGTCGCGATGCTGAAAACGAGGTCGAATTGCTTATCACCATAAGGCCACGGGGTCTTGCACAAATCCCAAACAGTGATCCCATTACAAGCCCGCGTCAGCCAACAATGTTTACTAATCTCTAGGCCCTGGGCTTCGATCCCCGCGTCTTGAAGACGTTTAAGAATATACCCCCGCGCGCAACCAACCTCTAACACCGATTCTGGTTTGCGAGCGAGGACATGTTGAGTAGAAATCTCATGGACGGGGTAATCCCAATAACCTTCGCGGGCATAGCCCCCGACCTTTTTACCTCCGTTGAAATATTCCTTGTCGAACAGGCCCGCACGATACGCGCTGGAGTTGTCGGGAAGTTTGGTTAACACGTCGATCTTATGAGAAGGAAGAACAACTTCCCCTTCATAAGACTCAGGTCGCTTCGTGATCAACTTTTCCCCTGCCAGGTTCGCTCCTGCGCGGTCGGGAATCGTTACGACAGGAGTTATCACACTTTGGGGCTGAATCGCGGGGGAAACGATTTTAGACGATTCTAGTGGCATGGGGGTTTGTATAGTACTTTTGATAACTGGAACCCCATGTGTTCCATGACTCCATTCAATCACAGCCCCAGGATGTTTTTCGCGTATACGCGATTCTGCATCTTCTCGCTCTTTTGTCTGCGCGATTATTTCTTCCATATCGGGGGACACTTCGGTTGTTTGGGCTTTCCTGGCAACAACGTGCATATCCGTACCGCGCTCCCCAAACGCTGAACCAACGACGTTTTCAAAACCAGCAACGAGGAGGAGTTCTCGGATCATACGCGGATCGAAGTAGGCTTTGTGTGTATCAGGGCCAGGGTCGTTAGGATATTGGGGCTGAGTTCCGTAGAGTAATTCACTAGCCGCGGGAAACAAAAGTTTACCGTCCCAACCTTGCGGGTGGGACTTGATCCAATCGAATTGGGTCTCGGTATTGGGAAGAAGCAACACCACTCGACCACCAGGTCGGAGAATACGGTAGATGTTCTTAAGAAAATCAGAAGTCAGAGTGTAACTGATATGCTCAATAACATAACCAGCGTAAACCACATCGAACCCGGCATCGCCAATTTCCGGCCAGTCGGGTTTCGCGAGGTCGCAAACGAAATCGACACCAACGACCTGTTTGATGTCGATGGCAACGTTTACATCCCTGTGCCGTCGCTCTCCGCATCCCAACTCAAGGATGTTCTCGTCAGTACGTTCTCTTAGGGGAACCACATTTATCTCCTATGTCACATGTTTCCAGGTAAAGTATTGTACAATGCTACGAATCGCAGATTTGGGGAATTTTCCTTTCTTTATCGTTTGGCTTTTTCACACCTGCGCATGTCGGCAAGATTAAAAGGGTTTGCCGACCAATCCGTCCAGATATGCGGCCCTGAGTGGCTGTTTACTTCTGCTGGAATCCGCCATTGACCTTTCTTTTCGAGAAGGTTTGTTTGTGGGGGTTCCCAAACCCGGTGATCCATTAAATTAACGGACAACCCTGGATTGACCAGAAGATCGTATCCTGTCAATTTCGCTTGTTCGATCATGCTTTCCAGGATTAGTACCCCCGCATGATCCGCCCGTTCGTCAAAACCATTGATTTGTTCAAGATAGTACATCGAAGCGGCGAAGTAGAACAATTCCCACTCAGAAGGTTGCCATTTCCATTTGAGGGGTAACTGGATCTCCCCTGACACCAACTTGTCTTCGTTCGTCCACGAGTGGATATCATCGACTGGGTTGGGATTCGTAAGGGAAGCGTACATCATCCCGATGCCATGAACGAGAACGGGATCAGTCCCGTAAAAAGCTACAGTGTCCATCCATTCCTCTAACATTCCTGGCGTCAACCAAGAGAAATCGTGGACGAACAGTACCCAGTCCCCCGTAGCATGGATCAAAGCCGTGTTCATGGCGTTGAACAGACTTTGATAAGTGTCAGGGAACGATTTGGGTTTACTCGGTCCGTAGTAAGCTAATGGTAAACCTAAATCGAGCAGGAACTTTTGTGCCTGCCCCCGTTCCACGCGCCCCGGATAGTCGTCAATGACGAGTAGCTCGTAACCGGCACTCTGGCCGATAAGCGAACGGCCGAACAGACCGATACCACCAGGACGATATGTCAGGTAAACTACCGACAATCTCATGATTGACCCACCCCCACTTGGATAATCTCGATACCCTCGCGCTCCCTTACCATCCTGAACGGATCAATGACCACAGAGTCTTTTGGATACGGGTAACTCGCGAAGAGATCGTGTTTGGTTAGTAGCAAGAAACAGTACGGACGACTGAACATGAACGGGGGCTTGGTATTATCCACATAAGGATCGTAGTGGAAAAAAGCACACCTGCGCTCATGGAGTAGTTCAGCGGTAAGCAGTCCTGCACTGCCCGTCGTAATGTTCGTCTGGGGCTTGTAAGCCTTCCCAAGCAACACGAGCGGAAGCATCCGTTTCTTCGCTTCCGTCATCGCCAGGTTAGCCAGCCACCATGCTTGTTCCTGTCTCCCAACCATCGCTTGCGCGAATGGGTCGTAACTCAGACTGATTTCACGGGCCAACCAACTCATGGCGATATTATCCCTGGGGTGGCAGTTGTGAACGAGTACATTATTAGCGAAGAACCAACCATTCTCAGGGACAGTAAGACAATACACATCATGACGACCGGGTAGCAATTCAACACTCCGTACAGTCCAATGTGTTTCATAACCTTTATTGTTACCGTCAAAGTGTATCCCCTGCAATTCATCCATATAGTTGAGATCCTGAGCCTCAACTGACAGTTCCTCCCCTATGGGATACTTACTACCCGGATGATACCTCTGCTTCTTACGCATTTTATGATCAAGCGTCACGTCGATATGTCCACCACCGTGATGAACACGAACGAGTTTTTTGTCAGTCCCTGTCTTCCGCACGGAAACAGCTTTGGACAACTTGACCTTTCGCTCGTCGAAATCATAAGTCCACACCTGTACCTCGGGCCGTTGGTCGGCAAGGTATCTAATTGGTAACGGCGCGAACTCAGTATTGACAAGGGTATCACCTCTTAAACAAGCTCCTCCATCGGAAACACCACCGTCAAAGTACGCCGGCGCGACGATACGATTGGTCGCACCCTTCAAGACCGAAGACACATCGTCGATATTGCAACCAGGAACTTTGTGGCAGACCTCCATGAAGGCATTGACCATCGAAATGCGGTTAGAAATCGAGCAGTTGTAGGCCACTTTTGCCAACTCGGCCGATTCAACGGACATCCTCAACACTCTCACGTTCGGTACGAGTTGGCGGTAATATTGCTCCATATGCAAGGTAGTAATTGAATCATTCGTCCCGATCAGCACAAACTCTGGTTTGAGATAATCCTGTATCGCCGTTCCCATTGCTGGAAAGGCGGGATTGTAAGCGAATGCGCATTTACCTTTGAGCAAAGGGATAACCTCTCGCCGCATCGTACCGGGTAGGACTGTACTCACTACCGCAACTGTCTGGAGCCATTGGACGTGCATCGCTATTTCCCTGATAGCGCGCACAAGGTACGAATAATCAAAATCGGACCTCGTGTCGGGAAGGCGGGTCACACCCTCATACTGTGAACCGTGAGGAGTCTGTACAACAACGAAAATGAGATCGACTTTCGACACAAGTTCAGCAATCGTGCCGGCAAAAATCAGATTGGGTGATATCGATGCTCTTCCTTTACACACTTGCTCGAACGCGAATTGAAAACTACATCCCTCGGGGCCTTCCTCCTTGTGTGGGTATACCCGATACTCTCTCAATCCAGGGTCCACATCAAAACCAACAACGTCGTGTCCCCTGTAGGCAGCGGAAACGGCGAGGGGAAGACCGAGTCGTCCCAAACCACAAAATCCTACCTTCATAGTATTTTATTCCTCTTCAGGTTATTATCGGAGTTTTTTCATCCACGCGATTTGTGGAGCGTCCCCCGCTTTGATCCAAACCGACCAATCCGTGTCTCGATCCATACTATGTTCGTCTTCAAGGACCGCGATGAACTTCAGATAGTTCAAGTGCGTCACGGACGGCGTGAAGATACGCATAGGCGAACACCAAGCAATCACATTGGCGAATTGTTTAATCTGCTCATCCGTCGCGTCTTCGGGAATGACCACGTCAGCGGAATCATCAGAACCATTATCAAAGTACGCGGGTTTAATGAGAACACGGTAACTCACTTCATGTCCTTTTTTTTCAACTCGTTGTAGTGTTCATCCATGTAATCCCACCACGTTGGACCTCTACATCCTTCACACAGCGATGGTAACCCAAACCACCCGACTAACTTACCTGGATCGTGGAGAATTTTGTCACACACGACACACGGGGACGGATTCATCGTGATGAATCCGTCCGGAACTCTTAATACCACAGCCGGAAGCGAAGGTCTCTGGTCAACATCAGGATGACAATGAGGGTATCCCTTATCCCCAGGGTACAGTTGAGTACAGGGACGCCCTTTTATGTGATAGCACGAATGACACAAATTCAACCCATAGGTGGTTGGATGATGGTGTGACTGTACTCCCTTACAAACGTCGCACGGTTCATGGTTCCTGGCGGCGGTGTAGGCCCTATTGAGATCAGCATTTGTTTCACATTTCTCACAGATTGCACTGATAAGCAACGGGTCCGGGACAATCGTTTTCAACTCGCCACACACGTCACAAGGCATTTGAGTCCTCGTGGACCTTGTCCTGTAGCAGCCAACACAAAAAACAATTCCCCCGATGTCAACGTAACCTTTTGAAGAATCAACAACTCGGAGGCAAAAATGACACGTCTCGGTCATATCATGTCCTCCTTCTTACGATCCTCAGCGAGTGTGATCACTTGTTGCAACAACTCATCGGTCAGTGTCGTTTTGCCCTTACGTCCGTACCAAACCTCTTGTTTGGCCCATTCCTCCTCATTGTCATCGGGGGGAGGTATACACCTTCGAGATTGAAGATAGGTCATATCAACAGCCGTACTCTCAACGACACCTAGAGAGATGACAAACTCCATAACTTCGTTGTAGAACGCTTTGTGTGATGCGCACGCGAGGAGGTAAGTGAATTCTTCAGGAGGCCAGGTGATATTCCCGAATCTCAAGTCGATTAATTCTGGGGTTCGCCCCTGCCTCATCTCCTTATAAAACCTCGCTGCAATATTACATAAAGACCACACAACACTAGAATTGAATAGGGCACCACCGCGTTCACTATTACCGATGAAGTTCAACCATTTCTCGTAGAATGTGCGGTAACTCATACCCGTGTAGTGACGCATGAAAATCGCCACGAGACGGGTCAATCCCATGCAATGAAAACATTGCACCCCCCATGCAAACATCTCGCAACGCATCCAATCTTCAGGGGGTAGAGTTTTAGTCTCGACGACCAATTCGTACTCCTCCCGGTAATGATCAGTCACCGGTGTTGCATGATAAAACAATTGAGGAGTAATCACCGATTTGATGCCGTGCTTCTCTCGGTACTCCGGGTGATTCATTTCGCTGTTGGGAAGAACCTCGCAATTGTGAACGAGTATTCCGTTGGCAAAGAAATTGTTATAAGGACTAACTCCCAAAAGGTCGTAAACCTTTTGCTGACCCGATTCTTGTATTGATGTGATTACTTCCCAACGAACTGTCTGATCCTCACCCCCATCTTGTCGTCCAATTTCTCGTCTTCCCAAATGATAAAACACTCCCAGCCGGCTTCCTCGTAAAATTTCAATTCTTTCTGAACCTCTAACGGATCGCGATGCCAATAGACTCCGTGTGCTAGAATCGCTTTTTTCACCCCCTTCTTGGTGCAGATGAAATCGGGGTTCTTGCTTTGATTTCTCCCCTTTGGTCTTACCCAAAAACGGAAATCGCCTGTATATCGAAATGGGGACTTCGTTTTCTCCAGAAAGGTTGTGACTGCTTTCTCGAAGTTGTTGGGTTTGGCCCCCGCCTTCTGTAGATGCCCCGTTACCCACTCTGGGTCTTTGTTGTACTTCTCCATCGACTTCACGAATTTGACCTTCCTCCGCGCCTCGATCTCTGGGTAGTTCTGACGATTGATATTCCAATCGCCCTTCCCGAGAATTATATGTATATTCGCCATGTGTTTGTCGTAGCTCCCTTCCTGATGAGCTATCTTTACGGCCTTCGTTCGTTCCTCCGACTTTGCCCAACATGACCCCGAGCAATAGCGAATCTTCTTCATCAATGTTATCGACCTGTTCTGTTTCACCACCATCGCATTGGACAAAGGGCCTCCACAAGTCAGACATTTCTTTTTGCTCATCTCGGCAATGAATTGCTTTTTCCTCTCGGCAACTCTCCGGCCGTTTTTCGCTTGTCCCTTCCTCAGCACATCGCTCATTTCCGTTGCGTTCCTCCAACACGGCATTGAACAGTACCGAACCCTCTTCGGTTTTGACTTCTTGATCGCCCCACCGCACGTTAAACAAGACCTTATCCCCAATTCGGAGTTGGTCCGCTCGTTTCCATCCTTCTTTGGTGTAGATCGGGTGGTCGTGTGTGACTTCAACGTGATTTTTAGCACATTCAATCCTCAATGTTTTACTGATACCGTTACAAACAACTTTGCCAACTTGTCCTGAATCTAAAACAGCGCATTCTTCATCCCAAGACAATACCCAATCTCCATTTTGTACTTTCTCGACAGGCAGCGGTCCTCGTGATGTGTCTATCATAGTACCTTCGGCCACACAGGTGTAGATGTTAATAGATTCATGTTGTCCCGCTTCGAGGAGAGTATTGAGACCATTGGAGAAACTGTCGTAGGTCTCTCCCGGAAGACCTACGATAATCTCAGAATAAGTTGGAATCCCATGTTCTCGGTAACGGGACATGAGTGATTTGAAGTCTTTGACCTCGATGTTCTTCCGCTTGACAATCTTCAGGGTTTTGTTATCCATGCTTTGAAACGATAGAGTTGTCCCTTTGCTCATCCCCGCTTCGTTGAGGAGTTTACTAATCTGAAAGACCTTTTCGTTGCTGTTCTTGGCATAAGCGGCACGGAATTTATTGGGGAAACCATGTTGTCGCTTCACGGACACCATATTCTCTGTCAACTCCATGTCACGAGCGAGTAACCCGTAATTTGCATCAGCGTTGTACAGGAGATCGACCTTGTGTTTGGCCATCCACAAGAATTCATCCGTGAGGCGCTCGGTGGAAAAAGATTTCACTTTAGCTAGTGTGTTACTCCCCCAATCGCAAAAGGCGCAAGAATAGGGGCAATTATGGACTAAAATTTGATCAGCAAAAAAGTTTGGGTATGGACGAGCGTTGACGAGGTCGTACACTTTCTGAACGCCGTCAGATTCAATGCGGGTTACTGTTTCCCAACGAACCTTTCTATGTCTCTTACCAATTCCCCCCCTAATCCCATGTTCTCCCAAATCACAAACACCTTCCAGCCCTTCTTCGTGTAATCGTCCAATTCGGTTTGAACTCGGTTCTCGTTCCGATGCCAATACATTCCGTGCGCCAACACCACTTTCTTTATCTTGCTGTCCGTATGCACGAAGTCGGGGTTTCTGCACATTCCTGATTGGCACGGCCCCACCCAGAAGTCGCCGCATCCCACGAATCGAAACGGCAAGCCGAAATGGTCCATGAAATTGATGACCCGCTTCTCGAACTTGTTCGGTTGTGTTCCCCTCGGATGATAGTAATTGATTTTCCCAGCTTGGTGTGTCTCGGTCATGCGGCGAGACAATTCCTCCGACATCTTCCCGACCGTCTCGGATATTTTCGCGCGGACTTCGGGCCGTTTGGCGGGGTTGCGCTCGCCTTTCTTTCCTCGACTGATAACCAATCGGGAGCATTTCTCCGAACAAGTCTTGCGAAAAATCCTGTCCCCGTAAACGGGTCTGAATTTCGGCTTGAGTCGCTTCCCACAACCCCTGCAAAACCTCGCCGATATCGTCTTCCGCCTTTGTGCCTGCCACGCTTTCTTCGCCGCCGAATCGCACTCTGGAGAGCATGTCTTTCGTCTGGATTTTCCTTTGGGATATCCCTTCCCGCACATCTTGCAGACTAGCAGGGGGATCATAGCTGCTTTTTTCTTGTTTAGCTCCTTGATTTTCTGGACCCGAAGTATCTGTCCGCAAGCATAAGAACACGTCTTGTTCTGTCTCCCCACATCGAAGCTGCCACAAACTTCGCAGTACCTCATCCCCTTCTTGGATTTCGTCTGCTCGCTTCCATCCTTCTTTGGTGTAGATCGGGTGGTCGTGTGTTGCTTTGACACAGACATCTCCAACAGTGATCTTGAGTGTAGGAAGTAACCCGGTACAGATAGATTCTGAAATGGTGTTCCAGACAGGTTTTTGCTTGTCTTCGTCCCATCCCAAAACCTTGTCCCGAGGCAACACAGCCTCAATGGGTTTCTTGCCACTCATTGTAATCACTTCTGTCCCAGCCGTCAAGCATCCACGATGCGTCTCTTGGGTAGCGTGGAAGTCATAGTCCAACCCCATCAAGTTGTCGAATAGCCCCGTCAAGTACGGTGATGGGATCTGATCGAGGTCGGTCATACGGGGGCGGTCGGGATTCTTGTGTGTCGAAAGGTCGTTTTTACGGACACTCGTGCCCAGCGACCCCCCTCGACCCCACCAATAACCGTCCTCTCCCCACCGCCTCTTTTCTACTTCACACAAATGCGCCTTCAACACCTCCCGAAACGTCTCTTCCCCCTCATAGTGGATCAAAATGTCCGCCCACGGGTGTTTCTCGAAAAACCCCTCACTACGAATCGGAACATGGGGACCACCGAGGATTACCAAACAACTCGGGTTAGCCTCTTTAACTACTTTCGCAAGAGCAGCAGTAAAATTGTGATTCCAGATGTACAGGCTCGCGGCGAAGACATCCACCTCACCCATCCGCTTAACGCATTCGGTAATGTCTTCGCGCAGAAAAACAAAACCACAAAACTCGTAGTGCTCACGGATCACGTCGTCTTTCAGCGCATAGGCTTGAAGCAACCCTACACTGTAAGGCAAAAAAGCAGAGCGTCCGAAGGTATTGTTGATTTGGCAAAGCCAAACCCGGAGTTTAGTCATGGGTCAATTCCTGTGTCCTGATCCACCCCACCACGGAGGCTGTACTCCAGGAGCCACATGGGGTTGCATCCCAACTTGAGGGGGAGCAACGACCATTGTATGTATTGCCACCACATCATCCGTGTGAAATTTCCAGTGCCACGGATCATTACCAATATAACTCGTACCTTCGAGAATCGTACTCCGTCCTGCCGTCCGGGCGATTTTCCACGAATCAACGATCTGATCAAACTCCTGTCTTGTGGCAAAATCCACAACCAAAGGAGAAGGTATGTTCTTGAGCCAAAAAACAGTCTTGATTGGTTGCATTACAATACCTCATATTCCCTAACATCATCCCGAAACTGTACGGGATAGTTCGCCGCTCGTAGGGCTTTAACGACTTCCGCGCGGATAGCAGGAGTCGTTCCAAACAACACTTCCTTGAAGCAAACGGGGAGGCTCAACGACTCCTCTAGGATTTGGGCTATACTCTGAATCGCTTTCTGTACGTCCTCTTTCTCGGCCCGGTTGTTTTGTTTCTTGACCAGGTCTTCACGCTTGATAATCTTGATTTCATTCATTCAAAAGTCCTCGCCACAAGTCTATGTATTGTTGTCGAATTTTGTCCCAAGTATACTTAATCGCAACGGTACGAGTCGTTTCCATTAAGACTTTCGCCACATACGGATCACTCAAAAATGCCCGAGTAGCCCGGATAACATCTATCATTTCCCCGACATTACCAGCAGAAAACTCCCAACCAGGGGTATCTTGTTTTGAGAATTCCCGAATAACGTCAACCGCTCCTGCACCGTCACTACATACAACCGGGCGACTATGTGCTAGAGCCTCCAACACTTCAATACCGAACCCCTCCGTACAACTTGGTTGCACATAGAGTGACAATACATTATAGAACGTACTCACGTCCTTGACCCAACCAAGTAACTGAATGTTACCCCCTCCATAGGTTTGCACGAGATGACGCACCCACGGACTTGTACTATCTCGTCCACCTAGTAACAACACGGCATCCTTGTAATTCAGTTTTTTCCATGCTTCTAGTAAGTAACGTACTCCCTTGTCTGGTGCTCCACAAGCCCCGAGGTAACCCACCGTAAAAGTGGTAGGTAAGGGGGTTGGATTCGACAGATCGGGGAGTGAAACTCCGTGTGGAATAACCTTGATGTTTTTCGCGCCATACGCACGCATACAACTAGCGGAGTATTCGCTAGGACAAACCACGACATCTGCGGCAAGATACCCCGCAAGGTATCGTTGCCATAGTTTTGGGTCGTTAAGATGCGGGTAGTCAAAGGTAAGCCCTAATTTCTCATGTTCTTTCCTGCTTTTTCCCACATCATGAGCGGCAGCGGTGTAAGTGACTTTGACATTATTGGACTTAAGGAGCCCAACAGTTTCGGAAAACGTCCCCGAATAAATATGCGCTAGTCTCGGAGGGCTGACATAGTTATCGCGGCACACCGATGCGGCGACATCCCACAACCACGGTTCCTCTCTACGAACCGTAAAATGAGGTAAGACTTTTCGAGACAGATCGTCCCTACTCCATATCTCACACGGCCCCAGCGATTTGAGCGCCTCCGATTCGTGGTAGGTAACAACACCTCCTCCTGTCGGAGTTCCTATCTGATCGGCAGTCAGGTAAAGATTCATCGTTCACCTGC
>Ga0105252_10001227_pt1 | contig 11928 bp, 16 predicted proteins | sample EasRivMeERMZT100_FD_89675 | JGI IMG/M metagenome (GOLD analysis project Ga0105252, IMG submission 89675) | Soil microbial communities from meander-bound floodplain in the East River, Colorado, USA - East River MetaG ERMZT100 | ecosystem: Environmental > Terrestrial > Soil > Floodplain | place... | reverse complement strand
TGCCGTGCCGGTGAAGGCGACCTTCTGGGTCGCCCCGATCCGGTAGGGCCCGCCGATATACTGGTTGCCCATTGTCAGAGGCCCCGGATGGTGAAAGTGAAGTTGCCGACTGATGCGGTGGTGCTGCCGGCAGCGTTGTCGATCACCAGCGTATCACCGGGGGCGAAGTTCAAGGCGCTATCCGATCCGGTGGGCACCAGCGCACTGGTCGAACCAATGCCGGACCCGGTATGGGTGACGGTGATGGTGCCGCAGACGACCGTGCTTGCCGCCACGCCGCCGGTAAACTTCCGGATGGTGATGACCGCGGGGGCGACGGTGGTGGCAGCCGACTGGGCACAACGGCCTTCGACCAGACGGCCGTTTCCGGCGATCGGGATATAGGCGATGGATGCCGCCGAGAGGTTGGCTATCTGTCCCTGATAGGTTTGGTCGGCGGTTGTGCCAACGGTGTTGAGGGGCATGGCATTGATCCTTTTCGGTTCAGGCGAGGAAGGGTTCAGGCGCGGAATTGAAACACCGGGACGCCATCGTCGATCACCGCGGTGAAGGTCGCGCCTTCGTTTATGGTGGGCATGTCGTTGGCGTAGGCGTCGCTGTAGGCTGCACTGACGACGTCCAGGCCGGAGGCATGCCAGCCCATTGTTGACAGCATCCAGTTCCCGGCCTGCGGCAGCGAATACATCGATGCCGAAATTCCGCCGTGGGTATGCTTCGAGCCCATCCAGTACCAGCCGGGCAGGAACTCGGCCGGGGTGATGGTGGCGGTGATGTTGGCGTTCGACGTGGTGGTCGCCATGCCGATGTTGTCGACCACCAGCGGCGCCCCGAGCGGCTTGTTGGATATCGGGCTATTGGCCCAGATGCCAACCTTAGCCGACGATGCAGTGCCGCCGGAATTCATCCGCGCATGCAACGACTGGATGGTCACCGTGCGGTGGATGCGGAATGGGTAGAGGAGAACGCTGTTGAGCAAGGTGGCCGAGCGGGCGTCGGTGAACGGGACCGTGCTGTAATAGTTGTCGGGAATGTATCCCGGGGCCGTGGCAGCGATCGAGCCGACCCAGACGGCGGCGCCGGCGGTATTGTCGATGCAGGTGAAGAATTCCCGGGTCGCGGTATTGATCCACAACGCGCCGACGAGGAAGCCGGCGGAGACATCGTCATTGACGGTCGGATCGGTGGTCGCGGTATGGGTGATGTCCTGGAGACTGGCCACCTCGTCTTCCAGTTCCGTGAGCGCCTGCATCCACTCGTTGAGGGGGCGCACGAGGCTGCGATCGACGGCACTGGTCGGCGCGACCTCGTAGAGGTCGGCATAGGCGATCTTGTCGGGCAGCGGCATGGGGTAATCCGGATGGGAGATGGGGGTGGGGGGCCGCCTCGCGACGGCCCCGGCATTGCTACGTGGTGGTGAGGTCGGCGACGATGCCGCTGGCCTTCTCGTTACGGCTGACGAGGCAATACTCGCACAACACCTGCCGCCGCTCGCTGTCGCCGGTCTTGGCCAGCTCGATCGAGGTCATGTTCCTCAGATAGTCGACGGCCCAGTAATCCATGTCCAAGATCAGGCAATCACGGGACCGCATGAAGCGGTCGGCGATCACCTTCATGGTGCCGAAGTCGCCTTCATAGACGTCGACGGTGTTGACGATCTTCTTCGAGGTAGCGTTCTCCTGCGGCGTCGACCGGCCGGTGAAGGTGGAGAAGGCCTGCTTGTTGAAGCCGCCAACCAGGATGACGCCGGGATCCCCGCCGTTGGTCCAGATCGACTGGAGGACGGGCTTGAGGAGCGCTTCCGTAAACGCCCGCTGGACACCGGCGGTGCGGGTTGCGGCACCGTCTGCGGTGGCCGGGGCAGCACCGGGAGACGCCCCGCTGCTGTTGTTGGTCTTGATCCACGACAGGATCGAGGCCGTCAGCCGGGCCGTGCCGATGGCGCCGGCGTTCTTCGCCGTGTTCGACCCGACGATGATGAACTCCAGATCGCGCTTGAGCTCGAGGCCCTTGAGCGTCTTCTGGTAGTTCATTTCCGAGTCACGGCCGGCGTGTTCGACGGCCTCTTGCGTCCCGGACACCCGGGCGACCTTGTCGCTGATCTGGCAGATGTTGCCGAGGCGCACGGTGGGCGTCACGGCGTCGGTGGTGGCGTCGTCGCCTTCAAGGACGCTGTTGGCGGCGGCGGCGGCGAGGGCTTGCGTCTGCCATTCATGGTTGACGGCCTTGGCCTTGCCCTTGGTGGCATTAGAAACGAACCAGGTATCGGTCGGATCGATCCGATAGATCACGTCCTCGAGGTCTTCGCGATTGCCGATAGCGGCATAGGTCACAAAAGTACTTGCATCAACGGCCATTGTTACTCCTTCAGCGTCGCCGCTGGGACTTGAGGTTGTAGTACGCCACGGCGTCCTCAAGCTTTCCGGTGCGGCTCAGCTTGTCGTTTGCGATTTTAAGGGCAACGTTCTGGCTCTCGCCCCGGGTGGAGGCGGTGCCAGGACGCTGGACGGGGGGAACAGGCTTGCGGGTTTCGGCGGCTTCCTTCGCCCCGGCCTTGGCCTTGCGATAGGCGAATGCGTCGACAAACACCTTCTGCACACGGCTATCGCGGAGGCTCATTGGCTGCCCGGCCCACCATTCGCTCACTTCCTTGTCGGTGAAGCCGACGTCATCGATGAGCATCTGGCGGACGCCCTTGCCGACTTGATCCATGGCGCCGAGCTTGGGGTGTTCCTTTTTGAGGTACTCCTCGCTCTTGGCATCCTCGGCTTTGGTATACTCGGCAAACCGCTGCATGTATTGCTGGTGCTGCCGTTCCTGCGCCTGATAGGCTTCCTTCTGTAGCGTCTCGCCTTTTGCCTTGGCTTCTTGCCACGCCATGAAGCGCATCGGGTCGTTTTGGCGCATCGCCGAGACGTCGTCCCAGGTCTTGATGTCCTGGAATTCGGTCTGGAACTGCGTCGCGAACTGCTGGAACAGCTGCGGCAGGGCGGCTTCGTATTGCACCCGTGCCTGTTCGGCCGCCTGCCGGGCCGACTGTGCGGACCTCGACTGTTCGGCGGCATCTCTCAGCCCGCGCTGGTAGTCGGCATCGCGCTTGTTCTGGGTGTCAACGATCTCCTGTTGAGCTTCCCGGGGGAGAAGTGCGAATGCTTCCTTGCTTGCTTTGGGCCATGACTTCGGCGGTTGAACGGGGGGCTCTTCGGCCTCGTCTTGCGCCTCGTCTTCGCCGGGAGGTTCCTCGTCTTGAGGAGGCTCGGCATCCACCCCCGGAGGGGTTGATTTCTCGCGGGCCACGCGCGGCTCCTCGGGGGGGCGCTGCAGTGGCTCCTGTTCTCTGTCCTTCGGCGGCCGGTTGAGGTAGTTCACCGCCTCCGAGATCGACAATTCTCCGGTGGCCGGAGCCGCGGCTGGCGCCGCGCCGTCTGTGTCAGACATACGCTGTTCCTTGGTTTTCGGCTTTGTGCTAAAAAGCACCGATGCAAGAATTGCAGCCCTGGTGGGCTACCCCGGCGCCGGACTCATTCTACCGATCAGCCGGGCGCGCCTTGCCCAAGACGGCGGACATCGGTCAATACATCCTCACTGACCTGGGCTTTTTCCGCATCCCTGCCGCGGTGATGCGAGAACTGAAAATGGTCCGCTGGACATCGTACGGACGGCCCGACCGGCGCACCTTGATCGGCAAGCGCTTTGAGCAATACGAGCAGGCCGCCATTTGGGAAGCGACCGGTGCGGCGCGTACCGGTCGGCCATTCCGGTTGCCGCGAAAACTCCCCTAACCCTGTTTGGCCCGCTCGGCGTCCATGAACTGGAGTTGTGCGCTGGCGATCTTGCCGTCGCTCAGCATCTGGCGGAATTCATCACGGAACAATTCCAGCCCCTTCCAGGAGTACCAGCACATCCGGCGGCCTTCCTCGTCGCGAGCCGCCGTCGCCTTCCAGGTGGCAGCATAGCGTTCCTCGAGCATGGCGAACGTCTCGATGACGAGGTCGTTTTCGAGCACCACCCGGGCCTTCGCCGCCCGGTCCAGTTGTCTGCGGAGCGTGAATTCGTCGTCAGCCATCATGCCACCAGCAACAAGATTGCCTCGTCTTCGTCGTCCATTTCCATCTCGATCGCCGCCTCTCGCACCGCTTCCATCTGCCGGAGGTATGCCGTGAGGCTTGCCGCCTGGCTCGCCCCTTCCAGGAGCCGGGTGATTTCCCGGGCATGGGCGGCCTGCTCTTCCGCCTCTTCCTGCTCGATGGCCCGTGCGATGGCCTCAGAGGCGGCTACAGCGGCTTTTCGTGCCCGGGCCCTGTCCTTGCCCTTGAACCGTTCCGCGCGCTGGCGGGCGTCCCTGCGCTCTTGCTCGAGCCTCCGGAGCAGTTCCTCCCAGCGTCGCCGCGGGAAGCCCCGGCCGTAGACCTTGCCGCCCCCACCGAGCTCGGGCGGGACGGGTATGACTTCGCCCTCGACCACCAGCGTCGGGGTCGAGACGGATGACGCCGATATGACGTTCTCGGCCAGCGGCTGCCCGGCGGTGATCTCCCCGGCCGCCGGAGTTGTGACGCTCGACGCCGAGGTGACGTTAACCGCATCAAGGACTTGCCGCTGTGCAGCAACCGGAGTTGCGACGCTGGAGTTCGACTTGACATCATTTGCCAACAGCCCCCGAAGGATCAGGGCTGCCGGCTGAGTTACGCTGCTATTGCTCTGGACATCGTTGGCGAGCAGACCCTGAAGTTGCTTGACCGCTGGGTTGCCGACGCTCGACGTCGACTTGATGTCCCGGGCATCGAGTGTGCCGACAATGCCGACGACCGGGTTGGTGACAAACGATGCCGATGTGACGTCGTTGGCGAGGATCGCCCGCTGAATGCCCGCCGAGGGTTGGCTGACGCTGGAGTTCGACTTGACATCGTTGGCGAGGAGCGTCCGCCCGATGATTGCAGCAGGCTGGGTTACCGACGAGTTCGATTTTACGTCGTTGGCGAGGGCATCCCTCCGGATGACCGCCGCCGGAGTAGAGACCGAGCTGTTGGACTTGACGTCATTGGCCAGAAGGACGCGGCCGATGATCGCCGCAGGCTGGGTGACGCTCGAGTTGCTCTTGACGTCGTTGGCGAGCAGCGCCTGCTCGACGGAGGTGGCGCCCCAGCTGGACCCCCACGCCGTCCCCCAGGACGTACCCCAAGCCGAGGCCATCCTACGGGCCCCAGGGACTGCCGCCCGTGCCGCTGCCGGTCACTGTCGTACCGTTTACACTCTCGATATTCGCGTCGGCCTGGCCGCTTACCGTGGTGGCGATGGTCGCTCCGGCAGCGACCGTGCGCCGATATAACTCTATCACTCTGGTCACCGGGGCCATGCCGGTCGCGGTGATGTGGACGGCGTATTCCTCGCTGTCGCTCGACGAGGCGATCGTCGTATCCTCGTCGATCAGCAAGCTGTAGGCCCCCGGCATATTGGTAGCATCGATCTCGGTGACAGTCGGTGTCGTGTAAGCGACCTCGGCGGCTCCGTTCCGCGAACGGTAGACGGTAAACGAGGAGAGTCCGGTGACGCGCGTCGTCATCGCAGCATCGAGGGCGACAAAATAGATGGCAATGTCGACTTTGCCGCTTGGTATACGCATTCAGCCTGCTCTCGCGGCGCGCTGTGCCCCGCCCTCGCTCCAGGTTAGCGCTGCCGCCTGGTAGGCGTCGCCCTCCTCTTCGCCAAAGATCAATTCCTGATCGGGATCGCCAGGTACGATATGATCGGTCAGGAAAGCAGCCACGTCGGCATTGGCCGGATCGTCCAGCACGTCCTCCGGCAGAACATATGTTCCGTCCTTGAGCGGGACCGGTTCAAGCGCACTGTCGGGCTGGATGGGCGAGGGGCCGAGTACGGTTTCCGCTTCTTCCCGGGTGAGGACGATCATCAGGCGGCTCCCACCCCGACCAGATAAGGATTGATGGCATTGTAGAGATCCAGGTGTTCACCAGCCGTAAGGCTACTGCCAAGCCCGGCACAGCCGAGTTGCCCGGTCCAGTAAACCGGTGAGGCGCCGGATTTCATCAATTGGGCATTGCCATTGAAGACCGCGGCCGAAGTACCGGCCGCCGTAGCAACCGAACTGCCGTTCTTGTATAATTGCTGAGCTGTCGACGTTGTCCGATTGGCCCCCCATAGGCCGATGCTGTCCGTACTAGCAACCGAGGTCGTCGTACTGTTGATGTTCAGTCGGCCTTGAGCAAGATTGGAGGTATTTCGCGGAAACAGGATAATTGTCCCACCGGTATTCCCGATCATGCCGGCGTCAACGGAGCTATTGGTGACTGAAAACGCAAAAGCGCTAGCACTGTTCTGGGCGTAAACTCTCCCGGAAAAACTCGACGGGTTGTAGTTGGTGTCAAGATACTTCGTGCTTGCCCCGGTGAAGCCGCGATCGGCGGTGAAGGTCGGGGCGTTGACTTCCGTGCTGTCCGCCGTGCCGGGGGCCTTCCAATTGACCTTGGCGGCTTGTGCGTCGGCTGCCGCGAGCAGATAGAGCACATCGATCTTAGCCCATAGGCTCGCCGCTTTGAGCGCCACCACAACGGCATCGATCAACCCTTTTCGGGTGTCGTTGGGCGGAGTGGTAAAGGCGGCGAAGATGGCTTCCGATGCAGCATCGTAAGTGATCGTCACCGCCCCGTGGACCCCGAGTTCGATGCCGTGCAGCCCATCCGGCATCAGGTTGCGTCCGCTATGGTGATGTCGATGGCGTCGAGAGTGAAGGTATTGCCATTAGTGACGCTCTGCGTCGAGGTCAGAGCCCCCGCCGCATACAGTGTCGACGAGCCATTCGACAGCGCCCAGTGCGATGCTGTCCCCGTGCCGGTGATCGACCCCGGCGCACCTGACGCAATGGCAGGCACCGTCACCCGTCGACCGTTGACCGTGCCGTTGGCGGCAGCGCCCGTCGTCAACCCGGTTTTATTTCCTAATGTGACGGCCGCAATGCCGGCATAGTTGGCCGGCTCGCTCGAGCACAGGTCGATCTTCGTCCCGCCGGCCGTGATCGTCGCCAGCCCCGCATCAAAAACGCTATCGGCTATCAGTGCCATGACCTATCTCGCTGCTCCATTGGTGACCGTCTCGACCCCGACCACGCGGTTGGTCTTGGGATCCCTGACCACGCGCTTCGGCGCCCCCATGGCGTGCCCCATGCCCTGCAGCGCCTGCATGATCAGTTGGGTGTTCTGGGCCTGCGCCCGGTCGAGGTTCTCGTTCATCTTGGCGATGGCATTGCCGATCGCATCCGCCATCGGCGCCATGATCGCGTCAGCACTATGCGTCACCTCCACCTTGTCGCCATTCGAATTGATCGATACCGCCGACGGCTTGGTCTTCTCCTCGCGGGTCGCCCGCGCCTCGTCCAGCTGGAACTCCTGTGCCTTCAACCGCTGCTCGAACTGGAATTCCTGCATCTTCAGTTCGCGCTCCATGGCGAACTTCTCCCGCGCCAACGCTATGTCCGCCTCGATCTTGCGATCGTTGGCGGCGACGTCGGCCTGGGCCTGGGTCTGCTCCAGCTGGATGCGGTGCTGCATCTCCATCTGCTTCAATTGGGCGTCGGCCTGCATCTTCTGCATGTCGGCCTTGATCTGGGCCTGCTGCATCAGCAGTTTGGCTTGTGCCTCGGCCTCCTTCGGATCGGGCTTCTCCTCGCCGGGCGGGTTGGCGGGATCAGACGGATCGCTGAAATACGGCTCGGCGCTCTTCTCGCCGCCCGCCGCCAGCAATTTCGTCAGCACGGCATAGATGTTGTCGGGCTTGACGATGTTCTGACCGGGCAAAGCCAACGCCTCCTTCTGGATCAAAAGGATCTGGTTCCAGTAGGCCGCCTGTTCGGCCTTGCCGCCCGACCCCAGCCCGACGCTGATGGTCAGGTCGTCGCGCTTCCGCCACTGCCGGGGATCGACCGTCACCCACTCGCCCCGCAGTTTGACCGTGGGCCGGCTGCCCTCGTTCTTGCGGATCACCGAATGCATCTTCCAGAAAAGCTGCTTGAAGCCGACCTCGGCCATCACCCGGGCGTTGAGCCGCATCTTGGCCTGGGCGGCGTTATAGGTCTGCCTGACCGCGGTCGCGCTCTGGTTCTGCAACGCATCGCTGTCGATGCCCACCCCCTGCCGCACCACACCCGTCCGCCACTCCCGCACCGTGTCCATGTACTCGAGCGCCGGATAGACGTATTCGCCGAGGTTCTGGTTGGGGATGGGCAAGAGGCCGCCGGGGGTCTTGGTCCGTACCAGCCCGCCCGGCCGGCCGTTCAACAGGTCGTCGATGGTGTTCGGCCCGGCGTGGCTCTCGCTGATTTCGAGTCTCTGGTTGTTGGCAAGGTAGACGTTGTCGAGCATGCCGCGGTAGAGCGCCGTCTTGATCCTCTGGATGTCCATCGTCAGGTCCGGCATGCTCTTGCCGAAAAAGCGATGGGTCACGATGATCGGCGTCATCACGGAAAACGGGTCGAAGTCGACCGGGATGATGTCCAGTTCGCCGTTGCGCTTGAGCACCTGCCCGTCGTCATCGCCGGCCGTGGTCACCCGGTACAGCCGCGCCTTGCCGTCGTCCTCGTAGTCGAGCGTGGCGTAATGCTCGGTGACGGTGATCAGCCGGGTTGCACGGTTGACCGACGAGGAGAACGTCCTGTCGTCGTCGATCGTGTCGCGGGCGATGGTTTCGCTGTTCTCGTCCGGCGGGCTGTCGGGGAGATCCTCGAGCTGGTCGGGGTCATAGCCCTGCCGGATGAGCTCGGCAACCGTGCGCTGCACCTTGTGGTAGCTATAGTCGAGCGGCTGTCCCAGTTTTGCCCTTCGGCTGACCCCAAATTCCTCCGGCGGCACTGGCTCGACCTTACAGCACCCGTATTTGCGCTTGGTTACGGTGGTGAAGTCGTGGGTGGGCCCATAGGCCGCCAGCAGTGCCAAAACCTCAGGGGGGGGCTCCGCAGGGGCTTGGGGAGGCATGCCACCGCCCATCGGCGGCAAAGCACCCGGAGGTCCACCGAGGGCACGGAGTGGCGGACCCCCGGGCAGGCCGGGAGGCTCCATGGGGGGTGCTCCCAGCCCTACGGGTGGTTCGGCCCCCATCACAGGGGTCTGAGCCATCCCGATATCAGGGGCCATCATGCCCGGCCCGGGTGGACCGGGAACAGGTGCCGGACCGGGCATTTCACCACCACCCGGAAGGATCGAAGGTGGCGGATACTCAGGCGGGTGCTCCGTATGCTCGACGATCTCGACCTCGGGATCCGCCACGAACAGGGCATAAACGTCATCCGGCTGGTCGTAGAAGGTCTCCCGCTCCTCCTGTTCCTCATCCTGCCAGAAGATCTTGACGATGCCGTTCTTGCTTAACAACGCGTCCTTGATGAACGAATAGGAGACGATGAAGCCGTCGTTTTTCTGGAGGAAGACGTGGTTGACATAGTCCGTCTCCTGCTCTGCGGCCTTTTCGTCCTCCTCGCTTACCGGGTTGAAGCGCACCACCTCGTCACCGCCGGCAAATATCTCCATCAAGCCCGGCATCAGGCCCTCGACCACGTCGAGCACATCGGTGGAGACGGCCTTCGACCGGTCGGGCTGGGACGGCATGTCAGCCGACATGTCGCCGTTGTAGTAGTCCATGCCGCGCTCACGCTCTTCGGAGAGCTTCGCGGCCTGGTCGGCCGACAATGCGTCGCGCTTCTCAGCGGCAAGGATGGCCGTGAGCTCGCGTTCCTCAAGTTTTGGCATTGACCACCTGCTCACGCCAAAGGCGGCGGCATCGCTTCATGTATCTTTCCAGTTCAGGGTAGTGCCTGTTGTCCAGGTTACCCAACCACAGGTGATCATCCGGGAAACGGGGAACATCGACCCGGTTGCCGGTCATACGCCCGACAATTCTTGCCGCCTCGTACCTCTCGAAGGGATTGACGGCTGTCTCCAGTTCATGCCGGGCCGCGGATAGCCGGGCATGAAAGGCACGCTCGCCCTCCATGGCCTTCGCAACGTCCTCCTCCGACTGCATCAGCTCGTCTCGGTCCCGGCTTCGACCGGCTCTGCCGTGAAGTGATGGTTGGCGGTGTTTGCCGCCGCCATGCAGCGGTCCTTCAGCCGGCCCATGATGTGGTCGACCGCCATCTCCTCGAGCCCGTCCTGGTAGGCGGCATCCATGGCCTGCCGCAGGTCGGGGTCGTTGGCGATGTTGCCGAGGTCAGCCTCGGCCTCGCCGAACCAGTCCTCGGGCATTGTCTCGGGGATCGTGATTGCCATCACTTCACCTTCCTTCGGTTGCGATAGGCCTTCATCCGCTCAGCCGCGGTCATCGCCGTCTCGCCTTTGGGCTTGGGACCACGTTTGCCCGTTACGGATTTCGGCGTTACGGAATTGGCAGCCGTTACGGATTTATTCGTGACGCGCGTCACGGATTGCTGTAATTTCGTGACGGTTATCGCGGGTTTATTCGTGACGGTGTGTCCGGCCTTGAGCGGCGAGCCGAGTTGCCGCTCGATACCGGTCGGACCTAGCATCCGGGTCTGCTGCTCTTTGGGTCCGACCTTCATGTCTCAACGCCGAATGCCATGGGTGAAAGAGGCAATAGCTGGCCTGACGGCCATTATCCGCGAGTACGAGACGATCCCCGGCTACGAGTACATGGTTCAGGAGTGGCGCCTGCACCTCAAGGCGCTGCGCGCCAAGTCCTACCGGAGACAGGTCTACGAAGCCGCCCAGAAGCAGATCGATTGGGACCGGCCCACCTATGGCGCCACCTACGAGGAGCGCCGCAAGGTCTACCGCGAGAAATGCGCCGAACTGGACCGGAAGACGCCACCCGCCGTGCTTCGCGAGACCGGCCCGGACTGGACACGGCCATCACGAAGCAAGGTCAGGTTCCTGCCCGGCGAACGCACTACCCCGGAATGGAAGCCCGGCGACCCCAAACCTAAGCGCAAGGCCCTCATTCATCCGCCCAGCGCCTCTAAGCAACGCCGAGCTTCGGATAGTTGAGTTTTCGGGAAAACCCGCCCTGATCGATGGTCTGATCGATGGAAATGGCCAAATATCTGAAGCTGTCGGCGATGTGAGACGCCCAGTCATGGACTGGCTTGGGCTTTGGGGTCATGAGCTTGGCGTCATACTCGGACCTGTACATTTTCAGGCCATCAACCCCGCGCTCTGTCTTGGTTTTGTCGAACCAGCATCGGGGCAGGATCATGCGGGCGGCATTGATGCCGTCCTCGACCTCGAGCCGCTTGCAGACGGTCACCCGTAGCCCGAGGCCTTCCAAAACCTCTTTGCGGCTCTTGCCCGTGCCCAGCTCGCGGGCTTCCACATCATGAGGAAGGATATGCCCGGCGTAGATGTAGGGCTTTCGCTCGATCTGCTGGACGTAGTGACCCAGCTCCATCCCGTCCATTTCATAGTAGTCGATCAGATGGATTTCCCTGCCCACCACCTGGGCGAACCATATCACGGTGCGATCGCTGATGCCGAGATCCCATGCGGTCCAGACCCGGGCGGCTGGATCATAGGGCACCCCGGTTATGCGCTTGTCCCGCTCGCAGTTTGCCATTTGCTGGGCGAAGTAAGCCCCGGTGATGGCGGCTTCGAACGAGCACTCGAATTCCTGCTCGTATTGCTCCGGGGACATGGTCCGCCGAGCGTCTTCCAGTTCGGCTGCCGGGAGGATGTTGGTCTGGCTGGCGGGGAGGCGGAGAACCAGCCAGTGCTCGGGGTCTTTCTCGCCGGCTATGACGAGATCATGCAACCAGTTTCTACCCCTCGGGGTGCCGATGAAGACGGCCCCGCCGGCATGATCGGCAAGGGTGGGCCTGATGACCTCGGGCCATGCTCTGGGGTCGATGTCGGCAGGCTCATCGACCACAACGAGGTCGAAGTACAACCCCCTCATCCTATCATAATTATCCGCCCCATA
>Ga0105252_10001226_pt1 | contig 11941 bp, 17 predicted proteins | sample EasRivMeERMZT100_FD_89675 | JGI IMG/M metagenome (GOLD analysis project Ga0105252, IMG submission 89675) | Soil microbial communities from meander-bound floodplain in the East River, Colorado, USA - East River MetaG ERMZT100 | ecosystem: Environmental > Terrestrial > Soil > Floodplain | place... | reverse complement strand
TAGCGGAAGTTTTTTAGCAACGATACTCAATGATACCGAGCAGGCGCTCCTGTCTGCGCAAAGCGGGACTTCAGCACCTCCGGTGGCGCTGGCAGGCACTCTTTGGCTCAACACGGCAAATGCCACAAATTATATTTTATCGCTTTATTCTGGATCTGTGTGGGTCCAACTTTTTTCGTTCGATCCGGCTGCTGGGATTCCCTCGGCAGGCGGGCAAGCAGTAACATCCGTCAACACAAGAATTGGCGCGGTGAAAATTAAAGAGCTTTATGATTCCACCGAAACGGTAATTTTAGCATCCGGTACAACCGATGGCATCGACATGGTGATAAATATTGATGCCGACCCCTCAACCAATTTACTCCCCACAATGGGCAGGATTGCTTACGACTCCACCAAAAATCAATTCGTAGGGCGAGATAGCACCTCATGGAAGCCCCTTGGAGGCGGTAGCTATACACAATATCCTTTAGAGGTAATCCCCGATTTAGGATCAATATCGAATTCTAATATTGCCGGATTACAATTTCGCCCATTATCTTCGGCTTCGGATATAACCATCGGCGCGGTTCCGTTTTCTATTCCGGCTCCCTTGTGGCAAGGCGGCGTTGTTATTGCTATAAAAAATAGCGGAACTTTCAAAATAGTATTCTCAGATTCTTCCGCGACAGCATCTGGTTTAGTTACTGCGGATCCGATTGAATTAGAACCTAATAAAACCATTCAATTTATTTATGATTCAGTTACAAATAGATGGTATCCGAGTGGAAGCGGATCTGGTGGTGGAGGTAAATGGCTAACTTATCCCCTGGAAGTTTTAATAGCTGCCGGAACAATCACATCATTACCGGATAAATTTTTTCAATATCGCAGAATAACTTCCGGTGCTGCTATAGATTTATCAACAACACCTTTCGGGACCACGATAATTTGGGAAGACGGGATTCAAGTTAATGTAAATAACCAAGGCGCAAGCCCGATAACTTTCAAAAATGGCTCAACAATCCAATTCGGTTTTGATTATAACGACCAGGATTTTATTTTACCTTCGGGTCAAATAGCTTCATTCCAATATGATTTGATTGCTGAGAGATGGTATTTAATAGGATCCACTTCCGGCGGCGGAGGACTATCAACTGCCAATGACCAGACGATGATAGCGGGTGCCGCAATTAATTTATTAGCCCTCCCAATGCAGTCTATTAAGTTGACCGCTGCCGCCCCTGTAATATTAAACGCCATTCCATTTACGATCCCCCTTGATATGCCAGATAGGTCAATCATAACTTTAATCGGGACATCAAATACCAATACTATAGAGGTCGATTATAATGCGACTAATGCGATATTATTTGGCAATGCGGTTCTAGGACAAAACTACATTTTAAATCTTATTTATGATAAAACTAATAATTATTTAATCCAAACAGGGAAAAATTATTAATGGAAAATAGTGGTTGGTTTCCTAAAAAACACGGAAAGACAAATACCCCCGAATTTAGATTATGGGGCAGGATAATTGAACGTTGTTATAGTAAAAATAAAGACGGGTATGAAAATTACGGTGGAAGGGGAATTAAGGTTTGCGATCGATGGCTTGAAAAGGATAAGGGATTTTTAAATTTCCTTTCTGATATGGGCGAAATACCGAAAGGACTGAGCATCGAAAGAATAGATAACGATGGAGATTATTGTCCAGAAAACTGCAAATACGCAAATCATAAAGAACAAAGTTTAAATAGAAGGCTCCCGAAGAAACGATCCTCCAAATTCAGGGGCGTTACATGGGATATAGAAAGAAATAAATGGAAAGTTTTTATTAGAATTGGGGATAAAAAACTTTTCTTGGGCAGATTCAAAGATGAATATGAAGCTCATGAGAAATTTTTAGAAAAATATTATAATCTTTATGGGAAGTTCCCCCCCGAATATAAGCCTGTTCCCATACCGGAGAAATTAATATGCGTTTAATTTTATTTCTGATCCTAATAACAAATCTAATGGCCCAACCTGGTCCGATTCAAACCCAAGAGGCGGGGATTTCTAATTACCAGATCCAAGCTACTACCCCGACAACAACTCCCGTAGTAGGAAAACAATATCTCTACAATGCAAATAATATTTTATCCACAAAAGATTCCGCCGGAACTGTAACCAGAGTCAACAAAGAAACAGAAAATATTTTAGCCAACCCAGACTTTGAACAGGTTTTAGATTCATATACCTTTACTGCGGGTCGTGCTGTTATAAACACCCTTACCCCTCTATTTGATAAAAGGTCCGTTGATCTGGATACAACCGCGATTAACGACAATATTTCCACTGTTCCCTATTTAATTCCTAAAGGCTTGCAAGGGCAAAATTGCATGGCAAAATTAACCTATTCCGGTGGGGACGCAAACCTTACCATGCGGGTTATGAATGCTGACGGCATTGTAGTAGGGCAAAAAGTTTTGGCGGTAGCCGCAAATTCTACACCAGCTTTTATAGTTTTTAATTGCCCGCCTGGTACCGCTACGGTTAACCAAAGAACTTTAAGAATAGACGTAATTCAAAATTCCGCTACCAACGCCGCCCTCGCTACCTTAGACAGTTTCTATTTGGGGAGGTTTGAATCTAATACGATGACGGTGCAGGAGCAGCCGCAATGGTATTATTTTACTGCCAATACAACAATTAGTGGGGATTTTGCTTTTCCTGCCCCTACTGCTTCATCTAATAATGGCGCTTTATTTAGTTATGCCGGAACCAACTTAACTGCATTAAAGCCTTTAATCATTACTATTGATGCATTTGCTACCGGAAATATTGGTACAGGGGCGAATGTTGATGGAAGAATAACTTGCATTAAAGATGGAGTTAGTAGAGTAATAAACGGTTTTTCTTATGGTATAACGAACCAAGCTATTGGCGGTCCAACTATAAATGGAACCTTAAATTTATCTGTAGGGGATACTTGTAAAATAAACTTTTTTAATACAGTAGGTTTTATTAGCCACACCGTCAACATCACCGCCACCCCTCTCCCCCAACTAGCAACCATAGTCAATACCAATACGCCAAGGGCGGGGTTTTTGGGGAAGAAGCGGTATTTTAATACTAACTGCCAATGGGTTCGGTCAAATGCGGTCATGGGGCCTTTTGGCGTTGACCCTGATTGTACGGCAAATGCTGTTATGGAAGGTAAAGCTATTCCTGACGCTGTTTCAAATGGACAACTACCGGCCATTACATTATCTACTTTGCCCAAAGGAAAAATTAAAGTTACTTTAATGGGTTATTTTTATAATACGCAGGCGGTTTCTACCATTTATTCGGTGGACTTGGCCTTAAATGGAACTATATTAAATTTACCAGAATTATCATGGGTGGGACAAACAGTCGCATTAGCTGTACCAGTAAGAGTTTACGAATTTACTAATGCTAGCGATTTAACTAATGCCAAAATTGAAATTTTCGGTAGTGGTTCTTCAAATGCTGAAGTTTCTATACAAGCGTATTCAGTACCATTTACAATATTAGTTGAATATATGCCCGACCTCTCCGACCCCTACTCCATTCCCGAACTATACGCCGCGCTTCCGCCCCAGGTCATAAATAGCAGCGGGAAGATTTGGCGGACGGAGGGATGTCTTGTCATAAACTCAGGGACAGCAAGTTTAGGAAGCACAAGTTGCAATACTTGGATTAATTCTGTAAGTCGTACCGCGGCTGGTAGGGTAACAATTAATTTTTTGCCTAATATTTGGGCTGTTGCCCCCCAATGTACTGGAAATTATGCCGATAATGGAGGTTTAAATTTAGCTATCCACACAGCGACTATTTCATCTGTTCAAACTAGATTAAGTACAAATACAACGGATGTACCAACAGACCAATCTTTTAATTTTTCTTGTGGAGGGCTTTGGTAATGAGAAGTAGTGGGTTAGGCAGAGGACATAACTTAAGAAAACATGGGCTTTATAAAACACCTGAACATAAAGCATGGAAAAATATGAAAAGTCGTTGCGGTAAAAACCCAACTGCTAATGCTTGGCATGGAGGTAAAGGAATAAAAGTTTGTGAAAGGTGGACAGGCGAAGATGGGTTTATTAATTTCTATAATGATATGGGGAAAAAGCCTAAAGGACTAACCTTAGAAAGGAAAGATAGCAAAAAAGATTATACCCCTGAAAATTGCAAATGGGCTTCAAATGCCGACCAGTCCTTAAATACAAAACTTAGAGGAAAAGCCTTGCATAGAGGTGTTGTTAAAGTTCCATCAGGCAAGTTTCAGGCTTTAATTTCAATAAAACGGGTAAATAATTATTTAGGAACTTTTGAAACATTAGAGGAAGCTGCCGAAATTTATTTACAAAAATATTTTGAACTTCATAAAAAATGGCCGCCTGAATATAATAAAGTTCCTTTATGTTATAAATCTCCATTACTTTGGAAGGGAGTTCAATGAAACTTTTAATTTTATTTTTTTCAATAAACCTTTATGCGAATTACGCTGGCAAACCCCAAATAGACAACTGCATTTCCCTAAGCAACGGCAAGCTAATCGTGCCTGATGCAGCAACGGTTACCATTTCCGCTATGTGTTCCACAGAACCCTGCTACCAAATACCTACAGGCTTTCAATGCCAGACATTTAGTTCAATTCAAAAATCAAATGTTATAGAATGTACTATTATTCCGCCGGAACCTCCTGGTGATACTTCCCCCACCGAACCCCTACCGCCAGTAGTTCCCCAATGCGATTCCATTCAATGCCAAATGGGGCAAACTCGGACGGCTACCGACATAGCTGTCACTTGTTCGTGGTCCGCGCTTGAACTCGATCCGGTAAAAGAATCCGCTTACAATACTCAGAAAGCTGCGGCTGAATCTACCCAAGCGGTTTATCAGGAATCCCAGCTTTATAATAATTTACAGGACTACTGTTTATATACATCAGGCTTAGCCTGCCCATCTATGCCCCCCGCTACCTTCAATGCTACGGCAAGTTCCTTTTCCTATATAACTGGAAAACCTTTGGCGGAAGTTAAAAAGCTGATGAAAAAGAAGATTAAGAAATGACCGCCAAGATAACTCAAAAGAATTTTAAAAAGAAATTTTTCGAAGCTGTAAAAGAGTCGGTGGTCCACGCAAATATACTTCCAGTTAAAAGGCACCAAATTTGGTATTGGGATTTTATAAATGCGATTATTTTGGTCTTAGATAAATATTCCGATAGAGATGTAGATTTATGGCACGTTCACTCTAATACCCCGATTCATATTTTATCTGAAGATTTTATATCGACGTTGACTTATGTAGGTGATTTATGAACGAAATGAAACCAATTATACTTGCCCTATTATTCCTTAACGGTTTATTCGCAATATTTTGGTTATGGGTTTCTAAATGAACCAAATGGAACTTATAAAAATGGTCATGCTGCATTCTGGGAATCAATACGCCCAGGATAAACTTACCAATTACTTTTCTAAATGGGGGATATCAGCGAGAAGCCATTCTCACGTCGATCTGAGAAATCTAACCGAGGTGGAAGCGATTTCAATTTATAAGAAGGACTTCTGGGATTTTTATAAGTTCACCCATATCCCGCCCAAGGTAAGGGCAATTCTAATGACCACAGGGGTGATTTTAGGCTTTGGCGAGGCATTTAAGATGCTTTCCCAAGCAGTTGAATACTTTCCCTTAAAGGAAGCCCCAACCGATGAATTGTTGGCGGTAATAGACGCTAAAGATGACGAGGCAACCAGGGCAAGAATGGGGACACTATTGATTTTTTATTTATATGATCACAATCTTTTGGCATCAAATATCAGATCGCTAATCCCTCGAATTCTCGAGGCAGTTTCAAGCTGAAATCACTTAAGACAATTGCATAAAAATCCGTTAGGTTTAAGATATATTAACACGTTAAAATAGGAGGTTTTATGGATTCTATCGCTAAGTTATATGAGTTTCTGAATTCGCAGTATTCGAATGGTTTCGCCAATCTTCTTGCTACAACCAGCAAGGATTTGGAGGGAAAAACCCTACTAAATTTTAAAGGTTATGATGGAACAATTCTAAGCCTAATTGTTTCCGAGTCAGAAGTGACCATCCCGCCAGTCATTTTGGAGGAATCTGTAGCTGCATCAGCGGTACTTGGCGCCAACCTGTTCACCGCAGTTAAAGCAGGTGAAGCAGGAAACTCTATCGCCCTAACTTTCGATGGAATTTTGAAAGTCAGCGAAGTTGTCAGTGCATTTAATCTTGCTAACCCTGATAACCAAGTCGGATATTCAGGCAGCGGGGATACCATTCATGGAGCGACTACGATTACGCTGTCCGGAGGGGTAGATCAGATAGTTGAGGAACCAGAAGCCGGCGCAGTTAAAGCTAGCGCAGTTCTTGGACCGAATACTTTTACCGCAGTAAATGCCGGAGTGATTGGAAACTCAATCGCCCTAAATTTTGATGGCTTGCTCTCAGTCCAACAAGTGGTTGATTCCTATAATACCGCTTACCCCGCAAACCAAGTTTCTTTCATTGGCGACGGAGCTACTATTCCGGTAGCTGGAACAGTTGCCCTAAGTGGCGGGCTTGATGCCGAAGAGCCAGTAATTGAATAAGGAGAATTTAACAATGTCAAAAAAAGATTTAGCATTACTACTTTACGATTTTATGACCAAAGAGATTGCCGCCGGCAAAACTGGCGTAACCAATAGGGCAGAAAATGTCGACAAGGAAGGAATGCAAATAAAATTTACCCTTTATGGAACTGACGGAGAAAATTTAGTTTTCATTATAGATAATGACGAAATCAAAATTCCGAAAGAACCAAAAGAAGATGAAGAATAAAACTGCAAGGTTTTTCCCCTCGGTTGACGGATCCTCCCTGACCCAAATTGCCGAGGGGTTTTTTCATCTTCAATATCTCCGCAATTAATACAAACGAGTAGCCCGCCGACGTCTATCAAAACACCGCCGCAGTAGTCACAAGTGTTCAACCCAAACCTCCCAGCCATCCTCCGAATATTTATTTAGGCATACCGACTTCGCGTTTGGATCATTTAATTTTTGTGCTAAATAAAAATTACCATCTTCATCTAGGAAGACATGTTTCGTCTTGGGGGCCCAATCTTTCCGGCGGACTTTATGCCCATTTATCAATTTCTGAATGGCATTAAGTTTATTCAATTCGCATCTTTTAGTTCGGCTTCCCGGTCAATCTTTCTCTCCAAACATTTTAGCTGGTAAACGAGTGAAGAATCATTTCCGTTAAACGCTAAATAAATATCTTCAGCGGTATTTATGAATCGGATGGCCAGACAATACGAGTGGACGGAATCGTCTTGGCATAAGGTCTTAATTCTCTGGAAAAAATTATCGTTGACGATCATAATCTTTTTCTCTTTCAAGAACCCAGGCGATACAAATGTTTTGTTTTTCCTCCATCGTGAAGGGATAAATCATCGCGGGAAAATTGTGGACGCACGTGGAAACCCGTAAATTAAACAGCATAATCGACCAGTAAAGCGGTAGCATTAAATCCCCTTTTTTTTAAGCGCCATAAAGTTGTCGATCTGTTTAATCTTAAAATGATTTCGGAATTTAAACAGGATCTTTTTCCTCAGTATCAAGATGAGGGTCATATAATGTCCTTTTGGTAAATTTTCTTTTTAAACTTTTCATAGGCTTCGGAAGCTTGTTCAGGAGTTTTAAAATGTCCTAAGTAATGGGGCTTTCCTTTGAAATATAAACGAGCTATGAACCCGGGATTATGTTTAAAGACACCTTTGAATCCGGTGGAGCCCCAAACCCTCCTATTTGCCAAGTTCTCTCCTTTTGATGTCCATCTACAATTTTCTTTATAATAACCTTTTTCATTATCAATTCGATCTATTTCCAATCCCTCAGGCTTTTCGCCCATATCTCTTAAAAAGTTTTCAAATTTTTCCCATTCTTGGCATAGGGTAATCCCTCTGCCACCATAATCAGAATAAGCATGAGAATTTTTATCTAAGCATCTTTGTTTCATCGCCGCCCAGTTTCTATAAGTTTTAGTCCTGCTTTGTCCATGGGTCGTTCTCGAACCCTTCTTTTTGATACAGCCACAATGCCAAGTTAATCCGGATTCAACGTTATGGGTTTTTATGTTTTTTATTTTTCCACATTCACATTGATATTCGGAATAATAATTTGAACCTTTCCTTAAGCTGTTTCTATTTAATAAAGTGAGCTTATTAAATTTCTTCATCTTCTTGGCGATCGTCACGCAGCCACTCCTTAACCCGGGTATTCCATGAGAATCCCAAATTTTTCATTTTAGAATATAAACGCCCTAACTCTAAACCAGCTTCTAAGGAATCAGACCCCTCAGATTCTAGTTGGTGGATTCGGCAGAGGATATCTTTTACTTTGTCGATCATTCCCATTTCCCCTTTAAAACTTTATCCCAGAAGATTTCCGCCTCGACTATCATATTACAAATGAACTCTGAATCCTTATTGACTGTCATGCTGGCAATCTCTTGGGTTGAATGATTTATTCCTATAAAGGTCATTTGATCCACTTCTGCCAATAACATTTGCAACATGACCTGAGGAAGATATTTATCTGGAATTTTTTCTCCCAATAAAACATTTAAGAAATCATCAAGCCCTACCATCTTAATTTCAATCAACTCTTTGTCATCTGATAGTCCATCCAATGAGGCGGAGAAATAAGGATATTTGTCGTTTAGGATAACCATTGGAGGGAATTTCTTAAGCGTCTGAAGCTCATATTTCTCGCGCGCAATCTTTTCGAGAGCGTGACCTTTATCGAATAATTCTTGCTTGGAGGCGGAGATTGTTTCTTTTAATTGACCTGTTTTTTCCAGGAATAGTTCATGGGGTTTTTTCCAGGGCGAGAGGCCTAAGACTGCGGAAATTTCGCTCGCGCCTATGTAGCGGGATCGATGTTCATGCCATTCGGAACTACCCTGGGATAACTCTATAATTCTCATAATTTTCCTTTAATCTAAAATGGAATTTCATTCGTATCGAATTTAACACCCCTAGTGGGTCGTTGCGGTCTAGTCGCTTTAGGGAGAGCAGAGAATTTCTTTATTATATTCTTTTCCTTTTTATCCCCCATATAATCCTCGTGCTTAATATCTAAGGATAAGATTAAATCTCCCACCATTGCGTCCGCCAAATCTAATTCGTTCATAAAATTCATTTGGGAAGAACCAACTGCCAGAAGAATCGACTTAGCTTTTGAAAGCCCAATATTAAATCCTCTTTGGTTTGATGGATCCAAAATCAAATAATCATAAATTTTAATTCCACTCAAATCAAAGGTAACTTTTATCATTGGGCTACCAGATTTACTCTTGGTCAATTCAGCATCTAAAATATTTGCGGTGTAATCTCCGGCGGGCAATACTCCACCGGCGGAATACTCGGCAACGCTTGATAAGTTAAACATCCATTTCTCCCTTTAGTTTATCTTGAACTTTTTCAAGAACTTGTTTTAATACTTTTAAGTCATTATTTTTTTCAATATATTTTTCACATTTCTCAGCGAAGGATTGATCCGTTATCTGCTTCAGTTTTTTTCTAATCTCAGCTAGGAGAAGTTTAGGTTCCTCATTAATAGATTCTTGGGCGGAAATTGCATTTAAAACTTCCTCGGCAGTAGCAATTGAATCGGTGATGCCAATGCCGAGAAAGCCTAATGCCCTACCAATCGCGGAAGTCTGGCAGTTTTCTATATATGATGTTTTATTTACAATACTTGATGAGCGCATTTCATGGGCAAGTCCCTCTGCCCTGAATTTATCGTCCTGATCTTTTATAATCGCTCTCATCAAAACCTCGTCTGGGGATTTCTCAAGTATCTCGGTAAAGATGGTCCAAGTCGGATATTGCTCCTTAAAGAATCGGAGCCTCTCATTTACCATTACATATTTACGACCTTTTATATCAGTCGTTTTGAATGTATACATTTTATCTTTATTTTCCGCCATCATCTAATCCCTGCTCAATTATAATATGAATGAAGGTATATAATTTCATTCCTTTTTCTTTCGCTTCTTTCTTAAGTCTCGCCCATAATTTAGCATCGACTGGAAATGTTTTATGGATAACACCCTTTTTAATATTAATCATATAATTCCTTTTAAATAATTTCGTTTATATTTGACTTTTTTATGTGAAAAGTCCATAAGACTTTCTTTAAAATCATTGACCAGGAGTAATAATGAAACAATTAAGTGAGCGTCAACAGAAAACCTTAGAAGAGATAAAAGAAAAGGTGCGACGTGGCATGGCAACAACGGACTGGGAAAAGAAGTTCTTAAAAGATCATAACATTGAGATTAAAACTGAAAATGTGCAAACTAACCAAATCCCTTTGCCGGGAACTGCCGCCGGCCTTTTTAAATCTTGCTCTACTTGCCTGGGAACAGGGAGATTTTCATTTAAGAGATTAGAAGATGATTTCCAAAATATTCGCGGAACTATATTAAATATTAAAGGAACTACTTGGTCTTTCGGATGTCCAGAATGTAGGCCACTAGACTTAAGAACAATCGAAACTAAACTATTAGATAATCCTAGATGGGAATTTAGAAATACTGATGATGATCGGAAAAGACTTGAAAAATATCTATTTAACAATGACACAATGTGATTACTTTGGTTAGCAGAAACTTCCATGGACAGAAGCCCCCCTACCCCCCAAGCAATTAAAGCGGGCGGTAGGCAAAGGCAAGGAAGGAGATTGCGGAATTTCACCACTCCATGCGGATACACCGTACTGGCTGTATTCGCCCCCAATCCTGCGGAACAGACTGAAAGTTGAGTATTACCCCGGCCCCTTCACATCCATGCATAAACTTAACCGAAATCTCTCCCTGTCTATCGCTGAAATCGGTCGGGCTTCATGCTCGCCCTAGCACAGGGTCTTTATAGTTTGCCAAAATAATAATAAAAATCAAGACGCAAAATTACGACATGATACAATAAACCTCCACGGAGGTAGTCATGTACGAAGAAGACCTAGAAACCTGGGTATGGTTAGCAATTATTTGCCTGATAATGGTTAATGCCTATATTCTCACTAAAAGGGATAAACCGGATGAGTGATGCACATAAAGCTCGCGAGCGTTTATATCGCCAATCAAGGTGGTTACAGCTCAGAAAAAAACACCTATCTAGGTTCAATAAATGCCGAATTTGCGGAAGCACCGAATCACTTCAAGTTGACCACATAGAAACAACGCAAAACAATATGGATAGGTTTTATGACCCGACCAATTTGCAAACGCTTTGCATTAGTCATCATGGGCAAAAGACGGCATTAGATATGGGGAGAAAAATTAAACATCCGGTTGACGAAAACGGGTATCCAACGGATAAACAGCATCCATGGGAAAAATAAATAAAGGGCTTTATTCTAGCAGTAGCAACGAGTGGACCACCCCTCCTGATCTATTTAATAAACTAAATAACATATATCAATTCACCTATGACCTAGCCTGTACCCCTACCAATAGGCTCGCTCCACTAGGTCTATACGATAGCCTACCTATGCACTGGCATACCCTACCTGGATGGCTATGGTGTAACCCTCCCTATGGTAGGGAGTTACCTACATGGGTAAAGAAAGCATACGATGAATCAGTGTTAGGTGCTAAGATAGTAATGCTCATACCTGCACGTACTGATACTAGCTATTGGCATGATTATATATTTGATAAAGCTAATATAGAATTCATTAGAGGAAGACTTAAGTTTAGTGGTCAGGGTAGCGCACCATTTCCGTCAGCACTCATTAGGTATCAATGTTAAATAAAAATACATAATTATAATAAATAAAATTAAATAATAATAAATAATTTATATTACGTTCATCAATGATATCAATGAGATAGATAGGGGGTAGGGGAGGGGACCGCCCGCCCCGCCATGCC
>Ga0105252_10001223_pt1 | contig 11955 bp, 12 predicted proteins | sample EasRivMeERMZT100_FD_89675 | JGI IMG/M metagenome (GOLD analysis project Ga0105252, IMG submission 89675) | Soil microbial communities from meander-bound floodplain in the East River, Colorado, USA - East River MetaG ERMZT100 | ecosystem: Environmental > Terrestrial > Soil > Floodplain | place... | reverse complement strand
CGGTGCACATGAAGTTGACGATCGCCTTGGCCTTCTTGACGCCCATGCATTGAACCGGCTCGGGGTTGTCCTCGTCCCAGTAATAGTTCATATCCCGGCGTTGAGGCCGCCGTAGCCGGGCATATTTCGCGGGTCTAAAAACTTCGCCGCCTCGTCAGGATCTTCAAAATCCCCCCTGAGTCCGCCTGCTCCTGAAGAGGGCGCTCTTGAACCGCCGCTGATATCACCGCCTGCGGCTTTTTCATAAGACCCGAGCTTCCCCTTCAATTCATCGATCTCTTTTTTCAAAATTTCGATCTCGGCTCGAGATCCCTTGAGGGCCTGAGAAGTCAACCGGGTCACCAGCGAGTTGTGAAACGCCCCCGCGGCCAAAACGTCCGGTTTGCTGGCTGCATCGACGATTTTCAACGCATCGGCCTCGGCTTCTTTATATTGCGAGAGGACAAAATCCTGATTTTCCTTCGGAAGAGCCTGAAATTCCGGCGAACGGGGGTCCAAAGACGGATTCACCTTGGAAATGTTCTCCCGGACCTCCCGAAAAGAATTCGTGAGCAATAAATCCCGATTTTCCGACCATTTTTTGGCCTCTTCGACCGACCGGGCCTCAACTTCACGGAGCCGCCCCCTCAAAACATTGACCGACCGGTGCGCCTCCATCAAATCCTGGGCTTCCGCCATCCGCCCGTTCTCGTTCAGCACCCTCAAAACGTCGTTCAGAGCCGCTTTTTGGTTCGGGTCCAGCAAAGTGAGCGATGAATGTGGCAGGCCGGATTCCTTGACCTCGGGAATCTCCAAAATCTTCCCGACTTCCGCCACCGCGGCGTGAATCGCCGAGGCCGTCTGCTGCCATTCCGGCGTTTCGCGGGCCGATGTCCTTCTCAAGGTTGCCTGGAGGTTCTCCTCCCGCGCTTCCCGCTCCTTCAGTTGTTGACGCAGCAGCTCCTGCTCCTTCTCATAGGAGATCGCCTTCGACTCAAGGGCGGCGAGCTTCTCCAGCTCCTTGTTTTTGACCTCGATCTCGGCTTTGAAACGATCCCTTTCCTCCTCGGCCTGCCTCCGCAACTCCTTGAGTTGCTTGAAATTAACTGGCTCGTCGCGTTTCGAGGGCTCCTTGAGATGCTTCGGGTCGAGCGTGTCCGGCGCTTTCACCTCCGGCTCCTTCTTCCCCTCGTCGGGAGCAGGCTCGGGGTCGGCGGGCTCCTTTTTCTTCCTCGGCTCCTTCCCGGGCTCGGTCAAATTCGACGGGTCGAGGGTCGTCGGGTCGAAGTCCAGCCCGGCGAGCGCGTCGGGCATCCCAGGTTCGACCAGCGGGGGAAAGGCAACAGGGGAGGGGGCTTGGTCAGCGACTTCAGGCATGGGTTTCTAGTCCGTAGGATGGTTTCGGCAAAACAAGGCGGACGCTCGCCCGCTGCAGCGGGTCGGAGATCAATTGCTTGGTCAGCCGCACTGCTTGTTGCATTCCCAAATTGATGTGACTCTCATGGGGCGCGGTGTTGGGCAGACCAAGGTTACCGATCTCATCGTCAACGCATTCCGAAAGGGCTTTGAAGAACCCGTTGCCTTCGCCCCGCTCGGCCCATTCGATGAACCCGGGGATGGATTTGAGTTCGAGGCGCGTCACGGCGAAACGGGGGTCATCGGTGGCTCCACTTTCCACTTCTCTCTTCCATACCACTTCTCCCGCTGTCGAACGCCCTCGTTCCATGCGTTCAGACAACCCATAAGGTATTGAGAGAGAATGAAGTCGGGGGTATCGCTGCCGTTCTCGGCGGACCAGCAGTTGATCGCATGCTGCAGGGCCTGCTCCAGGTTGGCGGGCGGCGGCGGCAGTGGTGAAGGGTCGCCGGTGAAGTTCATGCGAGCACGTCGGAGGAGGTGATGATCCCGCTGAACTCCTTCCAGACGCCATTGATCGAGTTTTCGACCTTGGCGGCCACGGCCGGTGAATACCCCATCATGTTCCCGGTTTCGTTGCGGGACCGCCGGGCCCCGCCCCGGTCGAGCCCCAGGCGGAAAATGGCGAACTGGGATTGTTTTTCGCTCAGATGGTTCGGAATCGACGGGTGCCTTTTATTCTTGGGCTGCGTTTGAGGAACTTTTGTTGCATTGACGTTGGTGCCGGGGACGAGCACGCCCGCCGCCGGGAGGGAGGTCGTTTCAAAGGGCGACAATGAAGCGCCTGTCGCAGGCTCTCCCTGCGCACCATAGCCTCCAGCAGCCCCCGGCAGCGGAATGAACGTCCGGTTATGAAGCGGCGTTGATTGTTTTATACCGCCGATCCCGGCGGTGATCAAGGTGTTGGAGATGGCATCCAGCTTGGTCATAAACCGTTGCTGGCTAAAGGCTTCTGTGGCAGGCCAGTGATTGGTGCCCAAAACAATCAACTGGGTCATCTCCTTAATGGGCTCGATGGCCGCGGCGACCCACTGACAGCCTTCCTTGGAGAGGTCGAGTTTCCTGAGCCGGAGATCCTCGATCTGTTTCTGGTAATCGGCAGCAGTCTTGTAATCCTTGTTCTTTGCAGCCTCTTCAGCTTTTGTGGTAAGGGTGGATTCTGACTCCATCCCCTCGGGAGTGGCGGGGGTGACGAATTCCGGCCGGGTAAATATCGTCACTCCGGTGGCCCCGATATCCTTCGCCATCTGGGCGAACCGGGTGAGGGGGTCGGGGGCTCGGGAGGCAAGGACGGTGTAGATTTTCATGGGGCAGTTCCTTCAGGGGGAAAACAATCCTTTATACTCGTTATAAGGTTTTGAAGAGACAAGGGTGCTGGAGGGGTGCCCTACACTCGCTGGAGGGGTGCCCTACACTCGTTATGGGGTTTTGAGGAGACAAGGGTGCGGCCGGGGGCAAGAAAGTCAACGGAAAACCGGATATTCGGGTGCCGGGGAGGTGTCGATCATGCATGTGGGTCCCGCGGGGCGAGCACGGTCCGGTCCCTTCCGGCCCTGCCGGGCCGGGGGCGGGGGCCGGTCGATCCGCCCGGCAAAAAACAATCCCTTGCCGGTCCGATGATATCACCAGGGCACGCTCCGCGCTTTGGATTTGCCATCGCGCCGCGCCGCCCACCGTCGCCATCCAACTTAGTAGGATGCAATGTCACTTTGGGTTTCCGAGTTAGGGTAACATCGGGCATCGGAGTTAGGGTAGCATCGGGCATCCGGGCATGCGGTGATGATATCATCATGTTATGCCCGGATGACTGGTGCTCGAGCTGCTCGAGCAGCTCGAGGTTACCGTGCTCGAGGTGCTCGAGGTGCTCGAGCCTGGATGATATCATCAGAGACCATCGGCAAGCTGCGGCGGCCTGCTGGCAGGCTCTTCGGAGACCGGAACACGCGCCCACTCCATCAACGGTTTGACCATTGCCATGGTATGCTTTTCGAGTTGATAATCGGCAGGCGTCCAATCCTCATCAGCGATACGCCCCAACCGTTCCAACCGCCGAAGCTGCCGCATCGCCGCACCGTGGAAAATTGCGCCAGCATTAGCTGAAATTTTGAAAAGCTGCCGATGCGCCTCGTCCCGTGCTTCCTTGTTTTTTACCCGGAGAAACCGACTGGCAGTGTCTGGATGCACTTTGGTTGCCTCCGCGAACCGATCAATAGACCAATCCTCCGCCACCGCCTGCGGCAGGTGACGCTCCATCCTGATCGACTTCGCAGGGCAAGGTGCGGCTCCCATCGAGGCGCGATGATATCACGCCAGCCGGTGCATCGCCAGCGGCCTGGCGTTCGACCAGGCGTGACCAGGCGCGTGCCTGGACCCTGACAAATGTCGGCCAGACCTAGGGTTTTCCCCTACAAACGAAATGGATGATCCTCTATAATTTAATCGACAATGCCGATGGATTAAATGCCGTGGACAGTGTAAAATTGGGCTCCCGCAAGCCGGGAATTAACCAAGCAACCCAAAAAACCAGACAATGAGAACCAGACCCAGAAACTCCTTCGCTCGCCTCACGGCTGGCGAAATTTGCCGCCTCCACAACGAGAGAGATAAAGCCAGACAACGCACCGAAGGCGCGTCCCTCGTCCTCGCGCTCGCCGCCGCCGTCCTGGCTGCGGTCGCGCTTTTCTCACTCGTCTCCTAACGTTCCAACAAAAAAAAATACAATGAGCAAGCCACCATCTGAAACCCAATTGCTACGCAAGAAAGTCCGCGAGCTTCACGCCGCGAAACCCTTCAGCGTCAGCATCCTCCGCGAGGCTGGAATCGATCCCGATAATACGGCCCGCGACTTGAACTGTCCGCGCAAAGCCGTTTGCCAATGGCTAATCGATAACCATGGCGCGGAAACCGCGACCAGTTCACCTCCCGCTGAAGTGTCACCGCTCGCGCCATTCGGTGCGTTCGGCGATGCCATCGCCGCCGCGATTGAATCCGCCATCGATTCAATCCCGGCTCCCTCAGTTCCTGAGGACGTGATCGACCGGTGCGTTGATAAAGCATATTCAACCGCGATCAAAAGCATGCCGCCCGCGCCGGTCATCGATGAGACGACCATCGAGGGCATCATCCGCCGCATGCTCTCCGCGCTCCCGAAAGTTGAGCGGGTTTCCATCGCCGCTCGCAGCATCGCCAGTGACGACGATCAGCCTAACAATATCAAAATCCTGGCCCGCTTTTGCGCACCAGGAGCGGCGAAGAAGCCGGTGAAGTTCGCAGGGGAGCCGGGAGCCTCGAAAACGTGGGCGGCTCGCCGTTGGGGTTCGATGTTTGGTGAGGCGAATGTGTTTGATATCTCATGCCACGCTGGCACCAGTCAGCGCGAAATCCTGGGAGCCTATGTGCCCTTTGGAAGCGGGTTCACGCGGGTTTACGGCAAGCTGGCACGCGCATGGCGCAACGCAGCCAACGGCACGCCCACGCTGGTCATCGTCGATGAGATCAATCGCCTCCCGGTTGAACTGAACTCGTTCTTTTGCGGTGGCCTGAACAAGCAGGTTCGCGGCGGCGTCGAGTCCTATGTCCTGGATACCGGCTTACCCGATGGCGAGGGAGGAACCGAAGAGATCGCGTGCCCTTGCCATATGCTGAGTGTCGTCTCGACGTGCAACGAGGGAGCCGGTTACCATGTCTCGACTGACGACCGTGCGGAGATGCAACGCTGGCTTCATTGCCGCGTTAGCTTTTCCGAAACTGAGGTGCGCAAAATTATCGCGACCATCCTGTTCGATAAGTTCGAAACGACGGCGACCACTCTCACCGACTCCCTGGTGACCTTCCTCGTCGCCAGCCGCGAAATGGCACTGGTGCAACGCCGCTTGCAAACGCCACCAACCATCCGCTGCGTTGTCGATGCCGCGCACGTCGCGGACAAGCTGGAGGACGTGCCAGCCGTTCTGTGGCTGCTCGCCACCGGATGGTATTGCGGCCTGGACCGCACAACCAACGCGCCGGAAAAATCCCACATTGATACGCTGAAAGCACTCTTCGCCGCTTCCGGCCTCACCTGTCCCGCCTAACAATCCAACAAAAAACCTAACAATGAAACCAAGCAAAAAACTGCACCAATACCCTGACGTGATCAAAGCCGCCGAACGGCTCCACCTCCTGACCCAGGTCGCACTCGGCTTTCCTCGCGGCGAGCATGCCGCACTGGAAATCCCTGCGGGCCGTCACGTTGAAACCGCCGCCTGGACCTACAGCGCCGAAGCAGGGCACACAATCCTGATCGGCGACACATTGCCCTCGCACTTCAAATTGCTCAAAGGCGGCTCGCCTTCTGAGCCGGTCACGTTGCGCGGGATGGTCCTGGCGTATCAACACGAAAGGATGCACGCGCTGTTCACCGGCTCAAAGTTCAAGACGGTGACCGATGCACTCGACGCAGCCAAAGTCCCATTCAGGCTTTGGAACTGTTTCGAGGACGTGAGAATCGAGCATCATGGCGCGGTTCAAATCCAGACCTTTTTCCAGTGGAGCAAGGCGATGCCCGTCGCCGGTCCGGTGAAAGGTGATCCACTCGATCAATCGTCGCCGCTCGCCTTCATCATCCATTGCAAACAGGTCATGGGCGAAATCCTCGCCGAAAGGCGCGGCACCAGCACCAGCGGCTTGCGGTATATGATGAACCGCAAGGTTTTCAAAGGGCCGTGGAAAGACGCGGTCTATCTCACGCCTAACGGTTGCACAGGGAATTATGACGAGGCACGTTGCCTGATCTATGAAATTTTCAGCGCGGCCACCTCGCTGGACCTGATCCCCATCATGGAAAAATGGCTCAATCTGTTCCCCTTCCCTGAGGGAGCCGATACCGTGCCCGGTGAAACCGGCGCGGTGACTGGCATCGGTGAGGGAGCCGAGGACGCAGAGGGAACCGGCACGCCTGACGCTTCGAAGGTGCGTCACGGTTCCTTCTCCGAGGAAACAGTTTCCTCCGCAGTGGAGACCGCTTTCGCTGAAATCCTGGCGAAGGAAGGCGCAACGCCAGCCGAGATCGAAAAGGCCCGCGAGACCGGCACCGGGCACGCGCACATTGACTCCGCGCCATACGATCCCGAAGCAGCCAACATCGAAAAGCTCGACACTTCCTCACGCGGCTTTGTGACCTATACGAACCCCGTCCCGCACTGCGTGCAGTGCTATGGTGGCCGCGCTCCCGGCCGTTCCTTCCCGCTCGAAATCATGAGCGAGCCTGTCTCCGAGTGTGACATGGCTGGCGATGATTCCGCCGCACGCCTCCGCTCCGCGTTCCCTGGCGAGCGTGGCATCCGCTACACTGCCAACCCATCGGACGATGTTAACATCGACCGTTACATTCAACGCCAGCCTGAGATGTTCCAGGACCGGCGCGGGGACAACGGCCACCATGCTGACCTGATCCTGGTCATCGATGGTTCCTCCTCCATGCGCGGCCGCTGGTATTGCTACGGCCTGAGCATCGTCCAGGGCATCCTCAAACTCCGCGACCAGGGAGTGATCAAGCGCGTGCGGCTTGTCGTCACCGGGCCGAATGCGGTGCTGCTCATCGAGCATCCTACCGCCGCGCACGTTGACCTCATCGAGCCCAATGCCGGGTATGAAGGTCTCTGGTGCGCTTATGAGGCGATCGTCGCCGCCGACTGGGCCACCGATAAGACGCACGTCCTGGTCATCACAGACGGTGATATCACCGACCGCAGGCCCAACAAAGAACTGCTGCACGCTGGCGGCTGTTATCCTATCGGCGTTTACTGCAACCCCAAGGCGGGAGCCGCCTCAAAGATCGCAAAGCTCGGCGCATACTTTGATATCTTCATCGAGCGGCCGAACCGGCACGCCTTGCTCGATGAGATCGGTCGCCTGTTCGTCTAATCCTAACCAACCAACAAACACAATGAACGATTACTGGAACGATCCGCCCGAGTCACCAGAAACGCCCGAATGCTGCGGCGACTTCATGGACTACGACGAGAAAACCGGCGCGTGCACCTGTCCCACCTGCGGGAAGCACGTCGAACCAGAACCCGATATCGAGCCGCCGGACGATGAACCGTCCGATGCCGAGATCGCCGCATGGTTCGCCGCCAACCCATCGCCAGTCCCAGACCGGTGCCCCCACGGGGGCGAGTGGGGCGACTGCGCCCACTGCGATCACGCCTCCGATCTGGCTTACGATGCCGCCCGGGAGCGGGCGTGCCGCTGAACCCGACCACCGGGCAACCCTCGCGAACGGCCACCGGGCAACCGGTGGCCGTTTTCGCGTCCTGGCGGGCCGCTGGCGGGCCTGGAGCCGCCCACCGGCTGCGGGAACCGCCACCGGGCCGCTCGGCGCGTCTGGCGGGCCGCTGGCGGGCCACCGGGCCACCGCACCGGGCCACCGGCTGCGCCTTGCCTCCCTGCGGGCCGCTGGCGGGCCCTGCGACCGCTTCCCGGCTGCGGGAACCGCCACCGGGCCGCTCGGCGCGTCCTGCAGGCCGCTGGCGGGCCTGCGACCGCTTCCCGGCCACAGGAGCAGGCCGCTCGAGCCCGGACGTGTTCAAACGCTCCGCGCGTGCGCATGCGCATGCGCGGGCGCGGGCGGGCGCGGGCGCGTGCGGGCGGGCGGCACGCGCAGGCGTGCGCGGGCGCGGGCGGGCGCGGGCGCGGGCGCGGGCGTGCGTGCGTGACTCAGCCCAGCCCCTCCCCCCGCACTGGCCCGAACTCGCACTGACCCGAACTCGCACTGACCCGAACTCGCACTGACCCGAACTCGCCCAGCCTCATAACCCTCCCGCACTGCCCCAAATTCCGACCGCCATGACGTGCGGTTTAATCGGTTAATTAATTTAATGTTGCAAGCCGCTTCTCATTTAATGCTCAAATGAGAAAACCCCTGCTCCTGACGTTTCTCATTCTCACTCTTCCTAGAGTTGAGTGAGAATGAGAAAACGATCCGTCAGGAGACGCACGTTTTTTCTCATTCTCATATGAGAAAAATGAGAATGTGAGAAAAGATAAATATCCATTAATTATTATCGGAAGTTCCGTCGTTTTCACCCCCATTATCACCCCCCTCAAAACCATACTTGTCCCCCTTCAAAACCACGCTCCCATCGGCCTTGATTTCGTATCGATTCTGACCTTTGATCTCATCAAGGCTGCGGTAGAAAGTTGCCTGCGAAACCCCATACTCCGCTTCCGCCTTCTTCACCCACTCCTTCTTAGAGGCTTGCGGCAAAAGGCCCAGAATCTGGTGGACCGGCACCCGTGGCTTCTTCCCGCCCCGGCCACCGCTGCCCCCACTGCCGCCCCGCCCGCCGCTGGCTCCCGCGCTGCCTCGGACCGTCCCCTCCTCAGGCCGCAGATGAACACAGACGCATGACGTGATCGGGTCGCCGTCGTCATCCCTTCCAAGTTCAACCGTATCAAGCCGAAACGGCATCGGCTCCCTGAAATCAAGCTCGCGCTGCTTCCGCACAGTCGCGGTGATGATGTCGCCGTCCGGCGGCCGGTAGACCTCGATGACCGTGTCCACGCCATCATACAGGGAAGTGTTCCCCCTCATGCCCCTGTCCGCATCCTTCCCTGAGTGGTGGATCGCCCCCACCGCCGTCCCCAGGTGCTTGTTCCTTATGATGTCGCACTCTGCAACGACCTTGCCCATGTCCTTGGTCGCGTTCTCGTCACCCCCGGCCATCGTCCTGGCCAGGGTATCCAGGATCACCCAGCGAACGACCTGCTGCCAATGGTCCTCACACTCCTTGATCGCGTCTGATACCACCGATGCGCCCCGCCCTTTGCCGTCCTCGAGCATTCGAACCGGCATGAAACACAGGTCCAGCGGAAGATCATCGTGCGGCAAAATCCCGCGTTGTTTCATCGCCAGAATCCGTTTCCTCACCCCGAACGACCCTTCGAGCGCAAAATAAATCACCGGCCCGCCCCGAACAATCACCTCGCCGTTCCGCCATTTGATCCCCCGGGCAACATGGGCCGCCAGATCCTGCCACAGGAAGCTCTTCCCAACGTTGCCCGGGCCATACAACACAGAAAGCCCCCCGACCGACAGGAGGCTTTTGACGAACTCAGGCGCACACTTCACATCGTTGACCTCACCCAGGTGAACCAGGATCTTTGGGTTGTCCTTCGGCTCTGCCGCCGTCGCCCCGTCAGTCGAGGACCGGCCTGCGGCCCCATCCCCGGCTGCCCCAGCGCCGGGCGAAAGCTCTGCGTTGGCGGCCCCGGAGTTGGTGATATCATCATCCTCATCCTTCACCCCGCTAAGATCGGGAAACTTCAGAACCGCCCGTTCCCTCCTCTTCGCCGGTGAGTTATCGTATCCCCCCGCGATCGCCATCTTCATCACCGACCCGAACCCTATCTCTTTCAGCCTAACTGAATACTTCTTCTCATACTCGTTCTCGTCCTCCTCAGGGGACCACGCATTGAGGACTGCAACAGCATGATGATAAGGGAGTTCAGCATAGACTCCTGACAAGATAATCAACCATGTCGGGTAAGGTGGCCGGGTGGGAATACAGTTAAGGACCTCTTCGACCCGCTGAATCGCCGCCGCCTCCTCTTCGACTGAGTTATAGACGATCCGTTTGTCAGGCGTGACCTTCGTCCCCGGCGGCAAGGGACCTGCTCCGTCAATGGCAGGCAAAGGTAACATCGCGTTGCGCTCATCGGGCGGCTTCACCCAGGCTTCGGGGTCGTCGCTGACAAAACACAGCCGCGAAACATCCTTGCACGAAGGGTCTGCCACGACCCCATGGATCACTTTGAAATACTCCGCGGCCGCGACCGCGCTTTCCTTGTGCCTCGCCCCGTCGATCCGCACGACCACCTTGAGCCCCTGACCCCTCGCGCTTCTGAAGGCTGCGACACAATAGGGATCGCTCTTCAGACTCTGCTGGAGCGCGGCCATGTCCACCCCGGGATTGTCCTTGGCGTCGATGTCGATCTGGAGCAGGCCGGAGTGCGCCTTCAGCCCCGCACTGGACCGAACTGAGAAGGTCCCCGAGAGCGAAGCTGCAGCCAGCTTCTCCTTCTCCATTTCCCCGGCTCTGACTTTTGAGATCGCTTTCGAATAAATCCCCGAACGGATTTGCCCGATGAAATGCTCGAGAGAGGTTTCGCCTGCGGGCGTCGTCTCGTAAGCCGACGCGAAGACGCTGAACACCAAGGCGGTGGGTGGCATGGCGGTGAATCAGTTTCCGCCATTGGTGCCATTGCCGTTGCCGTGTGATTTCTTCGCCTCCAGTGCGGCATCGATATCGGTTTTCGAAAATCGAATCGCCCCTCCGATTTGTATGTAAGGGAGTTCCCCCTTCGCCTTCATTCGACGGATCACTGACTCCGAAAGGGCGAGGTATTTACAGAGATCCGCCACTGTCCACAGACGTTCAGAAATAGGATTTGACATGGTGATAGAGCCATTTATCGATACAGACATGCAACATGTCAAGGATCAAAAAAATCGAAATAATCGATGTTTGCCCTATTGACAGTATCCCGTTATCCGTTTATTCAGTCCATTATTATGTCACTCGAATCCTCAATTAATGAGCTGGCTGCAGCGATTAATGTTCTCGCGCAGAGGTTCAATCTCCCCACGGTCAATGTCGATGATTATCTTGAAGAAGGAGATGGGCCGACGCCCGCCATTGCCACATCTCCCCCGTTGCTTCAGAACGAAGTCCCCTCTCTAAAAAGGCGTGGGCGTCCGGCGGGCAGCAGGAACAAAAAGCCAGAGCCGCCTGCTCCAAAGGTGATCGAGGCCGAGGCCCCCACCCCCGGGGTCCCCGTTCTTCCGCCAGACCCTGGACCCCGTGGGTCCGAGACCATGGTGATCCCCGGCGAGACTTTGGTGAGCCCTGACCCGGTGGCTACTGTCGGGTATGGGATGGACCCTGAGAAGAACGCAACTGAGGTCCTCGATACCAAAGATCCCGAGCCTACTCCTGCGCCCATTGCCGTGACCTCCACCACCGATCCGATCATCCACGACACGATCAGAATCGAAGCGCGGCACCTTGTCGCCAGGGGCGACACCCCGGTCCTTCAGAAATGGCTCAGAGATCTCTTCGATGTCGAGGCCATCAGCATGATCCCCGAGGACAGGCTGCCTGAAGCCTATGCGTCGATCCTCGAACTGGTCAAAACCCAGCCCCAGCTTGAACCGGCTGCAGCCTGAAAACTATGAACCGCCCTCAAATGCCGGGTGATCCCAAGCCCGACCTCAAAAAGATGCTGCCACAGCCCCCGAAAAAGAAAGGATGCAGTAGCGTGGTGGTGCTGTTCCTCTTTTGTCTGGCGTGGGTGATTCTGGCGATCTGGATCTAAAGAGATGAGCGCCGCGTCCCTTCACAGCAAACTTGCCCCCTCAGGGGCGAAGATCTGGGTGCCCTGCACCGCCTCGATTGACTATATCGCCGAGGGGCGGGCCGCAGGGAAGATCCCCGAGGACGATTCCACAACCTTCAGCCGCGAGGGCGATGTCGCCCACGCCTGGGCCGCGAAGGTCAACAACGGGAAGATCAAGAT
>Ga0105252_10001222_pt1 | contig 11960 bp, 12 predicted proteins | sample EasRivMeERMZT100_FD_89675 | JGI IMG/M metagenome (GOLD analysis project Ga0105252, IMG submission 89675) | Soil microbial communities from meander-bound floodplain in the East River, Colorado, USA - East River MetaG ERMZT100 | ecosystem: Environmental > Terrestrial > Soil > Floodplain | place... | reverse complement strand
CATTCCGGTCCGCACGTGTTGTGCACGAGGATGTCGCTGTTCGAGCGCTGCAGCACGGCGAAGTGCGCGCCGTCGGCGCCGCCGAACTCCGCTTCCGCCTGGAACCGCTTCAACAGAAACGGCGTTACGAGCGTGTTGTCATCGAGCCTATGCACTGGCTTGCCTCATGGGAACGACGTTTTGTTGAGGTGGCGGCAAGCCCGCAGGCGCCGCAGCGGGCGGTGGAGGAATCGCTGCTTGCCCTGGCGGCGGGCCCGAGGGAGGCTGGGGCCCGGGCGCCTGCGGTCCTTGGGGAACGGCGTTGACGCTCGAAACGGCTTGCAGGAGCGCCGCCTTCCATTCGTCTTTGCGCGGGAGCGACGAGAGGTCGATGATGAGATCGGGGCGCATGCCGGCGAGCGCCTGGCCGATGGGCCCGAGCTTCTCCAAGATCATCAGCATCTCTTCGAACTGTGCGGATGCAAAGGTCGCAGCGAGCGGCGTCTCGTCGACCGCGATCTCGTAACGGCCGATGGTCAGGTCGTTGATGATGCGCGAAGCGTTCGTCACGGGATCGGTGACGCGCTGGTTGATGATCAATTGCTGCTGCTGCCCGCTCTCGCCCATGATCCGGAGCAAGCGCTGCTCGGTGTAGTGGTTCTGGAAAATCTCCAGCCACTTCACGCCCTGCAGTTCCTTCGTGCGCGAGAAATTGGTGAGGTAAATCTGCACACCGACGACGGTCTGACGCTGCCGCGCCTCGATCGCCCTGCCCGATTGGCCGATGTCGAGCTCGCCCAGGGCCGCGTCGTTGATGCCGGCGACTTCCTTCATGTCGTCGGTCGCGTCCTTCTCGGCATCGCGCAAGCCCCCTGGTGTGGCCGAGGGCTCGATCTTCTTGGGCTCGACCGTGCCCTTCCACTTCATCGCGAAGCCGGGCTCGCCGCCGTGGTTCAAGAGCTTTTGCTCCTGATCGGGGTCGAGCGATGACTCGTGGTACTTCCAGCCCGAGTGCGCGACGCGCATGAGCGTGTCGATGCGGGTGGACCGGCGCTTGTTGATCTCGCGCTGGGGGTCGATCAAATCCTCGATCGCGCCCCGCGTCACACCGCGGCGGAAATACGGGAAGTAGCCGGTCTGGGTGAACGTCTTATAGGGCGACCACTGATCGTAAACGATCACGTCGCCGATGAGCGTCGTCCACCTCAGTTTCCGGATGGTGCGGCTATCGATGTAGAGCGGGACCGCGTTCTGCTCGGCCCACCACATGACCTTGGCGACCCTCTCCTGCCCCCAATCGTCGGGGATCTCGGAGCGGTCGCCGGTCTCAAGGTCGATGAAGACCTTGGCCGGCTTCTTCACCCAATGCTGGAAATCCATGATGCGCAGCGATTTGCGCAGCGGATCGTAAAAGCCGCCCAGCTGGTTGTAGATGTTGTCCCACCACTCCGAGCCGATGTCCTCGGTATTGCCGAAGCGCCGAATAGGCGAAATCTCTTCGGTCGGCTGGTAGGGCGCGTAAGCCGCGATCGGGGTGCGTCCGTTCGCGAAGGGCTCGACTTCCTTCCGGACCGCCTGGCCGTAGCAGAATTCGATCTCGTCCAGGCACGCCATCTTCGACTCGATGATGTAGCCGCACGTCTCGTTCAGATCGTAGGTCTGCCCGTCGGGGTCGAGGTAGGTCGCGAACGGATCGGTGGCGCGTGACTTCAGTTCCCCGAAATCGTTGCGCTCGAAGGCCATCCGGTCGTCGTAGAAGCCGCGCCCCGTCGCGATGCCGTCCATGAAGACTTCGACGTCGACGTAAGGAAGGTGCGTGATCTCGCTCGCCTGCTTCGCGATCTGCGTCAGCGTATCGGCGACAGCATCGGAGCCCGTGCCGTCGCTGCCGGAGAGGAAGGAGAGATCGATCCGGTTGTTCGAGAAGAAGCCGACCAGGAGCCTGATCAAGCGGCTGATCTTGTTGATGGTGAGAACCGGGCGGCCCTCAAGGGCGCTCATCGCCTCTTGGGTCCACTGGCGGCCTTCGAGGAAGTCGACGGCCTCCTTGGCCGGCTCGGCCCATTTGGCGTGCGCCTGGCTTGCCCGCCACCAACGGTCGATCAGGAGCAGGACCAATTGTTGATCCTGCTTAGGCAACCTCTTCTGCGGGATCGCGCCGTAGGCCATGGGCTATTCGGCCGCCAGCTTTTCGGGGGGCGGCGAGACGGCGAACTTGCGGTGCACGCCATCGGCGCCAAGCACCGTCACTTTGCGCCCGCGCGAGGCGGCCCACGGCTCCAACTCCGAGAGCGTCTTGGAGTAGGCGTCATCGACGATCAGGAGCGCGCCTTCGATGCGCTCGCTGAGCATCTCGTAGAGGCCCTTGCGCCCGAAGCGCTGTTGCGGCCCGTCGCAGAGCACGATCTCGAAGGACGCGGGCAGATCGTCGGGGACTTCGTACCAGATGAAGCCCGCCTTGTAGGGACGCAGCGGTGCGTAGTGGAGCGTCACGGAACTGATGCCGTAGCGCTTCAACGCTCCTGCGGTGCGCCTGAAGTGATCGAGGTCGTGCTCGAGCGCGTGCACCCTCACGCCGGATTTCATGGCCGCGATGCCCATGATGAGCGTGGACAAGCCTGAGCCGGTCTCGAGCACGGGCCCCTTGGCCTGCAGCACAACCTCATGGGCCGCGTAGAGAAGCGGCGATGTGGCGGCAAAATGATTGCCCCAGCCCGCGAAGGCATCGGCAAAGGCGTCGGCCGAGGCGTCGCCGTTGTAGATCGCGCCGAGGCCTTTCAGAAGGCGGGGATGATCGATGCCGGCCTGTTCGCGCCAGAAGTCGGCGAGCGACCCCGTCCATTCCATCTCGCCGGTATGGCCGAACTGCATCTCGGGCGAGACGAAGACATTGCCGCCGAGGGAGCGCCAAGCGCGGCAGAACGAATAATCGCCCGACCAGCGATGACCGTCGGCGAACGTGCGCTCGAAGACGATGGTGTAAGGCATCGTGCCGGGTTGGTGGTTCTGCCCTTCGAACCGGCGATCTGCGAACTTCGTCATCAGGGCTTCGACGACGTGGCGCTGGATGCGCATGAAGCCCGCCGGCACGCCTTCGACTTCGACAAGCCCGTCAGCCCGCGCGCGGATCTCGCCAGGAAGCGAATAGACCGGCCAGGAGGATTGATCGCCCTTCTTCGGATAGACGCCGGCAACCACGTCGGCGTCGTACTCGACGAGCTTGACGAGGTTCTCTGGAACCCAACCGACGTCCGCGTCGATGAAGACGAGGTCGGTCAGATGCTCGCGCATCATGAACTCGCGCAGGATCGAGTTGCGGGTGTCGTCGACGTGGCAGTTGTAGCTCTCCGTCATGTGGTCGACGGCGAAGCCCGCGTCTCTCAGCGCATGCAGGCTCGGCCCGAACGACGCGAGATAGGCGGCGTTGACCGCGCCGTTGTAGGTCGGCGTGGCGATGAGGACGTGTCGCGCGCCCAGCGCCCGCGGATACGGGCACGGGCTATAGGTGATCTTGGACACTGACGCTAAGCCGCGCCCTTGATCCAGCCGATGGCGACGAGGTCGGCGCGGATGCGCAGCAGGAGCGTCGATTGCTTCGCGCTATCGACGATCAGCTTGTTGATCTGCGTCCGGTAGGACTTGGCCACGGTGGACGAGGAGAACGCCCACATGCCGGTATAGGCCGCGCTGAACACGGTGGTCGCAATCGCGGTGATCGTCTGGGCGGTGTACGCGGCCTGGGCGGTCGCGGCGCGCTGTGCGACGGGGGTCACGCCATAGACGCCGATCGTGTCGGTGATGGCGTTGCCAAGCGCGGTGTTGCCGGTCGAGGTCAGATTGGTGAACGAGCCGGCGCCGACGCCGGCACCATCGCTGGCCAAGAGGGCGTAGATCGCTTCTGCGTTCACATGCCAAGCGCTGCCGAATGCGGCTCTCAATTCTGCAAGTGTAGGCATAGACTAACTCCCTTGGTTAAGAGGAACCTAAATCCGTGCGGCGGCACTTCGAGGTGATGAGGCCGCCGAGCTGCGCGGTCATGCGGCCGATGCTGTTGGGCAGCACGATGGGAAGATTGCGACTGCCGCCCGGTGCCGGTGGCGCGCCGCCTGCGCTGGGCCCAAAGTACGTGTCGCCGAAGTAGTGGTTGCCGAAATATTGGCCGAACATGCTACGGCGTCAGCGTCACGGCGCTGCGGTTGCCGTCGGCGTCGGTCGTGGCCGTGATCACGTCCGCATTGTCCGCGATGTTGCGGAACACAGGGGCGTTGGTGTCCATTCCGCTGACCTTTCCAAGCAAGGCGACTGCGATCATCTTCACGAGCTCGTCGAACGTGTGCGAGCCGTAAGCCGCCGAGAACGCGCGGGCGAAGACGGCGTCCCTGATCTCGTTTGCCGCATCGGCCGCCAACGCATCGGCATCGATGGCGCCCGTGGCGACGGCCGCCGCAGTCACCGTGCCGTTCGCCATTGCGCCAACCGAGCTATCCATGCGGCCGCCGAGGAGCGCCGCAGGCAAGCGGGCCTGGATGTCTTCGGTGTCCGCCACGATGGCGGTCGTTGCCGCGATGATCAGCGATTGATCGGCCGGATCGCTCGGAAGGTTGTCGGTTTTGGCCTGGATCGCGTCGATCTTGGTCTCGATGCCCGGCAGGTTGTCGGTCTGCCCCTCGATGTCGGCAAGGTTCGCCGCAACTGTGGCGCCGCTACCAAGGTCAGAGGGCGTGCCAAGGCGAGACTCAAGGTCGTCAACCTTGCCCTCTACATCGGCTATGTCAGCCGAAACGCTCGCGCCAGCAGGGGCACCAAGGCGCGCGAAACTATCCCCCGTTTGCACCGTGTTGCCGGTGTACGTGGTCACCGTATCCGTCAGAACGACGCCCTGCACCTTGTTGGTCGCCGGATCATAGCCATCGTCGGCAAAGTCCTTCAGGTCCGCCGCCGACTGCGTTCCGCCGTTCAGCGCGAGCATGTCCGATTTCATGTTGCCGCCGGCTGTCAGTGCAGCCGGGAGTCTTGCCTGAATATCGTTCGTGTCGCCGATGATGTCTCCGGCCGTCTGGAGCGTACCGCCGACGCGAAGCGTGTCGGCCTTGATATTCCCATCAGCCGTGAGCGCAGCGGGAAGCCGCGCCTGAATGTCGTTGGTGTCGGTTTGGATCGACGCCGTCTCGGCCGTCACGGCGACGACATCTACGCCAACGGTCGCCCCGGTCGCATCGGTGACGACGGCCTTAAAGATGGTGTTCGCATCGGCTACGGGGTCGCCGATGGCCTGCCCAAATGTTCCCTGCGTCTGATGCCCTGTCGCATCTTCATCCCAGACTGCGTCTGCAATCTCAGCGGAAGCATCGGCGGCCATGCTCGCGGCGGTAATGACGTTCGCGGCCAAGCCGTTGACGGTCGTGACATTGGTGGCCGTCGTGATCGTGCCGGCCGTGATGTTGGTCGTGCTCGCCAGCGTGGCGTTCGGGAATGTCACCGTGCCCGATGCGCTCGCTGCGTCATTGTCGATGTTCTTCACGTTCACATCGAGTATCCCCGCCGTGGCAGGCGTCGAAACCGTAGTCCCTAGAATCTGCCGAAGGTCTGCCCCTGCCCAAGGCGTGATGCCGTAAGTGTCGGTTCCAATGGCCCCCGTAACCGCCGGGGTGAACGTAATTGTGTCCGTCGCTGGATCAAAAGCAGTAATCAGGCGGGATTGCCCCGCCGCGTTTCCCGAATAGAATTGGACTAACAGTCCCTTCCAATAGTCGGTGGCGGCTTGTGTAAGAGCTGCATCGACGAATGTCGTGGTCGTGCCACTATCGGCGACTCCGTAGGTGGCGTGTCTAATCGTCAATACCGCATCGGCAGCAATTGCATTGTCGTTGATGACATCTGCATCAAGGCTCCCGACGTTAATGTCGGCTTTAGGATCGGCGCTGGCCGCGTACATGGCGTCATAGGCGGCTTCCTCGATCACCTGGAAGCGCGCGAACACCGGGAGGCACACGCTGTCGTCGTTGACCATCACGTCGAGCGGGCCAACGGTATCGGTGAGCGATGTCGTCAACGTCAGCCCGTACCAGCCATCGCACCCCGTGATGGCTGCGAATGTCGCGCCGGAAATATCCGTCGTGGTTGTGGTGTTGGCCTTGAGCAATTCCGCTTCGTCGGCGGCCCCGAGCGTAATGCCGGTTTCCGGCGTGAAGCCGTCCGTCACGTCCACAAACGGCCCGATGCGGACAATGATCTGCGTCGATTGTCTTAACACTTGGCTCATGCTGCCATCATCCCATGGTAGTGATGGTGGCGGCGCGGCTTGACGTAGGTCGGCGGCACGGCAGAACGGACTATGATATAGGTCCGCGCGCTATCGCGGCCCGACGCTGTTGTGCAAGTCCAAGTCTGATTCGCCGTGGCGGTGACAGTCTTATATTGAGACGCCGAAGACATTGTAGCGGCGTCCGCGCCGTTGTCCGCCAGGCGCGTCACGACGGCAGACCAACTCCCGCTATCCGTATCGGTGTCGCCGGTGACAGCATCATCGGTCTCGATGGCGGCCCCGCCGAAGATGATGTCGCCGATGGTGACCGAGACGAGCGCCGCCGCATGGGCGGTCGCATTCCCAGTTATTCCGGTCGTATCCGCAGCGATGAACGAGACGACTTCCGATGCGCCGGGGGCGACCTTGTAAACCTGAACCGCCTTTTCCGGGGTGTTGCCCGAGTGGTTGACGGTGATCGTGTCAAGACTAAGCGCGGCCGTCACGTTACAGGTGTAGATACCGAGCGTCGCCCCCGCACTGGCAGCGCCCGGATCGTAATTGATAATTGCGCGCTGGGTATAGACGTTGACGCCGTCGCTATCGACCACGCCCGTCTGCGACGCCGCGCCGTTCAGGCCCGCGTTTGCAGACGCGGCCACGACGACCAGCATATCCCCAACCGCCGCCGTGACGGTGGCTCCGGTCGCGCAGACCGTGTTGTCCGTGATGCTTACGCCGTTGGCGAGGTCGGAGATGGTGGCGGCCACCTAATTCAGACCTACTTGAGTCTTGAATATCTGGAAGAGGATTGGGTTGGAAAATCTGATTTCGCTGTAGAGGAATCCCGCTGCCGTCACGTTCTGCGCATAAGCGCAAGCGCCATTGAAGCTGCCCGGCGTTCCGTGAATTTCCTTGACGATTGTCGGTTCAAGAGCCCCCGCGTCCAGCGAGAAAAACCGGAACACTTGGCAGCCCTGGTATGACCCTGGAAATGGGCTATCCCCGACAGGCGATACGATGAGGTAGCTAGACGTGCCTTGTCGAAACAGATTGGCGGCAGAGAACGGGCCGCTCTTGAGCGTTCCGACAATCCGCCATGACGCCGGATTCTCAATCGAACATGGCGCGGCGCACTTTAGCAGGATGATCCTCTGATTGGCCCCGTAGCACCCAACCGCCATGTAGATGCCGCTGGAAGTCGCCATCGCACCCGGTTCGCTCAGCGCAACGCAATCAGGTGCCCCGAGATTCTGGATGCGAATACGCGGAACGCCGCCAACCGGCGACTGCGTCGGCCCGGACGTAGTGTCGTTGATGCCGTCATAGGCCGAACCGGCAAACAGCTTGACTTCGGTTGCCGTGCGCAAACCTTCCGGTGTTGAGGCGCGCTTATACCCGAGCCATCCGTGCTGAAACTGGCGTTCCTCGCCGTTGAGAAGGTAGTGATGCCAGAACAGTTTCCAGCGCGCATTGCCAGCGGCAGTCGGATCGTAGATGAGCGATGAAACTTCGCTCACCCATGACCGCCCGTCGTTGGTCTCGGTCAGAGGATTGGCCACGCCTTGGTCAGTCCAGGCGACCCCTTTGTCGCCCGAATATGCAAGCCTCGTGGTCACGGTTCGCGTGTTCGCTGGCCACCGAGGCGAAGGATCAACCGCTGAATAGGCCATCCATGCGCGCGCGCCCGCGGGTGTGTCGGCTAACGAGGGGTCAAAAATCCCCGATGCGCTAACCGAGAGTTCGATAGGACCGCTCATAGGAGGCGGGGGTGCCGTAGCGAATGCGCCAAGCAGCACGCAGGCGAATAAGCCGAGCTTCGGGTTAACGGTCATCTGTGGTCGCCTTCCGAAGATGGCGAAGGTCATTCGCTCGCGAGGGCCTTAACCCGAGCAAGCGCGCGGGAGGCAGCGGCTTCGCGTTCGACCGCCGCCTTCATCTGCTTGGCAAGTTCTGCATTGCCCTCGGCCAGTTTGCGCCGATCGGCTTCGTGCTCGGCTGTTGCCTTGGTGTGGATCTCGATCTTGGCGGTGAGGTCGGCCTTGAGCGCGTCGGTCTGCGCCATCTTGCCGGCAAGCTCGTCAGCCTCGCGCTTCAGGTCGGCGCGCTCTTGAGCACAGACGGCATCGTGCTTTGCGCGAGCCTTGACCAGGTCATTGCGCGTCCGCTCCGCCTGCTCGTTCATCTGCTCGCGAGCGGATTCGACCGCCTGGCGCTCGGCCTGCAGAGCCATGCGCGCATCGTTGGCGTCGCGCTCGGCTTTTCGTGCACCGGTTTCACGCTCGAGCGCCTTCGCCTGAGCGGCGTCGAGATCCGCGAGACGAGACTTGTAGCCCTCGGGATCGGCCGCGACGGATGCAACCGTGTCCAACAATTGACGGCCGGCGTCTTCGCTTCCACGGCCCACGCGAGCAACTGGCGCTTCCATGTCTGCTTACCCCTTGCCGTAATAGGAGATCGTGACGAGACAGGTCGCAGCGGAGATCAGTCCGATGATGTCGCCGGGCTCGACTGCGACGATGTACGGATTGAGGACCGAGCCCGAGCCATCGGCGATATCCGTTGGGACCGCCGCCGTTCCGCCGCGCTTGGCATAGAAGTCGACCGTGCCGCCGAAGACCGCGAAGTGCGCGCGGGCGGGGACGGTGATGTCCTCGTTCGTGTTGGCCGCGAGCGCCTTGCAGTCGACGTAATCCGACAGCGGCAGCGCAGAGAAGCCGCCGGAGCCTTGCTTTGGGTAGCCTGACTGCATTTGTCCGTTCCTCTAAGCGGCGAAGATGAAGTCGGCCAGCGTCACAGTGCCCAGAACGTCAACGATATCGATGTCCCAGGTGGGATCGCCCGCGACGACCTCGACGTGAATGTGCGTGCCGCTACCAGCTTCGGGAGTCAGCGTGACATCGGAAGCGTTCACCGCACGAGAAACAGCGACCGCCATATCGGCTTCGCTGTAGTGCGTGGCGTGCGAGAGGTCGATTTTGTCGCCCTCGGCGGCGTTGAAATCCTCAATCCTATCGACGCCGAAATCGGCCCCGGCGTTGGAGTCGTACCAATCGAAGATGAACGTGTCGGCCCCAGCGCCGCCGATAAGCGCGTCGTCGCCGATGTAGCTCTTGAGCATGTCATCCCCCAAGCCGCCGTCCAAAACGTCGGGCGACAGAAGCTTGTTGCTGCCATGCAGGAAGTCCGCGCCGTCTGTTGCGACAGCGGCTAATGCAGAGGCTTTGACCTTGCGTGCCATGTCGATCTCCTATTTGCCCATCCACTTGGATCGGCCGCGTGAAGTCGAAAGGTTTGCCTGGGCGACGAGCTCGGCCATCAGCGAGCCGTTCGCTCGGCCGCTCGAGGCGGTTGCGCTCGGCGCCTGCACGTTCGCCTTGACGTCCTCGTCCTCGATACGAGCGAGGCTGTCCAAGCCGTCGTCGTTAATGACGAGCGGGAACGCGCTGTACTCGCTCTTGATGAAGGCCTGGATCGTGTCGACGGCCCGGCCTTCGTGGTTTGTGTGCACGCGCCCGCCTTCGGGCAGGAAGATGCGACCCTGCTCGAACAGCGGTTGTAAGCGCTTGATGCGGTCTTCCTTGGCGATCTGCCCGCCCAAGGGCGTAATCGTGAAGCGATAGTTCTGCTGGTTCTGGACGTACTGGATGTGCTCGATGTCGGCCTGCATCCCGTACTCTTCGTAGAACACGGTGCCGCGCCATCTGCGGTGAAGCGCGAAGACCGCTGCGGTGCGCTCCGAGAGGTTCATCCGATCCTTCAGGTGATCGATGACGTACCAATTTTCGTCGGCGCCTAAGCCAATGACCCAGATCGAGGTGAAGTCGGAGGTTTTCTTCTTCTTGCTGGCCGGATCCACGATGATCGCGATCGAGAGGTTCGCGGTATGCTCGGCCGGCCACCATTTGAGCCAGTTGAGATCGAAGCCGCTCTTGAGCCCGCCCTTCGGGTTGAGCAGCATCTGCGTGTGGAACGTCGAGCTGCCCATTTCCTTGAGCTTGTTGAGCAGCACCTCGCTCGACATCAGCACGCAGTTCGCGGGCGCGCAGTTGTCGCTTCCGTCCTTGGTCGCGGGGTAGATGCGCGGTCGGATGCCGCGCTCGATCATCGTGTGATAGGTGTCGAACAGCGAATAGAACGTGCCGACGTAGCGCGCGGGCTGCCCTTCGATGCCGAGAGCGAGCGACAATTCCCACGCTTCCGTCGTCTTGGCGATCATGTCGGCGTTGGAGACCGAGGCCTTGACCACGGTGTCGTCGTAGACGCGGCGCCAGTAGTGCGGACCGGTCGGCTGGCCATCCATCAGGCCCCAGGCCTCGATGGTCTGCTCCTTGGGATTGCCCTTGCGTTTGACCGTGATGCCGTCGTCCTCGCTCCATTTGGGAGCTTCGTTCTTCGGATCGGCATAGAGCACATCGGGGAACGTCGCCTTCAGATACTCGTTCGTCTGGAACTCCGTCATGATCTGGCGGAGGAAGGCCTTGGCGCGCGGCCGCGTGCAGCTGAAGAGCCCGAAGGTCAGTTCGTTCGGGATGCTCGGTTCATCGCCATGGGAGGCGAGGATGTCCTGAATCGTCTTGCCGAAGGTGATGATCGAGGACTTGCGATGCTCACGCGCCCAAAGATCGAGGCGGTTGTCTGGCTCGGCCTGCACCTCCCGGCAGCGGTCGAACAGCCACGGGTGCTCCATGTCAGGCCTGCGGAGGTAATACCTCAACAGGAAGTAGAGGTCGCTCCGGCACAAATCCCTGACCGTTGCCGCGCGCTGCGGCGGCGACAGCCTCCGCAAGGACTCGATCAATGGCTGATAGGGTGCGAGTGAAGACAAAAGCTCCAGGGTCATTGTCCCTTTCAGGATCGCGTTCGGGGGCGAACATCTTCAAGTAGCGGCCGAGATCGACGAGGGCGTCGCGCTTGTTGTGCAGCTTGAACTTGATGCGGGTGACGCGCCGGGCACTCGGCTCCTTGCCCTCGGCCAGTTCGGTCATGGGATCCTCGAGCTCGACCTCGGTGTCGATCGTCATCTCATGCACCGCGGCCATCTCACGGCGGGTGAGATCGGTCATCTTCTTGAACCTTGGTAAGCCGGTGGCTTCGTCCTCTTCGAGGAAGTCGGCCATGTTCACGAAGGCGAGGCGCGACAGCTCGAGGATCACGTCCTTCGCTTCGACATCGGCCTTCTCGGCTGCGTCCTGCAGGCGCCGGCGGATGGCGGCTGCGACGTTCGGCTTGAGCATCAGGTGTTGCGAGTAGGAGCGCTTGAAGCCGGCCGCCTCGGCCGCTCTGATGGCGTGCGGGTCGACGACATAGCAATCGACGAAGCGCTGCTCACGCGGATTGAGCGGCTTCTTGTAGTCGTAGTCCGGCATGCGACCGACGGTGTTCTTGCGCTGGGGCTTTTTCCTGGCAGCCACTGTTACGCGCTCGGCAGGTTGGCGGCAGGCGGGATCGGGATGCACCTCAAGTACGCCTCGCGCCATCCGTTTTCGTCGCGGAGGTGCTCGATCACGGGCGCGCTCACGTCCCTCGCATGCCCGCAGGCATCTGCCGTGAAGTGGTACTCAACCGGCGACATCGCAAACTGGCCGTCTCCAAGGGTGATGAAGATCATGAGCGCGTAGATCACGGCGCATGGGCGTTGCCCACATCACGCCGCCTTCTTCAGCGCCGCTGAAGTCCCAACCGCCGGCGGCATGCCGTTCACCAGATTGGAGCGGACCGTCCAATAGCCGTCCTG
>Ga0105252_10001221_pt1 | contig 11968 bp, 12 predicted proteins | sample EasRivMeERMZT100_FD_89675 | JGI IMG/M metagenome (GOLD analysis project Ga0105252, IMG submission 89675) | Soil microbial communities from meander-bound floodplain in the East River, Colorado, USA - East River MetaG ERMZT100 | ecosystem: Environmental > Terrestrial > Soil > Floodplain | place... | reverse complement strand
CGGCACCGAGCGTTTGCTTGCGCCCTTGCCCGAGCAGCTGCCCGAGCAGTTGTGCCGGCTGCTGAAGCGATCGACGCAGCAGGAACACCAGGGCGAAGAGGTCGAGCACAGCGCCGAGCTGATCTTGGCCGCGCTGGCAGTGCTCGATCCAGACATGAGCTACCCGGCGTGGATCGAAGTCGGGATGGCACTGTTCAAGTTGCGTGCGTCGCTGGACGACGCGCAGGGGTTGTTCGAGGACTGGAGCAGCAAGGGCGAGAAGTTCGCCGGCGCCGATGAGATCGAATCCAAGTGGTCGAGCTTCAGCGTGGAGGCGGATCGGAAGGACCGGCCGGGCTTCGGCAGACTGGCTTCGATGGCGGACGCCACGGGCAAGGCGTGGAGACCCCGCGAGGAGCTGTTGTTCGATGACAGCACGTTCGTGCCGCCGCAGTCTGCGAAGCTGCCGGACGCAGCACAGCTCTACCTGAACATCGCGGACACGCGAGCGATCGTGGGCAGGCAGAGGTTCGCCGTGCAGGGTCTGCTGCCGGCGACAGGGATGGTGCAGGCATTCGGACCACCCAGCAGTGGGAAGTCAGCGTGGACGTTGTCGATGGCGTTCGCGTTCGCGACGAACGAGCCGACGTTCTGTGGTCGCGCGGTGCTGCTGCATGGACCCGTTGCACTGATCGTGGGTGAAGACCGAGCAGGAGCTGCAGGACGCGCGGTTGCCGAGTGCGCGGTGCGTGGGCTCGACCCTGCGAAGGTGCCGATCTACATCAGCCAGATGCCGACCAAGCTGCTCGACGCGGCAGACATGGCGAGGCACGCGCAGGCGATCATCAATCAGTGTGGTCGCATGCCGGTGCTGGTGATCATCGACACGACGGCAACGAACTTCGGAGCTGGCAACGAGGACAGCACCGAGGACATGACGCTGGCGATGCGGAACAGCATCACGATGCAGAGCGCGCTGCGGTGCCTGTTCGCGTTCTGCCATCACACCAGCAAGGCCAACAAGGACACAGGTCGAGGCAGCAGTGCGTTCGAAGCGGCCCTGGATGGCACGTTCAAGATCACGACGCGCAGGCACGCGGCGGTGGCATCGGATCCGTTCAGCGACGACGTGGACCCACTCGGCGACCTGCCGGTCGCCGGCAGGGCGCACCCGACGCCGCATCTGGTGGTCGTGACACCGATGAAGTGCCGCAACTGGGCCCAGCTGGAGCCGATCACGCTGCGTCTGGTGGCCGTGGAGACGGGCGAGACGGTGGACGGGGTGGCCGAGCTGGGCGTCACGCTGCAGCCCTACGAAGCGCCCCAGGCAGGTGCCGACGCACAGCCCGGGGAGTTCCCTACCGAGCTGGAGCCGATCGTTGAGTCGGTGCTGTGCGCGATCGGGATCGGTGGGTTCACGGCGCGGAGCTTCGTGCGGGACCCCAGGTGGCCGAAGGTGACACGCAGGAACCGCGAAGACCTGCTCGTGGCCCTGGCGAGCGCGGCCATGGTCGCAAAGGCGCGACAAGGGAACTTAGGCACCGTTTGGTCAGTGCTGCCCCGAGGTAAAAAGTGGCTCGAAGACAGGGTGATCTGACCTAAATACCGCCTAGAACACGAGATGGATGCTGTTACGGTCTACCAGGGGGTGTGCCCCAAGAACCTTGGGGCACACCCCCCGCTGCCCCAAGAGTCTTGGGGCACACCAAATGGGCGATATACCCGTTGCCCCGTTTATGTTTCTAAAGGTGTCGAGATGTCGCACGTAACCTGTTGCAAGGCAACACGTTTGGTGTGCCCTGGGGCACAGCGGGGCACACCAACTGCCAACTCCTACGAACTGTTTTTGGTTTTCGTCTGCCCCAACCCCCTCCGTTTCTATGAAACGGAGGGTGGGCGCAGTCAGAAAACCAGTTGGGGTTTTTAGAGGCCGTCTTGACACGAAACACGGTTTACGAGCCAACCTGCGGCGGTATCGCCCCAACCTGGGGCCTGTGGCTGCCCTGGCCTCCGAAGTTCTGTCACCCGAATACCGCGACCCGGCACCAGTCTGACCGGAGCGCAGCCCGGCGGGCCTACCGGATGCAGGGTCTCGGCGAGTCGATCCTCGCCGACGTCCTGCCGGCAGGGCAGCTCGGGGTGCTGCTCCGCTTCCACCCGCCCGATCTCCGGCACCGGGACCTCGACAACCTGATCGCGGCCTGCAAGGGCGCGGTCGACGGCGTGTTCCAGGGCCTCCAGCGCGACGATCGCGACGTGCGGCTGCTCGCGGGCGCCTGGGGGCCTGTGCAGCCCGGCGGCGCCGTCTGGATGGGCGCGTGGGCATTGTGATACCCTCGGGAGGTCATGCAGATCACACCGTCCCTGGGCCGCACTGAGGCCGAGCGCGGCCGTGCTGTCGCGGAGCTGGCCCGCGTGGGCGAGCAGCGCGCAGCCCAGGCCATGCAGGCTGCGTGGGCCACGCTGGCGCCGCCGGCGCAGCCGCTGGTCAGCCAGAAGCCGGTGCGGCAGACGCTGCTGGAGCGGGCGTGGACCGCGGCGCACAGGATCGCGTGCGGGATGCAGCCTGACACCGCGTGTGCGAAGTCGGGCATCGGGCGGCTGCGGTTCCGCCGGCTGCTTCGCGAGCACGTGGAACTCGGGCAGGCATACCGCAACGTGCTGTGCGATCACCTGCGTCGGGAGATGGACGAGATGGTCGCGCTGGCAGATCAGGCGGACGCCCTGCGCGCTGATGACGACGGCTACTTGAAGCTGCAGGCGCTGAAGCTGCGGCTCGACACGCGCATGAGGATGGCCGAGCGGCTGCTCGACGAGTTCCAGCCCAAGCAGAAGAACGAGAACACCAACATCCAGCGCACGCTGACCGTGGTCACCGGTGTGCCTCAACGCGCTGCGGTGATCACCGCGAGCGTGCCCACCATCGAGGACCTGCTGTGACCGACGAAGACGATCGAGCTGTGCATGCAGTGGGGCTGTTCGACAAGCAGGGCGTGGCAGTGGGAACTGCGTTGGTGCGTGGCAGTCCACAGGTGGTGCGAGTGGGCAAGCGGATCTTCCTCCGCACGGTGATCAATCACACGATGGCCTACCAGCAGGCCGACGTGTGGGAGGCGCACGGTGTGGTGCTGGCGACCACCAGCAACTGATGGTCACGGTCAGCCTCGACTACCGACCGCGCGAGTGGCAGCTGATCGCGCACACCGAGCGGCGCCGGTTCACGGTGCTGGTGCTGCATCGCAGAGCGGGGAAAACGGAGTGGGCGCTGCGTGAGTTGCTGAACGGCGCGCTGCAGTGCACTCGACCGCTCGGCATGTTCGGCTACGTGGCACCGTTGAGGAAGCAGGCGAAGATCATCGCGTGGGCTCGGCTCAAGCAGATCGTCGCGCCGCTGCTGCACACCGGCCACGTCGAGATCAGCGAGTCAGACCTCGCGGTCAAGGTGATGCACAACAACGCGTCGGTGATGCTGTTCGGTGCTGACAACCCAGACTCGATGCGCGGGCTGCACTTCGACGACGTGGTGTTGGACGAGGTCGCGCAGATGAAGCCCGAGACGTGGGACGAGGTCGTGTTCCCCGCGTTGACTGACCGGCAGGGCTGGGCGGTGTTCATCGGCACCGTGAAGAAGGTCGACCTGTTCTCGCAGGTCTACTACCGAGGGCTCGCGCGGATGGCCGCAGGCGATACCAACTGGTGGGTCGGTCTGTGGGTCGTGCACCAGACCAACGCGTTGCTGCCGTCCGAGATCGCGCTGGCCGAGGCGTCGATGTCGGAGAAGGCATGGGCCCGCGAGATGCTGTGCGACTTCACGGTGCAGGGCGACGACCAGCTGATCGGGCTCGCCGACGTGATGGCCGCGGCGCAGCGGGTCTACACGCCTGCCGACCTGATCCACACGCCACGCGTCATCGGTGTCGACCCTGCGAGGTTCGGCGACGACCGATCGGTGATCGTCAAGAGGCAGGGTCTCGGCATGCTCACGCCGATCGTGCTGCGGGACGTCGATCAGATGGACCTCGCAGCTCGGGTCGCGTTCGAGATGCAGGACTGGACGCCGGACGCGACGTTCATCGACGCCGGGATGGGTGCTGGCGTGATCGATCGGCTACGGCAGATGGGCTACGACCCGATCGAGGTGCCGTTCGGCGGTGTGGCGCTGAAGCCGGCGCGGTTCGCCAACAGGCGCAGCGAGATGTGGTGGGGCATGCGCGAGTGGCTGATCGCCGGCGGCGCCCTGCCGCGGGACCTGTCCCTGCAGCAGGAGCTGGCGACGCCGACCTACTCGTTCACGACCAAGGGTCAGATCGAGCTGGAGAGCAAGGACGACATCCGCAAGCGGTTGCCTGACGCCGGCAGCCCGGACATCGCGGATGCGCTGGCGCTGACGTTCGCCGCGCCCGTGGTGCCTCGGAGGCACATCGCGGACACGGCGTGGCCGAGGCCCGGCGTGCCGCTCGGCGAGCGGTGGCGCGAGCCGCAGGCCGCCCAGCGCAAGGAATGGAACCCCTACAGCAAGCGCGAGCAGTCGCGCCGAAGGGGACGCTAGCGTTCTCGGGTTGGCCCTGGGTAGACTCCCGGCCGTGGTGTCGATCCGGTCCGCCGTCGAGGATGACCTGCCCGAGCTGGTGGCGATGGGCCAGCGGTTCCTGGCCTACCATCCGATGTCGCCGCGCGGCGACGACGTGGAGCTGGCCGCGGCGTTGCGCTTGGCCCTTCTGGAGGGATTCCTCTGGGTCGCGGTAGCCGACGAGGACCGGGTGCTGGTCGGGGTTCTGGTGGCGGTGCATCGGCGCTTCTGGTTCACGCCGCCGAACTCGCCGGCGCTCGCCGTCGAGCTGGCGTGGTGGGTCGAGCCGTCGCACCGGCAAGGTGGCGCAGGCATCAAGCTGCTGCGGCAGTTCGAGCAGTGGGCCGCCGAGACCGGGTCGATCGGGATCGTGCTGTCGGACATCGTGGGCGACGACGGCGAGAGCAGGATCGGCGATCTCGTGGCTCGGGCTGGATACCAGCTGATCGAGCGGTCGCACTTCAAGTGGCTGGACAGGTGACCTATGCCTATCGGAACAACGGGTGCGCTGATCGCTGTCGCTGCTGCAACGCTGGTGAGTGCTGGCGTGCAGGCGCACGGTGTCCGCGAGCAGAGCAAGGCCGCGAAGGCGAGCACGAAGCGACAGTCTGACGCGCAGTCGATGGCGCTGAACGATGCGGCGTCGCAGCGTCGACAGGAGCAGGTCGACAACATGAAGGCGAACCGGCAGTCGGCGGACCTGTCGGCACTGGTCGACGCGTCGCGTCGGTCGACCAAGCGGCCTGCTACGGATCTCACCGGTGGCGCACCGGGCACGAACACGTTGCTGGGTCAGTGATGGCGAACACATCATCCAACGCCGCGTCAGTGGCTCGTCGTGAAGGCAAGCAGACCCGCCCGCTGCTCGACGAGGTGCGGCGGCGTTGGCGTGCACTCAAGAGCGAGTATCAGGGCAAGGGCTGGTTCTCGCACCACAAGGAGTGCAGCGACTACATCATGCCCCGCACCGGTCGCTACTTCTTCGACGAAGGCAACCGTGACAGCGAAGCGAGCGGGCGCAACGACAACATCATCGACAACACCGCGACGCGTGCAGCGCGGGTGCTCGGTGCCGGCCTGATGTCGGGCATGTCGTCACCGCATCAGCCGTGGGTGCGGCTGCAGACACCGGTGCCCGAGTTGAACGATCGGCACGACGTGCGTCTGTGGCTGGACGAGGTGACGACGCGCCTGATGCGCGTGCTGTCGAGGTCCAACTTCTACCGGGTGCTGCACCAGATGTATGAAGAGATCGGCGTCTACGGCACCGCTGCTGCCGTGGTCGTCCCGGACTTCGACAACATCATGCACTGCCACGCGTTGACCGCGGGGCAATACTACCTCGCGACCGACAGCAAGGGCGTCGTGACCACGCTGTATCGCGAGCTGCAGATGACCGTCTCGCAGATCGTGCGCGAGTTCGGGTTCGACCGTTGCAGTCAGTCTGTGCAGTCGATGTTCCGCGAGGGCCAGCTCGACCAGTGGGTCGATGTCGTGCACGCGATCGAGCCGCGATACGACCGGATGTTCCACAAGATCGACGGCCCGAACATGCCGTTCCGATCGGTCTACTTCGAAGTGGGCCACAACGAACACGACGCGAAGGACGTGCTGCGTAACGCAGGGTTCATGCGGTTCCCGTGCGTGGCGCCGCGGTGGGCTCTGACACCCGGTGACGTCTACGGCAACGGTCCAGGGATGGAGGCGTTGCCCGACACGATCCAGCTGCAGGACGAGCAGTTCAGGAAGGGCCAAGCGATCGCGTATCTGGTCAAGCCGCCGGTGCAGATGCCGTCGGAGATGAAGAACCGCGAGAAGAACTTCGACCCTGGCGGCGAGAACTACGTCGATCAGACCGGCGCGCAGGGCGGCATCAGACCTGTCTGGGAGACGCGACTGGATCTGTCCGCGCTGTTGGAGGACATCAACGACGTGCGGTCGCGGATCAACGGGTCGTTCTTCGCCGACCTGTTCCTGATGCTGCACAGCACCAGTGGACCGCCGCAGCGGACCGCGACCGAGGTCGCCGAGCTGCACGCCGAGAAGCTGCTGATGCTGGGCCCTGTGCTGGAGCGTCTGGACAACGAGCTGCTGTCGCCGGCTGTAGACCTCGCGTTCGAATACATGGGTCGTGCGGGTCTGATCCCGCCGGCACCGGGTGACATCCAGGGCCTGCCGTTGGTCGCCGAGTTCGTCAGCGTGCTGGCGCAGGCGCAGCGTGCGGCAGGCATCAACAGCATCGACCGGTTCGTCGCCAGCGTGGGCGCTGTGTCGCAGCTCTGGCCGGACGTGTTGGACCGGCTGAACATCGACGAGTGGGTGACCGAGATGTCGGTGCGTTACAACACGCCTCCGAAGATCCTGCGTGACGACGCCGACGTTGACGAGTTGCGCGCGGCTCGGGCCAAGGTTGCCACGGCGCAGGCCGCGCTCGGCGCGCAGCAGCAGGCCGCAGCGACCGCGAAGGACGCAGCGATGGCTGCTGCGGCGGCACCCGTTGATCCGCTCTCGATGGCCGGCGGATACCAGACACCGCAGGGAGTGCGCTGATGCCACGCGGGAACCCCCGGCACTGGAAGCACACCCAGGGTCAGGTCGACGGGTGGCGTCCGCACACGAACATCGTCAGCGTGCGCGTCGTCAACGCGGACGACTTCCCCGCCGGCGGCGGCGGTGGCGGGACCGGTCTGCCCCCGACGGATCCGGCGGACGCTGCCGGCAAGGGCGTCCCCACGACGTGGTTCGACTTCACGCTGCCGCTCGGGCAGTTCGTTGGGCAGATCATCCAGGTGCTCGTCGGCGGCACATACTTCCAGCCCGACGGCGCGCCCATTGTGCTCGTGCCGCGGACGCGTCTGTGGTGGCAGCCGCAATGGGTGCCGTTGCCGCCCCCGCCGCCTGCCGACCCCGAGGAAGCCGTGGGTCGCGGCGTGCCCGAGAAGTGGCTCGACCCGCCGGATCTCCCCGAGGGTGTGTTCCGCGGTCAGCTGATCCAGGTTGACGGGCCGTTCGACTGGAACCAGCCCGGTGGTGGGGTGCTGAGTGTCACGCAGGAGTCGGTGCTGTGGTGGGACGTGACGCAGTGGGTGCTCTCGGACCTGGGTGCCAGCGTTGCGGAGCTGCCGCCGCTCGATGACGTGGACGCAGTGAGTCTCGGCGTCCCGGTGCTGTGGCTTGGAACGTCTGGCACGACTGTGCCGGTCGGGCAGTTCGTGGGGCAGATCATGCAGGTCGGCACGACGGGCCTGTTCCAGCCCGACGGCACCACGCCGATCGTTGCAGGGGTCGGTGACATCATTTTGTGGACTGGTGCGCTGTGGCTCACCGTCGACATGGTCACGCAGGACGACCTCGATCTGTTCGTTGCGGCCACGTTGGACGCGCTCGATACCAAGATGGACAAGACGGCGGACCTGTCCGACGTCAACAGCGTCCCGGACGCGCGAGCGAACCTCGACGTCTACAGCACTGCCGAGGTCGACGCGCTGCTCGGTGACGTCTACACCGAGACCGAGGTCGACGCGCTGCTCGACGGCAAGCTCGCCAAGGTGGCGAACCTGTCCGATGTCGACAACGTGTCCGATGCGCGGACGAACCTCGACGTGCCATCGATCGCGGAGATGCAGGCTGGCGATCTCGCGCGGATGTTGAAGAGCGCGAACCTGTCGGACGTCGCCAGCGTGCCGTTCTCGCGCACCAACCTCGACGTCTACTCGACGGCCGAGGTCGACGCGCTGCTGGGTGGCGTCTACAGCGAGACCGAGATCGACGCGCTGCTCGCGTTGCGGTTGTTGAAGACCGCGAATCTCAGTGACGTGGCGGACGTGCTGGTGTCGCGATCGAACCTCGACGTCTACAGCAAGCTGGAGGTCGATGGCATCGCAGCGTTGAAGCTCGCGAAGGCCAGCAACCTGAGCGACGTCGCGAGTGCGCCGACGAGCAGGACGAACCTCGACGTCTACTCGACGGCCGAAGTGGACGCGCTGGTGGCCGGCGGTGGGTTGCCGCCGTCGAACGACACCGACTCGATCGCGAAGGGCATCCCGGTCGCATACTGGGTCGGCAACTCGACGCTGCCCGTCGCACCCGAGACATCATCGCAGCTGCTGCTGATCGTGTCGCCGAACGTGGGGCAAGCGAACACGATGGCGCAGCCCGCCGGCAGTGCAGGCGGCACGCTGGCCGTGGTCGCCGGCGACGTCATCTACTGGGACATCGGGCTGGATCTGTGGCAGCGATCAGGTGCGACGTGGAGCCCGCAGGGCGTGATGACAGGGCGTCTCGGCACGATGCTGCGGTTGCCGCCGAGCTTCGTCGAGCACTTCGAGGAACGGACGCAGCACCCGAACTATTGGGTCACCGACGCGCCGGCAGGAGGCACCATCGGGACGGTTGCAACCAACCCAACGCCGCAGCCGATCCTTGGCGGCGTGGGTTGGGTGCGGCTGACGCCGGGCACAGTGAACCATGTCGCGATGTGGCCGACGGTGTCGGACGCAGCGTGGCCGACGCTGACCAGTGGGTGGATCACGCTCGCGTTCCGGTTCTACCTGCGAAACATCACCAGCGGCACCATCAGCATGATGGGTCTCGGCGGGCCGATGGTCGCCGGGGCCACGCCGGCGAATCACTGGGCGATCACATACTCCGGCGGAACGTGGTTCATGTCGTTGGCCGAGACCAGCGAGTCGACATCGACTGCTGCGTTCACGTCGGCCCCTCCGACGCCGACGAACAGCGACGCTGCGTGGTGGGGTCTGCTCCAGGTCGAGTCGACCGGGCACGTCATCGCGATGGTCCGGTCGCCCAGCGGGACGGAGTATGTGACCGCGCGCACGCTGCCAGCGTGGGGCGATCCGGCGAGCATCACGCGACAGATTCAGCCGTGGTTCCTGGCGAACCTGGGGTCTCCGTTGCAGGAGATGTTCCTCGACCAGCTGATCATGTGGGACGGTGCGACGTTGCAGATGAGCACAGCGCCGATCGCGAGCTGACATGAAGAAGAAACCGAAGCCCAAGCCGAAGCCCAAGCCGAAGCCGGCCTACTGATGAACCACCAGCCCAACAGCATCGCGGCCCCCCACGTCACGCCCCGCACCATGTGGGGCGTGGCGGCTGGCGCGGCTGTGCCCGCTGCCGGTGCCTTGGGCTGGGTCATCTCGACCCTGCTCGGCTTCGAGGAGCGTCTGACCCGGGTCGAGACCAGGGTCGAGCACTACGCCGAGGAGATCCGCGAGGCGAACTCGGTGATCGAGACCCGGCTCGACGAGATCATCGCGGAGCTGCGGAAGCGGTGACCTTGCGTTCTCCCTACCAGTCTGCGATAACCCCCAACCGAATGCCTGCCAGCACGCACAGCACCGAGGCCCGCCGCAAGACGGACAGGGCCGAGCAGGAGGCCGCCCAGAGGCGGCAGGCTGACGAGGACTTCGTCGCCGTGATGTCGCAGCCCTGGGGCCGCCGGGTGGTCTGGCGGCTCGTGCAGGGCACCGACGGCCGGCAGGTGTGCTTCAGCTCCAACAACACCGTCTGCATCAGTTACACCGCGCTACGGGATTTCGGCAGGGCAGAGCTGACCGATCGGGCGATGGCCCTGTGCCCCGAGCTGTGGCTGGTGATGCACACAGAGAACCGATGACCGAACAACAGACAGACGCGACGCAGCCCGAAACATCATCCAACGACGGCGCATCGCCGGCGACGGAGCCCGCGGGCCAGCTCGGAGCTGGCGCTGACGTGCCCGAAGCCGCTCCCTCCCTCGACTCGGAGTCGAAGGCGGGCCCGCAGACCGACACGGCGAAGCCCACGGGCGACGCGGCGGCTGCGGATCAGCAGCCCGAAGGTGCCCCCGAGACCTACGAGAGTTTCACTGCGCCCGAGGGCGCGGATCTCGACTCAGGGGTTGTCACGTCCTTCGGTGAAGCGGCGAAGGCCGCGAACCTGACGCAGGCAGCAGCGCAGACCATGTTCGACAAGCTGGCGACCGGCATCAACGCCGCGGCAACGGAACGCATCACGCAGCTACGGCAGCAGTGGGGCGAGCAGTTGCGGGCCGACCCGGAGCTTGGCGGCGGCAAGATGGCCGAGAACTTGGCGACTGCGCGGAAAGCCTACGACGCGTTCGCGTCACCCGAGCTGCGGAAGCTGCTGAAGGCGACCGGTCTGGAGAGCAACCCGGAGATCGTCCGCGTGTTCTTCAAGGCAGGTCGTGCGATCAGTGACGACAGCTTCATCGCCGACGGTGCGCGTGGTGGTTCTGCTGGTCCCGACTTTGCGACCGCGGACATCTACGCCCACAACAATGCGGCGGCGGCGAAGCTGTTCCCAACATCAGCAAAGAGGAAGTAGGTAACAGATGGCTGCTATCGCAACTCACAATCCAACGCTCGCCGACTGGGTGAAGCGCCGCGACCCGGACGGCACGATCGCGATGATCGCGAACATCCTGGCGCAGACGAACGAGATCCTCGACGACGCCGTGTTCAAGCAGGCGAACGGTGCGACGGGTCACCAAGTGACCGTCGCGACCGGTCTGCCCGACGTCTACTGGCGTTCGTTCAACGAGGGCATCAAGCCTTCGAAGGGCCGCACCGCGCAGCTCACCGAAGGCATCGGCATGCTGGAGTCTCGCAGCGAGGTGGACCGTGCGCTCGCTTCGCTGGAAGACGACGAGGCCGCGTTCCGGCTGTCGGAGTCGCGTCTCCGCTTGGAGGCGATGAACCAGACGATGACGTCGACCATGTTCTACGGCAACAGTGCTGCGGACCCCAAGCAGTTCATGGGTCTGGCTGCGCGCTACTCGTCCCTGCTGGCCGGCAACAGCCAGAACGTCATCAGTTGCAACGATGGCACTGCGACGGCACTGGCCCAGACTTCGATCTACCTCGTCGGCTGGGGTGACGAGACGGTGTTCTGCACGTTCCCCAAGGGCAGCAACGCGGGCATCCAGCAGGAAGACCTCGGCGTGATGGACGTCGACGTGTTCAACGACGCCGGTGCCTACACCGGCAAGATGCGCGCGCTGGTCGACTGGTATTGCTGGCAGAACGGTCTCGTCGTCAAGGATTGGCGATACGCCGCGCGCATCTGCAACATCCAGGTCAGTGACTTGACCGGCCTCGTGGAAACGCAGTTACCCACCGCGACCGCGTTCAACATCATCCACGCGATGTCCAAGGCTGTGTATCGCATCCCGAACCTCGGGCTCTGCAGACCAGCGTTCTACATGAACCGCACCGCCCACAGCGCCCTCGCGCGCATGGCGATGGAGAAGAGCATCGGTGCGCTGGCCCTCGAAGCCGGCCACAACCAGTTCGGCACTCCGCGCCGCTACATGTCGTTCCTGGGCGTCCCGATTCGTCGGTGTGACGCGATCCTCAACACCGAAGCCGTCGTCTCCTGAGGAGGTGCACCCATGCT
>Ga0105252_10001212_pt1 | contig 12021 bp, 11 predicted proteins | sample EasRivMeERMZT100_FD_89675 | JGI IMG/M metagenome (GOLD analysis project Ga0105252, IMG submission 89675) | Soil microbial communities from meander-bound floodplain in the East River, Colorado, USA - East River MetaG ERMZT100 | ecosystem: Environmental > Terrestrial > Soil > Floodplain | place... | reverse complement strand
TGGAAGTGATTGGGCACCAGTGGTGGTGGGAATATCGGTACCCAACACTCGGGGTCAGCACGTCGAACGAGCTGCATCTGCCGGTGGGAACGCCGGTGCAGGTCGACATGACTTCGGCCGACGTGATCCACAGTTTCTGGGTGCCGGCGCTCGGCGGCAAGCGCGACCTGTTGCAGGGCCGGACGACCCGGATCGCATTTCGCGCTGATTCGAGCGGGGAGTACTGGGGTCAGTGCGCCGAGTTCTGCGGCGCGTCGCACGCCAATATGCGGCTGCGCGTCATCGTGGAGTCCGACTCCGGCTTTCAGCGCTGGGTCGATCGGCAGCGCGGCGCGCCGGTAACCCCGGCCAAGGGATCGCCCGAAGAGAAGGGCCAGCAGATCTACCGGCGCAGCGCGTGCATCGGCTGCCACACGATCACCGGCGTGTCGTCCGCCAAGGTCGGCCCCGATCTCAGTCACGTCGGCAGCCGCGGCACGATTGCCGGCGCGTTGTTCCCCAACAACGCCGAATCGCTGCGCCGCTGGATTCTGAACGCGCCCGGGCTGAAGCCCGGCGCGCTGATGCCGCCGCAGCAGTTCTCGGCTGAGGATCTCGATGCGCTGGTCGCATACCTGCAGAGTCTGAAATGAGAAGCTGGCTCACGACCACCGACCACAAGCGCATCGGGCTGCTGTATTTCTGGACGGCGTTCATCTTCTTCCTGATCGGCGGGCTCGAGGCGTTGATCATCCGCGCCCAGCTGGCGCGGCCCGAGGGCATCGGCGTGAGCGCCGAGACGTACAATCAGCTGTTTACGATGCACGGCACGACGATGGTGTTCCTCGCGTTGATGCCGCTGTCGGCCGCGTTCTTCAACTTCATCATCCCGCTCCAGATCGGCGCGCGCGACGTCGCGTTCCCCCGGCTCAACGCGTTCAGCTACTGGGTGTTTCTGCTGGGCGGGCTGTTCATGAACGCGAGCTTCCTCGCGGGCCCGCTGTTCGGCGCCGACCGGCTGTCGGTGGCGCCCGATGCCGGCTGGTTCGGCTACGCCAACCTGACGTCGCGGCAGTTCTCGCCCGGTCCCAACGTCGACTTCTGGCTGCTCGGCCTGCAGATCCTCGGCATCGCGTCGCTGGCTGCCGGCTTCAACTTCATCGTGACGATCCTCAACATGCGCGCCCCCGGCCTGCGCATGCTGCGCTTGCCGGTGTTTACCTGGATGACGCTGATCACCCAGTTCCTCGTGATCACGGCCTTCCCCGTCATCACGGTCGCGCTGGTGCTGCTGATGTTCGACCGGCTCTTCGGCACGCACTTCTTTCTCCCGTCGGGCGGCGGGGATCCGATCCTGTGGCAGCACCTGTTCTGGATGTTCGGCCATCCCGAGGTCTATATCCTGATCCTGCCGGCGATGGGGATCGTGTCGGAAGTCTTGCCGACCTTTTCGAAGAAGCCGCTGTTCGGCTATACGGTCGTGGTGTATTCGGGCGTCGTGATCGCGTTCCTGGGCTGGAGCGTGTGGGCGCATCACATGTTCTCCTCGGGGTTGGGGCCGATCGCCGATTCTGTATTTGCCGGGGCCACGATGTTGATCGCCATCCCGACGGGCGTGAAAATCTTCAACTGGATCGGCACGCTGTGGGGTGGCCAGATCCGGTTTACCTCGGCATTGCTGTTCGCCGTCGGCTTCATCGCGATGTTCATCATCGGCGGGTTGTCCGGCGTCACCCATGCGTCAGCTCCGTCCGACCTGCAGCAAACCGACACGTACTACGTCGTCGCGCATATCCACTACGTCCTGTTCGGCGGGACGGTCATGGGCCTGTTCGCGGGGATGTACTACTGGTGGCCCAAGATGACGGGGCGGCTGCTGTCCGAGCCCCTGGGGAAGTGGCATTTCTGGCTCACTATGCTCGGGCTGAACCTCGCGTTCTTCCCGATGCACCTGTCCGGCCTGCTCGGCATGCCGCGGCGCATCTACACCTACGCGCCGGAGCTCGGCGTCAGCGAGTTCAATCTGCTGTCGACGATCGGCGCGTTCATCATTGGGATTGCGACGCTGATCTTCTTGTACAATCTCGTCCGTACCGGGCGGCGCCCGATCGATGCCCCCAACGATCCGTGGGGCGGGGCCACACTCGAGTGGGCGATTCCGTCACCGCCGCCGGTCTACAACTTCACGGTTATCCCCACGGTGACCAATCGACTTCCGCTCTGGCAGACGGAGCGCCATGGTCCAATGGCGCCGCTGCCCGATCGTCCACCCGCGCCGATTCACGTGCCGGGTGGCTCGTGGTGGCCGATGATCACCGCGGCGGGCCTGCCGCTCATGGCGATCGGCGCGCTTTCGCGCCTGCTGCCGATCGTGTTCGTCGGCGTGGCGGTCGTGATCGTCGGAATCTATCGCTGGGCGTACGAGCCCTTCGAGGTGTAGATGGCATACGACACGGGGACCCACGCCGCCGCCGTCGCGCACGGGCACGCCACGAGCATGGGGCTGGACAGCCGCAAGATGGCGTTCTGGGCCTTTATCGGCTCGGAGTGCCTGTTGTTCGCCTCGCTGATCTCGACGTACCTGATCTACAAAGGAAGGAGCCAGGTCGGCCCCTACCCGCACGAGATTCTGAACATCCCGTTCACCTCGTTCAGCACATTCGACCTGCTGATGTCGAGTCTCGCGATGGTGCTGGCGCTGGCGGCGGTGCAGCGGGGCGATATGAAGCAGGGCAAGCTGTGGCTGCTGATCACAGCGCTGCTCGGCCTGATCTTCCTGGGCGGGCAGGTGTGGGAGTTCAACCACTTCTATCATGAAGGGCTCGGGCTGACCACCAACCTGTTCGGCTCGACGTTCTACGTGTTGACCGGCACGCATGGCGCTCACGTCACGGTGGGTGTGATCTGGTTGCTCACGCTGTGGGTGCAGGCGCTGCGCGGGAAACTCGGCCCGGCGAACGCGATGACGGTCGAGATCACCGGACTGTACTGGCACTTTGTCGACGTCGTATGGATCATCATCTTCACCGTGGTCTACCTGATCCAATGACGGGCGAGGAGAAACACATGGCTGAGCAGGCGCACGCGACGACCGGCATATACCTCCGGATCGCCGCGATCCTCGTGATGATCACGCTGGTCGAGGTCGGGGTCTTCTACGTTCCAGCCTTCCAGGGCGCGCTGGTCCCGATCCTGCTCGTGCTATCGGCCGTGAAGTTCGCGCTGGTGGTGATGTTCTACATGCATCTCAAGTTCGACAACAAGTTCTTCACGTTCCTGTTGGGCGGGCCGTTGCTGCTTGCGTTCGCGGTGGTGGTGAGCCTGCTATTCATCTTTTACGGATCGGTGCGGCTACGCAGCGGCGGCTGAGGAATGTCCAATGACCAATGACCAGTGATCAATGACCAATGATCAATGAACATTGGACATTGGACATTGGACATTGGAATCATTGGGATCTTCATCCCAGCGTCGTGGCCGGGCTGGCTCTCCTGGGCGGGCTCTACGTCTTTTTAGGCGGCCTGCGGACTGCGCGCAGCCGAGTGGTGAGCTTCGGCGTGGCGTTGGTGGTGCTGTTTCTCGCGCTGAATGGGCCGCTGCACAACCTGTCGGACAACTACCTATTCAGCGCGCACATGGCGCAGCACCTGCTGCTGACGCTGGTGTTTCCGCCCCTGCTGCTCTACGGCTGTCCCGCGCACGTCGTGCGCCCGCTGCTGCGCCCGCACTGGGTGATGGCGATCGCACGCGTGGTCACGCGGCCGGTCGCCGCGGGGCTGATCTTCACAGCACCGATCGTGACCTGGCACTTCCCGGTGCTGTACGAGGCGGCGTTGCGCAACCACAACGTGCACATCGTCCAGCACCTCGTGTTTCTGGCGACGGCCGTGATCATGTGGTGGCCGGTGCTGTCGCCGGTGCCGGAGCTGCCGCGCATTCCGCATCTGCTGCAGATGCTGTACCTGTTTCTGCTCGGCATTCCGATGTCGGTCACGGGCGCGTTGATCACGCTGTCCGATCGCGAGCTGTATCCGTTCTATGCCGCGGCACCGCGGGTGGGCGGACTACTTCCAATGCAGGACCAGCAAATCGGCGGATTGCTCATGTGGGTGCTGGGCGGGCTGATGCTGTGGATGGTCATGACGGTGATCTGGTTCCGCTATTCGGTGTGGGACCAGAGAGGAGATGCTGAATCCGGCGTACCGGAAGAAGCGTACGACGTGCGGCGCTGATACGTGCGGCGTTCGGCGCAGAAGCCCGACGGGTCAACGCCGCACGCCACACGCCGCACGCTATTCTCCGTCTTCAGTCTCTCCCATCGGATGCCGCCGCAGCTCTTCGCCGATTTTCGGGTGTTCGCGCCACAGGAAGTAGCCCATGCCGAGCGCGGCGAGGCCGTTGCCGATCGCCACGCTCCACCAGGCGAGATAGCCCAGCAGCGGCTTGGCCAGGAGCGCGACGAGGATGTAGAAGCCGACTTCGAAGAAGCAGAATCCCACGACAATCAGGAACAAGGTGGAGGGCGCGTACTCGACTTCGGCCGCGAGCGCCGCCGCGATACAGCCGACCACCACGAACGCGCTCACGTGAATCATTGTGTAGCCGAAGATTCTCGCGGGCTCGATGACGACCGCATCCGGGCTGTGCGCGCCCCAGAACACGGCGCTGCCGAGCATGGCGGGGGTGAACAGCGGTTGGCCGTTCAGCGCGTCGACGATCAGGAACCAGAGGGCGACGACCGCGGCGCCGATACAGCCGGCGATGAAGCCCTCGCGCAGGATGCGATTGAGATCCATTGCGGTCAATATATCGTCCGACCGAATGCGTGCTAGATTAGGGCCCCATGATCGTGACACAGCGCCCGCTGTTCTACGGATTGTGCCTCCTCGTCGGCACACTGTTGTTCGGTGGTGCGGGCGCCGTGCATCCCCTTCTCTCCGGCGACGGCGCCGCGCAACTCGCCATGGTAGCGCAGACTGACGGTTGGCGCGTGATCCACTGGTCGCTGTTGTTTGGACTCGCGTTCATGTACGCCGGCTTGATTGGCGTGTCGCTGCGCCATAACGACACCCCCGGGGCGTCGCCATCGCGCGCGGGGATCCGGCTCGGCGCCTTCGCGTTCTCGGTGTGGTCGATCAACATCCTGTTCATGGTGGGCGCGGGCTACCGCCTCGCACATGCCTTCGACGTAGCGGATGCGGGGCTCACGGCGACGCACGCCGTGTTCATCTACGACATGCTGCATCCGTTTGGGCTCGCGGCCGAGCGGCTAGCGACGTTCCTGCTCGGGCTGGTGGCGTACACGTTCGGCTGGGGGATTCGCAACGGGGCGGTGTGGCCGCGCTGGCTGGCCTGGTTCGCGTGGCTCGTGGCCGCGCTCTGTGGTGGCGTGGCGCTCGTGTTCAGTGAGACGTTGCCGTACATGTACTACGCGCAAGCCGCATTCGTCGTGTGGCTGTTGCTCGCGGCCCTCATCATGCTCACGGAGCGGCGCGCGGCCCCCGTACCCTGACTGTTGTTGGTTTGCCTTCACCGCGATCACGCTTGGGCTTGCTGCGGAGAACCGTCCTGGTCGGCTGGTTTTGTATGACGAGAACAAAGACGACTTTCCCGGTCTTGCCCGCATCGATCGCACCCTGCGCGAGTCACACTACTCGGAGGTGCGTAGCAAGGGGGCCTTCGTGTACACGTTTGGGATAGACACGATCGGTTCGTCCAGGCGTGCCCCGAGCCGTCGACGACCGACGAGGCGCACGTAGCCAAGATAGCTGCCTCGGTCTGCTTCGAGAGCCTGGATCTCCTCGGTATTGTCAGCTGCGACCACCCGTTGCCAGTCCGTCCAGAATCGCCAACCGTCCGGAAGGGTATCGGCCAAGTCGATATCGAGGATGCCGGTGCGCTCCCAGTGCCGACGCCACCACTCTGCGGAATGAAGGCAGCGCATGCTCGGCTCCCACCACGCTCGCAGATGGTCGGGAACGGAAACATCGATCTCCTGCATCAAGCCAGCCCCTGCGACACCCAATACGCCACCGGGCTTGAGGAAGCGAGCAAGATAGTTCAGATACAGGTCGTCCGTCCCGTAATAGACGAACGAGTCGATGCAAACGACCGCGTCGAAGAACTCCGAGGCAAACGGCAGGGACCGCGCATCCGCATGGATCGGAAACACGCCATCGTCGACGTTGGCATCCCGAACGCGCTGCAGGTTGTCCGAGGCACTGAACCACAAGTCCGTGGCCCAGACCTGCACGCCGAACTCGCGGCGGAGGAAGACCGACGATGCTGCCAGGCCGCAGCCGAGGTCTAACACCCGCATGGCTGGGCGCAAGTCTATGGCTTCGGCGAGCCACTCGGTGAGCCACAGTGCGTTGGCCCCGCCGCTGGCGCTGGCTATGACCCATTCCGGATGGTAGTTCGACGACCGAGGGAATCGATTAGAAACCAGTTGCTCTGCGGTCATGCAAATCTCATCGGCCTAACGGGAATTAGACATACCTGTCTAACATACATGCAGCGTTCCTACTATGCAGTGGTCGTCGATGCAAAAAAAACGGGGGTCGCGTTAGCGACCCCCGCTTGAGTTTCTTGGGTCCTGGTTAGGGCACTCGAATCCGCACCACGTCGCCCAACCAGCCGTCCGGTGTCCGCCGCAGCACCGACAGCGTCGCGATTTCACCCTTCTTGAGCGACCCGATCGCCGTCCGGAACTCCGAGACAGTGCGCGTGGCCGCGCCATTCACCTTCAAGATGATGTCCGGATATCCGGAGCTGGCATCGGCCAGTTTCTGATAGGCCGGGCCATCCGGCGAGACCTGGGTCACCACCAGCGCGCCGCCCGAGCGCAGCACCGGCCGCAGCTCGGTATCGCGGATGTCCTCCTGCGTCAGCGGCTGTACCGAGATCCCCAACGGACCCACCGATGACGCGGGCTCGTCCCGGCGAGGGGAATCGCTGTTACTGGCCACGTCGTCGGCGTCCGCTCCCGGCGGAGCCGCGAGCTTGACCGGTATCGTCTGTTGCTGGCCTTTGCTGCGCACGATCGTGACCCGCACCACGTCGCCCGGCTTCTTGAAGCCGACGCGCTGCTGCAGCTGCGGCACCGACGTCACCGATTGTCCATCGACCGACACGATCACGTCACCCTGCTGAATGCCGGCGCGGCGCGCGGGCGAGTCGTCGGGCGTGAAGTCGCGAACCACCACACCCCGGATCGCGGTCAGCCCCACCGCTTCAGCGTCTTCCTGCGTCGCGTCCTTGATGCTCACGCCCATCACCGCGCGCTCGACATGTCCGGTGGCGATGAGCTGCGTCATCACGGTGCGGGCGAGATTAATCGGGATGGCAAACCCGTACCCGGCATAGAACCCGGTCTCACTGGCGATGGCCGAGTTGATGCCGATAACCTCGCCGCGCACGTTGACCAGCGGCCCACCCGAATTGCCCGGGTTGATGGCCGCGTCCGTCTGAATGAAATCCTGAATCGCGTAGCGGCTCTGGTTGAGCCCGGCGAGCAGCCGCCCCTTGGCGCTGATGATACCCGCCGTCACCGTGAACGTGAACGCCTCGCCCAGCGGATTGCCGATCGCGAGCACCCAATTGCCGATATCGCTCGAATCGGCATCGCCCAGCCGAACCGTAGGCAGCGACGTCGTCTGAATCTTGATCACGGCGACGTCGGTCGCCGGATCGGTGCCGATCGTCGTCGCGCTGAATTCGCGGTTGTCATACAGGCGCACCGTCACGCGATCCGCGCCCTGCACGACGTGATTGTTCGTGAGGATGTAGCCGTCCGGCGAGACGATGAATCCCGACCCCGACCCCTGCTCGACCTGGGGGCGACGCGGGCCCTGGAAGAAATCCTCGAATCCGGGCGGCAAGCGCCGATTGGCGGTGCGCTCGCGGCGCTCCGATCGAATGAACACGACGGCCGGCTTGACGTGCTCGGCGACCGACGCGAACGCGTCGCCCAGGTCGACCGCCGCCTTGGCCTGAGGAACCGGCCGCCGCGTGTCCTGCAGCACCGACCGAACCGCCGCTTCACCGCGCGTTGGCAACCGGAATGCGGAAGCGAACGCCAGACCGAGCGCGAATGCAATCGCCACCAGGGTCCCGAACTTCAACCAGTCCCGCGTCTTCACCGACATCGTGCCCCCTTATTAGGACTTCTTCGATTTATCGTCGTCCATGATCTCGTAATCTGCGTCCACGACCTTTTCATCCTTCTTCGCTCCAGCGTCGGCCCCAGGTTGCCCATCGCCACCCCCCGGCGCCGCCCCTTCTGCGCCCGGAGCTTCTTGGCCCGCTCCACGCGACGCGTACAGCGATGCCCCTGCCGCTGAATATGCCTGCTGGAGCTCGTCCAGTGCTTTGCTGATTTCGTCAGCATTTCCGCTGCGCAGCGCCGCCTGGGCCTGCTGGATCGCGTTGTCGAGCCGTGACTTGAGCCCGGCCTCCAGCTTATCGACCCACTCTTTGGACTCCTTGGTCACTTGGTACACCATGTTATCGAGCCGGTTACGCTGCTCGATCACATCGCGCCGCTTCTTGTCTTCGGCCGCATGCGCCTCGGCGTCCTTCACCATCTTGTCGATGTCCTTGTCGCCAAGACCCGACGACGCCTCGATCCGGATCTTCTGCTCCTTGCCCGTCGCCTTGTCCTTGGCGGACACGTGCAGGATCCCGTTCGCGTCGATGTCGAACCCGACCTCGACCTGCGGAATCCCGCGCGGAGCGGGCGGAATCCCCGTGAGCTGGAACTTGCCGATGGTGCGGTTGTCCTGCGCCATCTGGCGCTCACCCTGCAGCACGTGAATCTCCACCGTGGTCTGATTGTCTTCCGCGGTCGAGAACGTCTCGGACTTCTTGGTCGGGATCGTCGTGTTGCGCGGGATGAGCACGGTCGTCACGCCACCCAGCGTCTCGATGCCGAGCGAGAGCGGCGTCACGTCGAGCAGCAGCACGTCCTTCACTTCACCCGCGAGCACGCCGCCCTGAATCGCGGCGCCGATCGCCACGACTTCGTCGGGGTTCACGCCCTTGTGCGGCTCTTTCCCGAAGAAGCTCTTCACGATCTCCTGGACCTTCGGCATGCGCGTCTGGCCGCCGACCAGGATCACCTCGTTGATGTCGCCCGGCTTGAGGCCGGCATCGGTCAGCGCCTGCTGCATCGGCGGCATCGTGCGCTTTACGAGATCGTCGACCAGCTGCTCGAGCTTGGCGCGCGTGAGCGACAGGTTGAGGTGCTTTGGCCCGGACTGATCGGCGGTGATGAACGGCAGGTTGATCTCCGTCTGCATCACGGTCGACAGCTCCATCTTGGCCTTCTCGGCGGCTTCCTTGAGACGCTGCAGCGCCATCGGATCCTTGGAGAGGTCGATCCCTTGCTCGCGCTTGAACTCCCCCACCAGCCAGTCCATCACGCGGGCGTCGAAATCGTCACCACCGAGGTGCGTGTCGCCGTTCGTGCTCTTCACCTCGAACACGCCTTCGGCGAGCTCGAGAATCGAGATGTCGTAGGTGCCGCCGCCCAGGTCGTACACGGCGACTTTCTCTTCCTTCTTCTTCTCGAGACCGTACGCCAGCGCGGACGCGGTGGGTTCGTTGATGATGCGTACCACGTCGAGCCCGGCGATCTTGCCGGCGTCCTTGGTGGCCTGGCGTTGCGAGTCGTTGAAGTAGGCGGGGACCGTCACGACCGCCTTCTCGACCTTGTGGCCGAGGTAGTCTTCGGCGGTCTGACGCATTTTCTGGAGAATCATCGCCGAGATCTCGGGCGGCGAGTACTGCTTGCCGCTGACCTCGACCACAGCGAGGCCGTTCTGACCCCGCACGACTTTATAGGGAACGCGCTTGATCTCTTCGGAGACCTCTTCGAAGCGCCGTCCCATGAACCGTTTGATCGAGAAGATCGTGTTCTGCGGGTTGGTGACTGCCTGCCGCTTGGCGACTTGCCCCACGAGCCGCTCACCATCCTTGGTGAACGCGACGACCGACGGCGTGGTGCGGCCACCCTCGGCGTTGGGAATGACGACGGGATCGCCACCTTCCATGACGGCCACAACGGAGTTGGTGGTCCCGAGGTCAATACCGATGATCTTCTCAGCCATACTTTCAGCTCCTGGTAGGGAATTGATGCCGACCTGATGTTCGAGGTCGCAAAGGGCAAGCATCGTGCCCATATTCGCTGCCAGAAAGGCAGGGATCCCATGTTTCCCTACAAGGACGAAAACCCCACCGAACGACCTGCCGTGGTCACGGTGGCGATCATCATCGCCAACGTCCTTGCTTTCATCCTTGTTCAGGGGGCGGGGAGCGAGGGCCAGCTCGCCCGCTCAGTGTGCGACTTTGGCCTCATCCCGGGGGAGATTCTTCATTCTGCCAAGCCCGGCAGCGGAATCGAGCTCGCCCCGGGACTGGTCTGCCTGGTGGATCCGGTACCGAAGTACTGGACCGTTCTCACCTCGATGTTCATGCACGGCGGCTGGTTCCACCTGATCGGCAACATGCTGTTTCTCTGGGTGTTCGGAAACAACATCGAAGATGCGACGGGGCACGGGAAGTTTCTCTTCTTCTATCTGATCTGCGGCGCCGCTGCGGCGGCTGCGCAGACGTTTGTGAGCCCGCATTCCATCGTCCCCATGGTCGGCGCATCGGGCGCGATCAGCGGTGTACTGGGCGCATACCTTCTTCTATATCCGCGCGTCCGCGTCCACACGCTCATCATTCTGCCCATCTACATCACGACTGTCGCGCTCCCCGCCTGGGTCATGCTGGGCTATTGGATTCTGCTGCAAGTGTTGAGCGGGCTCGTCGGGCTGAGCGAGATGGAGAAGGGTGGGGTGGCGTTCTTTGCGCACGTGGGCGGCTTTGTCGCGGGACTGCTGCTGGTGCGCTTGTTCGCGTCCGAGGAGGTGCTCCGGCGCCGGCCGACGCAGCCTGAGTCGTATTACCGCTACCGGAGCTCCTGAGCGACCGCTCTAGGTGCCGATGTCCTCGGCGTGGTGCTTGATCGACTTTCCCTCGACCAGGAACACGACGTCCTCGGCGATGTTGGTCGCGAGGTCGGCCACGCGCTCGAGATTGCGGCTCACCAGGAATAGCTCCATCGCCGTGCCGATGATGTGCGGATCCTCCATCATGTGCGTCAGCAGGATCCGGAACATCGAGGCGTGCAGCGCGTCGACGCTGTCGTCGCGCCGGCAGATCGCCCGGCCGGCCTGCGCATCGCCGCGCACGAACGCGTCGAGCGCGTCGGCGAGCATCGTCCGGGCCTGACGCGCCATCTCGAGCAGCTCGGGCTCCGGAACGATCGGCCGGGCCTGAACCAGCCGCTCGGCCGATTGCGCGATGTTCACCGCGTGATCGCCCACTCGCTCCAGGTCGTTGGCGATCTTCATCGCGGCGGTGAGGAAGCGCAGGTCGCGGGCCATCGGCTGCTGGGTCGCGAGCAGCCGGATCACTCGCTCCTCGACGTCGAGCTCGAGTTGATCGACCGCCGTGTCGCCCGCGATGACGTCGCGCGCCTTCTCGCCGTCCCGCTGGAGTACCGCGTCGACAGCCGCGGCGAGCGCCGCCTGGGCATCGCCCGACATGTTGAGGAGCGAGACCTTGAGCTCGGAGAGCTCGTCGTGGAAATGCCGGTGACCTGCCGGTTGCGCGTTCATGATTATCCAAACCTTCCGGTAATGTACGCTTCGGTCCGTTCGTCGGTGGGCCGTGTGAACACCTGCTGTGTCGTCCCGAACTCAACGAGATTGCCCACGTAGAAGAAGCCGGTGAAATCGGACACCCGTGCGGCCTGCTGCATGTTGTGCGTCACGATCACGATCGTGTAGCTCTTTTTCAGCTCGACCAGCAGCTCCTCGATCCGCTGCGTCGCGATTGGATCGAGCGCGGAGCAGGGCTCGTCCATCAGCAGCACCTCGGGCTCCACGGCCAGCGAGCGCGCGATGCACAGCCGCTGCTGCTGGCCGCCGGACAGCCCGACGCCGGGAGAATCCAGCCGGTCCTTGACCTCGTCCCACAGCGCGGCCTGCTGCA
>Ga0105252_10001210_pt1 | contig 12036 bp, 9 predicted proteins | sample EasRivMeERMZT100_FD_89675 | JGI IMG/M metagenome (GOLD analysis project Ga0105252, IMG submission 89675) | Soil microbial communities from meander-bound floodplain in the East River, Colorado, USA - East River MetaG ERMZT100 | ecosystem: Environmental > Terrestrial > Soil > Floodplain | place... | reverse complement strand
CTCGCCAACGACCCCTGGGTGGGCGCGGCGCACCAGCAGGACGTGATGCTGATCTGCCCTGTGTTCTGGAAGGGAGAACTCTTCTGCTGGGTGACCAACTGCCTGCACCAGTACGACCTCGGCGGCATCACGCCGTCGTCCTTCTGCGGCTCGGCGGAGAACGCCTTCGAGGAGGGCATCTGCATTCCTCCGGTGAAGATCATCGAAAACAATGAAATTCGCCGCGACATCGAGGAGCTGTATCTGCGTTCCTCGCGCAAGCCCGAGGCGGTGGCGCTGGATTTCCGTGCCCAGCTCGCGGGCAACATCACGGCGCGCGACCGCGTGCTGGCGCTTATCCGACGCTACGGGCACGAGGTCGTGAAGGGCGTCATGCGCAAGATTCTCGACAACGGCGAGCGCGCTTTCTTGGACAAGCTGAAGCGCCTGCCCGACGGCGTGTGGCGCGAGCGCAGCTACGTCGAATGCTGCCGTCCCGGGGACCGGCGCACGCACCGCGTAATGCTGACGCTCCGAAAAAAAGGAACGAAGCTCGTATTCGAGAACGAAGGCACGGCGCCGCAGGACGGCGCGATGAATGCGACCTACTCGGGCTGGAGAGGCGCGATCATGGTGGCGTTCAACCAGCTCTTATGCTGGGACCAGTATTTCTCGATCGGCGGGGCGCTGCGCCATGTCGAGTTCGATCCGACCCCCGGGACTTTCAACTGCGCCAATTTCCCGGCCTCGGTCTCGACCGCCCCGATCCAGGCGATGGAGATCTCGCTCTACCCCGCCTACAACGTGCTCTCGAAGATGATCCACTCGGACCCCGAGATGCGCAAAGACATCATGTGCATCGGGGGCACGAGCCAGTGGCCGGCGACGATTTTCCGCGGCATCGACCAGTGGGGCGAGCGCTACGGCTATATCCTCGTCGATCCGATCGGCGGGGCGATCGGCGCCTTTGCCACCGGCGACGGCATCTCGACCGGCGGGCAGTCGCGCACGCCCATCTGCAAGCTGCCCAACGTCGAGCACACCGAGCAGACTTTCCCGCTCCTGTTCCTTTACCGCAAGGAAGTGATCGATTCCGGCGGCGCCGGAAAATTTCGCGGCGGACTCTCGGCGGAGTCCTGCTTCATTCCGCATCGCACCGAATCGATCACGCAGGACACGCTGTCCTCGGGCAACGCGATTCCGACTTCGCCCGGCATGATGGGGGGCTACCCCGGCTCGGTGAACGTGTACAAGTTCAAGCGGGCGACCGATATTCTGGAACGCCTGAAACAGAGCCGGATTCCCGGCGACATCGCGGAAGTGAAGGGCGAGGAGGTCACGCTCGAGCTCCGCCAGGAAAACTTCATCCAGAAGCCCGACGGCGTCTACGCCGTGATCTGGTCTGCGGCGGGCGGCTTCGGCGATCCGCTCGAGCGCGATCCGGAAAAAGTACGCCATGACGTGATCGAGCAGCGCTCCGTCTCGGCCGAGGCGGCGCGCGAGATCTACGGCGTGGAAATCGGCTCCGACGGGTGCGTCGATGCGCCGGCGACGAAAAAGCTCCGCGCCGGGCGGCGCGAGTCGAGCCGCAGGAAAGACGGGACGGTGCAAAAGCTCAACGGGAAAGTGCTCGCCCGCGTTACGGAAAATCTCGACCTGCGCCGCAACGGCGGCGGCCTGCGCACGGCTTGCGCGAAGTGCGCCGCCGACCTCGGCCCGGTGCGCGACAACTACAAGGACCACTGCGTGCGGCGCGAATCCGACGTGAGCACCGCGAACCCCAATATCGGCGACTACCGCCGCTACATCGACGACCGGCCGGTGTTCCGCCAGTTCTCCTGCCCGGGGTGCGGTGCGCTTATCGAGAACGAGGTCGCGCGCGAGGGCGACGAGGTGCTGCACGATATCGAGCTTCACTTGCGTTAGCGTTAGAAGGGTAGCGTTAGAAGGGCGTTAAATGGGGACAGACGCTAAAAGGGGACAGACCACAAAAGGTTAAAAGCAAGGTGAAAAGGGAAGGTTAAAAGGGAAGGTTAAAAGGGAACAGACCACCATTTTTCTTCGGGCCATGTTTTCAGCCTTTCTCCCGGTTCGAAAAATGGTGGTCTGTCCCCGGTTTCCTTCGTTGACACGACGGGGCGCGGTTGATAGATTGCGCCGCATCGCCGTGCAGGACCGATATTCCACATAAAGGAACGCACGCGATAGCCGTCCGATCGGGGAGAAATCAAACCGGCGGCTTTCACCGAGGAGGAGGATCGATGCAGGCAGCGGGCAATCCCGCGGCGAGGTTTGCAGCCCCGGCCGCGCTGCTGCGCTCGTTCGACTTGAAGTGGGTCGTAATCGGGCTGTGCGTCGCCTTCACGGTCTACATCGGCGTGGTCATGCTCGCGTTCCTTCTGTGGCAGAGCTTCTTAACGCCGCACACCGCGGCGAAGGCCGCCGTGTTCACGCTGGGCAACTACACGTCGGCCTACAGCAGCACCGAGACCCTGCGTCTCTTCTGGAACTCGCTCCAGTTCGCGGTCGGAACGTCGATCTTCGCCTTCGTACTGGGGACGGCGCTCGCGTGGATGAACGAGCGCACCAATACGCCGTTCAAGGCGCTGTTTTTCGCCTTGTCGCTCATCCCGCTGATCATCCCGGGCATTCTTTTCACGGTTGCGTGGATCCTGCTCGCCAGCCCCAAGATCGGCATCATCAATCTCGCGCTGCAGAACGTGTTCGGCCTGGAGAGGCCCCTGTTCAACGTCTATTCGCTGTGGGGGATGATCTGGGTCGACGGGCTTCACTATTCGCCGATGGCGTTCCTGCTCATGACCGCCGCTTTCCGCGCGATGGATCCCTCGCTCGAGGAATCCGCCACCATGAGCGGGGCGAACATCTTCCAGGTCGCCTGGCGGGTGACCTTGAAGCTCACCTGGCCGGCGATCCTCGCGACGCTGCTGATTCTGTTCGTGCGCGCGATCGAGTCCTTCGAGGTGCCGGCGCTCCTCGGGCTTCCCGTGGGGATCCACGTGTTTACCTCGGCGATCTATCAGGCGGTGCATCGCTATCCCAGCCAGATCGGCCTTGCGTCCGCGTACGCGATGACGCTGCTCCTGATCACGACGATAGGGGTGTACTTCGTGTCGCGGCTCTCCAGCCGGGGCAACAAGTACGCGACCATGACCGGCAAGGGCTTCCGGCCGCGGCAGATCGATCTCGGGCCCTGGCGCTGGGTAGCCGCCGCGATCTTCATCGCGTACTTTCTCCTGATCGTGGTGCTGCCCTTTCTGGTGCTGCTGTGGTCCTCGTTCCAGAAATTCTATTCGGTGCCCTCGTGGCAGGCGCTGCAGAACCTCACCCTCGATCCGTACCGCTTCATCTTCACCTATCCGAACCTCACGCGCTCGGTTTGGAATACCTTGATTCTCTCCCTCGGCAGCGCGACGGTGATCATGCTCGTGACTTCCGTCATCTGCTGGATCGTCGTCAAGACCAAGCTCCCGGGACGCTGGCTCCTGGACAACGTCGCTTCGCTGCCGATGGTTTTCCCGGGCCTCGTGCTCGGCCTGTCGATCATGATCTTCTACCTCAACGTCGACATAGGCGTGTACGGAACGATATGGATCATGTTCATCGCCTACGTGACCCGGTTCATGCCCTACGGGCTGCGCTACAACACGACCTCGATGCTGCAGATCCACAAGGAGCTGGAGGAATCCGCGGCGATGAGCGGCGCCTCCTGGGCGACGACCTTCCGGCGCGTCATCCTCCCCTTGCTCAAGCCCGGGCTCCTGGCCGGATGGATCTACGTGATGATCGTCTCGGTGCGCGAGCTTTCGAGCTCGATCCTGCTCTACAGCCCGGGCACCGAGGTGTTGTCGATCACCATCTGGGAGTTGTGGGAGAACGGCCAATACGTGGAGCTGTCGGCGCTGGGCGTGCTCTTCATCCTGGCGCTCTTCGTCCTGGTGATGGTCGCCCAATGGCTGGGCAAGAAGTTCGGCGTCAAGGAGTGAGGCGGAGAATCGCGTGCTGAAAGTCGAAGGACTGTTCACTGAGTATCCCAACGAGCGCGGCCAGATCGTGAAGGCCGCGCAGGACGTCAGCTTCGAGGTGCCGGAAGGGAAGCTGTTCACGCTGCTGGGTCCCAGCGGCTGCGGCAAGACCACGACACTGCGCTCGATCGCGGGCCTTGAGCGGCCGCGCCTGGGCGAGATCAGCGTCGGCGACCGCGTGGTGTACTCCTCCACGAAAGGCGTTTTCGTCGCGCCCAACCGGCGCGGCTTCGGTATGGTGTTCCAGTCCTACGCCATCTGGCCGCACATGAACGTGTTTCAGAACGCGGCCTTTCCGCTGGAGGTCGGCGACCGCAAACTCTCCAGGAAAGAGATCCGCGGCAAGGTCGAGCGCGTCCTGACCGCGGTGCAGCTGGAGCAGTTCGCCGACCGCGAGGCGACCAAGCTCTCGGGCGGGCAGCAGCAGCGCCTGGCCCTCGCGCGGGCGCTCGTCATGGAGCCGCAGCTGCTCCTGCTCGACGAGCCGCTCTCCAACCTCGATGCGAAGCTGCGCGAGCTCATGCGCTTCGAACTGAAGCGCCTGCAGCGCGAGCTCCGCATCACGACCGTGTACGTGACCCACGACCAGAGCGAGGCGCTCGCGCTCTCGCACTCGATCGCGGTGATGAACGAAGGCCACATCCAGCAGATCGGCACGCCGCGGGAAATTTACGAGCGCCCGCGCAGCCAGTTCGTCGCGGATTTCGTCGGAACGACGAATTTTCTGGACGGCACGGTTCTCGGGCGCGGCGCCGAGCCCGGATACTTCCGCGTGCGCACCGAATTCGGCGAAGTCGAAGTCCTGTCCGACGACGATTTGCACGGCAACGACCGCGTCGTGCTGTCGGTGCGTCCCGAGGACGTCGAGCTCGCCGAGGCCCGGCCTGGAGGGAACAACGTCTGGGAGGCGCGGGTCGACCAGAAGGTGTTTCTCGGCGAGTTCCTCGACTTCCAGGTGAAGCTCGGCGGCCGTATCCTGCTCGCGCGAACCCATCCGTCTCTCCGAACCCCCATCGGCGACGCCATTTACGTGAAACTCCATCCGGAAAAGTGCGTGGCCCTCAAGGCCGCCTGACCCCATGTCCAAAGCGAAAAAGAGCAGGAACGCGACGAAAGCGGCCAAGGGCCGCTGGGCCTCCGATGTGATCGTGGACCTGCTGCATGCGTACAAGCTGCCGCACGCGGCGATCAATCCCGGAGCGAGCTACCGCGGGCTGCACGACTCGATCGTGAACTACGGGCGCAACCGTCCGACGATGATGCTGTGCCAGCACGAGGAGACGGCGGTGCAGATCGCACACGGCTACGCCAAGGCGAGCGGCGAGCCCATGGTGGCGATCCTGCACAACCTCGTCGGCCTCCTGCACGCCAACATGGCGATCTACTACGCCTACATCGACCGCGCGCCGATCTTCATCATCGGCGCGACCGGTCCCATGGACGAGACCAAGCGCCGCCCGCGCATCGACTGGATCAACACGGCCCAGGGGCAGGGCGCAGCGGTGCGCAACTACACGAAGTGGGACTACCAGCCGCACACCATCGACGGAGCCCCCGAGGCGTTCGCGCGCGCCTACGCGGTGATGATGACCGAGCCTCAAGGGCCGATCTACATGTGCTACGACGCGTGGCTGCAGGAACAGAAGCTCGACCACGAGGTGCCGCTGCCGCCGCAGAAAGCGCCCCGAGTGCCGAGCCGGCTCGCGCCGGATCCGAAAGCGCTCGCCCAGGCAGCCGATCTCATCGCGGCGGCGAAGAAGCCCGTGATCATCGCGGAGTATGTCGGCCGCGAGCCCGAGGGCTTTCATGCGCTGGTCGACCTCGCCGAGACGGGCGGCATCCCTGTATACGACGTCGAGAGCCGTCTCAACTTCCCCACGCGCCATCCGCTCAACATGAGCATGGCGAAGGACGTGTTCCGCGACGCCGACCTGGTTCTTTGCCTCGATACGCGCGACTGGGAGCGGCCGACGACCGAGCTCGTGAGCACCACGCGAAAGCGCACCTCGATCGTGCCCGACGGCGCGAAGTGGATCGACATCGGCTTCGGGGACCTGGAGCTCTCGAGCTGGGCGCTCGACTACCAGCGCCTGCATCACGCGGACGTGCGCATCCTCGCCGATACATCGCTCGCCATTCCGATGCTGAGCGCGCTCCTCAAGGATCGCTCGAAGAACGACTCCAAGTTCCAGGCACGGGCCCAGGCGCGAGCCGCCGAGACCGCCAGTCGAAGCGAGGCCAAGCGTGGGCGCTGGGCCAAGGAGGCCCGCGAGGACTGGGACGCGAGCCCGATCATGCTGCCGCGGCTCGCCTCCGAAGTCTGGGACGCAATCAAGGACGAGGACTGGGTGCTCACCGCCAACACGCTCGAGGAGTGGACGCGCAAGCTCTGGGATTTCGACCGGCCCTACCGCCACCCGGGACGCTCGCTCGGCACCGCGACGCAGTTCGGTATTTCGCTCGGCGTGGCGCTCGCGCACCGGGACAAGAAACGCCTCGTCGTCGATATTCAGCCCGACGGAGACTTGATGTTCGACGCGGGCGCGATGTGGGTCGCGGCGAAGCACCGCATTCCGCTGCTCGTCGTCATGTACAACAATCGCGCCTACTACAACGACTGGGAGCACCAGATCCGCATGGCGAAGCTGCGCGGGACGCCGGTAGCGCGCGCGCACATCGGCATGGACATGAGCGACCCCGATCCGGACTTCGCGTCGATGGCGAAGTCCATGGGGTGGTACGCGGAGGGTCCGATCGACAAGCCGAAAGACGTCGCCGCAGCGCTCAAGCGCGCGATCGCCAAAGTGAAAGCCGGGCAACCTGCGCTTCTCGATACGATCACCCAGAAGCGCTGAAAACCGGGGACAGACCACGTTTTACGCGGCGTCACAAATAAGAAACGGGAAAACGTGGTCCGTCTCCGGATGAAGTCCCGCTCCGGAACGGGCGACAATCGATGAAGTCCCATTCCCTCAGGTCGAAAAAAGAAAAGGCGGCTCTGCTGATCCGGGATGGGCAGCCGGCTGCGGCGAAAAACCTGCTCGAAGAGATCGTCCAGTCCGACCGCCACGACGCCGACACCTGGTACATGCTCGCCAGCGTGAATCATCGTTTGGGGATCTCCTGGTGGGTCGAGCTGCTCGAGAAACGGTTTCGGAGGACGATGCCGGATGTGGCGGACCGGATTGTCTTCCTTCCCCCTCGGGATTCGCCCGGATTTGTGAATCTGCTCGCGGTCTGCGACGTCATGCTCGACACGATTCATTTCAACGGCATGAATACCAGCCTGGAGGCATTTTCAGTCGGCACACCGATCGTCACCCTGCCCACGGAGTTTCAGCGCGGGAGGCACACCGCCGGTATGTATCGCAAGATGGGTTTCACCGAGTGTATCGCCGCCGACCGGAATGATTACGTGCGTATCGCGGTCAAGCTTGGCACCGAAGAAGATTACCGGCGGCACGCCAAGGACGAAATTCTGCGACGTAACGAGGTTTTGTTCGAGGACATGCGCGTAGTGCGGGAATTCGAGCGATGTTTCCTCGAAACCGTGGCACATTCCGGATGACGCCGGCCTTTTTCTGGCGGGAACAGGTCGATTTTTTCGGGGAGCGGAAATGAAAGGGACAGGCGTTCAGCGCAAATTGAAAACCGTCGGCGTGGTCGGCGCAGGGCGCATGGGAACCCCCATCATCGGGCACCTGGCCCGCAAGGGATTCACGACGCGGGTTTTCGACGTCGATGCCGCCAGAGCGGGTGCGGTGAAAGGACTCGGCGCAAAATGGGTCGGGAGCCCGGAGGCACTCTCTGCCGGGAGCGACACGATTCTCATCTGCGTCGGCTTCGATCGTGAGGTGCAGGAGCTTCTCTCAAAAGGCGGTCCCCTTCGCAAGGCGAAACCGGGCACGATCGTCGCGATCCTGAGCACGATTCATCCCAAGACCGTGCAGACCCTGGCCGAGGACTGCAAAGGCGCCGGCCTGCACGTCGTCGATTCCACCGTGTGCCGGGGCGGCGAAGCCGCGGACAGCGGCACGCTGCTTTCTTTTGTCGGCGGGAGCGCCGAGGTCGTCAAGCGCCTCACGCCCGTACTGCGCGCTTACTCGACGGACGTCGTGCATACCGGCGGGGTCGGGACCGCGCAGGTCGCCAAGGCCGTCAACAATCTGATCCTGTGGGCGTGCCTGGTCGCGGATCACGAGGGACTCGCGCTGGCGCAACACTACGGCGCCGACATCGAAGCATTGCGCCGCGCGCTCCTCATGTCGAGCTGCGTTAATGGCCCTCTGGAAAAATGGGGCAGCCAGACGATGGCCTGGGCCGAGGACGACATGGCGATCGTCGCCGAGATGGCCGCGGAGGCGGGCATCGCGCTGCCGCAAGCCGGCGTCAACCGCGAGATTTGCCGGGCGCTGAAGCCGCGGCGCCATAAATTGGAGCTCTACGGACGCTAATCGGCGACGAGAAGTCGTTTTGCATTGACTGAGTCACTCCACCAGATTCCGGGACCTACCCCCATGAAACATCCGGTCCTGTGCTGGCCAGTGCTGATAACCGGACGAAGAGCCGTCGTGCGTTTGCCCGATAAGGATGTCGTCGTCGAGGCCCCGGCACCGGTGCTGCGCGAAATCTTTCTTCTGTGTGATGAGGAGGACTATACGACCGCGGGTCCGCGTTTGTTGCGAGCGACGACCTAGGGAGAGGCGGAACCTCCTACAAAAACCAGACAGGCTGGGGCGTCCACGCGGGCGCCGTGGGGTCCGAAGCCGTCGCAGAAACCGGCTCCGGCTGGGGCGCGGGAGCGACCGCATTGCGCAGGCGATCGAGCTGCCGCTGCCTCTCCTGATAACGCGCGAGCACACAATCGGTGTGCTCGGACGAATAGGCCGGACGCCCCGCGGCAAGACAGCTGATGCGATGCTCGGCGAGCTGTTGCTCGACCTGCCGGTCAACGTCCATGCCTTCTAGATTTGCGCAGGAAATCAGCCCTGGGATCACGCAGGTCAGTGCGGCGAAAACGACAATTCGAGTCGAAAGCATGTCAACCTCCATGCGCAGCCGAGTGGATAGGGTCGGTTTCAATGTATCCGCTTGTCCAGCCGGTGGTTTAACCGGTAAGTGCGTTCACCCAAGTTCCAGAAGGCCCGAAGCACCTGAAGGAATCACCCGCCTCCGTTGACAGCGCAGCGGTCGGAGGGTAAGTTGCGACGCAGATGTTCCGTATCACCGATTCTTGTTCCGCATGAAGGAACATCGGGGGCTGGAGGGCGAAACCGGATCAAGAATGTCCGGACGCGCTTTGAAAAATCACCAAGCGAAGGAGGAGACAATGAGTTTGAACAGAAAAGCGATGGTCCTGGCGGTCGGGGCGGCGCTGGCGGCGCCCGGCGCTTACGCACAAGTCACAAGCAAGGCGGGCTCAGAGTGGGAGTTCTACGGAAAATTCTATCCGGAATATGCCCGTATCCACGGAGACAGTCCGACGCCGAACGGCACCGCCGGGCTCTCGACGCTTCTTAACACAAACGCGACCAACCCGGCGGCGACGCCCGCAGTGTCGAACGGCGGGGCCTCCAACCTCGTGAACCGGGGCGAGGTACTGGTAGGCAACTCGTACATCGGCTTCAGAGGCGGCAAGGCTATCGGCGGCGGAATGAAGGCGATTTGGCAGCTGGAGTCGGATCTTCCCATCGATGAGGGCGGCGGCACGATGGCCGGCCGGGATACCTTCGTCGGGCTTCAGGGTGATTGGGGCACGTTCAGGGTGGGGAATATGGATACGCCGTTCAAGAAAGCCGGCGACGTCGTCGGATTTCTGGGGGTCTCCAGCGGCAACTTCGTCGCCACCAACTCGGTACTGCGCCAGGTAGGGTTTGCTCAGGGCAGCGGCGGTCCGAACAGGTCGGCGCGCTTCCACGAGCGGCGCCCGAATGCCCTCGACTTCGCCTCGCCGACTTATTTTGGCGGAATGCAGCTGGGAGTTCAGTTTTCGAGCGGCAATCCCAGTGAAACTTCCATTACCTCCGATCCGCCGCGCGACCCGAGGTTCGTGTCGCTCGCGCTCAAATACGAAGCGGGCCCCTGGTACTTCGCGGTGATGCAGGAGACCCACTTCGACATGTTCGGCGCGTCGAATCAGTTTCGTGCTCAGCGCGATGCTTCGGTCCTCCCCACCACCACCGGCGACGGAACAACGGCCGTGGCAACCATCCAGCCGGTGCGGGGAGCCAGCGTCATGCGGAATACGGAAGATCCCTCGGTGAACTCGAAGGACATGGCTTCGCAAGCCACGGTGATGTACAAGTTGGGCGTCCACACGCTCGAAGCGGACTACATCGTGAAGAAATATACGGAAAACGGCGAGAACAGCGGCATAGCGGGACGCTTCCAGGAGTACAAGAACAATGCCTGGATGGTGGCCTGGGAAGCCCGCTGGAGCAATCAGTTGCGCACGACCGTGACGTACGTGAGCGCGGACGCCGGTACTTGCCAGTTGTTCAACGCGACCTGCAACACCTCCGGCCTGGAAGGCACGCAGTTGTCGCTGGGCGGCGCGTACTACCTCGATCCGAACGTCGCTCTGTTCGCGATTTACAGCAAGATAGACAACGGAGCCTCCGCCCGCTATGACAATGTCGCGAACGGGGCGCCCGCAACGGGCGAGGACGTCACACAGTACGCGGTCGGTGTTTCGTACACCTTCTGAGGGCAGAAAGAGCGATTAGAGCAGCCTGGATATCGTAAGCACTCGGCAAGACCCGGGCGGGCGCCAAAGCGTCCGCCCGATTTTTCTGGAGGAAGGTCCTACGTAGACCTTCCCGCATAGGAGAGAGACATGCCTGCTGGCAAAGGTGTCGACGCCCGCCGGAGGAGGGTCCTCGCGGGCGCGCTCGGCGCGGCCCTGTGGCCGGGTTTCGGCCTTGCCCAGAGCCGAAGCGATGCCGGAAAGAACCGGGAGATCTACCTATATAAGGGCACCGACCGCGAGAAGCGCATTCTCGAAGGCGCGCGGAAAGAGCGCGAGGTCGTCGTCTATACATCCCTGAATCTCAAGGACTCGGTGCCGATCACAGAAGCCTTCGAGAAGAAATACGGGGTCAAGGTGCAGCTGTGGCGTTCCAGTTCCGAGAAAGTGCTGCAGCGCGCGATCGCCGAGGCGCGCGCCGGGCGGTTTACCTGCGACATTCTGGAGACCAACGGCCCGGAGATGGAGGCGATGTACCGCGAGCAGCTGCTCGAGGAGTTTTTCAGTCCGCACTTCAAGGATCTGCCCGCGTCGGCCTTCCCGAAGCACCGTCACTACGTCGCCGACCGGTTCAACTTCTTCACCATCGCCTACAACACCAATCTCGTCAAAGCGAACGAGGTCCCCGATACCTACGAGGACCTGCTCCACCCGCGCTTCGTGGGGAAGGTGGGGATCGAAGCGAGCGACGTCGACTGGTTCGGCGCCCTGGTCAAGTCGATGGGCGAGGAGAAAGGGATCGCATTCTTCAGGAAGCTCGCCGCGGCGAAACCCGAAATACGCAGCGGCCATACGCTGATGGCCGAACTCGTCGCCTCGGGCGAGATTCCGCTCGCCGCCACCATCTACAACCACAACGCCGAGCGGCTGGTTGTAAAAGGCGCCCCGATCCGGTGGAAGGCGCTCAAGCCCACTTTCGGGCGGCCGAACGCGATCGGGGTGACGAAACGCGCTCCGCACCCGCACGCGGCGCTGCTGTTTTCCGATTTCATGCTCTCCCTTGAAGGGCAGACGCTGCTCAAGGAGCGCAACCGCGTGCCTTCCAGCCGCGCGGTGGATACCCACCTCAACAAGTTTCCCTTCGAGATGATCGACCCGGTCATCACCCTGGACGAGGCCGACCGCTGGGAGAAACTCTGGTCGGAACTTTTCCTCAAAGGACAGAAGGTCCAGAAGGAAGCGGACTGAGGTCTTCGCGAGGGTTCAATCAGGAGTCCCGATCATGCAACAACGCAAATTCACCCTTTTCGCATGTCTTTTCGCCCTGGG
>Ga0105252_10001207_pt1 | contig 12041 bp, 11 predicted proteins | sample EasRivMeERMZT100_FD_89675 | JGI IMG/M metagenome (GOLD analysis project Ga0105252, IMG submission 89675) | Soil microbial communities from meander-bound floodplain in the East River, Colorado, USA - East River MetaG ERMZT100 | ecosystem: Environmental > Terrestrial > Soil > Floodplain | place... | reverse complement strand
TGGGTTCCACTGTTTCCAAAGGACGACGTCTCCTTCATTCTCGCCTCAGTGCTCAGGTGCTCAGCCAATCTGCACAAGAAACACGATACCGAGCGGGAGGACAGACTCAGCAATCGGTTGCGCATGCTGATTCGGCGCGACGCCGCGTTTCGACAATCAGGTATTGTCGTGGATCGCGAAGTGTCGGTTTTCAATGACAACTCAGATTCAGAGGAACCTATCGGCCGCATCGATTTCCGATTTCTCAGTGCGCATCGGCAGGCGGACGCTGATTGGCACTTTGTCATCGAAGCCAAGCGCCTACACGTAACCTTCAAGAGGACAGGTTGGCAATCGCTCGCCGCCGCATACGTCACTGGGCATCAAGGGATGATGTGCTTTATTGACGGGCGGTACGCGCGTAATCTCACCGAAAGCGCAATGCTAGGTTACGTCTTTGACGGCAAGGTCGAAAAGGCGCGCAATTCGGTTGCCGAGTCCATCGCGGCGAGTCCAGTCAAGCTCAAATGCGCCGTCCCATCCCAGCTTAGTCCTTCACAGATCGTTGACGGCCTTTCCATCATCAGCGAATCGCGCCACACGCTCCCCCAAGGCACCTTCAAGATTTACCATCTCTTCGTCGCCGTTTGATCGGCCAATGGCGGCCCGCCTCGCCGTCTCGGCCAGACAACCGGCAGGAGGATTCCCCCCGTTTACAGATCCACGTCACGATTTGACGCGTACTTCGATCACTACACTCAACACGGACAGATCTGAGGTTAAGCTTGAAACCGGCACATTACTTGAATCTGGAAACGAATTCCTCAGGGCTTTCCAACTGAATTGAGAACCGTCGTTCAATTTCGGCACGTCTGTTCAGGATAGTGCGCTTGTCGCAGGTCACAAATACATCGCATCCTGCCCGGATTGCGAGCATCACGTGATGAGCGTCCGCCCGATGGAGACCTACGCCGCGAAGGTCCGATGCGATGGGATCGTCTTCGATGAGTGGGCTCGATGTTCCTCCAAAGCGGTCCCAATGAGACTGAAACCCTCGGAGTTCATGGTCCTCAACGAACGGTACCTTCTTCAAGAGCCCTACGATGACGTCGAGGTGCCATTTGTTGGGAATGCCCTCCGGCATTCTGTCGATTTCCCTCTTGCTCAAGTCAGACGTGACGAGTTCCACCTTTTCTTGACTGAAAAGCTCCAGCAGCGCTTTCAGGGCCTGTAGGGTTCCTGGTGGCATATCCGCCTTCGCGAACGCAGATACGACATCGTTGTCGAGATATGCCTTGAGCCGTCGCCTTGTTTCGTCTCCTTGCTCCTGCAGTTCCTCGAAATATGGATACCCTTCTGCCGTAATCTTCATCTCGAAACCGTTCCGGTAAAAGAAATCATCGGCTCCGGCATAGGCAGCGTACCCTGTCGCACCCATTAGCCATTGGCGGAGTTCCAGGCAACCTTTCTTGTGCAGACGTTTCAGTGCCGCAGTCAGTTTGTCCTGATGAGACCAGTCCACCCAGTTTGCAAGAGTTCCCAACGTAGTAGGTTGCCAACCCCCGTTAGCGTGACTGTATACGAACTGTAGGATGCGGTACTCAAGTTCGCGTGCGGGCAACATCTGCAGGTTATCTTACCGCAGCAACGGATGCGCCTTTCAGCGGCCAACATTTGATTCGGACGATCAATCTGTCTAAATTGTTGGAGACGGCGACCTGTCGTCTTACAATGGAAATCGTCGCGGGCAGTCGCGAAATCGGAAGCGGTGGATCGAGATGGATCCCGGAAGATCTGCTGCGTTAGACGAAATTGCGGGAACAAGTCGTTACATCAGCTCCACAGTCTTCTCGGTCGTGGATTGGTTCCGCGCTCGTAATGCTCGCTGCAGCTGTCTTCGTAATAGCCCTCAGCAAACCGCAAACCCCTGCGTATCGGCAAATCATTGAATCTGTGTTTCACAGCTGGGTCGCCATGGGTGTTGCTGCCCTTGCCCTTGGACTCGCCAGGCGCCGAACGTTCGGTCCGTTGCCGTTCATTATGCGATTCGTGTCCGGTGCGTTGCTGCCGGTCTTTGTCGTCCTGACCGTTCTTGGTCTTCTGATTTGGCCGCCACTTTGGGAGGCATTGAGACCTTTGGGCGTAATTGAAAACGAAGTTCGCCTGGGCGCAATTACTGCAACGATAACAGTTGGGTTAATCGGCTGCGGGCTTTTGATGCTCCGTGCTCTCTTCCGTTGGGTGCGTAGCTTCGGCCGGAAATACGAGCATTCTGGTCTCGCGGTCGGCTTTGGACCACTGTATTTCTTTTTCCGGCGGCGTCGCGTTTCCCATTGAGCCTATCCTTGTTGATCCATTCTTGAGTCCCAGTCGCAGAAAGAATTCCTGAAAGAAAATCCGGATGAAACGCCTCATACCCTTTTGAGGCGATATGAAGAACACATCGGTTCGAGGGGCATTGAGACGTGCTGGCGTTTGGCTCGGCACAAAGAAGCTGGCACTGGTCGCGGTCCTGATGATCGTGATGCTGGTAATGCCTCAGTCTTCGGAAGGCCAGTTCATCCCCAGTCCCTGCTGCGCGATTCTAGCGTCTGGTTTGGGCTCGATCGCGGGTGCGATCACGAACGTCGTGGGGAGTGCGCTGAACGCGATCAACTCGACGCTAACTTCGATCGAAACCTTTCAGCGCACGATTGTCTGGCCGCAAGCACTGATCGACCGCGCTCGCACGGCTGTGGGCTCCATCCGGGGGATCTTCAGCGATATCCGCGCTCTGGGCCAGGTAGCCGTCGCCAGTGCGACGCTTCCGGCACCCCGCCAACTCGAACAGTCTCTTCTGTCACGTGACACGGCTCAGATCGGTTCTGTAGGAAGCCAGTACACGGCCGTCTATTCAGCTGTCCCACTACCAACGGATGCATCACCGCAGGTGCGCGACCTCATCGACATGACCGACGCTGCAGCACAGGCGGCCATGAAGCGAGCCATTGCGATTGACGCGATGGCCGATCTGGAACTGGAGGCCTCCGATCGGATCCTTCAAGAGATCCAGGCGGCCGCGCCCGGTAGTGCACCCATCATCGAGGCGGGAGCAGCAGCCTGGCTGGTACGGGCCAACGCCCACACACAGGCAGCGCTGACGGAGTTGATGCGGCTTAGGGCGATTGATCTGGCGAACGCCGGAGCCGAAATGAAACTGGGTGCACAGTATGGCGCTGAGCTGCGAGGAAACGTGACTGACGCGCTCCGGCGGAGGTGATGGTGTTTTACTACGAACAGTTCTTCCGCACTGCGCTAGACGGGATTGATCGGTCGAACATCATGGCGGTGACCGTTCAGGTTGGTCAGGTGATTCTTCTGATCAGTTTCCTCGTCGCGGTTTATGAATCGTTCATTCGCGGCGGCGATGTGCGGATGCTGGGGGTTGCAGCGGTGAAATACGTCGGGCTCGGCTTGGTCCTCCTCGGCTATGCCACGGTCTTCCGCGATGTGAACGCTACCTTCAATGCCTTCGCCAACTTCATCGCCAACAACACGACCGGCGGCGCCGACATTTTCGGAATCTGGATGTCCGATTTGGCGACTTCCTTTAACACGTCCGGTTTTGAAAAGTTGTTTGAATTGATAGCTGGGGGATACGCCGGTCTGATCGGCGCGCTGTTCATCATTGTCAGCTATGCGATCTATCCACTGACTTACGCCGCCTTCTGTTTCTTTTACAGCTTGTATGGGGCCATCCTCTACGTGCTTGGCCCGGTAGTCATCTCTCTGCTGCCCTCTTTTGGGGTTGGATCTATGGCTCGCGTCTACATCATCAATATCCTGACGTTCCATTTCTGGGGCGTCATTTATTCGATTCTTGGGGCTCTGATCACCGCAGTGAATCTCTCAACTGTTCAGCAGGTTCTAGACTCAGGAGGCTTTATCAACGGCTTCGTCGGTTTGGGGCAGGCTCAACTCTTGGGCATCGCTTCGATTTTCTATTCTCTTTCCATCGCTGTTATTCCGTTTCTGGCGGCACGCATCATCCGCGGTGAGACCTTTGGAACGATCGCACACTTTGTGATTAACAAGATACCGCTTATTCCGCGCCGTAGTTGACGCTGGAGCGAACCAATGAAGAGAAGAGCACGAACCGATCTACCGGAAAGAGTTCAGTACACGAAATATTACGAGCACGATGGGATGCTTCGGGCATACGCAAACCGATCCATGCTCCTCGCGATCCTATTCGCCGTGATCGCGATGTCATCCCTGGGTTTCGCGATTTACGTTCGCGTTCAACCTCCAACCGTCGTCCGGGTGGACCAGGACGGCAATGCAACCGCCGTGGGCAGTACTGCTGCCGAAACGAAACCTCCCGGCGTTGCGATCCTCTCCGCTGAGGCAGCATCGGACACGTCTCAAACCGAGCTCGAGGCCAAGGCCGTTGTGCGCCGATTTCTCGAACACTATCAGGGTTACACGCCGGCTACCGTTGATCAGAATCTCGCCGCTGCACTCAACATGATGACGGCAAACCTGCGGACATATTCACTCGGCAAACTTCGCGACGACGACACCATTGGCAAGATCAAAGAAGACCGGATTGTTTCGCAATTCGTGATCCGAACCATTGAACCGGTCAAGAACGCGCCCTGGACATACGTGGCTTTCGGCGTGAAGGAGATTCGCCGCGTCCGCAACAAAGTCGAATCGACGGACCGAATCGTCGGCCGCTACAACGTGCGGCTGCTTCAAGACCGTCGTTCGGAATCGAATCCTAGCGGGTTGCTCGTCGCCGAATTCGCCGAGCAACAGATGGTTGGTGAGCGCGACGGGGACCTCCTGCAACAGAGCCAGATTCTGGGGAAGTGAATGAAAGGCGAACCGACGGCAATAGCCGACGCCCCGCCGGATCAGAGAGCGGCGTCAGAAACTCCGTTGTCGCGGCCACGCAGAAGCAAACGGCGGCCGGGTCAAGCGTCTTCAGCTGGCGGAAGCGTGCGGTTCTTTCTCAGCAAATCTGAGAGTAACGGGATACCGGCATTGGACCGAGAGTTCGACAGCGAGCCCGAAGCGATCGTTGAATCGCTAAAGACTGGCCGCAGCTACTTCGTTATCTCCGAATGGAAGGGGTTGGCGGATCTGTCAAAGAAAAATCCAATGATCAGAAAGGAGGCGGTCGGCAACAAGAAAGCAAATTCCGGTTAGCGGTGGTCTCTTCACCTCCTGTCGGCGCGGCATTATATCGAGTTCGACGAAATGACGAGCCGCACGAGACCACCGCTGCATTCATACGGCTTCATTAAGACGTTGATTGAGTCTTAAGCCACCCACGGCACTTTCGCGTGGGAATCTGCTGATCCAGTTCCATTCGGATCAACACCCTCCTGGTTTCCTCCGTAAGGAGAAACAAAGGAGTCACAACTTGCTGGCTCGGCCTTCCTGGTCCGGAGCTGGCTGACCGAAGCAACTCGTTTTCGGTACAGAACAGCCACCGGCCATGGGCACCAGCGGGCGCCTTCCGGACTGTTCTGTGCTTAACCATCAGAACAAAAAGGAGAGCGCAAATGTTAGCGGTAAACACAACGGATAACCCAATGTTCGTGATCTCGTTAGACATTGATTCCATGGGGCAGGCAAAGACCCGAATTCCGGACCTCGAGAAATCGGCACAGCTTCACAACACGCTGTTGCAGGGTTTGTTTCCGGATATTCGTGTTGCGAGGCTCAACATTCCCGGGGGTGTGCTGGACGAATCTCAGCAGGCTCTTGTGGAACAGACCATGAAACGCGTCAATGTCGATGGAGTCCAGTTCCGGTTGGTCGGCGCGAGTGGTTCGGCCAAAGATGGAAAGTTCTACGCCGTCGAAGCCAAGTACGAGCGTGTAATCGCCGAGCGATTTCTGAACTGGCCTCAAGCTGCGATCACGTACTTCGGCGTTCTCGTCTCGCCCTGCAAGGTGAGGATCGAGGCGTCGGATGTGCGGGTCATCGTGGTCAAGGATCATGAATTCGGAACGAACGACTGCCGCGGGTGGATCTCCCGTTCGCTGCTCCGAGGTCTTCAAGAGAGGTCTCGGGCGAGCGGACGCGATCTGCCTGGCGAACGGTTGTATCAATTTCGGCTTGCCTTTGACAGTACCCAAGCGAAAGGTGCATGCAAGGTGATGGAAGATGATGTCGCCGAGGTTCTCGGTGCCGACATTATCCTTCCGGAATCGAGCGTGAAGCCCGAGTACAAGGGCCCGTCCCGCCTTCTGGATCTCTTCCGCTCCGAAAACCGGCGGCTTGAGGTCCGAACGTATCGGGGTCCAATCGTTCTCGGCATTCGTGACGTGTCGGAAAACCGTGAGTTCGAGTCGAGCTACACTCTAATCGAGCACGCGTCTTGGGACACGCTGAAAACGGAGATCCTTCCGCACGCTCTCACACAGGCCCGTAAGTTGAAAGCTGCTGCTGAAGACGGAGACTACGAAGGCCTCCTGGCGCTTCTTGGCACTTCGCACTCTCAGCAGCGACTTGAGACCGACGAGAACGCCAACTCGGAGTTCACGAGCCGCGAAGCGACAATCGTCGAGGCGGTTCTGAAAGTCGATCCCACCGGCTATCTCGTCAAGCACCCCTACATCAATCAACAGCTCAACAAGCTGTTGGCGCGATGGACGTTCAAACTGTGCACCGGCGGCGGCTTCAGGATGCCCGCATTCGCATTGGCGGATGACGGCATTTTGGCTCTGCACAACGGGCAGATTGTTGCAGCGTCGGACTGGATGCCGCTCGATTGCGCGATCACTTCGGTTCCCTCCGAATGTGGGCTGATCGTCCGCTATCCGATCCGAATGTTCGAAGACTTGCTTCCTTATCGGCGGTTGTCCGGAACGGGGATCGTCGAGCGGCTGCAAGGATTGATTGAATCCCAACAGGGTGTTTCGATGGACGTGTCAGACCTCCTGAACATCGTCGAACACCAAATCCTTCTCAAGGGTACGCTGACGCTTCACTCGAAAACGGCAGCCAAGAATGGTGGGGATTTCGACTTTGACCTCGTCTGCGTTGTCGATGGCGAAAATCATCCAAAATTCGCGGAAGACCGTTTCCGGTATCAGGAGCAGGACCCCGTACAGAAGGAGAAGCTCAAAAAACAGAAGAGCCCGTGGTGGAATCTCGTCCAGGTTGCCAGCAAAGCCAAGGGCAACGAGATCGGTTCGATCACGGATCTTCAGACCTCGTGCATGGCGGCAGGTCAACCCGAGTTGGCTTATGAGCTCGTGCGTGAACTGCAGAATGCATTGGATAGCCTGAAACACGGAACTCAGGTGGACCGGGAGCGCATCGCGGAGATTCGCAAGCGGATCAAAACGGCGCCATGGCTGAAGCACAAGCGGTTAGATCAGGTATCCAGGATGCCGGTATCCATCGAGGTCGAGTCCACAGACAAGGTGGGCTACCTGTACAACGCGGTGCGGAAGGAAGTCGAGGACTTCTTCCGTACAACCCTACCCATCAGCGACTTCCACGGCGTTATCTCCGCGGCAACATTCACCCAGGAGATGTACGACGAGTGTCGCGAGATCAACCGACTGTATGCCGCCGAGGTCTCGCGGATCATGACCCGTAAATCTGACGTCGAGAAGCACTTTCAGGAGACCGAGGCGGAATTCGAGGCGCAACGAGGCAACGCGGATCGGAAAGGTCGCGACGCAGCGAGGCGCAAACGCAATGCAGCTCAGCTCACGTTAACGTCCGAAAAAGACAGAACCAACGATGAGCTGAAGGCGTTAATGATGCTGGTTCGTAAATGGGCGGACGAAAAGAAGGAGAATCGGCGCGGCTGGTGCCAGGCGCTGCATACCGTAGTGTGTGGCGGCCGGAGCAAGGGAGCTCTCCTATGGAACACGTTTCCGCAGGAGGCGATCGACATGATATCGGAGGAAACCGGAAGTCAGCCTGTTCGGGTCGCAGCTCCGGATCTTGTCGATGGAGAAGTCGAGTTCGATCACGAAGGGCGCGTCTTCCTCGTTGAACACAACGGGAAACACGGTCAACGCGAAGTGCGAAGGACGCTCTTGTTACAGATCGCAGAAAACGGCGATGTCTTTCGTGACGGTCGCCACGTGAGCCGGGTCCACCCGTTTCCGCGCAAAAACGGAAGCGGTGAAATTCGGAACGGCCACGTGGTGTTCGAAGGAATTCCTCAACGGCCCACCGTGAACCACAATCGTCCCACCTAAGAACGCTGCCGGCAACCAGAAGGTCGAGCGTCGCAACTCGACCTTCTGGTCTTTCTTCATCCAAAGGAGTACCCGACATGCCAACATTAATGATCCTTTTCTTCGTTCTGGCTGCTGCTCCGTCCCAGCGCATCGAAGCGCAATTTCCGGACCGCGCGAGAATCACTCGCGTCGAGACCGCAATGAACCATCTCACGGTCATAGAATTGGCCGAACCGGTCACGCTTGCCGCTGCCGGCAGCCCGATGTTCAAGGTCGAACGCCGGGACAATAAGGTGTTCATTCAACCTTTGGAAGAAGGCTCATCGACAAATCTGTTCGTTTGGACCGCGTCGGGTCGATGGAGCTACGAGCTGGTGCCGGCCGTTTCACCTGCCACCATGCATTTCGCGATCGATCAGCAGGCAGTCCCAATCCCACAAAACCCACAAAGCTTGGACACCGTACCGCCAGCCAATCCGGCTTCGGATGCCGGCGCCTTCAAATCTTTCGCGGAGGAGATGCTTCTGTTTGCGAAGCCCATCAGAAATTTAGGCGTGACATTTCGTCCGAACGAAGTGGGGGCCTATATAACGGATGTTTATCGCCGGGACGATCAGCTCTTCATTCGCTATGTTATCGACAACGGTACGGCACGGCCTTTCGCAATTGGCATTCCCGACGTGGTCGCGCTTGAGTCGGCGCAGTCGGCAACCTCTTTGCATGCGTTCCGGTATGCGCAGGTCGGTGCGAACATCAGCAAGAGAATACGCAGCCAGGGGCAGGTACAGATCAAGACAATTGACTGCGAAGTGCCGTCGGATCCGCTTCCGCCTGGCGAGAGGGTTACCGGAATTCTGATCGTGCAAAGCCCTCCCGACACCTCTGAACCGGTTGTTCTGAAGGTCTCATTCCCAAATGAAAAGGGTAAGCCAGTGGCGCTCACCTTGGTCCTCTAAGCGCATGACACTGCCGACGAATGAACAGGTTCTCAGGGATTTCCGCCGCATTCTCGATCAGCGGCCGGACATCGGCGCCGCCAAAATGATCGCGAACTGCCTTTCCGATCCACCCCATATCTTCGATCCGCATGGTCGCAGGAAGCCGAAGCCCGAGTGCGTCATCGTGGTTGCCTACGTCGTGCTTATGGTGCTGGTCTCCGCCTCCTTCAATTGGTGAACGCTGTGAACTATCCCGATTCCTCCGGATACAACCGCGTGCGGCCGCCGCTATTTCGGGAAATGGACGTCCTGCTGGTGTGCGTGGGCTGCGGAGCGCTCCTCATCCTCTTATATATAGCGACAACCCGATGGCACTTCTCGACACGTCAGGTCCAGGAGATCGCCGCGTATGGCCTACTCACTTTCGGCTTTTCTTATGTCCTGGGGTGGCACCTGTTGACGAAACGCCGGCGTGCCCAGGAAAAATGGCAACCGCCTAAGATTTCTCGGGGTCGCGACCGCAAGAACGTTGAAGCGGCGTGGGCTCAGGACTCTGTTGTGCTCGGCTACGACGCCGTTGGCAAGCCGTGGCTGTGGCCGGATCGGGTGCGAGTCATGCAAGGAATCGTTCTCGGTCAGACTGGATCGGGAAAGACAACGCTGCTCCGTAACATCATCACGCAAGATCTCGCTCGCCATATCGGAAGTTCCGGGAATCGCCACAAGATTCCGATGGTGATCTTTGACGGCAAGGGCGACCTGGAGTTCTTCCATAGTCTTCTGCCGCCCATCCTCCGCGCGGGCAGGCTTCAAGATCTGCGGCTGCTCAATCCGGCCCGTCCTGACATCTCGGTTCTGTACAACCCGTTTCATTCCGACGACGACAATTACATGGCGCAGGTGAACATGGTGTTCGGCAGTTTCAACCTGCACGACGAGTTCTTCGCAAAGCATCAACTGAACTATCTCGCCGACATCGTGCGCGTCCTCACCTACACCGGCCTACGTTACAACTTCTACGACGTCATCGTCATGGCGCTGGACGAAAAGGTGCTTCGTGAACAAACGGAGAAGGCGCGCAAACGCATCGACCACGATTCTTCAATCAGCATGCAGCGCCGGCTGAACTTCGAAATGTCCGTGAAGAACCTCTTCCAGTCGTTGCAGGACCGGGAACGAGTGCCAAAGATCCAAGGATTGCTTAACGAGTGCATGACCTTCCTTGACGATGAACTGTCGGTCATCACCGGCCCGTACGAAGATCTGCTTTCGATTGACGACGTCATCGAACAAGAGTTGATCCTGTTCGTGACGCTCAACGTGAACAAGAACACAGAACCGGTGCGGGCGCTTGGCAAGATGCTTTTGCAAAACCTGCAGCTCGTTGTCGGGAAACGGTACGAGAGTGAAGAGCAACGAACGCGGCCCGAGGGACCGCTGTTCAGCGTTGTGCTCGACGAATTTGCCCCGTTCGGCTACAGGAACTTCGCACAAATCCTGCAAACGGCCCGCGGGACCAAGACCGCGTTCCTGTTCTCAATGCAGAGCCTGCCGCAACTGATGCAAATCGGCCGCGGCTTCAAGGAAGATGTGACGTCGGCCCCGAACACCACCGTCATCTTGCGCACCCGCGACGAAGAGACGGCTCGCTACTTCATCCGCGCCTCCGCGCAAGAAACAGTTTCGAAGCGAAGTTACAGTCTGGCGCAGCAACGTGTATTCGTTCATGAATGGTACGAAAAGACGGGTGCGGCGACGGAGCGCGAAGACAAGGAATATCGCGTGACGGATCTCGACGTGAAGACCCTTCCGAAAGGACAGATACAGATTCTCATGACCGACGATGCGCGTGGCGTCTTGCATTCGCGCCTACACGTTCGTGCCCCCGAGGACATCCGCGTTCCGTGTTTCGAGCCGGAACTATTCTCACGTCTGCGTCATTCGCGTGCGGACATCCATGGTGCAAATCTGCGATTCAAGAGTCCGGAGATCGCCGCACGGTTTAGGCGGCCTCGGCATCCGAAGGGACCAACAAGATGAACCGTCGCGCCTGGTTCCTCGCATTGTTTCTGGCTGCGTCGTGCCCGTTATACGGACAGGCAACCGAGCGACGCGCAGTGCGCGAGACCTGGTACGAACGAATGTTGCGCCACATCAACCCGAATGACACGGACTGGGGTGCAATCTGGGAAGAACACAAGCGGGAGTTCTTGAACCAAATCGGGAATCCATATTTCCAGTATGGCCTCGGGAGCACGGCCACCATCGTCTGGTTGTCTGTCTTGTTGTTCGCACAGCACGTGAGTCATCGCCGTGCCCAGGAACTCGCAGTGCAATCCATGGCGGACATTCGGCGTCACGATGAATACGCGCGTCAAGCTGCGCGGGAAGCGATCCGCCGATACAACGAGCACATCGAATCTTGCAATCGAGTCATCGAAGCCGCCGAATCCGGCGCCGCGAAATGGATGTCGTCTGCGGAAGTGGAAGCGCTGCAGTCCGAGGCGCAGCACGCGCGCGGCGACGCGCTCGCTTTGCGTGAGGAAACCAAACGTCTCCGCGAAGAAATCGAGAAGCAAGGTGGTGTTATCGCGGGAATGTCCGTGGGATCAGGGAAAGGACAGGCCAACCTGCCGTTTGCCAAAGACGCTTCCGTGTCCCAATACGTCACACGAATCAATGAACTCCAACAGGAACTGCTCGAGGAACGTAAGAAGAACCAACGACGAAAGTCGACACCAGTATGATTCACGTCACGATCGAGGGATTCGGGTCCATCTGGTCCAGACGCACTCGACCAGATGCCCAGAATCCGAAATGTCAGCACATCGCGTACTACAACACAACCGGAGTCACGGTGAGCGGCAAAGTACGCCGCCGGTCACTGATCTTCGGTCAATTGCGGTTCAACGGCGTCGGCGGCTTC